>Ga0209345_10000115_pt1 | contig 115331 bp, 115 predicted proteins | sample Cruoilmetagenom7_FD_187294 | JGI IMG/M metagenome (GOLD analysis project Ga0209345, IMG submission 187294) | Oil polluted marine microbial communities from Coal Oil Point, Santa Barbara, California, USA - Sample 7 (SPAdes) (version 2) | ecosystem: Environmental > Aquatic > Marine > Oil seeps ... | reverse complement strand
TCACAAAATGGGTGGTCTTTATAAGCGGTTACCTTTCACGTACTGGACTACCTTAATCGGGACGCTTGCCCTAATTGGCACGCCTTTCTTTGCCGGCTTTTATTCGAAAGATGCGATTATAATGGCTACCGAGCAGGCGCAAGGACCAGCGGCAAGTTTCGCATATTTTGCAGTAATGGCTGGAGTCGTTATCACAGCTCTATACAGTTTTCGAATGCTGTTCGTGGTTTTCCACGGTAAAACTAAGCTTGATCAGCAACAATTTAGCCAGCTTACAGAATCCCCTCGTGTGATTACCTGGCCATTGATTGCCCTGGCAGTGCCGTCGCTTATGATTGGTTGGTTAATGACGGGAACAATGTTAGACGGTGACTATTTTGGCAAGTCTTTAATGGTGCTCACCGGCCATGACACAATGCAGGCATTTCGCGAAGAGTTTACCGGTGCCATGAGCTTTGCTGTGCATGGCTTTATGACGCCAGTCTTTGGGTTGATGCTGACTGGAGTGATGACGGCGGTTATCTTTGTTTGGCTCAAGCCGGGTTGGGGAGCCACCGCTGGTAAAATGTTGAGCCCCGTTAACCGATTGCTTGAGCGTAAATATTATTTTGATGAAGTTTATCAGAAAGTTTTTGCTAAAGGATCGCACTCGTTAGGTGATGTACTTTGGCAGTATGGCGATAAAGCCGTAATCGATGATGGCATTATCAATAGTGGGGCACAGACATTGGGACGCATTGGACAAGTATTACGGAAATTGCAAAGCGGATATTTGTATCATTATGCTCTGGTAATGGTTTTGGGCTTAGTTGGTTTGTTGTTATGGATATTGCTCAGAGGCTAATGACAAAAATGATAATGCCAGCAAACCAATCAAGAGAGAAGGATGAATAATAACTTATTATGTTAGAACAACTACCCATCCTCAGTTTTTTAATCTGGATACCGGTAATCGGTGGTCTGGTGATCATGTTTGGTCCTGGCGACCGTTTGCTGTCCATAAGCCAGCGCGTGGGTATTTTGCTCGGGATTATTACTTTGCTGCTCAGTTGTTGGCTGACTTGGGCTTTTGCAACCAACACTGCTGACATGCAGTTTGTGGAAGCTTCGCGTTGGATTCCTTCTCTGAATATTCGCTATGAGCTGGCCATCGATGGAATCTCTCTCCCTTTAATAGTTCTGACCAGCTTGATCGGCTTGCTGGTGTTAATTAGCGCAACCGCTTCGATTAAAAAACGTCAGTCTCAATATTTCGCTGCCGTATTAATGATGACGGGACTGATGAATGGTGTTTTTGCCGCGCAGGATGCTATTTTATTTTATGTATTCTGGGAAGCCATGTTGATTCCGATGTTTTTGTTAATCGGAATTTGGGGTGGCCCAAATCGTATTTACGCCACCGTTAAGTTCTTCCTATTCACTTTCTTTGGTTCAATTTTTATGCTGGTCGCGCTCATTTACATGGGGCGAGAGGCAGATAGCTTCGCTATAAGTGATCTGCAGAAATTGCCTTTATCACTGACCGAGCAAAAATGGATCTTCTTGGCTTTCCTGCTGGCTTTCGCAGTCAAGATCCCAATGTTTCCAGTACACACCTGGTTGCCAGATGCGCACGTTGAAGCGCCGACTGGCGGCTCGGTAATTTTGGCAGCTATCATGTTAAAAATGGGTGGCTATGGCTTCCTACGGTTCAGTTTACCAGTTACCCCTGATGCGGTGGCTGAGTATGCTTATTGGTTGATTCTGTTCTCGTTGATAGCAATTGTGTATATCGGCTTGGTGGCGTTAGCGCAGAAGGATATGAAAAAGCTGATTGCTTATTCTTCGATTGCTCATATGGGGTTTGTAACCCTGGGAACCTTCATTATTGTTTACTTAACTGCAATGCAGGCGCAGTCAATGGCCTTACAGGGGGCCATGGTGCAGATGATTTCGCATGGTCTGGTTTCCGGAGCGCTCTTTTTCTCGATTGGCGTGTTATATGACCGCATGCATAGTCGAGATATTGCAGATTATGGTGGCGTGGTTAATTCGATGCCAGTTTTTGCCTCATTGTTGATGCTGTTTATACTTGCTAATGCTGGGCTACCGGGAACCTCGGGTTTTGTCGGTGAGTTCTTTGTTATTATCGCTTCCTTCCAGGCCGACTGGCGAATTGCAATGGTAGCTGGTTTAACATTGATTTTAGCGGCAGCTTATAGCTTGTGGGTTTATAAACGGGTCATCTTTGGAAAGACCGCGAATGAAGCCGTGGCGCGCCTTGATGATGTGACCAAGCGTGAGCGGTTGGTGTTGTTTACGCTGGCTATATTGATTATAGCTTTGGGTGTTTATCCGCAACCTTTAATCGAAATTATGCAGCCCAGCTTGGAAAAAATTATTGAGTCTGCAACATTAAGTAAAATCGGAGGTATCGGATGACCGTTGATTTAATGCCAATGCTTCCGGAAATATTCTTACTAACAGCAGCCTGTGTTGTGTTACTGATAGATGTTTTTTCGAAAGACTTTGATCGTCAGCTGACTTATAGGCTGGCGCAGTTGAGCTTGTTAGTAACAGGAATCATGGTGATTGCCCAATTCCCAGATTTGCAATATCACTTGTATCAAAGGCATTTTATTCTCGACCCAATGGCTGGCATGGTTAAGATCAGTGTTATAGCGTTAACCATGGTTGCCATGATATTTGCTCGCCCCTATATTTTACAGCGACCAATCTTACGCGGTGAATATTTTATTTTACATCTATTTGCGGTACTGGGAATGATGGTACTGGCCGGTGGTGGAAGCTTGTTAACCTTGTATTTGGGACTTGAGCTTTTATCACTTAGCCTATACGCCTTGGTTGCCATGCATCGTCATTCAACTTTGTCATCGGAAGCCGCGGTAAAATATTTTGTCATGGGTGCCATCGCCAGCGGATTTCTGTTGTACGGTATGTCGATGGTCTACGGTATTACCGGCAAGATTCATATAACTGATATAGCTCTGTATCTTGAAGCAAATGAAGCTAGTCTGACCTTGCGCTTTGGCTTAGTCTTTATGGTCGTAGCAATGGCGTTTAAGTTTGGTGCTGTACCATTTCAGATGTGGGTGCCGGATGTGTACCATGGTGCGCCAACTTCAGTTACAGCATTCATTGCTTCGGCACCGAAAATTGCCGCTTTTGCACTACTCATTCGAATCCTAGGTTATGGTTTCGAACAGATTTTGATTGATTGGCAAAGCATGTTGATCATTATTGCGACTTTGTCCATGGTGGTTGGAAATATAGTTGCCTTGGCGCAGGACAACATAAAGCGATTGCTGGCCTATTCAGCGATTGCTCATGTAGGGTATTTCTTACTGGGTATTATTGCTGGTAATGGAGCCGGTTATTCCGCTGCCTTTTTTTACATCATTGCCTACGCAATTATGTCGTTGGGTGGATTTGGTTGCCTGATATATTTAGCTAAAGGTAAACAAGAAGTTAGTTTAATTAGTGAATTCAAAGGATTGGGGCAACGTAGCCCTTGGGGTGGTTTGCTCATCAGTATCTTGTTCCTATCGATGGCGGGTTTACCTCCTTTTGTTGGGTTTTGGGCAAAGCTGGAAGTGATTCGCGCAGTACTAGACGTTGGTTTGGTGTGGTTGGCAATCCTGGCAGCCGTTATGTCCATCGTTGGACTCTTTTACTACTTGAAAGTGGTTAAAACCATATTTTTTGACCAGCCAGAAAACGAAAGTAAGGTCAAAGCAGAGCGTGGGTTGCGCCTGGCGCTTGGTATAAGTGGAATCGCCGTTGTAGCGCTTGGCCTGTTTCCAGCACAGCTGCTTGAAGCTTGCCGACAAGCTTTTCAGTACCTATAAAAGGGTTCCAAATGATAGGGATAGGCTTAGGGTGAAGGCCGAGGTTTGGCTTCATGTAACTGATAATAAATATAAACCCTCATGGCCCTTGTCAAAACATTAGAAGTGCGTATAATGCCGCTCTGTCGATTGGGAGCAAACTTGAAATTTTCCAGTAAATCCCAACTTATAAATAAGACCAGATATTTATAAGTATCGAGAAGAATTGTTGCGGGGTGGAGCAGCCTGATAATTGTCGGGCTCTCAATCTGAAAGAGACGAAGGTCATACGACCTGAGACTTATGAGCATTACCAGAAGCTTATGAGTTAGTTCTCAAAAAAGTATTAATGATGGTTGAGTAGACTGATAATTGTCGGGCTCTCAATCTGAAAGAGACGAAGGTCATACGACCTGAGACTTATGAGCATTACCAGAAGCTTATGAGTTAGTTCTCAAAAAAGTATTGTTGCGGGGTGGAGCAGCCTGGTAGCTCGTCGGGCTCATAACCCGAAGGTCGTTGGTTCAAATCCAGCCCCCGCTACCAAATTTGAGTGAAAAGTTATTGGTAGGATGCCCGACGAACGTCGGTCTCAGCTTTTCACACGGCGCAGCCGCTGAAGGTCGTTGGATTCAATCCAGTGTCCGCTACCACTTTTAGGAATTGAAGCAAGACCACAGCTTCAATTTGCTCAGATAATATAAATTGACTGAGCTTTATTGATGAATATAATAATAAGGCCCCTTCATAGGGGCCTTATTTTTTCTGAGCTGTATTTCATGGTATGGCTCAAGTGGGCAATGGCGGTGCCTTTGACCCATCACATGAATGATTTTGCTGATGGGCCTGTTTAGGCCCATTTTTGTATGTAAAAAAGCTTGAAAAAGCAAAGAGTTATAGAGTGACTGATGGCTAGACATGCTGATTTAGAAAAGATTATTCGCCCTGCAGTTGAAGCAGCTGGCTTTGAATTTTGGGGGTTAGAACACCTCTCTCAAGGTAAGCATTCAGTTTTAAGGGTGTTTATTGATCATGAAAGTGGTATTTCGGTGGATAATTGCGCTGAAGTGAGCCATCAGGTGAGTGGTGTTTTGGATGTGGAAGAGCCCATAAAAGGCCTCTACAACCTAGAAATTTCATCGCCTGGCATGGACCGTCCGCTATTTAATGAGCAGCAGTTTGCGCGTTATGTGGGCGAAGATGCTGAGGTGAAGTTGTCGGTGCCATTAAATGGCCGACGTAAGTTTAAAGGGACTATTGAGCAGGTTGAATCAGGTGTTTTGCAACTTCTGGTCGATGGTGAAGTTTATGAGATCAATTGCCAGCAGGTTGATAAAGCGCATTTGGTCCCTAAGTTTTAGTCTTAATTGATGAATATCAGGTATTGATTAAAGGTTAACACGTATGAGCAATAAAGAAATTTTGTTAGTGGTTGAAGCGGTATCCAATGAAAAGGATGTACAGCCTGAAGTTATTTTTGGTGCAATCGAAGCTGCTTTAGCGACTGCGACAAAGAAAAAACATGGCGTTGATATTGATGTGCGTGTTGATATTGACCGTGATACAGGTGATTACGATACTTACCGTCTTTGGACGGTGGTTGCAGATGATGCGGTCGAAGACCCATTGACTGAAACGACATTGTCTGCGGCTCAAGTTGAAGAGCCAGAGATTCAAATTGGCGATTATGTTGAAGAACAGATCGACTCAATTGAATTTGGTCGTATCGCTGCACAAACTGCCAAGCAGGTTATCGTACAGAAAGTTCGTGAAGCTGAGCGTGCTAAAACCGTTGAAGCTTTCCGCGACAGAGTGGGCGAGTTGGTAACGGGTGTTGTTAAGAAAGTGACACGTGATTACATCTTCATTGACTTGGGTAATAACGCTGAAGCAGTGATTCAACGCGAAGAAATGATGCCACGAGAAACTGTTCGGACTGGCGATCGTGTGCGTGGTTTGTTGTTCGCTATTAGCACTGAAAATCGTGGTCCGCAATTATTTGTTAGCCGTACTCGTCCAGAAATGTTGGAAGAGTTGTTCCGTATTGAGGTGCCCGAGATCGGTGAAGAAGTCATCGAGATTAAAGGTGCTGCTCGTGACCCAGGTTCCCGCGCAAAAGTTGCCGTTAAAACGAACGATAAGCGTATTGACCCAGTGGGTGCTTGTGTTGGTATGCGCGGTGCTCGTGTGCAGGCGGTAACAGGCGAGTTAAATGGCGAGCGAATTGACATTGTGTTGTATGACGATAATCCGGCTCAATACGTTATTAATGCGATGGCGCCAGCAGAAGTCGTTTCAATCGTTGTTGATGAAGATAATCGCAGTATGGATATAGCAGTTGATGAAGACCAATTGGCGCAGGCCATTGGCCGAAATGGTCAAAACATTCGTCTAGCCAGTGAGTTGACCGGCTGGGAACTGAATGTGATGACTGAGGAAGATTTTGCAACTAAAAATCAATCTGAAACTGAGTCCATAGTTTCGATGTTTGTTGCTGACTTAGGTGTGGATGAAGATTTAGCTGACATACTGGTTCAAGAAGGTTTCACTACGCTTGAAGAAGTTGCTTATGTTCCACAGTCAGAAATGATGGAAATTGAAGGCTTTGATGAAGACTTGGTTGAAGCGTTAAAATCACGCGCGAAGGATGTGTTATTAACCAAAGCGATTGCAAACGAAGAACAGTTAGAAGAAGTTGAGCCAGCCGAAGATTTGTTGACAATGGATGGTATGGATCGTCACCTAGCTTTTGTTCTTGCGAGCAAGGGCATTGTCACTATGGAAGATTTAGCAGAACAGTCAGTGGATGAGCTTATTGAAATCGAAGAACTTGATGAAGAGCGTGCCGCGAAGTTGATTATGACCGCGCGTGCTCCTTGGTTCGAGGAGCAGGAATAATATAGCGGGGGATAGCGAATGTCGAAAATTACAGTAAAAGATCTAGCTGATACCGTCAAAACTCCAGTTGAAAAACTTATGGAGCAATTGGCGGCGGCTGGAATTAAAGTTAAAGGTCCAGAAGATGCTATCAGCGATGAGCAGAAGAAAACTTTATTGACCTATTTGCAAAAAAGTCATGGTGGTTCTGAAAACACTGGACCAAAGAAAATTACGCTTAACCGTACACAAAAAAGTACTTTGAGTGTGACTAGTTCTGAAGGTAAGAAAAAATCAGTACAGGTTGCGGTAAAGAAAAAACGCACTTATGTAAAACGCTCCAGCGAAGAAATTGCTAAATTAGCAGCCGAAGAAGAAGCACAACGTAAAGCGGAAGAAGAAGCTAAGCGTAAAGCGGAAGAAGAAGCTAAGCGTAAAGCTGAAGAAGAAGCTAAACGCCAGGCCGAAGAAGAGGCTAAGCGTAAAGCTGAAGAGGAAGCTAAACAGAAAACGGAAACTTCTAAGAAAGAAACTCAAGAAGAAGAGCCAGAAGATAGATCAGCGAAAAAAGCTGAGGTGGCTCGAGATGAGAAGAAAGGTGAAAATAAAGGCAAGCCATCTAAGGCTAAGCCTAAATCAAAGTCACGCTTTGACGATGATGACGATGAAGAAGTTGTTGTTAAAAAGCCTAGCAAGCCTAAAGGTCCAGTTAAGCCAATGTCTATAGCTGACTTTGAAGAGAAAAGCGGGCATCGCAAAAAGAAACGCAAGAAAGGTAAAAAGAAAACTTCAGACGTCGACTTGGTCGCACGTGCACTTGAAGACAGTAAGCGCGGTGTAGTGATTGAACAGAGAGTATATCAGGCACCAGAAGCTATGAAAAAACACGGTTTTAAGAAACCAACAGATACTATTATCCACGAAGTTCAAATTCCGGAAACGATTACCGTCGGTGAGCTTGCCAAAGCCATGACAGTAAAAGCACCAGAACTTATGAAAGCCATGATGAAAGTGGGCGTAATGGCCACCATTAATCAGTCGCTTGATCAGGAAACTGCCAGCTTGGTCGTTGAGGAAATGGGTCATACACCTATTCTCGTCAATGAGAACCAGATGGAAGAGAACGCTTTATCAGAAGCGAATGATGAAACGGGTGAAACAAAACCTCGTGCTCCAGTGGTGACTATTATGGGCCACGTCGATCACGGTAAAACATCGTTGCTTGATTATATTCGTGCAAGCCATGTAGCATCGGGCGAAGCGGGTGGTATTACCCAGCATATTGGTGCTTATCATGTTGAAACAGACAAGGGCATGATTACCTTCCTTGATACTCCGGGTCACGCAGCCTTTACAGCGATGCGTGCACGTGGTGCGGAAGTAACGGATATCGTGGTCTTGATCGTTGCTGCTGATGATGGCGTTATGCCACAAACAATTGAAGCGGTACAGCATGCAAAAGCGGCTGGCGTGCCGATGATTGTGGCAGTGAACAAAATTGATAAAGAAGAATCAGACCCAGAACGAGTTAAAAATGAATTGTCGCAACATGATGTAATCCCTGAAGATTGGGGTGGTGATGTACAGTTTGTTCATGTTTCTGCGAAAAGCGGTGAAGGTGTGGATGCTCTTTTAGATTCAATACTTCTGCAATCTGAAGTATTGGAATTAAAAGCAACTGATGAAGGCGCAGCAAAAGGCTTTGTTATTGAAGCGCGCCTTGATAAAGGTCGCGGTGCCATTGCCTCTATTCTGGTACAAAAAGGTCAGCTGCATAAAGGCGATATTTTACTGGCTGGTACTCACTATGGCCGAGTTCGTGCTTTGTTGGATGAAAACGGTGAGCCTATTGAGTCAGCCGGGCCATCAATTCCGGTAGAAGTTCTGGGCTTGTCTGGCGTACCCGTAGCCGGCGATGAAGCAACCGTAGTTGCGGATGAGCGTACTGCCCGTGATATCGCAGATCGTCGTGAAGCAAAGCAGCGTGAAGCTTTTCAGGCACGTCAACAAAAAGCTAAGCTTGAGAATATGTTTGCCAATATGGGCAATGACGAAGAGACGCAACAACTTAACGTTATTATCAAAGCTGACGTACAAGGTTCAGTTGAAGCTTTGAATAAGTCATTAGTTGACTTGGCCACTGAAGAAGTAGAAGTGAAAGTGATTTCAAGCGGTGTTGGCGGTATTAAAGAAACAGATGTTTCATTGGCCGCAGCATCCAATGCGATCATTATAGGCTTTAACGTTCGTGCCGATTCTGCATCACGTAAATTGGCTGAGAAAGATGCGGTAGAAATTCGCTATTACAGTGTGATTTACGAAGCGATCGAAGAAGTGAAGGCGGCTCTTAGCGGCATGTTGTCACCAGAGTCTCGTCAGGAAATTATCGGTCTTGCTGAAGTTCGTGATGTCTTTAAGTCACCAAAACTAGGCGCAATTGCCGGTTGTATGGTGGTTGAAGGTGTCGTTAAACGCCATAACCCAATCCGGGTATTACGTGATGACGTGGTTATCTACGAAGGCGAGCTGGAGTCACTACGCCGCTTTAAAGATGATGTAAACGAAGTCCGTAATGGTATGGAATGTGGTATTGGTGTTAAGAATTACAATGATGTTAAACCTGGCGATAAGATTGAAGTCTTCCAGATTGTTGTCGTTCAACGTACTTTATAATTAGGTATTAGGTAGAGAAATGTCACAAGCGCGCGCACGAAGAGTTGCTGATCAAATCCAACGAGAGTTGGCGGTATTGCTACAACGTGAAATGAAAGACCCACGTTTAGGGATTGTCACTGTGTCCGGTGTTGATGTAACTAGCGACTTGCAGAATGCGAAAGTGTTTGTGACTTTTTTAGGCAAGGATGAACCACAGGAAATTAAGCAAGCACTGGAAGTTCTTACCGGTGCTGCTGGTTTTCTGCGTTCCCAATTAGCCAAATCTATTCGTATGCGTAGCGTTCCAAGCCTACGTTTTTTATTTGATAAATCGATTGTTGAAGGCCAGAGAATGTCCTCTTTGATTGAACAGGCCATCGCAGACGACGAATCGAAAAAGTCATAGTTTAGAAATTTCCGGAGAAAGACAATGGGCAGACGACGTAAACGCGGTCGCGATATTACGGGCATCCTGCTATTGGATAAACCTACTGATATTACTTCCAATAAAGCACTGCAACAAACCAAGTTTTTGTATTTTGCGGCCAAAGCGGGCCATACAGGTGCACTAGATCCGATTGCAACCGGTGTGTTGCCTATTTGTTTTGGCGAGGCTACTAAGTTTTCACAATATTTACTTAACGCTGATAAGAAGTATCGCGTAACAGCAAAATTAGGTGAGAAAACCACTACTTCCGATCGCGAAGGTGAAGTCATTGAAAGTAAGCCGGTAAATGTAACAGAGTCGCAGCTTGTCAAAGTATTGCAACAATTTAAAGGTACTATCAGCCAGACCCCTTCGATGTACTCAGCGTTGAAAAAAGATGGTGTGCCATTATACAAGCTCGCTCGTCAAGGCATAGAGGTCGAAAGGGATGCACGCGAAGTGGCTATTTACTCACTGGAATTAGTGAGTTTTGGTGGCGAAGAGTTTGTACTGGATGTGCACTGTTCCAAGGGAACTTATGTACGAAATTTGGTCGAAGATATTGGCGATGAATTGGATTGTGGCGCTCACGTGCTGGAGTTACGCCGCACGGCTGTCGGTGACTTTGGTCTGGAGCAGGCCGTAACGATGGCGCATCTGGAAGAGTTAAAACAGGCTGATGCCAAGTTAGAAATGGATGAGTTGTTGCTACCGGTAGAGCAAGTGCTGAAGCATATGCCAAGCATCCAATTAAGTGATGACCAGTCCTATTATATTCGCTTAGGTCAAGCGGTACAGATCCCTGGTTCACCGATTGATGGTAGCGTTTGTTTAGTGCATAACAGCCAGTTTATTGGTGTTGGAACTATTGATGACGATGGTAAAGTTGCACCGACCCGCTTAATCAGAACTGATGAAGCGAGTGTATAAATAATGAAAACAAGGATTTAGAAAATGACTGATATTATCAAGCCGCTCGTTATTTTCTCTCACGGTAAAGTCAGTGGTCCAAAAGGGAGCCGTATACAGGCATTGTCTAATATTGCTGAACGCATGGGCTTTGAGGTGGAATCATTGGATTACCGCCGTTTACCGACTAATGAGCGCGTGAATAAGCTGAACAATCATTTAGCGAACTTAGAACGTCCCTACATACTGGTGGGAACCAGTATGGGCGGTTACGTATCGGCAGTGGCCGGCATCGAAAATCATCCACTGGGCATATTTTTAATTTCCCCGGCCATCTATTTAGATGGTTATGCCGAAGCTGAATTAGAGAACGTTAAGTGCCCGGTGACTATTGTTCATGGCTGGAAAGATGATATTGTGCCGGTATCTAATGTGATTAAGTTTGCACAGACAGCGGGCGCCAATTTACATATATTTGATGGTGGTCACCGCTTACGCGAGAAGTTGTCTGAAACAGAATCCTGCTTTGAACAGTTCTTGCGTCAATGTTTTATCGAATCAAGTATGGATATGCCGTTTAAAGACGCGGTAAATCAGTAGAAAACTCAATAATATCGGGCGATTTCACGCTTTATAGCTTGCTGAATGGTGAGTGACTAAGGTAAAATCCCGCATTCATTTGACTGGCTGAATTAGTGATTGGCCGGTCTTTTTTAAAATCTTGGGCAAGTCCCTGAAATTTGGAGTAAAAATATGTCACTAAGTCCAGAAGCGAAAGCTGATATTGTTAAAGAACACGCGCGCGGTGAAGGCGATACTGGTTCTCCTGAAGTTCAAGTAGCGTTGTTGACTGCGCAGATTAACCATCTGCAAGATCACTTTAAAGTGCATAAGCATGACCATCACTCACGTCGTGGTTTGTTGCGCATGGTTAGCCAGCGTCGTAAGTTGCTTGATTATTTGAAACGCAAAGATCAAGATCGCTACACTGACCTCATTAAGAAATTAGGTCTGCGTCGCTAGAAAGAATAAAGGGGCCCTTAGGCCCCTTTTTGCTATCAGACGGCTTTACTTTCAGACGAGATAGGTTCTGAAAGTGTTGAAACTAAAATAGGAAAATACTGTGGAATATACAAAAAAATCTTTTGAATACGGTGGCCGTACAGTCACTATCGAAACGGGTCGTGTGGCTCGTCAAGCGACCGGTGCAGTTGTTATTGACTGTGAAGGTACAACAGCATTTGTTGCTGTAACAGGTAAGAAAGAAGTCCGAGAAGGTCAGGATTTTTTCCCGTTAACAGTAAACTACACTGAAAAAACTTATGCGGCGGGTAAAATCCCAGGCGGCTTTTTAAAGCGTGAAGCGCGTCCTTCAGACGAAGAGACATTAATCGCACGGTTGATCGACCGCCCATTACGGCCTCTTTTCCCGGACGGCTTTATGAACGAAGTTCAGGTTGTGATTACTATTGTGTCAATCAACCAGGACGTTCCAACTGAAGTGGTTGCTATGCTAGGTGCTTCAGCAGCGTTGGAAATCTCAGGCATTCCGTTTAACGGCCCTGTGGGCGCAGCCCAGGTTGGTTATCTCGATGGCGAATATGTATTGAATCCATCAGTAACTCAGCTTAAAGAATCAAAATTAGATTTAATGGTAGCTGGTACAGAAAGTGCTGTGCTAATGGTTGAATCTGAAGCAAATGAATTACCAGAAAACGTCATGCTTGGTGCCGTTATGTTTGGTCACCAGGAATCTCAAGTTGCCATTAAGGCGATTAAAGAGTTAGCGGCAGAAGCTGCTAAGCCAAAATGGGACTGGACTGCTCCTGAGAAAAACGTATCACTTTATGATGCAGTTAAGGGCCATTCTTTTGCTGCAATTGAAGACGCTTATCAGATTGCTGATAAAGCTGAACGTTATGCGAAAATCAGTGAGCTACAAGGCGTAGCAGTTGAAGCTTTAGCGGGTGATGAAGAAGGTCAGCCTTCTGCGGATGACGTTAAAGACATGTTCCACTCAATTGAAAAAGAAGTGGTTCGTTCACGCATTATTTCAGGTAAGCCTCGTATCGATGGCCGTGACCCAGATATGGTTCGTGCATTGGATATACGCACCGGCGTATTCCCACGTACACACGGTTCGGCGATCTTTACTCGTGGCGAAACTCAGGCCATGGTTTTCGCAACCTTGGGTACTGAGCGTGATGCACAAATTAAAGACAGCATCATGGGTGAAGCGAAAGATCACTTCATGTTGCACTACAACTTCCCTCCATACTGTGTAGGCGAGACCGGCTTTATGGGTTCACCTAAGCGTCGCGAAATCGGCCATGGCCGTTTAGCTAAGCGTGGCGTAGCAGCAATGGTTCCAGGAATTGCTGAATTCCCATACACCATTCGTGTAGTTTCTGAAATTACCGAATCAAACGGTTCAAGCTCGATGGCTTCTGTATGCGGTACTTCATTAGCATTGATGGATGCTGGTGTACCGATGAAAGCTCCGGTTGCGGGTATTGCAATGGGCTTGGTTAAAGAAGCCGATAACTTTGTGGTACTTTCGGATATCTTAGGTGATGAAGATCACTTGGGCGACATGGACTTTAAAGTTGCGGGTACTGAAAACGGTATCACTGCACTTCAGATGGACATTAAAATTGAAGGTATTACTCAGGAAATTATGGAGCAAGCCTTGCATCAAGCAAAAGGCGGTCGCTTACATATCCTGAGCGTGATGAATCAAGCCATCGACAAGCCACGTGATGATATTTCTGAATATGCACCACGTATCACTGTGATTAAAATCCCAGTGGATAAAATTTCTGAAGTCATTGGTAAAGGTGGTTCAACTATCCGTGCCTTGACTGAAGAAACTGGCGCGACCATTGAGATCAACGATGATGGTACGGTGAAAGTTGCTTCTTCGGATGCCGAGGGTGCTGCTGAAGCAGTACGTCGTATCAAGTTGATGACTATGCCAATTGAAGCGGGCATGGAATTCGAAGGCAAAGTTGTGCGCTTGGCTGACTTCGGTGCTTTCGTTGAAATCACTCCTGGACGTGATGGTCTGGTTCATATTTCACAAATCGCTCATGAGCGTGTGAACAAAGTAACCGACTACTTGAAAGAAGGTGATGTGGTTAAGGTCAAAGTACTGGAAGTGGACCGTCAAAATCGTATCCGCTTAAGTATGAAAGCAATGATTGACCCACCTGCGCAAGAAGAAGCTCCAGCTGATGCTGAGTAACTATTGCGATAATCAGTTTGACTGATGTAAAAAAGGGAGCCTCGGCTCCCTTTTTTGTTGCTTGAAATATCAGCTTATTGAGGCGCTGCTTCAATTCGAAGAGTCACTCCCGATGAAGCGTTGTAACCACGAATGCCGATGTACCAAGTGCCTGATTGAGGCGCATTGAAGGTGCAGACTTCTTCGTTACCCCACTTATATGGACGACAGTCGTAGCTTGAGGTTGTCGGAGCTGAACCTCGACGAACATATAAGTCGGCATCACCTGAACCACCAGTGATTGTGACGGTCAGATTTGAATAGCCTTCGCCTAGTTCCTGAGTGTAGTTAGCCCAGGCATTTTGTGCGACCGAAATGTTGCTGATGGTACGATCAACCGGCTGAGGGCCTGGGTCGCTCACTTCATCATAGTTACCAACCAGAGTTACGTTTGAGAAGCTTGAGTAAGCTTTAACGCGAACATAGTAGGTACCACCACTACTGCCCGAGCAACTTTCACTGTTACCGTTTCGGTATGGGCGACAGTCGTAGCTGGAGTCAGTTGGGATACTACCTTTCTTAACGTAAAGGTCAGCATCACCTGAGCCACCGCTAATAGAGAAGTTAATGTTAGAGGCTCCGGTTGGGACCTCCATACTGTAAACAATATCGTTACCAGTTGAAGCCGATAGGCCTGTTTCAGCAACACCGTTTTCTAATACATTGTCGCCAGGAGGTGGGTCGGTTGGATCTTCACCACAATCACGGCCTGGACTGACATTACTACTCACGCCTATTGCTTGCAGAGTAGCCTGTACATCATTAACGTCATAACCTAGGTCACAGGCTGAATCAAGAACGCCATCACCGGCATCATCCCAGTTAGTGTTTGAAGTCCAGTAGTTACGATTTGCCTGGGTATAAACTTCAAAGGCCTTCTTAGTATCCCAGCCAGCAGTGGTAGCTAATAAATAGAAGGCTTTGTTGTAAACGCCTGAGCTATGGTGGACGTCCATGCCAGAAGTAAAGTCAGATTGATGATCAATCGAACGGTTATCTTGTGGTGGGTTGCTCATGTAACGAAGTGCGCCATTGCCTTTGAAAATTTGCTCACCGACTAAAAAGTCATTGCTACCATTCATATAAAACTCAGCCGCTTCACCAGACATGTCCGAGTAGGATTCGTTTAGACCACCTGATTTACCGCTGTAGACCAGATTGGAGTTTTGTTGCGTGAAGCCGTGACTGACTTCGTGCGCCATGACGTCGAGTGACACCAATGGGTAGAAGGTGGAGGCGCCATCACCAAAGGTCATTTGCTGGCCATCCCAGAAAGCATTCTCGTAGTTATTGCTGTAATGCACCCGAACACGCAATTTTTGCGTCAATGGGGCATCGTTGAACCAGTCGCTAAACATATTAAAGACTACGTTACCGAAGTAGTGACCGTCGTTTAGTGGCGAGTAAGCGCCGTTGATTTGCTTAACCGTATTTTCAGGGCAGGTAAAGCTGTGAATGCTGCCGCCTGAAGTGGAGTTGTTCATGTTAATTGTGTCAACGTTATTGCTGCGCATGCTACAGGTGCTGCCGGACTGGGTGACATCTAAATAGCCAAAATCCGTACCATAGTCATAGCGGCCGGTTTTCTGGTTGCCACCAGGACCGGTTGCATTAGCGGTTTGCAAGTTTTCATAAGAATGTATGACTTGACCGGTTTTAGCATCAATAAACATCTGCGGACGCGAAGGTTTGTCACTATGTGATACGTAGCTGACAGAGTAAACCAGGCGTGCAATACCATCCGGATCTTGCCAGATGACAAGTTGAGATGATTCGTTTTCATAAACAGGCGGTTTACTAGTCGCTGTAGTAGAGTGCTGATGCCCTTTAGCGATAGCCAAGGCTCTTTGACCAGAGAGCTTAGGATTGACATTGCTAATGTCGAGCTCGATACCTTGCAATACCGCACCGTGTGCAAAACTCGAAACACCATTTTGATTGGTGGTAATAATAATATCGTCACCAACCACAGGAATGCCCTGGTAGAACTGTTGGTAACGTGTGGTCACGGTACCATTATTGTTTTGGTAAATTTTTCGAGGTTTTAAGGTTTCCTGGCCGGATAGGCCTACGAGCTGTGCTGCATTGGCTGCCAAGCTCGATGGAATGCTCTGTTGTTGCGCAATAGCGCTTTGCAGGCTGGTATTATCGCGTAACGACTGTCGTTCCGCGGCCTGGCCAACAGAAGCTAGTACGCAGAGTGACAAAGCACTGAGCGTAAACTTATGGATTGTTTTCATTGAAACTCCTTCAATATAACTTTATGGAATAAGAAATAATTATGAATGCCACTGCTTATCTTTTTAGAAATAAGACAATCTATCCCCTTAGTGTGCGAATATTTTTTCAGCGACGAATAGCAAGCTAGCAACTGACTGATTACTGAACAATTGCAAATATGACGTACAATGTAGACTTCTGTATTCTTGTGATGAATTGTTAGTTATTGATGTGACTGGAAGTGAATTTAGCTTGCGATGGAATCGACTTTTATTCCCATATATGCATTAGTTTTATTAATTATTTAAGCAAGGAATAAAAAAAGCGCCTTTCGGCGCTAAGCACAGCTTCGGAGGAGAGAGTAGGAGTCATGTCTAGCTGTGGGAGTGGGCTTCCAAGCCCTTGTTATAGTCCTTATGGGGTTGGGGGTTAGGTTTATGACTAAGGTTATCGTTTAAAAGTATGATTATTAATGGGCCACTGCGACTTGAGGTGCAAGGACCTCTTCAGCGTAGAGAGTTGGTACTGTGCTATGAAAGCTGACCAATTGGGTTTCGAGCAGGTTATAAGTCACAGTTACGGTAACTGATTGCCCCGGTGTAATAACCATGTTGTCAGCGGTTGCAGGCTCACAACCCAGACTCGAATCGACACTAATATCATAATTCACCAGCGCTGCTGGATTTGGTAGCGCAACCTGATACTCAGCGAAAATCAAATCATCAGTCGAGTTAGTAAAGGTTTCGGTCAAAGTGATTTGCTTTAAATCGCCAACAGTTTGAACCTGGCTATTCGACGACTCTGCTTCAAGATAGAAAGTCTCATCATTCAACGTGTAGTTCACGATGCCCGCAGGCGCCTGCTCAACTTCGCCAGCTTCCACAGCAGCAGCGGCAGAAAAAATAGAAACGATAAGTGTTGCGATAAAAATACGTTTTAGGGAAATAGTTTTCATCTTGCTTCTCCATCAATTCAAAAATTGTTTAAGGTTTTGTCTTTCGATGGTGTTATTAAAGCGCAACAGTGTGGAGAGAAAGGCAGTTGAAAAAGGCCGGTTATGGATAAATCTGGCAGAAAAAAGGCATGGGGGAAATGTGACAATGGAATATATAGGATGGGTTAGCATTTATGCGTAACCCATCGTTTTTATGATTGATGGGTTACGGCTATGGCCTAACCCATCCTATAGACTGAAGAGCGAAACAGTAAGTTAAGAAATGGAATTAATGAGAGCATGGATTCCCGCTTTCGCGGGAATGACATAAATATACAATTATACTTGCTAGCAAGTGGTACGACAGAACCTACTCACTCTTCGGTTTTAAATACAAATCAAAAGTCACCGGTACAACGCGGTCGATACTGCGTAAACCTGCCAGGGACTTTAATTTATCGACGCCTTTATCCAGCTTAAGGCTGCTGGTGGCGATGATTACTGGGCTGACTGAGGTGACGCGCAGTTGGTCATCGGCGAGTGTTTGTATGACAACCGGTGCTTGGATGTCGACGGTTTCATTGCCGAGTTGGATGGTTGCTTCCAATGTGTGCTGTGAGCTGGTGCCGACTTTCTGATCGTCTATCTTACTTAAATCAAAACTGCCATTAACGATGAAGGCGATGTTCGTTTTGCTGTCGAACAAATGTTCTTTCATACGTTGATCGCGAATCTCAATACCGGTATTAACGCTATCAAGTAGAATTTCCAAAGCAAATTGACCATTGCCGCTTAAATGACCTTTGAGGGTTTCAAAGGTGCTGACTTCGCCAATTTGATTGTTTTTAACAGACACGAAATGTAGGTGTGAGGCGTCATTATCAAGGCTCCACTCACTGTCGTCTGAAGCGAATGCTGGTGTGCCTTGAAGCGTAAATACCGCGCTTAAAGTAATAATGGCTTTAGTAAAAAAAGCGTTAGACATACTATTCTCCTGTCTTTTTTAAGTGACTCTATTGAATCACATAGGATCACTATTGGCTAAATATGGTATTGCATGACTTAGACTCTAGCAAACTGGATGTGAAAAAAATCTGGAGTTTTCAGCAAAAAAGGATTAATTTTGCGAACTTTAGTGCTTAACTTTTAGGCGGGTCAAGCAGGCCATGAATATTGTTGTTCTAGGGGTTATCTTTTTTGTACTCGTTCAGTTTGCAGTGGGGCTGTGGGCTTCGCGCAAACCGAAGAATGAGACTGACTTTCTATTGGCTGGGCGCAGGTTAAATCCCAGCCTGGCCGTATTTACCATTTTCGCGACCTGGTTTGGTGCAGAAACCTGTATTGGTGCGGCATCCTCCATCTATGAAAATGGTTTGTCGGGCGGTACCGCTGATCCCTTTGGCTTCTCGCTGTGTTTGCTGTTTATGGGCTTTGTTTTCGCTAGACCCTTATGGAAACGCAAATTCATTACTTTCGCTGACCTGTTTAAGCAACGTTACTCGGTTCGTATTGAAAAGCTGGTGGTGATTATATTAGTGCCTGCCTCAATGTTGTGGGCCGCAGCGCAGATCCGTGCTTTTGGGCAGATCCTGTCATCCCTATCAGGCTTGCAGGTTGAGTATGCCATTACCATCGCGGCCTCGGTGGTCATCATTTACACCATGCTCGGTGGTTTGTTGGCGGTGGCAGTAACTGACGTCATTCAAGCGGGATTCCTGATTGTTGGTTTGGTGTTGCTGGGTGTTTTTGTGTTTGCCAGTGGCGATCCAAATGCCAGCCTGGCTTCAGTCGATGCTACACGTTTTAGCTTTGTCTCAGAAGATTCGACTTTGCTACAGAAGTTTGAAGCCTGGTCGATTCCGATATTCGGTTCGGTGCTGACGCAGGAGCTGATTACACGAGTGCTGGCCTGTCGAAGCGCTGAAGAAGCGCGTAGCTCGACGCTTAAAGGCGGAACCTTATATCTGCTTGTGGGCTTGATTCCAGTCTATTTGGGTTTGGTCGGTTTAAACCTGATGCCAGACCTTGCTGACTCAGAGCAGTTATTGCCTGAATTGGCGAAAACCTATTTGCCCACCGTGCTCTATATTCTGTTTGCCGGTGCTTTGGTTTCAGCGATTCTGTCAACGGTGGACAGCGCCTTGCTCGCTTCAAGTTCATTGATATCGCATAACATCGTGGTACCTTTAAGCAAGCGTAACCATGAAGTCAGCGAGCGCCAGAAAGTCCTGTTCGCGCGGATCGGTATCGTGGTATTAGGTGGACTGGCTTATTACATCGCCCTGCACGCTAAAGGGGTTTATGACTTGGTGGTTACGGCCTCTGCTTTCGGTAGTGCGGGCGTTTTCGTGGTCGGCACTTTTGGTCTGTTCACCCGCTTCGGGGGCGAAATTACCGCAGGCTTGACCTTGGTCAGTGCAGCAACGATTTGGATTCTGGGAGAATTCGTATTCGGTTGGGCGACTCCTTTCTTTATTTCATTATTAACCGGTTTTGGCGTTTACATTGTCGCAGCCTTAATTGAAAGACACTTTTCTGGACCAGCAAAGGGTTTTCAAACTGCCTAAAAAATAGCCAGTCACTACTGGCTAATGCCCTTTTGCTAATGGTATAATTCGCGCCCATTTTATACAGGCTGGTAGGTACAACAACTTACCAGCTTGGTTCTATCTTATTGATTTTACGGCCAAAGAGCCAAACAGCGGTGATTGAAAGCATGAGCAAAAAGTTATTTATCAAAACCTGGGGTTGTCAGATGAACGAGTATGATTCGTCGCGTATGTCGGATCTGCTGAATAAAACTCATGGTTTGGAAGCAGCAGCATCAGCGGAAGAGGCTGATGTGGTATTGCTGAACACTTGCTCGATCCGCGAAAAAGCGCAGGAGAAAGTCTTTTCTCAGTTGGGTCAGTGGAAAAACCTGAAACAGAACAATCCTGATTTAATTATTGGTGTTGGCGGCTGTGTCGCGTCGCAAGAGGGCGAAGCGATTCGTCAGCGCGCACCTTATGTAGATGTTATTTTTGGACCACAAACGTTACACCGTCTGCCGGAAATGATTATGCAGGCCAGTGGGCAGAAGAAAGCGGTGGTTGATGTCAGCTTCCCCGAAATTGAAAAGTTTGACCGCTTGCCTGAGCCTCGTGCCGAAGGCCCAACTGCGTTCGTGTCGGTGATGGAAGGTTGTTCAAAATATTGCTCTTTCTGCGTGGTGCCATACACTCGTGGGGAAGAAGTCAGTCGCCCATTTGATGATGTATTAGCAGAGTGTGCGCAACTCGCCGAGCAGGGCGTTCGTGAAATTAACCTGCTGGGTCAAAATGTGAATGCGTATCGTGGTATCACTCATGAAGGTGATACTGCCGATTTGGCAGAGTTAATCACTTATGTGGCAGCGATTGATGGTATTGATCGTATTCGCTATACAACCTCTCACCCGGTTGAGTTTTCTGAGCGCCTGATTCAGGTTTATGCAGAAGTGCCAGAATTGGTTAGCCACTTGCATTTACCAGTGCAGAGTGGTTCGGATCGCGTGTTGGCGATGATGAAGCGTGGCCATACCGTGCTTGAGTACAAATCAAAAATTCGAAAATTGCGTCAAATCCGCCCTGATATTTCGATGTCTTCGGACTTCATTATTGGCTTCCCGGGCGAGTCCGATCAGGACTTTGAAGACACGATGAATTTAATTGGTGACATTGGCTATGACCATTCATTCAGTTTTATCTACAGCTCGCGTCCCGGTACGCCTGCAGCGGATATCGTTGATGACACGCCAATGGACGTTAAAAAGCAGCGTCTGTCCATACTACAGCAACGCATCAATCAACAGGCTTTTTCGATCAGCCGCAATATGATTGGCACAAAGCAGAAAGTATTGGTTGAAGGTCCGTCGAAAAAAGATCCGATGGAGCTGCGTGGTCGTACCGAAAATAATCGTATTGTGAACTTTGTTGGTCCGCACAGCCTGATCGGCAAATTTGCTGAAGTGACTATCACTGATGCATTCCCTAATTCATTACGCGGTGACTTTGTCACTGACGGACTGGTTCACTAGGCAGTGAGCTGGTCCTGCACCGCCCGCTTTAAAAACAAAGGATAGTACTTGTCACAACTTACTAATCAGACATTTGAATTACAGCCCGCTGACAACCACCGCTTGTCAGCACTTTGTGGCTACCTTGATGAGCACCTCAAACACATCGAACGCCGTCTGGGTGTTGAAGTAAACATTCGCGGCAATCAGGTCAATGTCATTGGCGAAGGTATTCACGTCGCGGCAGCGCGCCAGGTGATCGAAGCGGTTTATCAGGACACTACTAAAAAGCGAACTCTGGATAGTGCCGATGTACACTTGGCGATTCAGGAAGCTTCGGCGGATCTGGAGTCACTCGAAAGTGATAAGACGCAAAGTGATGATGTTAAGTTGATGACTAAGCGTGGTTTGATTAAGCCACGCAGTCCGAACCAGAAACAATATATCCAGGCCATAAAGCACCACGACATCAGTTTTGGTATTGGCCCAGCCGGTACCGGTAAAACTTACCTTGCAGTTGCCAGCGCAGTTGATGCCTGGGAAAAGCAGCAAGTGCGCCGTATCTTATTGACTCGCCCAGCAGTTGAGGCGGGTGAGCGGTTAGGTTTCCTGCCGGGTGATTTAGCGCAAAAAGTTGATCCCTATTTACGTCCATTGTATGACGCTCTGTATGAGATGTTTGGTTTTGAAAAAGTCGCCAAGCTGATGGAGCGTAGCGTGATTGAAGTTGCGCCATTGGCTTATATGCGTGGTCGTACTTTAAACGATGCCTTTATCATTCTCGACGAAAGTCAGAACACCACGCCGGAACAGATGAAAATGTTCCTGACGCGAATTGGTTTTAATTCCAAAGCCGTTATTACCGGCGATATTACTCAGGTGGATTTGCCGCGCGGTCAGCGTTCGGGCTTGCGCCATGTGATTGATATTCTGCAAAAGGTGGATGGCATCAGTTTCACTTTCTTCCAATCAAAAGATGTGGTGCGCCATCCGGTGGTGCAACGTATCGTACAAGCCTACGAAAGTTTCGACGTCAGCGAAGAAACAAAGCGTGTCAAGGCTGAAGAAAGACAGGCCGAAAAGTACCGAGCGGAAAATTATCACTCTGACAAGAACCCGTCATCAGACGGCAATAATTAAGCTTTATGATACCTTTTAAACCACACTTCAATGTGGAACTGCAAATCGCCTGCGATTCGCCGAATATCCCCGATGAAGACGATATTAAGCAATGGCTGGCAACCGCTTTTGCGGTGGAAGCCGAGCAATATGGACGGGGAAAAAAGTTGGCACAACCGTTTGAGATGACGGTACGTATCGTTGAGTCAGCCGAAAGCCAGACACTTAACAACGACTATCGCGGCAAAGATAAACCGACCAATGTTTTGTCCTTTCCGTTCGAAATGCCAGAGGGCATTGAAGGCTTGGAACTGTCGATTTTAGGCGATTTGGCGATCTGTGCTGAAGTGGTTGAGCAGGAAGCTGCCGAACAGAAAAAAGAACTGCGTTCACACTGGACACACATGGTTGTTCATGGGGGCTTGCATTTGCTAGGGTACGATCATATAAAAGATAATGAAGCGCTGGAAATGGAGTCTTTGGAAATTGATATCCTTGCGCAACTGGGTGTTGAAAATCCCTACGAAGAGCGCGATTAGCGTTTTCAGTGTGTGATTAAGACATTTTCTATAGGCAACATGAGGACAAGATAAACTGCTATGAGCGACGACAAACCTCCGTCGAGAAGCTTTTTTCAACGTTTTACTGATATTTTCACATCTGAACCACAAGATCGTCAGCAACTGGTCGATTTATTGCGGACAGCTAAAGACGACAAGCTGATCAAACCCGATTCTTTATCCATGATGGAAGGGGTGTTGCTGGTTGCAGAGATGCAAGTGCGCGACATCATGATTCCACGTTCTCAAATGGCCGTTATTCAAGAAGACATGTCGTTGGAAGATATTATTCCAATGGTCAAAGATTCGCGCCATTCCCGCTATCCTGTGGTCGGTGAAAATCGAGATGATATCGAAGGCATTATGTTAGCCAAAGAACTTTTGAGCTATGCCTTTTCCGATAATGGCGAGCGCGCTGCTTTTGATATTAAAGACGTGTTGCGCCCAGCCTATATTATTCCTGAAAGTAAGCGTCTGGATGTATTGTTGACAGAGTTTCGTTCAAAGCGTAATCACATGGCCATCGTGGTCGATGAATACGGTTGTGTATCGGGTCTGGTTACCATTGAAGATGTGCTGGAACAAATCGTCGGCGACATTGAAGATGAATTCGATGTGGACGAAGAAGAAAGCAATATCAAACAACACACCAATGGCGAATATATTGTTAAAGCGCAAACCGAAATTGGTGACTTCAATGAACGCCTTGGGGCTGATTTCCCAGAGCAGGAATTTGATACGATTGGTGGTTTGTTGGTGAATAAGTTTGGTCACATGCCAGAGCGTGATGAAACTATTGCCATGGGCGATTTTGAGTTTACGATACTCAACGCCGACCAGCGGCGAGTTCATCTGCTGCGTGTAAAGCCACTGGTTGAAGCACCGGTCGAAGCTTAAAAAATAAAAACAGTAGGGTGGGCCTTGGCCCACCTTATTTTATTGCTATAGTAGAAAAGATACGAAGAAAATATTCGCACGGTACAATTATTTACAAAGCCCAAGTAAATAATACGTAAAGTGTACGGGATTAGCACAGAACCTAACCGCTTGTCATTCCCGCGAAGGCGGGAATCCATTTTAGAGGCTTTTAAAGAAATAGATTCCCGCCTTCGCGGGAATGACGAGTGTGAAATATGATGTGCGCATGTACTAAATCCTAACATCAAACTCAAAGAACAACTAAGAGACAAACAATGATAACAATGGTTAAAAGCCCGAAAGGCTGGCTGGGGTTAACGCTGGCACTTATCGCTGGTGCAATCTACCCACTCGGCTTTGCCCCTCTCGAATGGTGGCCCATTGCTATCTTCTCTGTTGCAATTTTCTGGTGGCTGTTGAACGGGCAAACCAGGAAATATGCCATGGCTCTTGGTTTCAGTTATGGCATGGGCTTTTTCGGTGTCGGTGTTTCCTGGGTCTATGTTTCCATCAACACATTCGGTAATGCAGCCCCGCCGTTGGCCGTACTGTTAACCATTTTATTTATCGCATTACTATCCTTATTTTTTGTCCTACTCGGCTGGTTTAATGCCCGTTTCATTAACCGTTATAATCTGATCGCGCAAATCATTTTTTTTAGCACTGCGTGGCTGATTTTAGATATCGCACGTGGTTCAGGTTTCGTCAGTTTTCCATGGCTCTATTTAGGTTACTCCCAAACCTCCGGCCCATTATTGGGAGTCGCCAGTTATCTAGGAGTACATGGCGTAACATTTTTACTGATAGTTATATCTTGCCTGGTAACGCTAGCGCTTGCTCATGTCAGCAAAAAAGGTCGCTCCAATGCTTTGATGGCGTTGGTTGTTCTTTTAGTTATAGGAACCAGTGCTAGTTTATTCGAAGTTAAAAAAGACGCCTCACAACAGAAGACGCTGACTGTTGCATTAATTCAACCTAATATCGATCAACATATAAAGTGGGATCGAAACTATTTCACGGCTATCGTCAAAGGGCTGTTTGATCAAACAGAAAATTACTGGGGCGCAGATCTGATTGTGTGGCCTGAAGCAGCCATTCCAGCTTTTGATACGCAAGTACCGGGAATTTTGTATGAGCTGGATGAGTTAGCAAAAGATAGCGGCAGTCAGTTCATCACCGGTATTCCGTTATTGGAAAGTCGCGATGAATATTACGCCGGCATAAAAATGCTCGGCAACCAACAAGCCGATTATCAAAAACAACAGCTGGTGCCCTTTGGCGAATATGTGCCACTTGGCTCATGGATTCGCGGCATGATCGACTTCTTTGATTTACCCATGTCGAGTTTTACTCCGGGTAGCAGCGAACAAACTGCAATGAAGAGCGCTAAAGCGGATTACATCCCAGCAATTTGTTATGAAATCGCCTTCTCAGGGTTGATGCAACAACTGGCCACCAGCACCGACAAAGATCAATTTAAAGCCATCGTCACCATCAGCAACGACACATGGTTCGGCGAATCATGGGGCCCAATACAACACTTCCAAATTGCCAAAATGCGTGCCATCGAAACTGGCCTGCCAGTCATCCGTAGCACCAACAACGGTATCACCGCCATCATCGACGACAAAGGGCGCGTCATCAATCAAATCGACCGCTTCCAAAGCGACGTACTGGTAGGTGCTTTCCTTCTCGATAACCGAAATACCTGGTTCAGAGACTATGGGTACTGGAGCTTGTTGTTTATAGTTTTATGGCTATTAGGATTTGGAATTTGGTTTAGGAAGAGATAACAGCGTAGAGTGTGTCTCAGGGATACTCCATGTTTGCTATGATGCTCTTAAAATGAAAGCAATTTTTATTGAGACTTTTGGAAGATGATTAAATGCGATACATTTAGTATCCGATAAATATATTGGAAGCTCTGAACAAAGTTTGTAAGGATATATTTAGTATAAAAATACGGGGATTTATACATTGAAAAAAACAATGATTGTAATGTTGTCACTCTTGGTCATTTCATGTGGGAGTAAGTACAAGCTACAGCCGAATGAAGAGTATACAGCTTTAAAAAGTAATGAGGGTTATTTAGGATTGGTAATTAACACACTAGATCCTTTATACGCCATTCAAATGCTGAGTGTTGAGACTGATCAAACTTTTTATATTGGAAGTGTAAAAAAGGGAACGAGTCAAATAACCTTACAGTTGCCTGAGGGAGAGTATTGTTTTATCGGGTTTGACGTATACGACTTACGAATTGATTACACTGATAAAGGTTTCTGCACATATATTGAAGCTAATGAATTAAACTACTTTAATGAGTTCTTAGTAAGAAACCCAGTAACCAGGTCATACCCTAATTACAAAAAATATGTTGATTTGTTGAGAGTAGACCATCCAGCATTATGCAAAAAGTTTGTTAATAGCGAGTGTTCACTATGAAAACATTAATGTTTATTACTTTATTTCTATACTCCTCTTTTGTGTACTCAAATCAGAGTGACGGTGCTTGCAAAAAAATTGACACTTTTTTCCCGTATAAAGCTGGGATAGTAGCTGAGAAATCAGGTGAGCCGGAATATGCGTTTGATATTTTTTGTAACTTGGCTTTTAAAGGTGATTACCGAGCACAGTTCAAACTCGCACAATATTACAACCAGGGTTTAGAGAATTATATTGAGCCAAACAAGGTATATGCTGTGGTCTGGGCTAGAATTGCAAATACAAAAATACTCACTAGAAGGAAAAGTAATTTTATTGAACAAGTGATGAGTGAGTTGCCAGACACGGGAATCAACCAAGTTGATGAGCTTTATTCTTCAGCTATTCGAATGATTCCAACTGGTATTAGAATTGATATGAAATACAAACCACTTGATTTAAAAAAGATATTAGAAGAGCACAATAAAAAGCAGCAATACACAGGCTCAAGAATAAAGAGGAGTGAGCCCCCCGCAGGACTTGGCATCATTGAGTAAGCTCTTTTCTATAGTGATGCAGAGTTACCTAATTAAATTCTGACCAAGATCGGATGCCCACAACTCTCAACTCAAGCTTGTGGGTTCCAATACTTTCCTAATCACTGATCAGCATAATTTAATTAATGCGGTCTTAATACTGCATCACGGCCTGGGCCGCGTTCTCTTTCGTCGGCTGGAATAAGCCTGGTACCTGTTTCTTCACAGGATACGATCCAGTCGCCACCACCGCCAACATAAGATGAATGCTTATTACTTCCGGAAAGTTCCTGCGGCCCATCTGACGATGGTCCTTCGACCGTTCCGACATAAGTAAACTTTTGAAGATCAATCTTGAGAATGCCATCTTCAACTTTCCAAAGACCGGAGTGGATGTAGGTGTTGTAATCAACAGTGGTCTTACCGTCACTAATCATGTGTGGGTCTTCGATGCGGAAGGTGCCGCCTCTTTCAAATGTCACAATCGGGCCATCGTTATCGTAGTTGACGACTCCGCCGTCCATTTCGAAGATCTGTTTCGTGGCACCTCTGAAACGAAAACGGTCTTTGGTGTCTGCTGCTTCGATCATGCGCTTGGCTTTTTCCAGATCTTCAAGCTGATCAGGTGGCACCATTGCCCGGTACATTTCAATCGCCTCAAGCGCACCGTCGAAAGTATCTTCGGCTTCAGAGTCGGCTGTTGCCATTTCTGTCCAGCGACCGATATGACAGCCACAGGTTAAACCGTCTGTGTTATCCAGCGTAAGATTGACATCCAAGTTATGACCGGAGGGCATGATTGCTGCGAACAAAACCGGGGAGCTTGATGGTCCCAGCTCCACCGTTTCTGTCACCCGAATCCAGTTGTCCTCTGAGTCTTTGTAGGCGAGCTGTGCATCATTGGGCTCGATGGTTAGGGGTGATGCCGAACCTTCCGGAAATGTTACTTCCCGTAACTGGACTGAAAGTGGCGGTCCTTGAATTTTAGCTCCACAAGCCTCGGCAATATCCAGCGGCTCTACCTCTGCCTGAAACGGGAGTGGGCGACCATCCGGCATGGTTATGGTCTGCTCGGCCTGAGCAATCGCCCAGTCAAGCCAACGCTCCGGTGGCAGAATTTCGGCAGCGCGGCTAGGCTCCTTCAGATATTCACGACCACCCATACCAAGGGAAATCCCCCAGCTGGTATCAAACTGCTGATCACCCCAGAAAAAGAAGGGCTGCGCGTCATAGCTGTGCTGGGTGAGTGAGCATTCAGGCTGACGTTCGAAGAATTGTTCAATCTTGTTGTCACGTTCGGTTGCGCCCGGGACAATTTTGTGTGCCGCCCATTCGGCGGCCCCTTCTACCCACCACAGTTCTCTCATCGCTGGTCTATAAGCACCATTCTGCATGGTGTGCATCCACTCATGAGCCAACGCAAAGCGGGTCTTTCGTTCACCAACAATGGTGTGCGGACGAACCACAACCAGGCACAATCCTTCTGGTAATTTAACATCAAGGTCTTCACCCTCATCAACGTAATTTGATAGGTCATGTTTTCTATCTTTTTTAGCACACTGCGTGAAAGCCAATGTATCGCCCAGAAGATCAAGTTCGCTTTCGACCAATAACACAGCTCGATCAGGTGGGGTATCAAAGTAGCTTTGTAACTCTTTAATTTGTGGGGCTATGGCTCGCAACCGTTCAAGCATACGATCCCTGGTGCCTTCATCAGCGTGTTTACGTATCCGGTAGATGACCTGATCACCAATCTGAAAGTCGGCACGTTGAAGAGTCCCCATATTTACAATTTCGTTCATATGAGCATCCCAGACACCGGGAGGTGGGGCAACGCCTGAAGGGGTTGTGCAGATAGCATTAGCAATCGGTACACACAACATTGCTGTGATAAGCCCCAATACCCTCAAAGAACGGAGCCATTTCCAACATCTTTGCATCAAACCAATCGAAGAGAGCTGAAACGTAGGAAGCGGATCTGTATTCATTTTCATAGCACCTGTCAGAATTGATGTGATTAATAAGGTAAGTATATGATGTTTTTTTGCCCAATACTGTGTAACGGGTTGGCTGATGCATTATGACCAGAAATAGCTCGGTAACTTTCTGACTGCTCCATTCTAATGATTCTAAATCCCGCTAAAACCTTCATTTTACGGGGATTTGCGCTTGTTGCGATTGGGTCACTCAGGTATCCTTAGAGGCTTGTGTCGGTGGGCCGTAGCGATGGGCCTGTAACGAATCATTAATTCAAGAATCTGCAAGCAATGCAACTATCAGAACAATCTCTACCAGAACATTATCAACCTTCTGAAATTGAAGGAAAAATCCAGCAAAAGTGGCAGCAAAATAAGACTTTTAAAGCGGTGGAAGATGCTTCCCGTGAGAAGTATTACTGCTTGAGCATGTTTCCGTACCCGAGTGGCCGTTTGCACATGGGCCATGTGCGTAACTACACCATTGGTGATGTGATTTCACGTTTCCAGCGGATGCAGGGCAAGAATGTGTTGCAGCCGATTGGTTGGGATGCGTTTGGTTTGCCGGCGGAAAATGCGGCGGTCAAGAATAAAGCTTCGCCCGCGCCCTGGACCTATGAAAATATCGAATACATGAAAGGTCAGCTGAAAATGCTGGGCTTTGCTTACGATTGGGATCGCGAGCTGGCGACCTGTAAGCCTGAGTATTATCGCTGGGAGCAGTGGTTCTTCACCAAGTTGTATGAGAAGGGTCTGGTCTATAAGAAGACCTCGTCGGTGAACTGGTGTCCGAATGACCAGACGGTTCTGGCCAATGAGCAGGTGGTTGACGGCGCTTGCTGGCGTTGCGATACGCCAGTCGAACAGAAAGAGATTCCGCAGTGGTTTATTAAGATCACTTCCTATGCCGAAGAATTGTTGAATGATCTGGATAAGCTGGATGGTTGGCCTGAGATGGTTAAGACCATGCAGCGTAACTGGATTGGCCGCTCAGAAGGCGTTGAAGTTGAGTTCTCTGTAGAAAGCGATAATGGTAATGGCATTGAGCCGTTGCATGTTTATACCACGCGACCTGATACACTTTACGGTGTCACTTATCTTGCAGTAGCTGCGGCGCATCCATTAGCGACTAAAGCAGCCAAGAGCAATCCTGAGCTGGCAGCATTCGTTGACGAATGCCGACACAGCAAGCTGTCCGAAGCAGACATGGCGACCATGGAAAAGAAAGGTATGCCAACTTGTGTTTATGCGATTCATCCGCTGAGCGGCAAAAAAGTGCCGGTGTGGGTCGCTAACTTTGTTTTAATGGATTATGGCACGGGCGCTGTAATGGCGGTTCCGGGACATGACCAGCGCGATTATGAATTTGCGACTAAATACGGCATTGATATCGCGCCAGTGGTGAAACCTGCTGATGGTTCTGAACTGGATATCAGCGAACAGGCGCATACCGAAAAAGGTATTCTGTTTAACTCGGGTGAATTCGATGGCCTGGATTTCGACAAAGCATTTGCTGCCATCACTGAAAAGTTAGAAGCCGAAGGCAAAGGCAAAAAGACGGTCAATTACCGTCTGCGTGACTGGGGTGTTTCCCGTCAGCGTTATTGGGGCGCGCCGATCCCGATGATCAATATGCCGGATGGTTCAGTAGTTCCAGCGCCAGAAGATCAGTTGCCGGTTCGCTTGCCTGAAGATGTAGTGATGGATGGCGTGACCAGCCCATTGAACACTGATGAAGAGTGGAAAAAGGCGATGGTTGATGGCGTTGAAGGTATCCGTGAGACAGATACTTTCGATACCTTTATGGAGTCGAGCTGGTATTACGCGCGTTACACCAGCACCGGTTATGACGAGGGTATGTTAAATCCTGAGCAGGCCAATTACTGGCTGCCAGTGGATCAATATATTGGTGGTATCGAACACGCCACCATGCATTTGATGTATTTCCGTTTCTTCCACAAATTATTGCGCGATGCAGGGCTTGTGAATTCTGATGAGCCGGCTAAGCAATTATTGTGTCAGGGCATGGTGCTGGCGGATGCTTTTTATTACACCGATGACAAGGGTGCCCGTCATTGGGTTTCACCGCTTGAAGTTGAAGTGGTTGAGCGTGATGATAAAGGACGAATTATTAAGGCTGTGGACAGCGAAGGCCGTGAGGTGACTCATGCCGGTATGACTAAAATGTCCAAGTCCAAAAATAATGGTATCGACCCGCAGTCGATGGTTGATGAGTATGGTGCTGATACCATGCGCTTGTATACCATGTTTGCTTCGCCGCCGGATCAGGCGCTGGAGTGGCAGGATTCTGCAGTGGAAGGTTCGTTGCGTTTCTTGCGTCGCCTGTGGAAACTGGTGCAAAGCCATCAACAAAAAGGCCAAGTGGCCAAGCTGGATGTGGCAAGCTTGAACAGCGATCAAAAAGCGTTGCGTCGCAAAACCCACGAAACCATTGCTAAAGTCACTGACGATTATGCACGTCGCTATACCTTTAATACGGCGATTGCTGCGGTGATGGAATTGTTAAATCACGTCAGCAAAGCCGAAGAGTCGAGCGAGCAGGACCGTGCGGTAGTGCAGGAAGCGCTGGATGCGGCGGTTGCCATGTTGGCGCCAATCGTGCCGCATATCTGTACAGTGTTGTGGCAGTCGTTGGGCGGACTGGTTAATGAAGAACGCGGTGATGTGGTTGATGCGCAGTGGCCAGTAGCCGATAAATCGGCGATGGTCCAGGATGAAAAGCTGATCATTGTGCAGGTTAATGGCAAGGTGCGTGCCAAGATCACTGTTGCTGCTGATGCCAGCAAAGACGAGGTCGAAAAACTGGCCATGGCCGATGAACATGTACAGAAATTTATTGCTGATAATACGGTTCGCAAAGTGATTGTGGTGCCAGGTAAACTGGTAAACATTGTTGCTAATTAATTGGGTCGCAACCACGATGATTGTAGCGTAATAGGAAACCAAAGGAAGATACTGATGAAACGATTAAGTCTTTTGTTATTGCTAACAACAGTGATCATTGGTTTGAGTGCCTGCGGTTTCCAACTGCGTGGACAAGGTGCTGATTTATCGAATACTGAAGTCTGGTTGATCAGTCAAAACATGAATGCAGATTTTGAGCGTCGCTTGCAACAGCGACTGGCTTATCAAGGAGCACAGTTAGTCGATGAGCCGGAGTTGTCTGAGTTACAATTGGCGATTGTTAATTACGACGTTGAACGTCGTACTGTGGCGCGTGATAGTTTAGGTCGTGCCGCTGAGCTGGAACTAATTTTTACCCTTGAATATCAGATGCTGATTCCAGAGATGGTCTCCGAGCAGGAGCCAGAAACACAACACATGACTAGTCGTCGTGAATTTGCTTATGAGCGTAATCTTGAATCAGGTCAGGAGCGTGAGCAGCAGCGATTGATTGCCGATATGCATGAAGAAGTGATTGGTCGATTGTTATTGCAGGTTGCTGGCACTGTGAGTCGCTAGGAGAAATCGTAAAGCGTGAAAATTTATCCCGAACAGCTGGAAAAAAACCTTAATACACTATATCCGGTTTATCTGGTTGCTGGGGACGAGCCTTTGCAAAAGATGGAAGCAGTTGACGCTATCCGTGCTTACTGCAAGCAGCAGGGACTACTCGAACGACAAATTATTGAAGAAGCGGGAACTGGTAACCCGCTAACAGATCAGGCCGGCACCATGTCTTTATTCGCCGAGAGTCGCTTGCTTGAGTGGCGCTTTGATAAAAGTATCAAAAAAGCGCATGGCGAATTTATCCAATCTTTCATTAACAGTGAGCCGCAGGATGTACTGCTGATCACTGCGCCAAAACTGTCCTCTGAAAAACGTCTGGCCTGGTATAAAACTGTTGAGCAGAAAGGCTTGGTGGTGGAAGCCTGGCCGGTGCCAGCTGAGCGGCTGGGTAGCTGGTTATCGACTCGCGCACGCCAGCTTGGCGTTGCTTTGGAGCCTGATGCATTGGCGACTCTGATTGAGCGCTGCGAAGGGAATTTATTGGCAGCCCAGCAGGATTTGCAGATGCTGTCCTTGTTGTCCGATGGCCAGCCAGTCAGCTCTGACAATATTAAAGAATACGTTGGCGATAATGCTCGTTACTCAGTTTATGAACTGTCTGATGCCTGTCTTAGCGGGCAAACTGATCGCGCTTTGCGCATGTTGGCGACCTTGCAAGCCGAAGGCGTTTATCCATTAGTACCAATTAATCAACTGTTACGTGAATGTCAGCTGTTGGCCGACTGGGCTGAAAAAATGGCGCAGGGTGAAACGCTGGCGAATATCATGCAGAGTCAGCGAGTCTGGCCAAAACGCCAGAAAATTCTGCAATTGGCCGTGAGCAAAGGCAGTGTTAAAAAGTGGTATGCCCTGATACAGCGGCTGACCTATCTCGATAAGTCAGCCAAAGGGCAGGCGGATGCCGATGTCTGGCAGGAGCTGGCGCATGTGGTGTGCCTGATGACCAATCGCAACCCATTGCGTGGTAGTACTAAGCCTGCAACAGCAAATTCCAGCGCATCTAAAGTAACGGCTGAACAGGGCTTGTCTGAACTGAAAAAGTCCTTAGGAATGAAATAGTTATGAGGACCAGTTGTGGAATGGTTCATATCATACTTGGCGGCACATTTGATCCAGTGCATTTAGGCCATTTACGGATGGCACAGGAAATGCTTAATCGCTTTCCTGAAGCGGAAGTCTCTTTAATGCCGGCGGCCTATCCTCCCCATCGTCCGACTCCAGGCGCTACCACCGAGCAACGGATTGACATGCTCAAACTGGTTCTGGAAACCAGTCCCAATTTTGTGCTGGATACACGCGAGCTGGAGCGAGACGAACCCAGCTACAGCGTGGTCACTTTGCGTAATATACGATTGGAAATTGGTGATAACCCACTGATTTTCTTAATGGGAACCGATGCTTTTTCCAAACTGGATAGCTGGTATCATTGGCAAGAGTTACTCGATTTAAGCAATATTCTAGTGGTTGGGCGCCCGAGCAGCGAACTGCCACAACAAGGGCCGGTGGCTGAACTCTATCAGGCGCACAGGGTCAGTAAACCAGAAGATTTGGCGCATCATTCATGCGGCAGAATAGGCTTTTGCGAAATGCCACAGCTGGATATTTCTTCAACCTATATTCGTCAGCAAATAAAAAGCGGATTTTCACCGCGTTTTTTATTACCTGATGTTATACTAGACTATATTCAAAAGCATGGCCTCTATGGCTATCAATCACATTCACCCAAAGGTAATTAATGCAAGCGGAGCAATTGAAAGAGCTGGTTATTGACCAGTTAGAAGGCAGTAAAGCCAAAGACATCAAAGTACTGGATGTAAAAGGTCTCAGTTCCGTGACCGATTACATGATCATCGCTAGCGGTACTTCAAGCCGACACGTTAAATCTGTCGCCCACAATCTTGTTTCAACCGTCAAAGACGAAGGCGTTCAACCATTAGGTGTTGAAGGCGATGACGTGGCTGAATGGGTGCTGGTTGATTTAGGTGATGTTGTGGCGCATATCATGATGCCGCAAACTCGCGATTTTTATCAGTTGGAAAAGTTGTGGGATCCCAACTGGAAAGAAGTCAGCGCACAACAATAATTTAGAACTAACCAATCGATGCAAGTCCGTTTATTAACCGTTGGCCAGAAAATGCCGGCTTGGGTTGAGCAGGGTTTTCAGGAATACGGCAAACGATTCCCCAATGATTTTAAACTTGAGCTGGTTGAAGTACCGGCTGAAAAGCGTGGTAAGAACGCGGACATTGCACGAATTATTGAAAAAGAAGGCAGAGCGTTGCTGGAGCAAATTCAATCCAGCGACTGGGTGATTGCACTGGATGTTAAAGGTAAATCATTTTCAACCTCACAATTGGCGCAACAGATCGAGCATTGGCAGCAGCATTATCCGAATGTAGTGCTGCTGGTCGGTGGCCCTGAAGGCTTATCAGAACACTGTCTGGCACGTGCCAATCAAAAATGGTCATTGTCAGCTTTGACCTTTCCGCATCCGATGGTGCGGATTATTGTTGCCGAGTCACTTTATCGCGCCTGGTCTGTGACGGTGAATCATCCTTATCATAGGGAATAAGTCTCACAGGGAATAAGTCTCACAGGGAATAAGTCTCACAGGCAGTGAGTCTCATAGAGAATAGGTGTAATCGGGATAAGCATGCAAAGTAATAAATGTCATTGGAAATAAGGCCGAAAAGATTGATTGGGAGTGTCGATCGAAGATTAATGAATGGAATATGAAATTATTTCAGCTGGTGTTAGTCCATAAGGTATGTATAAACGACAAGCCATAAAAGACGTCGGTCGCGAAACTTCCATGTTTTTCGCGCGTTGTATTGTGGCTCTGTTTATTGTGTTGGTGTTAATGGTGGTATTAATCAGCCGCCAATTCAAATTACAAGTCATCGATCACCAAAAATATCAAACTCAATCTGAAAATAACCGCATTAGTGTTCAGCCAATTGCGCCGGTTCGTGGTTTAATTTATGACCGAGATGGCAAGCTACTGGCACAAAACCGCTCAATATTTACTCTCGAAATCACGCCGGAGCAAACCAAAGACCTTCCACGATTAGTTGATGAGCTGAGAAGAGTTTTAACCATTAGTGATGAACAAGTATTGAAGTTTTTAGAGCAAATCAAGTTTCGTCCAAAGTTCAATTCCTATGTTTTAAAATCCAACCTAAGTGAAGAAGAGGTTGCCAAGTTTTCTGTTGTGCAACACATGTATCCCGGAGTCAGTCTTGAAGCCCGTTTGGAGCGTTATTACCCGTATGGCGATGAGCTGGTACATGTATTAGGGCGTATGGGAGCGATCAACCTGGAAGAACTTGAGATGATGGATGAGGAAACGCGTCAGCGTTATGCAGCAACCTCTAAAATGGGCAAGCTTGGTTTAGAGCGCAATTACGAAAGTATATTACATGGTGAAGTGGGTAGCCAGCGGGTAGAGACTGATGTGCGAGGTCGTATCATTCGAGTGCTGGAGCGCACCGACCCCGTTGCCGGAATGGATATTCATTTGCATCTTGATTTGGGTTTGCAGCGTAAAGCGACTCAATTGATGAAGGAAGTTAATGCCAGTGGCGCTATTGTGGCAGTAGAGCCGTCAACCGGCGGTGTTCTGGCAATGGTTAGCCAACCGGGGTATGACCCAAATATGTTTACCGGTGGTATTTCCAGCAGCGACTATCAAAAGTTATTAACACCCGATAGGCCGCTCTACAATCGTGCGGTGCAGGGGACGTACGCTCCTGCATCGACCATCAAGCCTCATTTGGCATGGTTGGGGTTGAAAGAAGGCGTGATAACTCCACAGACTAAAGTTCGCGATCCCGGCTGGTTCTCCTTACCTAATAATGACCGTCGCTATCGTGATTGGAAGGCGTGGGGACATGCGCCCTATATGGATGTTGTGGGGTCAATAATTGAGTCTTGCGACACCTTCTTCTATGACCTCGCAGTGCGGATTGGTATTGATCGTATTAATGAAGGGATGATGCAGTTTGGTTTTGGTCAGAAGACCGGCATCGATATGGAAGAGGAAAAGGTGGGTATCTTGCCTTCTCGTGAATGGAAGCGCTCTGTACGTAAAGAGCCTTGGTATAACGGTGATACGGTCAATATTGGTATTGGGCAAGGCTATTGGACAGTGACCCCACTACAATTGGCAAACGCCACGGCAGTTCTTGCCAATGATGGCATTCGTTACCAGTTACAGTTGGTTAAAGAGTTTGTGGATGGTGCCATTCATGAACAAAATGTTCCAGTCATGGCTTATCATCAAATTGAAGTCGGTGATGGCCAGTGGCTAGATTTGGTCAAGGGTAGTATGCATGATGTGGTTCATGGAGCGAAAGGCACTGCTCGCGGAGCTTTCGCTGATATCCGTTATGAAGCAGCGGGTAAAACGGGGACTGCACAAGTCAAAAGTATTGCCGAAAATGAAGAGTATGATGCTGATACGTTAGAAAAGAAATTCCATGATAATGCTTTGTTTATTGGCTATGCGCCATTTAACAGCCCCAAAATTGCTTTGGTAGTGGTGATGGAAAATGCCGGTGGTGGTAGTAGTAATGCAGCCCCGATAGCCCGTGAGCTGATGGATTTCTATTTGTTGGAAGATGCTGAACAACAGTCAGAGGATGCAAACGATGTCACTACTCAGTAGTAGCGCAAACAGCCATAAAGGACGATACAGTTTGCTATGGCGCTGGCATATCGATGCGCCATTGCTATTGGGTATCATGTTGTTGATGGCCTTTAGTCTGCTTGCTGTTTATAGCGCTGGTGGGGAAAGTCTGGCTCTGGTCAAACGACAGGCTGTACGATTTGCAGCGGGTTTGATGGTGATGATTGTGATAGCTCAGTTTGAACCCAGAACCTTCCGCCAATGGGCCCCGGCTTTGTATGCAGTAGGTATCGTATTTTTGCTGGCAGTTATTTTCTTTGGGGAGTCCAGTAAAGGGGCGCAACGTTGGATCGATATTGGAATACGCTTCCAGCCTTCTGAGATTATGAAACTAGCCGTGCCTCTGATGACTGCCTGGTATTTTGCCGAGAAACCATTGCCACCGACATTCTTGCAAACGATTGGTAGTTTGGTGTTGGTACTAACGCCCGTAGTATTAATCATGTTACAACCGGATTTAGGCACTGCATTATTGATTGGCGCATCTGGTTTGTTCGTCGTTTTTTTTGCAGGGATTCGATGGCGTTATATATTGGGTGCGGGTTTATTGGTGGCAGTATTAGTACCAATAATGTGGTATTTCGTCATGCATGACTATCAGAAAGGGCGTGTATTAACCTTCTTGAATCCCGAAAGAGATCCACTTGGTGCTGGTTATCATATTATTCAATCGCAGATAGCCATTGGTTCCGGCGGTATTTACGGCAAAGGCTGGCTTAACGGAACACAATCGCAACTAGAGTTTTTACCAGAGCGCCATACCGATTTTATTTTTGCTGTAATTGGCGAAGAGTTCGGTCTTGTTGGCATTATTCTGCTATTGGCACTTTACGCTTTTATCATCGTTCGCGGTATTTATATTAGCCTACAAGGGCAAGAAACATTCAGCCGATTATTGGGCGCAGCCCTTATTTTGACGTTCTTTATCTATATTTTTGTAAATATAGGCATGGTCAGTGGTTTGTTACCCGTGGTCGGGCTACCATTGCCCTTGATTAGTTATGGTGGTACTTCTATCGTTACTCTGATGGCTGCTTTTGGCGTTTTAATGTCAATACAAACTCATCGACGACTGCACTCCACTTAGATGTGAAGTGAAATAATTTTGAAGCGAGACAGCGAGGCTTTATGAAAATAAGTATAAAAAAGTATATCGGACCATTATTGTTAGTGTTTACCTGTGTTTTTGCAGGCCCTGAAGTGCAAGCAAACAACTCGCCTGAAAAAGCGCCGACTGAAGCAAAAGCATTTGCCAGTTATATGCATAAAAAGCATGGTTTTACAGAAGATTATGTGGGAATGATTCTGGATAAGGTGGAAGTTCGACAAAGTATTTTGGATGCCATAAGCCGTCCTGCTGAAAGTAAAGATTGGTATGAGTATCGACCTATTTTTATTGAGCAAAAGCGTATTAAACAAGGTGTTCAGTTCTGGCTCGAGAATGAAGATACCCTAAAACGAGCTGAAGAAAAGTATCAGGTTCCTGCTGAAATTATCACCGCCATTATTGGCGTGGAAACCCGCTATGGTCGGGTAATGGGAAGCTTCCCCGTGGTTGATGCGATTGCTACTCTGGCGTTTCACTATCCCAAGCGGGGTGCTTTTTTCGCCGGTGAATTAGAGCAGTATTTTGTGTTGGCGCGTGAACAGGGTTGGGATTTGACTAAGCCTCAAGGATCTTACGCAGGAGCCATGGGCATGGGGCAATTTATTCCAACTTCATATCGTCACTATGCAGTTGATTTCGATGGCGACGGCAATATTGATCTGTTCGAGAATATTGACGATGCGGTCGGTAGTGTGGCCAATTATTTCCATGTGCATGGTTGGCGTATGGGTGAGCCTGTGGCGCAATACTTACCAACCCCAGATGTTACCTTGGTAGAACAGTTTCGTAATGACTCGCTCAAACCGCAATTTACCATCGGTGAAATGAAGCAGGCTGGGCTTGAATATCAAGGAGTCTTAACAGATAACGACATTGTGGGTATTTATGCCTTTAAACAAGAGAGCAAAGAAGATTATTGGCTAGGTTTTCACAACTTTTATGTCATCACTCGCTATAATCGTAGCCCATTATATGCCATGGCAGTTCACCAACTCAGTCTCGAAATTAAAGATGCTGTGGAACATGCGAAGCAAACTTCGGTCGAAGCTGAGTAAATTAAATGTAATTCTTAATAGTTGAGATTTGTCGTGATATCAAAAATGACCAATGAGCACAAAAAAACACCAGGACACTTACTAGTAGCAGGCTTAAGTTTGCTATTAGTCACTGCATGTACTACAACGCCTCCTGCCCAAGAGTATGAATACGAATATGGTAGCCCGGCTGATCGGTTGCGTCCTGATTATGCACCGGATGGAAGCGTAGGACCATTAAGCGATGGGCCCATCACTGAACCAACACCAAAAGTTGAGCCTAAAAGTGGCTTGGGTAACCCGCCTTATTATGAAGTGGATGGTGTGGTTTATCATGTGAAAGACTCAGGTGATGGTTATAAAGATGTCGGTGTGGCCAGTTGGTATGGTCAGAAATTCCATGGTCGACGTACTTCTTCAGGTGAAGTGTATGATATGTACCAATTTACTGCCGCACACAAAACTTTGCCATTACCAAGTTACGCCAAAGTAACGAATCTGGATAATGGACAGTCGGTTATTGTGAAGATTAACGACCGCGGCCCGTTCAAGAAAAACCGCCTGATTGATTTATCGTATGCTGCATCGAAAAAGCTCGGTTATCAAGCACAGGGCACCGCACGCGTCGAGGTAGAAGTGTTAGCGTCACCACGAAACACTGGCGCGGTAAGTTCAGCGCAGATCGCAAAAGCTGGCGAGTTGGAGCTTCCACCGATGGATGAGCAGAAAGATAATGCCCAATTGTTTGTGCAAGTAGGTGCATTTGCCGATCCGTTAAGAGCTGATACTTTAGCGGCCCGCTTGCGTGACCATTTTGGCCAACCGATTGCTATTAGTGATGTTGATGTTAATGGGCAAAAGTTACAGCGAGTTCGTATTGGCCCGTTGCGTGATGCGCGTACTGCTGAAAATATTTTACGTCAATTGAATGAGTACAACTTTGGCACTCCGAAAGTTGTTACCGAATAACCTATTACTTATAAACCCCTGGGATTGTTGAGCCAATGTTTTTTCAAGAAAAAATACTAAAATTACTACTCTCTATTGGATTTGTTGCCGCTGTTGTGACTCACTCTGCGCACGCTGCGATACAGCCAGGTAAACCCAATGTGGATGCTCGGTCATATTTGTTGATGGATTATGATACTGGTCAAATTATTATGGAGAGTAATGCTGACCAGAAGCTACCGCCTGCCAGCTTAACCAAAATGATGACCAGCTATATTATTGGTGACGAATTACATAAAGGTAATTTGAGCCTGGATGATAAAGTCTTGATCAGTGAAAATGCCTGGGCGCAGAACCCGAAGTTAAAGGGCGGCTCTTTGATGTTTATCGAAGTGAATAAATACGTTCGAGTTGAAGACCTTTATCGTGGAATAATCATTCAGTCAGGTAACGATGCCAGTATTGCGATGGCGGAGCATATTGCTGGCACAGAAGGGGCCTTTGCTGATTTGATGAATCAATATGCGGCTAAGCTGGGCATGAAGGATACACATTTTGAGAACAGTACTGGTTGGCCAGCTGAAGGGCATGTTACGACAGCTCGAGACTTGGCTACTTTAGCGCGCGCTCTGATTCGAGATTTCCCTGAAGACTATAAGATTTACGCTGAACGAGAGTTTACTTACAACGGTATTAAACAGGCTAATCGGAATGGATTGCTAGGTGATCCAACACTTAACGTCGATGGTCTGAAGACTGGCCATACTGAAGAGGCGGGTTACTGTCTAGTTTCCTCGGCTGAAAAAGAAGATATGCGTTTAATTTCGGTAGTAATGGGAACTGATAGCGAGGCTGAAAGAGCCGCAGAAAGCCGCAAGTTGCTTAATTTTGGCTTCCGTTTCTATACCAACATCAAACCATTTAAAGCAGGCCAAAGTCTACGTACAGCGAGAGTCTGGAAGGGTGCGGAAGAAGAAGTAAAGGTTGGCTTGGCTCAGGATGCAGCGTTAACCCTACTAAAAAGTCAGAAAGATCAAGTTCAAGCCAACTATACTATCCAGTCACAATTGATGGCGCCGATTCGTCGCGGTCAGGTGGTCGGAGAGGTATTTTTTAAAGTTGCTGATAAAGAAGTTAAACGCATGCCACTGGTAGCGCTGGAAAATGTGGAAGAGGCGGGCTTTTTTGGCCGTATGTGGGATTCAATGAAGCTCTGGTTCCACTAAGATCATAGTTTCATTAATGCCCTGGCTTGATTAAGGAATCGACAAAGGAGAAGCATGTGTCCATCGCTTATTTAAACGGACAGTTTTTACCCATTGAAGAAGCAAAAGTCCCGGCACTTGACCGGGGCTTTTTGTTTGGGGATGGGGTTTATGAGGTAGTGCCAGTCTATGCCGGCAAATTGTTCCGCTTTAGGCAGCATATTGAAAGGCTCGAAAATAGTTTGCGTAGTATTCGCTTGCCTTTGGAGCAGACGGTGCAGAGCTGGGCAGATATGTGCCATCAACTGATAGAGTGTAATCAGCTGAGTAATGCCACTATTTACTTACAAATCACTCGTGGTGCTTATCCAGAACGTAATCATGACTTCCCGTCCAATCCAACCCCAACAATTTTTGCCATGATTTCGCCACTGCCAGAAATTCAGCCGCAACCAGGCGAGCAAGATTTACAAGGCATATCAGCTATTACCGCGGAGGATATTCGCTGGCAACGTTGCGATATCAAAGCAATTACCTTATTAGCCAACTGTTTGTTAAAACAACAGGCCCTTGAATGTGGGGCGAATGACACCATATTAGTCCGCAATGGTGTCGCACTGGAAGCAACCTCAAGTAATCTTTTCATGGTGCGCGATGGTGTCATCATCACTCCGCCACTAAGTGAACACTTACTTTCAGGGGTTACTCGAGATTTCGTTTTATGGCTTGCAGAGCAGCACGGTATCTTGACTGAACAGCGTTCAGTTCCAGAGCACGAGTTGCTGCAAGCAGATGAGATCTGGCTGACCAGCTCCACCAAAGAAATCCGCCCAGTTACTCGCTTGAATGATGTTATCATTGGCAATGGCACTGCAGGCCCTGTCTGGCGGCAAATGTACGGCCATTATCAGCAGCTTAAAGCGCAGCTGTATCGTGGTGAAATCGACAGTAATAGTGAAGGTGAAATAGCGTTATGACGCAAAATTATGATCGTGATGAACTATGGCAATTTCCTTGTGAGATTTGTTTTAAAGTCATGGCCGTAAACCGTGACGGCATTGATATGGAAGTTGCAGAAGTGGTCAATCGCCATGCGCCTAACGATTACTCGCCAGCCAGCAAGTTAAGCCGTGATGGTAATTATGTCTCCTTGTCATTTATGGTTGTGGTTGAAACCAAAGAGCAAGTTGATGCTATGTACCGCGAAGTCTTCACCGTTGAAGGCGTGAAAATGACCTTATAAGGCAACCGATAGACAATGAGCGACCAATCGACAGTAATCATCCGCGAACTGGGGCATGAAACCTATGTTCCAGTCTGGAAGCGTATGCAGGAATTTACCGATAATCGAGACGACACTACTACCGATGAAATCTGGTTGGTTGAGCATGACCCGGTATTTACCCAGGGGCAGGCCGGAAAAGCCGAACATTTGTTATTTCCGGGGGAAATTCCGGTGGTGCAGGTTGACCGCGGCGGACAAGTTACTTACCATGGCCCCGGCCAGCAAGTTGCTTATTTTATGATCGATTTGCGGCGTAAAAATATGGGCCCAAGAGATTTGGTTTCGGGCATTGAAAATGCCATGGTCGATATGTTGGCAATGTACGGTATTGAGGCTTATCCGCGCTCAGATGCACCGGGTGTCTATTGCGACGACCAAAAAATCTGCTCTTTGGGTTTAAGAATTCGAAAAGGTAAGTCGTTTCATGGGCTTGCTTTAAATGTGAATATGGACCTGGAGCCATTCTCACGTATCAATCCTTGCGGTTATCAGGGCATGCAAATGACCCAGATAGTCGAGAAGGGTGGTCCGGACAATCTGGAGCGCATTAAACCTGATCTGATCGATCAATTATGCGATAAATTGGGCTATACTAAGCGCCTGGAAATGACCGGGTTACCTGAGCCAATCAGCGAATCCATTGAGTAATAGTGAATGTCAAATTCTGAATCGGTAAAAAACGAGTCGAATCAAAGAGTTAGTGGTGGTGTGACCGGTAAGGTTAGCGGCAAGGCAAAGAAAGTCATTGCTGGCCAAAAAATGCGTGCCGAAGACAAAATGGCGCGAATTCCGGTAAAAATTATGCCAACCGAAGAGATGCCACGCAAGCCGGACTGGATTCGCGTGCGCCTGCCGAACGGTAATCAAATTACCAAAATCAAAGACATGTTGCGCAACAATAAGCTTCACACCGTGTGCGAAGAAGCGTCTTGTCCAAACTTACCTGAATGTTTCGGTCATGGTACTGCAACATTTATGATTATGGGCGATATCTGTACTCGTCGTTGTCCATTCTGCGATGTGGCGCACGGTCGTCCATTACCGCTTGATCCAGAAGAGCCGCAACACTTGGCAGATTCGGTCAAATCGATGGGTTTGAAATATGTGGTTATTACCTCAGTGGATCGTGATGACCTGCGTGATGGTGGATCAGCCCATATCACAGACTGTGTACGGGTCGCTAAAGAACAAAATCCAGGTCTTAAGGTGGAAGTGCTAGTGCCAGACTTCAGAGGACGTATGGAGGTTGCACTGGATTTAATGGCCGACGGCTTACCCGATGTGTTTAACCACAATCTGGAAACTGTACCACGCCTCTACAAGCAAGCACGTCCCGGTGCCGACTATCAGTGGTCGTTAGACTTGCTCAAGAATTTTAAAGAACGTTATCCTGGGATCCCAACCAAATCAGGTTTAATGATTGGGCTTGGCGAAACCAACGAAGAAATTATCGAAGTGATGAAAGATCTTAGAGCCCACGGTGTTGAAATGTTAACCTTGGGCCAATATCTGCAACCCAGCAAATATCATCATCCGGTGATGCGTTTCATGCCACCAAAAGAGTTCGATGAGCTCGGCAGAATCGCAGAAGACTTGGGCTTTACCAATGTGGCCAGTGGGCCGATGGTGAGGTCTTCATATCACGCGGATATGCAGGCAGCAGGCGAGAAAGTCTCTTAAAGTGGTCTTTTTGCTCTATAGCTGTGTTATTTGAATTTTGTACTCGGTCACGTATTAGGTATACGCTCCCTCAAGTCCAAAATTCAAAAGCCTTGCTCTAGACCAAAAAACCTCACTTTAAGCAGTGCTATAGAAATAATTTGCTCGATAGCAAAAAACCTAACTTTAAGTAATGGGTGTAGAAAATTGAAAGGTTGGGGCTTGATTATAAAGCTAAAACCCTCACTTAAAGCAGTGGATATCTGAAGTGAAATATTGAAGAAGAGTTTTTAAAAGTTTGAAACCGGTTTATTTTGGTTTCATCAATGTACCTAGAAAGTAAGAGAGTTGATTATGCAAATTGAAGATAACAAAGTCGTATTGATTGAATACACAGTAAAAACAGAAGAAGGTGTATTAGTCGATACATCAGAAGGGAATGAGCCATTAGCTTACTTGCATGGTCATCGTAATATTATCCCAGGTCTTGAAAGTGCATTAACGGGCAAGAAACTTGATGATGAGCTTTCGGTAAACGTCCAGCCTGAAGATGCATATGGTCAGCGCCATGATGATTTGATCAAAGAAGTGCCAGCGGAGGCATTCCAAGGCGTAGAAAAAATTGAGCCTGGTATGCAATTCCACGCTGAATCGCCAAATGGACCACAGCTAATTACGGTTACTAAAGTAGAAGGCGAGACAGTGACTGTGGATGGCAACCATCCTTTAGCGGGCGTTCCTTTAATGTTTGACGTGAAAGTTATCGAAGTTCGTGATGCGAGCGAAGAAGAGTTGTCGCATGGTCATGTACATGGTCCTGGCGGTCACGAGCACTAGTAAGCATATTAAAAGGCCTTCATCAGAAGGCCTTTTTTGTATCTTCTAGAGATATGTTTTTTTGTGATGACCTTGTTGTTGCTTTTCTAAAAAGAACGATTTACATTACGACTAGATACTAAGTCTGAGTGAACAATATGAGTGCTCTAGAACAACCGATATTAGTCAGCCATAAATTATGCCCGTTTGTGCAACGCTCGGTCATTACATTGCTGCATAAAAAAATTGATTTTACTATTGAGTATATTTCTTTGGAGCGAAAGCCTGACTGGTTCGTTCAGATATCGCCTTTAGGAAAAGTACCTTTGTTGCGCATTAAAGATACTGTGCTATTTGAATCATCAGTGATCAATGAATATCTTGATGAAACCCATGGCACGGCAATGTTACCGGCAGATCCACTTGAGAAAGCGGAACACCGCTCATGGATCGAGTTCAGTAGCAGCATCAACAATATTCAATTCCAATTAACACAAGCACGACGCGAAGAAACCTTTGTCAAAATTGAAGAAGACTTAAATAAAAAATTGGCTCACCTTGAAAAACGTATCGGTAATCAAGGGTTCTTTAATGGTAAAGAATTCAGCCTGGTAGATAGTTCCTTCGCACCATTCTTGATGCGTTCTAAAATGCTTGCGGAGAATACCGGCGTTGATACGGTCAGTGATTACAAGAAAATTCAAAAGTGGCGTGAAAACTTATTGTCCTTGCCGGAAGTCAAGAAATCTGTGGTTAAGGATTTTGAGGATTTGTATATGGAGTCGATATACGAGCGAGGCGGATATTTAGCGGACCAATAAAGTCCGCTTTTTATTACAAAACTCATTTACTATAGACGGCAGTTGGGTCGTTTACCTGATGCCTGTGCTTGTTGATAAATCTTCATGGCTCTATCCATTCTAGCATTTAAGTCTCGAATACGACTGTCAGTGCCAGGGTGCGTTGATAAAAACTCAGGTGTTGCACTGCCCCCTGCCTTTTGCATATTCTTCCATAATTCTACACTCTGGCGTGGGTCGAAGCCTGCTCGAGCCATAAGCTCCAATCCGATTTCATCGGCTTCAGATTCGTGTTTTCGGCTAAATGGTAATAACACGCCAACTTGCGCGCCAACACCCAGTAAGCCCAGTAGCTGCTGTTTTTCAGAAGTCATGTCACCTGCTGCAACTGTAGCAAGTTGCATACCTGTTTGTGTAACAAAGCCTTGAGAAACACGTTCATTACTATGTTTTGCCCAAACATGACCAATTTCGTGGCCAATGACCGAAGCGAGTTGGTGTTGATTTTGCGCAACTTTGAGCATGCCAGTGTGAACCCCAACTTTACCACCAGGTAAGGCAAAAGCATTTGGTGAGTCATCAGCAAATACTTTAACTTCCCATTGAGTACTGCGCATGGCAGGTGCTATGGCGTTTAACTCTGGAATTAAGGCATTGACCACACAATTGACATAAGCTGTATTTCTTGGGCTGGTATCGACTTTTTGGCTTTTTTGCATCGTTGTAAAAGTCGCGGCACCCATTTGTGCCATTTGTGAGTCAGGGAATATGGTGAGCTGACTTCTGCCCGTGGGGGATGTGGCGCATGCGAAAAGAACAAGCACAAAACAGGCAGATAGAAGAGGTTTCATATAAACTCCTTTTAAATTCAATAAGTTAAAGCATTATAGTGCTGATACATTGTACAAACATGATGTATTTAACAAAAACAGCATAATTGTTTGAATTTTGAACGCTCGTACTTGTTGTAATATAGCAGTTATAGTAGTTTTGAAGTAGCGCTAACGCAATATATGGAGCATTTTGATGAATGCGCATCATAAACTCAAGCTGGATAAGAAGTTCATCTTAACGGTGACAGGTTCCGATCATCCTGAAATAATTACAACCATAACCGAAATTTTGCACCGTTTTAAAGGTTCCATGGAAGTTTCTCGCTTTAGCCGAGTCAAAGATCACTTCAGTGGATTATTTGCTGTTTCGCTCAACAGTATGTATTTCAAGCCATTCATGGCTTGTCTTGAAAGTTTGGAATCAACAAAACTGAGGTTTGAATTTCACAGCACAGAACACTGCCAAGCATCATATCCGTTTGATCCCGAGAATATTACTTTTGATATCAGCATCTGGGGAATCAAAAATCAGGCTACTAGCCTAGAATTACTGCGTATCTTGTCGCGAAATCATTTACGAGTGGATTCGATTGAAACCAATACTATGCCGAATAGTCAGGGCTATAAGTTACTGTTAAGGGTTTCAACTGATCATGTGATTGACGTCGAAATGATCGAAGGTGATTTGCAGGCGCTCGCCGAAGATGAAGGTTTTTATCTTAGTATGCTGGATGAGGAAGAAGGTATAAAAGAAGCCATATAGGATTCATTTAAAAAATAGCGCCAAGAGGCGCTATTTTTTTGCCAATAAACAGAGTAATCATTCCTCAACTTCTTGCCCATCAATGATAAAGCCAATGCGCCGTTCAGGCTCTTCTTCAGACACTTTTTGAACATAACAAAGAAGTTCTACGTTATTTTGGTGGGTCAATACCATACAGGGATTGCCGCCCGCTGTACCTTCAATACGAATCCCGTGAAAGGACTCTTGAGCAAGGCGCGACACTTGGATCTGTAAACCACCATTGAGCATGGCAACTACTGTCGGCTCAGCATCGTTGGGCATGTTTTGACGCCACAAATGTATTGTTTTAGCTAGGCTTTTGATCAGTTCACCAGCAGAGCGATAGTCATTAACGTCTTGATGCGAAAGACCGAGTTGTTCGGCACTGAGGCTGGGCGGTTGTACATCGGGATGAACGTTATGGAAAATCTCGACATCGCTGGGCTGGCGTTGTTGGATAATAGTTTGGTATGGACTGCTCATAATCAAGAAATGAATTTTAAGTTTGTTTGAAGATAAACGACCCTTCAGTAACAAGCAAGTCCAATAATAATAAACATGGATAAGATTAGTTATCGACATTTATGAAAACATTCGTCATTATTAGCGCCGATGGAAGTAATTGTTAATGACATTCTTGATTGGATTTCCAATCACCCACATTTAGCTGGCGCGGCTGTATTTCTAATTGCATTTTTAGAGTCCTTAGCCATTGTCGGCTTGGCTGTACCTGGTTGGTTACTGCTGGTCGGAATCGGAGGTTTGATTGGTGGTGGAACATTAAATTTCTGGCTAGTGGCATTCTGTAGTTTTCTAGGTGCGGCTAGTGGTCAAATAGTGTCTTATTGGTTTGGTTATCATTTCCAGGATAAAGTCCATCATTGGGGCTGGATTAAACGTCATCAAAAATTATTACACAGGTCAGAAGACTTCTTCCAAAGGCATGGCTTTGCAGGGGTTTTGGTCGGACAATTTATAGGACCGATTCGTGCGGTTATTGCTCTGATTGCAGGTGTGCTGGATATGCCGCCACGAAAATTCATTACAGCTATCATCATCGCTACGCTTATCTGGGCTCCGGTCTATTTGATGCCCGGTGTGGTATTAGGAGCGGCGCTAACCTTTGAAAAGACGCAAGTTTGGGTCTTAGTGGGTAGTCTTGTTCTGATGGCGATTTCTTTGTGGTTGTTAGGGCGATTTATAAGCGACCATCATCATGCGAAAAAACACCACACAACATTGCCTTTGAAAAGGCATATCAATAGCCTGCTTGCCTTGGGTATATTCTTTGGAGTTATTGTCTTTCTAGTTGTTTCGAGTTATGGGAGCCTAATGTTGCAATTAGGCTACAAAATTTGGTACTTAATCATATAGTCTCAGTAGCATGATAGAAGAGCTAATCACACACTATTGGCAAGAGTTTTTATTGATGGCGTCTGCCCATGCTTTGGCAGTTGCAAGCCCTGGCCCGGACTTTGCAATCGTGATGCGGCAAAGCTTAGTATTTGGTCGTCGTTTTGCGATTTTGAGCAGCATTGGCATTGGTCTGGCTATTTTAGTACATGTGACTTATACGGTGCTGGGAATCGGTCTATTGATTCGAGATACGCTATGGTTATTTACTGCCATTAAAGTCGCAGGGGCAGCTTATTTGCTGTATATCGGCTGGCAGGCCATTGGTGTTCAAAAGGCAGAGGTTAAAGATTTTAATCCAGTCAGCAAAGACACTATGACTGGAGGTAAAGCTTTTCGCCAAGGGTTTATGACCAATGTGTTGAACCCCAAAGCAACATTGTTTTTTTTATCCTTGTTCACAACAATAGTCGATGCTAAAACTCCGATGGGGATACAGGCTCTTTATGGGATCTGGATGTCGGTTATGACCGGGGCATGGTTCGTGTTCTTATCATTGATGTTGACGCAACAAAGAGTGCGCCAGTTTTTTGCATCATTTGGACATTGGATTGATCGGCTTCTAGGTGCCTTCCTGATCATCCTGGCAATCATGTTACTGTTTTCGACTGTTAGCTAAGCTCGGCTTTGGGGCAAGTGCATAACGACGCATAACCCTGAACCTGCCTGGTTAAATGCGGTAATAGTTCCGCCATTGGCCTCGATACCTCTTTTGGCAATTGCTAAACCAAGACCAGCACCGCCCGAAGTTCTTTCCCGCGCATCAGTCGGACGATAAAAGGCATCAAAGATTTTCTCTAAATGTTCTTCACTCACCCCATGGCCCGAATCACAGATCTTGAGTTCAATGCCAAGCTCAGACTCAGCAGTGGATATAGTAACGCAAGTGTCGTCTGGTGTATGGCGAATAGCATTACGGAGTACATTCTCAATTGCTCGGGCTAACAAGCTGTAATAACCGGAAAAAGTAATTTCAGTGTCGCTCTGATAATCAACCGTTTTGTTGTGTGCTTCAGCTTCAAACTTGGCATCTTCAACAATGACATCCAGTAAATCATTGAGCATGAAGTTAGCCCGGTCTTCGTTAACATGGCCTCGCTCTAAAGCGGCCATTTGTAGTAACTCGCCAATCATCTCATCAAGCCTTTCTACTTCCAGCTCGATACGATCAATATGGCCTTTGGATTCTGGATTGGCCGTCTTTTGTGCCAGGCTGGCGGCAATTTGCATACGGGTCAAGGGAGAGCGAAGTTCGTGGGAAACGTCGCTCAGCAAGCGTTTTTGCGATTGAATCACTCGTTCGATACGTTCGGCCATTAAGTCAAAGTCCTCGGCTAAATCAGCGAACTCATCTTGGCGATTCCCCAGATAGCGCAGAGCACGAGCTTGCAGGTCACCGCGTGCAAAAGCCTGTGTGGTTCTTTGTAATTGGTGGATTGGACGAGTTAGATACCAGGTTAAAGCTATACAGACCAATGAACTGATACCTAGGGCTATGAGCAGGTGCCATATAGAAACTGAGTGGTATAGGTATGAAACAACTGTACCAAACTGATGAGGACTTTTTTGCTTCAAGAACAGCAGGTAGTAGTGACCGCGATTGAAAACAACTTCGGGACCAATATAAGCAATATTATCAACGATAACCATTGCTGGAGTATTGCGATTTCGATAGAAAGAGCTGAGATGGTAGAGTACATCGGGCACTTCCTTTCCTGCAATATCTTCGCCATTTTTATCAATAATATAGGTGTTATCAAGCTCTTCAGACACGCGGTTAAGTTTTAAGAGACTATCAGTTTGATACTCATCAATGACCTTGCGTAGCTGGATGGTAATAGCTGCCTGGCGGAGTTGTTTTGCTTCTTGGTCAGATGCGGGCACTAATTTATTATCCTGACCAGCTAGGCTGTATAAAAAAATGATGCTGGTCAGAGTAATAAGAGTGGCTAGCCAAAACCAGAGAAATATCTTCCAGAATAGACTGGGGCGGACGAGATTACGAATCCAGGGCAACATATTGATAGCCGACACCGCGGACTGTTTTGATACGTTCATCGCCTTTTGTATCAGGACCTAGTTTACGCCGTAAATTACTGATGTGCATATCGATACTACGATCATAAGCTTCTAAGTTACGTCCGAGACAGCCTTCTGAAAGTTCGTCGCGGCTGACTAAAGTACCGGCATTATTCATCAGTAGATATAAAATATCGAACTCGGTGGCAGTCAATTTTACCACTTCATTATTTAAGAGTACTTCGCGTGAAGCTGGGTTGATATAGACATCGCCTAGATGTACTGATTGTAGTTTCTTTTGCTTGGTACTGTAGACGTTTTCAGTGCGTCGAAGAATCGTTCGAATGCGAGCGGTTAATTCTCTAGGGTTACAAGGTTTAGCAATATAGTCGTCTGCACCAAGCTCAAGACCTACGATGCGATCGATTTCGTCACCGCGCGCAGTTAACATCAGAATCGGTACCTGGGATTCTTTACGAACTGCTTTCAGCACATCAAAGCCATTTAAATTTGGCAACATGACATCTAGCACCATCAAGTCAAAACTATGGTCAAGTATCATTTTTGCAGCCGTTGCCCCATCGTGGGCAAGCGCCACCTCAAACCCTTCCTGAGTCAGGTATTCTTGAAGCAACTGACAAAGTTCGATGTCATCATCGGCAAGTAGTAATTTTGGCATAGCAAACCCAAAGCATTGGCGTGTTAGGAGTTTAGCACGCACTTCATGGATAAAGTGTAAAGTTTGGTCAGTAAGTTTTACACAAGATTTACGTGGAAACTGTTATTAAATCAAACTTTCAAAGATAAAAAGAGTCTATAGTGAGTAGTATAAATTTGCAAAAGCATTCTTTTGTCGCAAACGCTAGCCAAATGAATGACTTATAAAATTTAACAATCCGAATAGGAGTTCGTTATGTCACTCAATAAAGCAGTATTAGCATTAGCACTGGGCGCATCATTATTGATGTTGAATGTCAGTGCTGAGGCAAAAAACCATGGTGGTATGCATAAAGGTCATTCCGTTGAACACCATCAAATGATGATGGACAAGTTAGGCGTTAATGATGAACAGCGTGCACAAATGGATAAGTTGCATCAGGAGCGTATGGAGGCAGTTGAGGCTCATAAGAAACAAATGCATGAGTTAATGCAGCAACAACATGAACTGATGCAGCAAGATACTTTGGATAAAGGCAAGCTGCAAAGTAACCTGCGTAAACAGGCTGATATCAAAGCAGAGATGATGGCAGGCAAACATCAGCATCATCAAAAAGTGAACAAGGTGCTATCTGAAGAGCAGCGCGCAAAGATGAAAGAAATGAAAGCTCAGATGTACCAAAAACGTGAGCACAAGCATGAGAAAGCGAACCAGCGCAAGCAGGAAGGTCGCGGTTAGCATTTATTGATTAAACCTCTCCCCCTTAGTGTTGAGTATTTGAGTCGGTTGAGCCCCTCCCTGGTAAACAAGGCTCGCTCTTCAACGCTAACGTTATTTCAGAGTCTCTCTGAAATCTTAGCCACCTTCGGGTGGCTTTTTTTTGCTATCATGAAATACAAATCACCGACCCGAAAACAATAATGCAGGATAAGCAGCGAATTAATACCGACTTAAAATGGCTCATTGAAAGTCCTGACTTTTTATCTGTTGCTGAAGTGAATTTGCTGCGTAAGCAAGCACTTCTGAATGCAGGCGAACTGCTGCAGCATGCGGTTGTAGACAGTGACGATTTTAGATTTGAGTCAACTCATCGATTAGGTGTTTATTTCGAACAGTTGTGGCATCACTTGATCCGTTCTCAATCAGGTTTAGAGCTATTACGCTATAACCAGCAGGTGATTATCGAAAAGAAAACCCTGGGGGAGTTTGATTCGATTATTCAGCAGCTCTCAACACAACGAACTTTGCATTGCGAATTAGCAGTTAAGTTTTATTTGCAAATTGGTCATGGTCAACGGATGGCAGATTGGGTTGGCCCCAATCTGCGTGATCGGTTTGACCGTAAATTTCTGCGCTTGCTTAATCATCAGTTAGCTTTAGTGTCTAAGCCCGAGTTGCAGCAATGGTTGCAAGAAGAGAGTCTAGTTATTGATCGCGCCGGGCTTTTTACAAAAGGGCGCTTGTTTTACTCTATGGAAAATTATCTGCAACAATCATTCGAATATCCTGCCGAAGTCGAAGTAAATCACTTAAAAGGTTTCTGGATGACCCATCCTGATTTTGAGGAGTATAAAAGCCTGTCAAACTATGACTGGTACCAACTGCCGAGAATGTATTGGCTTTCAGAAATCACAGCGCATGACGTTGAAAGTCTAGGCAAGGTCAGTCAGTTAAGCAATAATCAGTTGGTGAAACTAGTTGCCATGAAAGAAGGCAAAGAGATGATGCGCGGCTTTGTGGTGCCGGATGAATGGTTAGAGCGAGCCAGACAAAGAGTGCTGACAGACGAGTAGTACGAATGCTATTTGTATAACAAAAGCCCTGATGAGTTTTACATCAGGGCTTCCTATTAACAAATTTTCATAAAAGCGGGGAAGGTTTATTTCAATCGATTATCAATCAAATGCTGAACCACTGACGGATCAGCAAGTGTCGAAGTGTCACCAATACTGTCTACCTGATTTTCGGCAATTTTGCGCAAAATTCTGCGCATAATTTTTCCTGAACGAGTTTTAGGTAAGTCAGGAGCCCATTGGATTTTATCCGGCTTAGCAATCGGCCCTATCTCTTCAGTAACAATATCGATCAGCTCCTGTCTGATAGCATCAGTGAATTCAATGCCCTTTTTCAATATAACAAAAGCATAAATACCTTGTCCTTTTATATCATGTGGATAGCCCACCACTGCAGACTCAGCAACAAGGTGGTGAAGATCTAGGGCATTCTCAACTTCTGCAGTGCCCATGCGGTGACCAGAAATATTAAGCACATCATCAACGCGGCCAGTGATCCAGTAGTAACCATCCTCATCACGATTGGCGCCATCACCGGTAAAGTAATAACCTGAGTACTGTGAGAAGTAGGTTTGGAAAAAACGATCATGGTCACCATAGACGCTGCGCATTTGACCCGGCCATGAATCTTTCATCACCAGATAGCCACTGGCTTTACCTTCAAGCTCATTTCCATCCTGATCAAGGATCGCGGGTTGAACACCAAAGAAGGGGCGGGTGGCTGAACCTGGTTTTAATGGTGTTGCGCCTGGAAGTGGAGAAATTAAGATTCCTCCGGTTTCAGTTTGCCACCATGTATCAACTATCGGACAGCGTTCATTACCGACCACCTTGTAATACCACTGCCACGCTTCAACATTAATCGGCTCGCCGACACTACCTAACAAACGCAACGATTTACGCGACGTTGAGGTGACAGCTTCATCACCAACCGCCATTAAGGCACGAATTGCAGTTGGTGCAGTATAAAAGATATTAACTTTATGTTTGTCGATAACCTGCCAGAAGCGGGATGGGCTTGGGTAGCTGGGCACGCCTTCAAAGACTAGGGTCGTCGCGCCGTTAGCTAGAGGGCCATAGAAAATATAAGAGTGACCAGTAATCCAGCCGGCATCTGCAGTGCACCAATAAATATCGCCTTCATGGTAATCAAAAATATATTTGTGAGTCATGGCTACATGCAGCAGGTAGCCGCCACTGGTATGTAAGACGCCTTTGGGTTTACCTGTAGAACCTGAGGTGTAAAGAATAAACAGAGGATCTTCAGCATCCATGGTTTCGACCTGACACTCAGGCTCCATCCCTTTTTTCAACTCGTTATAGTCTATATCTCTGTCATCATTCCATTTAATATCTACTAAACGGTGCTTGATTACGAATACACTGTGTACCTCAGGGCAATGTTCAAGCGCCTTGTCTGTGTTCGCTTTTAAAGGAACGGTTTTGCCACCACGGACACCAGCATCAGCGGTAATGACCACTCGGCAATCACTGTCTAAAATACGGCTCTTCAAGGCTTCAGGAGAAAAACCACCAAAGACCACCGAGTGAACAGCGCCAATGCGTGCACAGGCCAACATGGCAAAACCTACTTCCGGAATCATTGGCATATAGATACAAACCCTATCTCCCTTTTTAACGCCGCGGCTTTTTAAAGCGTTAGCCATTTTACACACTTCATCATGCAACTCTTGATAGCTGATATAGCGTTGCTGATCCGGGTCATCGCCTTCCCAAATGATGGCCGTATGGTCTGCCTTGTCTTTTAAATGACGGTCGATACAGTTATAGCTGACGTTTAATTTCCCCCCTTCAAACCACTTAATGGATGCGGTTTTGTAATCAACTTTTTTAACGGTTTTCCAGGGTTCAAACCAGTCTATAAACTCATGCGCCATGCGCGACCAGAACTTCTCTGGCTCTTGCACTGATTGTTGGTACATGCGCAAATATTGTGCTTCATCGATGTGCGGGGTATTGCTGCTGAATTGTTTTATTGGATAGGTTTTTGATTCAGACATAACGGACTCCTAATGACATATCAGCTCAGCATAAAACAAAAATACAAGCTGTTAAAGTCTTTGCCGTGAATAGTGATTATTAGTTGCGGTTATCTGAGTTAAGCGGCTGAAAATTCAGGAAATGAGTAAAAAAAAGGGTGGCCTGGAAGTAATATTATTACAGTAGATCGGCTATAAAAGTGTCGGTTATAGATTGAGGGTGATGTTATCAATCAAGCGAACCTTATCCATAAAAGCCGCCACCAGGATAACTAGCTTATCACTATCTGCTTGAGCCAGTTCAAGATTATCCTGGCGAGCGATATGCACATAGTCTGGTTTGAAGTTTTGCTCTTTTAAACGCTTGATTGCCGCTTGCTCTAGTGAGCGATAATCGCGCTCACCATGGTCTATTTGCTGTTTCATCCAACCCAGCGTCTGGTAGATAAAGGACGCCTGATGTTTTTTTTCTGTGCTTAAATATCCGTTGCGAGAACTCATGGCAAGGCCATTGTCTTCGCGTACAATTGGCGCGCCAATGATTTCAATATCAAAATTCAGATCGCTGGTCATACGGCGGATAATTGCCAGCTGCTGAAAGTCTTTTTGGCCGAATACTGCGCAATCAGGGCGCACCATATTAAAGAGTTTACTAACTACTGTGGTGACACCATCAAAATGCCCAGGACGAGACGCCCCGCAGTGATTGTTTCCTAATTCAGCTACCTGAACCTTGGTTAGGTTGGGCCACTGTGGATAGACTTCTTTGACCTCCGGAGCAAATATAATATCCGCTCCTTCTGCTTCGAGTAATGCTTGATCTTGCTCGAAAGTGCGAGGGTAAGAATCAAAATCTTCGTTGGGTCCAAACTGAGTGGGGTTAACGAAAATACTGACCACCACAATATCAGCCTGTTGTTTAGCGGTTTTGACCAGGCTCAAATGGCCAGCATGCAAATTACCCATGGTCGGTACAAAGCCAATACGATGACCCATGTCTCGGTGCGTTTGAATCAGGCGGCGCAAAGTTTGAACAGAGTTAACAACGATCATGTGTAACGCTTACCTTTAATCAAAAGAGTGTTCAGCAGTTGGAAAGTTTTTCGCGCGAACTTCGCTGTGAAACAGCTCAAAAGCGGCTTTGATATCGCCTTTGGCATCTGTCATGAAATTACGTACAAACTTAGCTTGGAAGGGCGAAATACCGAGCATGTCATGTAATACCAATACTTGGCCATCTACATCAACACCAGCGCCAATACCCATGACTGGAATAGTCAAACTTTGTGCTATCTGTTTGGCCAGAGTTTGCGGCACACATTCAAGTACCAGCATGCGAGCGCCAGCTTCTTCAAGGGTTTTAGCATCGGCAAGCATTTGCTTGGATTGTTTTGAATCACGTCCTTGAACCTTGAATCCGCCCAGGGCATCCACCGATTGCGGTGTTAAGCCGAGGTGGGCACAGACCGGAATGCCACGTTCGGTTAAACCGGCAATAGTGTCGTGTAGCCAGTCACCACCTTCTAATTTAACCATGTGAGCGCCAGCCTGCATAATCAAGGCAGCAGTCTGATATGCCTGCTCAGGCGTGGCATAACTCATATAGGGCATATCGCCAATCAACAGGCAGCGCTTGTTGCCGCGCGCAACACAGGCGATGTGATACTCCATATCTTCAACCGTTACCGGCACCGTTGTCTTTTGACCTTGGATGACGTTACCCAGGGAATCACCGACCAAGATAACATCGACACCCGCGTCTGAAATAGCACCAGCAAAAGTGGCGTCATAAGCTGTGATACAGCTAAATTTTTTGCTTTCTTGTTTCAGTTGTTCGATATCACTAATGGTTAAGGTTTTCATGATTCCATCTCGGGTTACGCAGGATGAGGATTAAAGTAGTTACGGCCAGTGGTCGTGTTTTTGATTTGATCGAGCAGTAGGTTAAAGTCAGCCTCATTTTCAACCAGGTCGATGCCCGAAGCATTCACAATCAACAATGGCGATTCATCATAATAATAAAAGAAATCAGTATAAGCTTCACAGATGGTTTGCAAATACTCTTTGGTCACTGGGCTTTCTGAAGCGCGTCCTCGCTTCTTGATGCGCTCAAGAAGCACCGGCACAGAAGCTTGCAAATAAATAACCAGATCAGGTTTCGGCGCATCAATCGTCAAGTTCTGATACACCTGTTCGTATAATCTGAGCTCGTCCTGATCGAGCGTGGAACGGGCAAATAGACGATCTTTTTCCATCAGATAGTCAGCAACACGAACCGGGCTAAACATGTCTGATTGGCGCACTTCCTGCAATTGACGCACTCGCTGGAACAGGAAATACAGCTGGGTGGGCAGAGCTCCAGACTTAGGATCTTGGTAAAAGCGCTCAAGAAATGGATTCTCTTCCGCCTGCTCGAGAATTAAGTCGCTGCTTAATGCTTCGGACAATCTTCGAGCCAGTGTGGTTTTTCCCACGCCAATCGGGCCTTCGACGGCAATAAAGTTCTGGGGTATGGATAAAGTTACACTCACTCAAATACTCCTGGCTCAGGCACTTCTTTCTTAGAGGTGCCAATGATGATTCTTGTCATAGTTTAAGGCCACTAAGTCATACCGTGGGCAATGGTCTAGTAATTCACTAACGATACTACCATCGGGAAGCGTCATTTCAGGACTTAGTTCAGCCAATGGTTTTAATACAAAATCCCTGTCTTTAATACCATAATGGGGCAGGGTTAAACGGTCTGATTGCATGATTGTATGATCGTAGAGCAAGAGATCCAAATCTAATGTGCGGGCACCCCAGCGCTCTTCTCTAACTCGTCCCTGTTGGTTTTCAATCGCTTGTAGCTGGTTGAGCAACTCTAATGGAGTAAAACTGGTGGCTAGCTTGGCTACGGCATTGATAAAAGGCGGTTGATCCTGCGGACCCATTGGGGCGCTTTGATAAAAACTGGAATAGCTGAGCAGATAACTTTCCGGCAAAGAATCGAGTGCCAATAGAGCTTGCTCAATTTGCTGAATTGGTTGGTGCAAATTACTACCAAGACCAATGTATGCAATAGAGTGCTTTGTAGTAGGGAGTCTTGCCATAGGTGTAGTGACTTAATGTTTATTTTTGTTGGCTGGCTGACGCTTCTGATTACGGGGCTTGCGTCGTCTGCGTTTTTTGCCGCTACCGGTTTTATGTAACATTTGGCGGCGGTCGTTGGCATCAGCTTCTTGAAACTTGGTCCACCAATCGGCCAGTTCTTTTTGGAGCGGATCGGACTGCGAACGTAGCAGCAAAAAGTCGTAAGCGGCGCGAAAACGTGGATGTTCAAAAATGCTCCACGCTTTTTTTCCATGATAGGCAGGCAAGCGCAGTTGCATACTCCAGATATCACGGATCACCAGTGCATAGCGGCGTGGGATTGAAATATGTTGATTTTGTGCATTGAGCACGCGTGCCATACTTTTGAAAAAAGCATCGTTAAAGTTGATGCCTTTTTGTTGCAGAGCTTCAGTGCTCTCTAACAACGGTTGCCAAAGCATCACTGCCATTAAGAAAGCAGGGTTGACTGTTTGTTCAGAAGCAATTCGAGTGTCAGTATTTTCCAGAGCATCCAACACTAACTGTTCAGTCACTTTTGTTTGAGTTGAATCGTCATGCTTTAAAGTACGGTCAGTCGCCGGAAACAAGGCATGGAACAAGCCATATTCGCGTAGCTTCTGGAAAGTCAATTTTGCGGCGCCAGCCAAAAATAGCTTACGATATTCTTCCCATAAACGAGCGGCTGGTACCTGCTCTAAGAAATGGGAAAGTTCAGCAACCGGCTTAAGCGTATTTGGCTCAATGGTCAGATTGAGTTTGCAAGCTAGCCGCACAGCCCGTAGCATGCGCACAGGGTCTTCGCGATAGCGGGTTTCCGGATCACCAATCATGCGTAATTGACGTTTGCGTAGATCCGCCAGGCCATCACAAAAATCGTGGACTGAAAAGTCTTTAATATTGTAGTAAAGCGCATTGATGGTGAAATCGCGACGAATGGCATCTTCTTCAATATCGCCGTAGACATTATCGCGCAAGATCATGCCTTCTTTGGCTTGTTGAATATTGTCATCACAATGGGCGCGGAAAGTGGCCACCTCGATAACATCGCGACCAAACAGAATATGCGCCAGCCTAAAACGGCGACCAATTATGCGACAGTTGCGAAATAACTCTTTAATCTGTTCGGGAGTTGCGTTGGTCGCAATATCAAAGTCTTTGGGATGCAAACCAAGCAATATATCGCGCACGCCGCCGCCGACCAGGAATGACTCATAGCCAGCATTGCTCAAGCGATATAAAACCTTTAAGGCATTGTCGCTGATATCTTTACGTGAGATCGAATGTTGATCGCGCGTGATGATTTGGGTGCTGGTGCCTGCACCGGGCGTATCAGTAGCCGGAGAAGAAAACCAACCTTTTACAGACTTAATTATTGAACTCATAAAGTGTTAATTTGACAGTATGGGGCGATCATAGCACAAGCGGCTATCTAATTAATCTAAATAAAGAATTTGTTGCCTGGCGGGGATTTGAGGCAATTGAAAGTGGGACAGTGCATAACCAAGGATGGCTTCAGGGTTTTCATGCTGCAATTCGCTCGGAATAGGCTGCCCCAAAAATTCCAGTGCACGGCATAAATACTTGGCTGCTTGTTGGCTATCAATTGGCGGTGCGTGATTTTGTTTGGATAATTTATTGCCGTCAGGATTGATGGCAAGCGGCAAATGATACCAGTCAGGTACTTTGGCCTTGAACGCTTCATACAACCGTAACTGGCGCGGAGTCGAGTCCAACAGGTCGCAGCCGCGAACCACATGATCAATTCCCTGTTCAATATCATCCACTACCACCGCCAACTGATAAGCGATTAAGCCATCTTTGCGTCGAATGGCGAAATCTTCAGCATAGAGAGAGTCATCGAACTGGCAAGGCCCTTGAATCTTATCAACAAAACTATAATCGCCCTGTCTATGACAAAGGCGAATAGCAACTTCACCATTAAAGCTCAAATTTTTTGTGGCACAAATATTCGGATAGTATCCGGTCTTGCTGAGTGCTTTGATTTTCTTACGGGTGCAATTGCAGGCGTAGATCAGGCCTTGTGATTTTAGTTGCTCAATAATCTCTGCATAGTGATCCAGGTGGTGGCTTTGATAACAGACTTGACCGTCCCAGTGCAAACCAAAGGCTTCCAGTTGGCGTAAAATCAAGTCGCTGGCGCCAGTAACTTCGCGCGGTGGGTCGATATCTTCAATTCGTACTAGCCATTCAGTATGACGAGATTTTGCGATCAGGTAGCTACCGACAGCTGCTATCAGTGAGCCAAAGTGAAGGGGACCAGAAGGTGAGGGTGCGAAACGTCCTGCCATAGTTAGGAGACAGCTAATGGCTTACAGTAGAAAGGGCAGACTAGAATATCTGCCCATGTCAATTAACTACCGTATTGTTTTTCTTTGATTTCTGCCAGCGTTTTGCAGTCGATGCAAAGCTCAGCAGTCGGACGCGCTTCAAGGCGACGAATACCAATTTCGATACCGCATGATTCGCAGTAACCGTATTCATCATCATCGATCTTGTTTAGCGACTGAATAATCTTCTTCAACAATTTGCGTTCGCGGTCGCGAGTACGCAATTCAAGAGAGAATTCTTCTTCTTGGGCAGCACGATCAACCGGATCTGGGAAGTTTGCAGCTTCGTCCTGCATATGGTGAACAGTCCGATCAACTTCTTCCATCAATTGTTTTTTCCATGCCGCCAGAATATTACGAAAATGCTCATACTGAGCATCATTCATGTACTCTTCGCCTTTCTTCTCTTTATAAGGCTTGAGGCCTAATTTCTCGAGGGTGCTATTTGTAGCTGATTGTTTACGTGGCATCTAAGCAACGCTCCATTTCGTATTAAAACCAGACGCCTCACGGCGCGCACTTGGCAAAAAAGCAAGCTCTTATAGGGCTGGCTTTGAAAAAGTGAAACAGGGATATTATCCCTATGACTGACAATTGAAAAGCCTATTCTTCGTAAAATGTTATAAAAAAGTGCAAAAAATAGGCTTTTTTGACCTGGTTTCCTGCCTAACTCTCTGAAAAATCAGGAATAATCACAAGTAATTCTTTGTTTAAATAAATGTCAGCGGAGCTGATATGGGTGTTATAGGCAATGATTTCAACCCCAGCCTTTGCCGCCTGATCTAATAACTTAGCATATTGCGGATCAATATGCGCAGCCGGGCTGACTGTTTTTATACCCGTATGCTGGACCAGAAAGAAAAGCACTGCCCGATGGCCTTGTTCGACCATAGCTATCAGTTCACGAAGATGCTTCTGTCCGCGAGTACTGACCGCATCGGGAAAGAATCCGGCACCAGCTTTAAATCCTTCTCCCTGTTCGAGCAAAGTCACCGTTTTGATTTCCACATAGCAGTCAGGCTTATCAGCAGCCTTAAGCAATAGGTCAATGCGACTGTTCTCATCACCATACTTCACTTCCTGTCTGACAGAGTCATAGCCTTTAAGTTGCTTGATTTTGTTTTGGGTGATGCCTTCCATCACAATTTGGTTGGCAAGGTGAGTGTTAATACAAATAAAGTTACCATCAGAAGTTTCATCCAAAACCCATGTGTATCGATATTTTCGCTTGGGATTTTCCGAATCAAATAGCCAGACAGTATCACCCTCCTGCCAGCAATTTTTCATCGAGCCAGTATTGGGGCAGTGCGCGGTAAAATCACCGTGCTTGGTATTATGAACATCGGCAAGGAATCGTTTGTAGCGTTTTTTAAGTGTGGCTTTTTCGAGCGGTGGTGAAAAATGCATGTTTATAAGTTATTGACGATTTTGCACCCATTCTATCAGCTCTTTAATCGGGATAGGTCGACAGAATAAATAACCCTGCATAAAGTCACATTTGTGTTCGCGCAGATATTGATACTCTTCATCGGTTTCAACGCCTTCGGCGACCACTTCAATCTCCATCTCAGTGGTCATGCCTAAAATGCCGCGTGTGATCGCAGCATTGTGAGCATTCTGGTGAATGTTGCCGGTAAAGGAGCGATCAATCTTGAGTTTATTAACGGGCAGCATATTGAGATAGCGCAAACTGGCAAAGCCGCTGCCGAAGTCATCGATTGCTACATCGAGACCGAGTTGGCGTAATTCGTTCAATAGTTCGGTAATATGGTCCGTGTCGTGTACTAAAACATTCTCTGTGATTTCTACGGTGATTTCGCCGGGTTGGATATTGTTGTGTTTAAGGGTTTCGGCAATCTTTTCGACAAAATCGTCACGATAAAATTGAATTGGCGAGAAGTTCACTGAGACTGAGTTTATGCCGTAACGTTTAAGTTCATGGATATCCGTGCAGGCCTGGTTTAAGACCCATTCGCTGATTGGAATAATTTGTCCGGTTCTTTCTGCAACCGGAATAAATTCTGCCGGTGATACATAGCCTTTCGTTGGGTGTTTCCAGCGGATTAGCGCTTCCACACCTCCGATACTATTATCGTGGCTCATAATGGGTTGATAAAAGAGTTCAAACTGATTTTGTAGTATTGCATCCTGCAATTGAGCTCTAACAGCGACCTGTTGATCTATATTGGTATTCAGTTCGGCAGTGTGCCAATAGATATAACTGCCACCACGTTTTTTAGCTTCGTACATCGCAATGTCTGCACGTTGAATGAGTTCCATCGGATGCTTAAAGGATTCCTGGCTTGAAGTAATGCCAATCGCTGCAGAAAGTGATACTTCAATATCGTCCACTTTGTAAGATTCAGCAACGCGCTCCAATAGTTTTCGAGCCAAGGCCTCTACTTGCTGGGAGTCAGTCCGGTCTTGAATGACCGCGACAAATTCATCACCGCCAAATCGCGCCAGCATATTAGGTTCCACAATTTCTGAATTGAGGCGCTGAGCGGTTTCAACCAGAATCTGGTCACCAAATTCATGGCCAAGGCTGTCATTAATAGGCTTAAAGCCATCCAGGTCAATGAATAAGATATAAGTATTTGAGATTTGGTTTTTATCTTTAGCCCAACTGGTTAAATAGCGCTCTAGAGCTGAGCGATTTTTAAGGTGAGTCAATGGGTCGTGTGATGCATGAAACTCTAATGTTTCCTGGCGTTGAATTCGCTCCGTGATGTCATTTTGGAAGCCGATAAAATGAGTAACTTTGTCACTATCATCTTTGACGGGAGAAATCAGCAGTTCATTCCAGAACGGTGTGCCATCTTTCTTATAGTTTTTAATAATGGTTGAGATTTCTGTTTGTTGTTCAAGAGCATTATGAATAGCTTTGCGTACTTTTTGATCAGTGTCAGGACCTTGCATTATTCGACAGTTCTGGCCGATGATATCTTCCTGACTGTAGCCTGTGATTTTTTCAAAGGCGGGATTGACATATATGGTAGGAAAATCATCTGCACGGGCATCGCTAATCAACAGACCATGCGTACTGGACTCAACACTTCTTTCTAATATTTTTAACCGCTCTTCATTTTGCTTTTCACGGGTTAGGTCAAGTGCAATGCCATGTACCCCAGTCACCTGGCCATCAACGATAATCGGCATATTGGTAATATGTAAGTAGTGGATATTACCAGTGCGGTCAGGAGTCTGTATTTCGTAGCGTTGAGGAATTCCACGTTTGGCGGCATTAAAGTGCTCATAGGTTCTTGCTTTGTCTTTTTCTATTACCGCGAGACTAAAATGTTGGCCAATGAGTTCTTTCTCACTGTACTGCATTAAATCACAACCAGCTTTATTGATGCTGGTAAAGTGTCCTTCTAAATCAAAAGTGAAAACGGCTTCAGGATTGTGCGTAAACAGTGACCGATTGTGTTGCTCAAAACGTTCACGCTTTATTCTTTGTTGGTGCTGCTCAATGATCAGAGCTGCAAGATCGCGACTTCTTAGTATGAGATCCAACTCATCTTCTTTTGGGGAGCGTACTTTTCGAAAGTAGAGGGCGTAAGTACCCACAGGTTTTTTGCTATCACTGGTGTAAATTGGATGCGACCAACAGGCTCTTAAATCATAACCATGAATTAAATCATGAAACTGATCAAAGCGAGAGTCAGCCAGCATATCTGAAACAATCGCCGCTTTACCGGTTGCCGCAGCCGAGCCACAGGCTCCGACATGTTCTGATATCGGTAGATCTTTGAGCGCATTTAAAAAACTTTGCGGGAGTTGGGGGGCGGCAATGGGGCTAAGCGTTTCCCCATTTTCATCGACCAGCATTATTGAGCTGAGCGCATCGTCAATCTGGCTTTCAATCAACGAGCAGATATCATCGAGTTTATCTTCGAGTGATTTAAATTTAACGACGGAATTTAATGTTCTATATTGGGCATTAAGCAGGTTTTTGGTTGCTATGGCTTGGTCGCTGGCTTCTCGCCAAACGTAAATGGCTATTACGAGACCGGCTGATAATAGTATTATTAGTATCAAGGGTAGCCAGGCTGAAGAAAAACTAGATGTAAATGCCAAAATAGCAAGAATCATTAATAATTATTCCTAGGGATGCGTTTTGTGAAACACCTCACAAAAAACAGTATTAAGAATATTACTTAAAAATGCAATAGGACTTTGATCTTTTGAAGCCTGATTGGCTGGGTGAGCGTTAGATAGCTCACAGAATAACTAGCCTGCGAGGTAGACTTTACCGTTTTCAACTTCCAGAGGGACTTCGCTTAAATGAGCGCCGGCACAGGGTCCTGCAATGCATTTGCCAGTTTCGGGTTCAAATAAAGCACCATGAGTAAAGCACATTAGATATTGTTCATCGTCAGTCATAAACTGATCGTCCTGCCAATTCAAATCAGTGCCTGCATGTGGGCAACGATTGACATAACCGTAAATATTTAAACCACGACGGACCACGATAAGGTCGCGATCTTTGTAAGGGAAGGCTTTGGCCTGGCCATCTTTGATATCAGTAACTTGGCAAATGTGGGACATATCAATACTACTCGAAGCGTTATATTATGAACTAACAATGTTAGAATGACTCGATTCTAACAGTATAAAAAACAGACGCAATAAAAAGCTTATTGGAGCTCTATGACAACGTTACTTTGGATCATTGCCATACCACTTTTTGCCTACCTGATTTATTTAGTCGCCTTTTACTTCATCCAGCATCGGATGCTGTTTCCAGTACACGAGCTACCTCCTTCTGATCCCACTCTAATCGAGGATGTGGGTGGTGAAATCCATCGCATAACATTCTCTCAAGGAGAGTTTGAAGTGGCTTATTTACCACCAACACAGAAATTTAAACAACCATTTCCGGTACTAATGATCGCTCATGGTAATGGCAATATTATTGATGACTGGGCGCCTCGAGTGGACCATATGCGCGAACATGGTTATGCAGTGGTTTTAGTGGAGTATCCTGGCTATGGGCGCTGTGACGGAAGACCTGGTTTTGACAGTATCTCGGAAACCATGAATCTGGCCTATGAGTGGGTAGAACAACAGGAGCAGCTGGATAAGGAACGTATAGTGTTGCTTGGTCGCTCAATGGGTGGCGGTGCAGTTCTGACGCTGGTTCCAAAACATAATCCGATAGCGGTAGTTTTAATGTCAACGTACTCAAGTATTGTTGACTTGGCTTATAAACGTTTATTGCCTGCGTTCTTAGTGCAACATCCTTTCGATAATGTCAAAGCACTGTCTGAATATCAGGGGATGGTCTACCTGATACACGGTAAAACGGATAAAACGGTACCTATTGATGCCTTGAATAAACTACTAACAGTCAAAGAAGATGCTACTCACAAAGTGTATGAGACTGCACATGCCGATACACCTGGTAACTGGGATAAATTCTGGCAAGAGCTGGAGCAGTTTCTAAAGCCGGTGGTATTCAAAAGTTAAATTAAAAAAGCCGGGCAGCCCCGGCTTTTACAAAGAAGTTAAAGACTACTTGTCCATGGCGCATTCAATACCAAGTTGCATACCAATTTCCTTACCAGCCGCTTCAGCATCCGCTACCAGCTGTTCGTTGCCAAGGCTTAGGATATCGTTCTCATGTTGAGAATAAACCTGCATATCTTCAGCTGTCATATCCGGCATTGGTAAATCTTCGCCAGTCTGAATGCGAACAATGATACTGAATTTTTTGCCAGTTTCAGATTTAAAGAACTCACTAAGTCTGACAGCGGTGTTCCGATCAAGATTTGACTTATAGACTGGAATGAACATGTCATACAAGATCTCATCAGTCAGGTGATCATTAACGCAATTGGCAAACTCATCGGTAATATTGCCGGATGTGTCCTGCGCAAAAGAGTTCATCATGGCTCGTCGCGTGATATTGGGCGTATCGATGGCTTGTAGAATATCGATAATGGCTTGAGTAAGTACATCATTGGATTGATCTCGGTCATTCGCTAATGAGGCAGTGGAACATAAAATAGTGAACAGCAGCAGAGCCAGAGATTGAACGAGTTTCATCATATGTCCTCAAATTATAGTCGCCATTGGATATTATCATGCTGTTTCTGCTTTTAACATGGTGTAAAATGACGAATTCATTCAATTAAATACCCCGGAAAACGGTTTAATGACGCATAAAGATAGCCTGAGCGCACGCTTACCCACCCCTTGGGGCGATTTCATGATTCACGCGCTTGAGGCTGATGATGGCAAAGAGCATGTAGCTTTAACCTATGGCGATTGGAACAGTAAACAGCCTGTGTTGGCGCGTATCCATTCGGAATGTTTAACTGGCGATGCTTTATTTAGCTTGCGGTGTGATTGTGGTTTTCAGCTGAAAGCTGCCATGCAAAAGATAGCTGAAGAGGGCTCGGGCGTTTTGTTATATTTGCGTCAAGAAGGTCGCGGGATTGGCTTAACCAATAAAATTCGCGCCTATTCTCTGCAAGATCAGGGAATGGATACGGTGCAGGCCAATGAGCATTTAGGGTTTGGTGCCGATGAACGTGACTTTAAAGTTGCTTCCGATGCGTTAGATCAGTTGGGGATTAAGAAAATTCGTTTGATGACCAATAACCCGCGTAAAGTCAGTTCAATGATCGATGCGGGAATTGACGTTGTCGAGCGCGTGCCACTGAAATATGGCCATAACCCGCATAATGAAGTTTACCTGTCGACCAAGCAATCGAAACTGGGGCATTTGTTCTAGGGCTAGATATTTGCAAAGGTAAACAAAGCCCAAACTCGTAATTTAATAAGGATTGGTATGACATTAAAAGTTTTGTTATCGAAGGATAACGCGCCTGCGCAATGGGGCGAAGGTGCATTATTAAGCTATAAAGAAGATGCAGTCACTATTCATGCAGAAGGCGCTGATTTGGTACAAATGGCAGCCAGAAAATTAGTTAGCCAGGGTTTGTCATTTTTTGCACTTGAAAGAGATTGGGAGTTGGAGCAGCAATGGGCCTTTTTCCAGGGTGCTTACGATCCTAAAATTGATGTGCAAATTGATTTTGCTGAATTATCTGATGACGACAACAAAGAGTTGGAAGCCCGCATTCAAGCCAGTCGCTGGATGCGTTCGATCGTCAATGAAACCCCAGAAGTGTTAGCGCCGCAAGTGTTAGCCCAAGAAGCTGCGGACTTTATCCAAAGTTTGGCGCCGGACAATGTGCGTTATCAGATTGTTTCTGGCCAGGATTTGGAAAAACAGGGCCATGTCGGCACCTGGGAAGTGGGGCGTGGCAGCACCAGACCACCTGCTATTCTAAAGCTTGAGTTTGACCCTAAAAACGATAGCTCGGCACCAGTAGCTGCACTCGTGGGCAAAGGCATCACCTTTGACAGCGGTGGCTATAGCATTAAGCAAAGCGCTGGAATGGTCCACATGAAAGCCGACATGGGAGGCGCCGCCACCGTGACTGCGGGATTAGCGTTAGCGATTCTGCGTGGCCTGGACAAGCCGGTTCACCTCTACCTGTGTTGTGCGGAAAACCTGATCAGTGGGCATGCCTACAAGCTAGGCGATATCATCTCATATCCAAACGGCGTCTCGGTTGAAATTCATAACACCGATGCTGAAGGCCGTTTGGTATTAGCCGATGGTCTATTGCTAGCCGGACAAACGGGCGCGCCATTAATTATTGATGCCGCAACGCTCACCGGAGCCGCAGTAACCGCAGTTGGTGAAGATTATAATGCGGTTTTTGCACTGGATGAGGATGAGCGCAATGATTACCTAAATGTTGCGCAAAGCGAAAACGAGCGTCATTGGCCATTGCCACTGGAACCATTCCATGCGGCCAAATGCCCATCAAACTTTGCTGATACTGCTAATAGCCGTGCTGTAAAAGGTGGTGGACCAGGTGGCGCCAGCAATGCCGCCGGTTTCTTATCACGTTTCGTACCTAATGATGGTAAAGGCTGGGTTCACGTGGATCTTGCCGGAGCCTATAACGACAGCCCCACTGCTTATTTTTCAGCGGGCGGTACTGGCCATGGCTTCAGAACCATAGCTGGAAAGTTGTTGAAGTAATTAACGCTTATTATTGCGGTTATTTGTTGAAGGGAGCCAATGGCTCCCTTTTTTGTGCTAGGCTTTGGGAAAACTTTAAACGGTTACCTATATGTTTGAGTCATTGTGTAGCTTTGAAAGGGACGGATTCAAGTATCGATTGCTTAATAAGTCAGATAAACTTTTTTTTATAGACTTGTATACCAATAATGAGGTTATGAAGTATATATGCGCTCCTTTTACGGAAGAAGAAGCAGAGTTATTATTTGAAGATAAAATTACAAAGCAGACGAGTAATGACAGAAATAGATTTGTATGGGTTGTAGTAAATGATGATGTTCAACTTGGACTAGTAGGTTTAACTAAAATAGATGGAGTATGGGATATTGGATCTGTTCTTTCCTCAACAAGTTTGGGACGAGGTTATGGAGCAAGAGTCATGTCAGCTCTTTTATCAAAAGTTTTTGAAGAATATCCAATAGAAAGAATATCTGGAACAATTCCAACTAATAATATGCCTTGTATTAAGTGTGTAAAAAAATTGGGGTTTAAGTATTCTGGTGAAAAAAGGGGTGGTGACCAAATTTGGCATTTAGAAAGCAGTCACCACAAAACAAGAAAGAATGAGTTAAAACCAGTCAATACTTAATTCTAAATTAGTTAGATGAACTGTAAATCATGCTGGATACTAGTGTGAGGTATCAAACAAATAGGTGGAAAAGATGAGAGGGGATAGTAAAAAAGGATCGTTAGTTTGTGTTGGCACTGGAATTCAGCTGGCCGGCCAGATTACTATTATTGCGAAAAGCTATATTGAAGAGGCAGATATTGTATTTGGGGTGCTACCAGATCCAGTTGCAGAAAGTTGGATCAGTGATTTAAATCCTAATTTTGTGAGTTTGCAGAGTTTATACTCGGAAAGTAGATCAAGGAAAGAAACATATAAAGATATGGTTTCAGCTCTGGTCAGTGAAGTTGAGCAGGGAAAAAAAGTTGTAGGTGCTTTTTACGGCCACCCAGGAGTATTTGCTTGGGCTCCACACGAGGCTATTAGGCGACTGAGAGCTATGGGTTATGAGGCGACAATGGAGCCAGGGATCTCAGCTGAAGATTGTTTATTCGCGGACTTGGGTATAGACCCTGGCGCTAGTGGTTGTCAGGGGTTTGAAACAACTCAGTTTCTATTTTATAAACATACCTTGGATTTATATTCATATGTAATTCTATGGCAGATAGGGCTGGCAGGAGAATGGACACTACAATCATTTGCTACCTCTAAAAGTAACCTTGAAAAAACAGTGTCATATTTGAGTCGCTGGTATCCATTGTCACATGAAGTGATCATTTACGAGGCACCATTTCTACCTACTCAACAAGCTCGCATAGAAAGATTTCCTTTAAGTGAGTTACCAGATAAGAAACTACAAATGAGTAGCACGATGGTCGTACCACCCTTGAAGAAATTGGAGCTTGATGAAGAAGGTTTAAAGTTGTTTGGCTTAACTGTAGATGATTACAAAAGTACGACATAGTGTTAGTTGACAACTTATTCATTCTGGGTAATATGAACATTCGTTATTAAAATGAGAGGATGACATGGATAATAAAATGGTAAAAATGTTGACAGATTTAGCAACTAATTCTGAGCTAAAAAGAGCTTATAAAGATAACCCAGAAGCTGTACTTAAGTTTTATGGCGTTACTAATGAGCAAGAAATACAAAGTTGTTCTAAGCTTTTGTTGTTAGAACCATCGAACGGCCAGGATCATAAGTTATTACTGCTTACCCCTGACGCTTAGTAGCCTTTACCTCTGAGTGAATTAATGCCATTCAGAGGCCTTCCTTTTGTCCAAGTCTTTTTCTAGTAATGTATACAAAGGCGTGTCGATGTAGTTCCCCTCGAGAATCCAATTATCCCTCAAAATCGCTTCCTGTTTATATCCCGCTTTCTGTAGCATGTTTATAGAGCTGTTATTATTGTAAGCAGGAGGACCGAGAAGCTTGTGATAGCCTAGAGACTCGAAACAATGCTTACTTAATGCAACAAGAATTTCTGTTCCGTATCCTTTTGAATGATATTTACTGGGTAGCATGACGCCAATGTGGCCTTGTTTTGTATAAGATTCAGTTGTCTTGACTCCGCAAAGCCCAATTTTTATTGCCAGATTTGTATCGTAATAGTGTGGTTATTTAGTCGTTAGATGGGTATTATCAAGTCATGTTTGGGGGCATAGGAAATACTGTGGCTGAATATGACAAGTGAAAGTCTCAAAAATATGTTATTTAAGACCTGTCATTTTTCCTTGAGAACTGTATCTTCCTCTGATGAATCTTTTTTTGTTTACCTATTGACGGACACAATGACAATGCGATGCATTGAGGAGCCTTTGAGTCAACGCGGAGCTATTGAGCGCTTTAATAAGGAACTGTCCAGCTTAAACCAGCCCTTACCTTCAAGTTTGTTGTGGGTTATTACTAGAAAGAGTGATAATTCAAAGATTGGTTTGATTGGGATTTCACAACGAAAAATATTTGAGAACGGCTGGGAATTAGGCGTGATTTTGAGCAAAGATTGTGTAAATCAGGGTATCGCTAAAGAAGTCATTGAGGGATTGGTTAATAAGATTTTAGTAAAGATAGGGATAGACAAATTATACGGTCGAATAAAGCATAATAATTTAATCAGTATAGCTATGGTCACTAGCTTTGGTTTTAAGAACTATAAAAATGATGATGATTATAGCTATTGGATATTGACTAAAAAATAATTAGGGGATGGGCATTGAATAAGAAAGGGCGCTTGGTGTGTGTAGGTACCGGTATAAAGCTAATGGTGCATATGACACCCGTATCAAAGCAGCAAATAGAACGAGCGGATATTGTCTTTCTAGCGGTCGCGAGCAGCCTCATGGGGAGCTGGATAAAAGAGCTTAATTCAAATATTCATGACTTGGGTCAGTATTATCAGGAAGGGAAATCAAGGCTGGATACCTACAAAGAAATGATTGCTGCAATAATGCAGGAAGTGAGAGCAGGTAAGAATGTATGCGCAGCATTTTATGGTCATCCGGGAGTTTTTGCTTTAGCTCCGCATAAAGTGGTAGAAATAGCAAAAAAAGAAGGCTATCAAGCCCATATGGAACCTGGAATCTCTGCAGAAGATTGCTTATATGCTGATTTAGCTATTGACCCGGGGAGGTTCGGCTGTCAGCATTACGAAACGACCCAGTTTATGGTTCATAACAAAAACATTGAGCCGAGTGCTTATTTGGTGCTTTGGCAAATAGGAATCGCTGGCGATCAAGAGTTAACCCAGTTTGAGACAACAGAAACAAAGTTGGGGGCGCTCCGAGATAAATTACTTGGCATATACCCTGAAGAGCATGAAGTCATTCTTTATGAGTCATCAACGGTATTATTAAAAGAATCAAGAATAGAAAAAATAAAACTACAACAATTAGCAAATGTTGAGACCAGCTTGGAAACAACGCTTGTGATACCACCGTTAAGGAAAAAATCGTAACTAATGGTCTTATCAACACTTAAAGGAGATTACTATGAGCCAAAATTTACAACTTCTTGAAACTATTGCTAACCTTACTTCAGAGCAGTCATTATCTGTATCTGAGTTAAAAGCGTTGGGCTTTGAGGAAGAGCTTGCGAAAGCGATAAAAGAAAAAAATATCGCTAAATTAGAAAGTTTATTAGGGGCTAACACCAATGTTTCAGTGATCTTAGCTCCTGCAGAAGATGATGAGGATGCTGCGGAAGATGATTCCAGGGAAGAAGAAATCAAGATCGCATAGTTTCTCCCGATCGATTTACAAACTTTCAATAATACTAATTGGTATTCTCGGTGGCTTGTTGCAAGCTACCGAGATTACTTATATTGAAGAACTAAAAATAGCAAATCATCTTAGAACAACAGATCCTCAACAGTTCTTACAGCAAGTCAACTATATTGCAGAGCTAGAACTTCCCGATAAAGAAAATAAAGCGTTAAGAAATTACTTGCTAGGCTATGCTGAAGCGCTAAGAGGTAATTCAGATCAGTCAATCAATTATTATCAGAAGGTGATTGGCAGTCAGGCTAATAAGCCTTTAGTCATTCGCGCAAAGTTAGCTTTAGCAAACTTGCTTGTATTAAATAAAGACTATGTCAAATCACTTGAATTAGTGCGTGAAGTTCTAAGCGAGGCCAATACCGTTGATGACTCAGTACGCCACTATATTTATCAAGTAGCAGCAATCGTTTACAACGAGGTGGGACAGTTCCAGTTAGCGGAGCAAACTTTAAGTCTACTACCTGAGAATAGCGAGCAAATATTAAATGTCAAAGAGGGATGCTTGCTTGCTGCTGTACAGGCTCAAACATGGTACGAATTAGCAAAGATTACAACGAAAGAACAGCGGCAGATTGAAAGCGCATACACCAGATGCCGAGAAAAAGAGCCTGTTTATGCTCTTTCAGCAAAATTTTATTTGATCGCAGATAAGGTACAAAAGGAAGAGTACTTAGCTGCAAAGCAGACAATCGATGAAGAAATATTAGCGGTAGAAGAGCTAAGTTATAGTTATTTAACGTTAGGTTATTACACTTTATATGCGCTGAGTTTAAATGGAACTGGTGACAAGCAAGACGCGATAGACTATGCAAAGAAAGCCATTGTTTTAGGAGAAAAAAATAATAGAGAAACCATTACAACATGGTTGCTGGAAGCGTATTACTTAAGCTCTCAGCTGTTAAAGGAGCGAGGTGAGTTTGATAAAGCATTGGGGCTATTAGAAGAATATTTAGTTAAAGTTAACCGTTACAAAAACGATCAATCCTCCAAACAATTGGCATATCAATTAGTCGAGCATGAGACTGAAAGTAAACAGCAAAAGATAGAACAGCTAAATCAGCAGAATGAACTTCTGAAGCTTGAGCAGGAATTAGCAAAGAAAGACGCCACTAATAACCGTTTAGTACTAGCTTTGGTCATTGTGTTATTGACAACTCTGGCATTCTGGACATATCGGATTAAGCGTCACCAAATTCGCTTGCGGAAACAGTCGCAAACCGACCAGTTAACGGGGCTAAGTTCACGCCATCATTTTTATGAAACTGCTAAAGCTATTTTGCATCGCAGTGAGCAAGAGAAACAGGATGTCGGATTTATCCTGTTTGACATGGATTATTTTAAATCGGTCAACGATAAGTATGGACACTTAGTGGGTGATTGGGTATTACAAAAAACTGCAGAAGTGGTTAAGGCCAGTTGTCGTCAGAATGACTTAGCGGGGCGTTTAGGCGGTGAAGAGTTTGCGATATTTCTACCTGCATGCAATCTTAAAAAAGCTGAGCAGTTGGCTGAAATATGTCGTAAGGCCGTGTCGCAAATAGATACCTCTGAAACAGGTTATCGTTTTGATGTTTCTTCCAGTTTTGGAGTCACCAGTACCGAGCTGTCCGGTTATGACTTTATGGATTTGATCGCCGATGCTGATAAGGCCATGTATAGCGCTAAGAGCAAAGGGCGAAACCAAATCGTGGTGGTCGATGGTTTGGTTAAAGATTTTGAGAGGCTTATTTCTTAATTAACTTTTTCGTTACTTGAGCCTCAATCTTTAATCCCAAAAAATTGTTCTTTTATGGTCGGCTCATAGGTTGGCCACTCTTCAATCACTTCATAGTAAACTCCTTTCTGATTAAACTGGGATTCCATTAAGCAAAAATGATCAATCTTAAGTTGGTGGTGAACTGACTCAGTAATTTCTGACTGAATGGTGGCATCGCGATATAGCGTAATGTGAGGGCGGAAAGGTTTATTGGGTAGCTTGATATGAATACCGGCTTGTTTCAGATTTTGGCGGATGTGCTGATGCAACTCTATCAATTGTTCGTTTGGAGTGACTTCAAGACAGCCCACCTCGGCCTTTGGGTAATAAGCAAACTGTTTTAATTCAATTTCAAAGGGCTTAATCTCGGGAACTTCGATGGCCTCAAGAATACCATCCAGCTGGCTATCCGGAAGTTCGCCCAAGAATAGCAATGTGATATGAAAGTTATGAGGGCTGACAGGGCGTCCAGTAAAGGGGCATTGCTTCTGCAATAGCTCCAGCTGGTTCTTGAGTTCCTGGGGAAGTTCTATGGCGAAAAAGAGACGTGTCATATTTTTGTCAGATTTTGTTAGAGATGGCATAACATTTGTGCCCTTGAATTTGCTACTATCATAGTCATGAGATTGAAAACGATAAAGTGAAATGGCTAAAAAACCTGTTAAGAAAAGCGCAAAACCTTCTAAAAAGAAGCAATCAAGCAAGGCAAATCAGTCCTTCTGGCGTAGAACCCCTTGGAAAAAGGTCTTCTGGAGAGGCGGTTTGATCTTTACCGCTTTATTTATTGCCTTTGTCATTTATTGCGACATGGTGATTAAGCGTGAGTTTGACGATAACCGTTGGCAGTTACCGGCTAAAGTCTATGCGCAACCACTGGAGCTGATGAACGGTAAGGCATTAACGCCAACGCGTCTGGAGCAGGAGTTAGAGCTCCTGGGCTATCGTAAAACCATTAAAACCACCCGTGCCGGTGATTATGAGCAATATGGTGATTATTACTACATACATGTTCGCCCCTTCGTATTTTGGGATGAGTTACAAGCTAGTCGCCAAATTGCTTTCAGCTTGCGTAATGGGCGAGTCAGCCAATTGAAGGACCATGTTTTGGGCGAGCCATTGCAAATGGCGCGCCTGGATCCATTGTTAATTGGCCAAATTTATCCGAATCGGTTAGAAGACCGCATTTTGGTTAAGTTAGAGCAGGTTCCAGAGCATCTCATCAAGGCATTAATTATTACCGAAGACCGTGACTTCTATGAGCATAACGGTGTTTCCCCAAAGGCTATTGCTCGAGCATTGTGGCATAACATCACTTCAGATGGAGGCACTCAAGGTGGTAGTACTCTTACCCAACAGTTGGTTAAAAACTATTTTTTAACCAACGAGCGAAGTTTATGGCGTAAATTTCGTGAAGCGGTGATGTCAGTGTTGCTTGAGGTTCACTATGAAAAAGAGGAAATTCTCGAGGCCTATTTAAATGAAGTCTATTTCGGCCAGGATGGTCCGCGAGCGATTCATGGTGTAGGGCTTGCCAGTAAGTTTTTCTTTGATAAGGAAGTTGAGAATCTAACTCCGGCTCAATCATCATTGCTGGTCGCTATACTAAAAGGCCCCTCCGTTTATGACCCAAGGCGTCATCCTGAGAATGCCATGAAGCGCCGGAACCTGGTGCTGGAGCTGATGCACCAAGCTAATGTACTAAGCGAACAAGAGCTTAAGCAAGAAAAGCAAACTACATTGTCGCTGGTCAGAAAACCCAGCATCCATCTGTCCAATGTACCGGCCTTTATGGATCTGGTTCGCCATCAACTACAAGACGCCTACTCGGATCAGGAGTTAAACTCAGAAGGTTTAAATGTTTTCACTACTCTGGATCCGGTGATTCAAATGTATAGTGAGCGTACCGTTGAAAAGTCGATCGCTGATATTGAGAAGCAAAGACAACAGGAAAAGGGTACTTTGCAGGCTGCGGCAATTATTAGCGACAGCCAAAGCGGCCACATTTTGGCGGTCATAGGTGATCGCAAAGCTGGCTTCGCTGGTTATAACCGAGCGATCGATGCAAGACGCCAGATTGGTTCAGTGATCAAACCTTTTGTCATGCTGGCTGCTCTGGAGCAGAATCAGGAGTACACCTTATCCTCTAATATTAGTGATTTCCCACTATCATTAAAGCAGCGTGATGGAAGCACCTGGCAACCGCAAAACTTTGACCGCAACTTTCACGGGATGGTACCGCTCTATCGTGCCTTGAGCGAGTCCTATAATGTGGCGATGGCGCGCCTGGGCCAAGAAGTAGGAATGCAACGCCTGGCGGACTTTATTGAACGTGCCGGGGTTGAAAAAGAAGTGCGTCCTCTCGACGCCCTGCCGTTGGGAGTGCTTGAGCTAACACCACTAGAGTTATTACAGCTCTATCAGTCGATTGCCAGTAATGGGTTGCGCATTAAGCCGTCATCTATTATCGCGGTAACTGATAAAAATGGGGGACTACTGGAGCGCTATCCTGTGGACTCTGAAAGGGTTGCTAGTGAAATGAATGTGTATTTGGTTAAAGCTGCGATGCAACTTGCCGTTGAGCAGGGTACAGCAAAATACTTGCATCGCGCTAATCCATTCACTTCATTTGCGGGGAAAACGGGAACCACCAATGATCTTAAAGATTCATGGTTTGTCGGTTTGTCCGGTGAGCATCTGGCGGTGGTCTGGGTCGGGCGAGATGATAATAAGGATGCAAATATCACCGGTTCTACCGCTGCTTTACCAGTGTTCTCGGAGATATTCTCTGGTATTAATACAAGCCCCATAGATATGGGCTACCATGACAATATTGAGTGGAAGCTGGTGGATTACCGTAGCGGCTTACTGGCTACTGATGAGTGCCAGAATTCTGTGAGCGTACCTTATCTTCGAGGTACAGCACCGAAAGCAACTGCTGACTGTCAGCCTGCTGTTTCGCAACAGTAAAGCTAACAATGAGCCGTCAGCATTAGTACTAAGTCATTATAATAGGGAGTTTTATGAGTTTTGTTTTGAGTGAAACTTTGGCCAAAGATGCAGTAGAGTTAGGAAATTTTAATCTGTGCAAGTTGTTATGGATGAATGACAAACAATATCCATGGGCCATTTTAGTTCCGCGTGTAAATGATATAAAGGAGCTCTACCAATTAACAGTGGCGCAACAGATTAACGTCATGGAAGAATCAAACTTTTTACTACAAAGTATGGCCAAGGTATTTAAAGCCGATAAGATGAATGTTGCTGCACTGGGTAACATGGTTCCCCAATTGCACCTACACCATATCGCACGCTACAAAGATGATCCTGCCTGGCCGGGACCAGTCTGGGGAGTTAAGCAACCAATCCACTATGGTGAGAATGAGATGATTAAAGAAGTCAGCCCATTGTTAGCCGAACTGAAAGATAACTTTGGTTTTAAAGAGGTTTAGTCGTAGTTTATTAGTGAACGAAGAGTTGGGTTACGAAGCATAACTTCTAACCCAACCTATAAACATAAAATAACTTAAGGATGAGAAAACTCAAGGACGTGAAAATTTAAAGTGCGGGTTCTCTTTCCAAACAACCTTGGTGTCAGCAGATAAATTGGCAATTGCATCAGCAATCACTTCTGAGAGTGCTACCAGGTTCGGTACATCAATAATTTCCGCCTCATCATGAACCTGATGGTAATGATCCTGACCGCGCCATACCGAAATTGCATGCATTGGAATCCCGGTAATATCAGCCTGCTGGCCATGCTTAAAAACCTGTTCCGCTTTTTGCTGGGTGAGATCCATTAAAGCAAAAGGCGCATTGTCGGAACGCATGAATAACCCCATCTGCGCAAAAGGGTCCGCATCGAGCGACCATCCGGCTTTGGAAAAATCATCCTGTAATAGCGCGAACAAATTGGAATATTGATTACCGGTCATCCAGGCGCTGTTTGGATGTTCTTCGACCGGGGTTCCCACCAACTCAAACATGATACCCGTTTCAACTTTATTTAATGGCACCAGTGGATTTTCGGCGAAATGCTTTGAACCTAATAGACCCATTTCTTCAGCATCCCAGGCGGCGATAATAATATTGAAAGGCAAGCTTTCTTTTTGAGCCAACAGTTCGGCAATCACCAAACTGGCAACCACACCACTGGCGTCATCATCGGCACCATTAAACGTAATATCGCCTTTCAGCGCCGGGTTTTGACCAACGTGATCGTAATGCGCACCGACCATGATGTACTTATCATTGTCACATCGGCAATCAATGTAGCCGATGTAATTAACCGCATCGATTGAATTTCCTTTATGTTCAAAAGAAAACTCCTGACGGTAAGAATCGTTTTCTGGCAACGGCTTCAGGCCGATAGCTTTAAAGCGCTGCTCAAGCCAGGCATGAACCTGTTTCATTTCAGGAGTGCCCGTTTTGCGACCTTTGAGCTCATCGCTGGCTAGAAAATTGATCCATTGTTGAGCATGCTCCACTCTAGCTTCTTTGGCAGACTGCGGAACATTGTTGGCGCTAGCTGTGTTTGATAAGGCTAAGCCTAACAATACAGCAAGGCTGGAGACTAAAACTGATTTCATTGTAGGTAATCCTTCGGTAATACGGATAACTGGTCTTGAACCAATTGAGTAGCAAGTGTCCAGTCTACCTGATCCGGGCTCTCAATATCCTTAGCAAGTTGTTGCAAAATGTTAGCCTGGACTGCACCACGACTTTGCGCCTGGGCATAAGGTATGTGGTGGAACATGACCATTGAGTAGCGTGGAATAAATTGTTCCGGAAAGCGCTTCTCTAATTCAAAAGCGATGGATTTCTTGAGGTGGAATTTTGGATCACGCACCGAATCACGCATCTCAATATAATTATCCAGCGCCATATCGGCAATCGCATTGGCGTTATCGCGACGTGCTTCATTAAAAGCTGGGAAAACTTTTTCCCAGTCGTCGTCAAACTGATTTAATAAGGTGTTCAACTCAGCACAATCTTCAAAGCCACAGTTCATGCCTTGTCCGTGGAAGGGCACGATGGCATGCGCCGCATCACCAAAGATCATGGCGTTAGCATGGAACCATTTTTTACTACGTACTGTACCCAGAACGCCTGTAGGATTATCAAAAAACAGATCCGTCAGGTTGGGCATTAAGTCATAAGCATCTTTGAAATACTTTTTGAAGAAGCTATCGACTTTTTCAGGCGTATTCAGATTGGCAAAACTGGCTTCGCCATTCTCTGTTGGCATAAACAGTGTGACAGTGAAGGAGCCATCAAGGTTAGGCAGAGCAATCACCATGTAACCGCCACGTGGCCAGATATGCAGGGCTTCTTTTTCAAGTTGGAAGTTGCCAGCTTGATCGGCAGGAATGGTTAACTCTTTATAGTTATGCTCAAGCAACTCGGAACTGAACTGACCGACCTTGGCTGCTTCCATAAATTGGCGTACCGGAGAACCAGCCCCATCGGTAGCCAGCAAAATGTCATAGTTTAAAGTTTGCTGTTGGCCGGTCATTGCATCTTCAACAGTAAAGCTCTGCTTGTCGAAATCAATGTCGACTAAAGGGTGCTTGAAGTGGAAAGTGACATTACCGGTGGCTTCTGCTTCGTCGCGTAACAAGCTGACTAAGCCGGCACGGGACACCGAATAAATCACTTCTTCCGGACGCTGCCCATAAGCCTGGAATTGCAGTTCGCCTGCTTCGTCATGGAGCATGCGACCTTTCATGGGGATCAGCAATTTCTCAACCTGCTCCATGATGCCAACTTGCTGTAAAGGACGTATACCACGATTAGCCAGCGCCAAATTTATCGAGCGGCCGGCCGGAATATCTTCCAGACGAATGTCCGGCAGTTTTTCATAAACATCAACTTTATAACCACGCAAACCTAAATAGATGCTGGCCAGCGAACCAACCAGCCCTGCGCCTATGAGCGTGATGTGTTTATCTTGAGTTACTGACATGTCAACCTCACTGCAAACTATCTTTTAAGATAGCGACGAATTGGTACGCATCTTCGAAAGAGTTATATAAAGGCACTGGCGCTACGCGAATGACATTCGGATGACGGAAATCGCAAGTAACGCCGGCCGCTTCGATACGATCAAATACGGTTTTGCCATCAAGGCCGTGCAAGTTAACGGTTAAGGATAACTGGCAACCGGAAGCATTTTCATCGGCAGGAGTTAAAATATTAATCTCCTCTGCCAGTTGCTGTTCTAATAAGTCTCGCAGATAACGAGTCAGTTTTACTGACTTTTCGCGCAGGGCGTGAATGCCGCCAGCTTCTTTGACTGTGTCTAATGACGCGCGAATGGCAGCTAAAGACAGAATAGGCGGGTTGGATACTTGCCACGCTTCTGCGCTCTGCATTGGCACAAACCGATTTTCCATTCTAAAACGCGACTCTTTGTCGTGTCCCCACCAGCCAGCAAATCGTGGAAGCTCTAAATTGGCGTGATGCTTTTCATGCACGAAGCAACCAGCCACTGAACCCGGACCAGAGTTTAAGTATTTATAAGAACACCAGGCTGCAAAGTCGACATCCCAGTCATGCAAGCTCATCGGAATGTTGCCGGTAGCATGGGCCAAATCAAAACCCACCATACAGCCTTTGGCATGACCAGCTGCGGTAATGGTTTTCATGTCCAGAACCTGGCCTGTGTAATATTGAACGCCAGGCAACATAATAAGCGCAATCTCGTCACCGTGCAGTTCAATCAGGTTGAGGAGGTCTTCAGTCCGTAAAGTCTCTTCGCCTTCGCGTGGTTTTGCTAGAATCATAGATTGGTCAGGATCAAAACCATGGAATCGGATCTGTGATTCAACCGCATAATGATCTGAAGGGAAGGCATGATCTTCAATCAGGATTTTATTGCGCGTCTGAGTTGGGCGATAGAAACTAACCATCATGAAGTGCAGATTAGCAGTCAATGAATTCATACAAACCACTTCGGCGTTTTTAGCGCCAACTAGTTTGGCAGACTCTTCGGTCAAAAACTCATGGTAGGGCATCCATGGGAAGTCACCGGAAAAGTGACCTTTAACGCCCAGCTTTTGCCACTGGTTTAGCTCATAGTTGAGGTATTCCTGAGTGCGTTTTGGCTGTAAGCCAAGCGAGTTGCCGCACAAATAAATTTCATCATCACCATTGTCTTGTTTCGGAATATGAAATTGTTCACGCATCTGCTTTAACGGATCCTGCTGATCGAGTTGTTGCGCATGCTCAAGTGAAAAAATAGTGCTCATAATGGTTTCTTCTTAATGCTTTATTGTTCTTGTTCTGAATGTGTTTCAGAACATTCAATTAATGGGTAAAGAATCGGGCGGCTTGGTGCAGCGTCTAATTCAAATGCGGGTATTTGCAGGTTTAAGCAATAGATGCCATCAGCAATATCGTCTGGCACAAATATCATTTCGGTAATGGTTCTATCGCAACGTGCGGTGTCTGTCAGCTGATGACTATCAGCTTCCAAGTTCCAGTAGATGTGATGATTGGTGAGATGACCTTCATCATACATTTTGTCCACTGAGGGGAAGTCTACCAATAAGTGCTTAATAGGACTGTCTGCCAACCACATCATGGCTTCTTGTGTGAAGAATGGTGGCTGATTGGTATCATCGTACCGGTATGACTTTTTGACATCATGATTGGGAACACAGCGAACGACTAAGCTCTCGATGTTTTCCAGCGTGTCACTATCAAGAACTTGTTGCAGTTGTTCTTTATCGATCACGCGGTCAGCGTCTTCAAGAGCCGGCTGATAGCGATTGTTAGTTGCTTCTGCCAGTTTCGGTTCAATACTGATCACGCAAGCAATGCTCAGACTTTGATTGAACAGCGCTCCGACTGAAACTTTTTGATCACTGATGTGATGAATCGATTCAGTATGGGTACCATTGCAATGGGGAACTAATTGAATAGTATCGACATTGCAGCTGCCGCCTTTCGTCGTGTCACCAATAAAGCTACCTGCTTGTAGCGGCTGTCGCTTAGCGGTTTCGGCACCGAAATGATTGGGCTGCTTGCCATCAAAGTTTAAAGGAATGGCAATCGATTGCGGATGTTCAACATCAACATGATAACGCTTGCCCATAAACTCTGTGGTTAAGTTGAACTTACTCATTTAACGAAACGTCCCTTCTCAAGATTGAGCCACTCCAGCGCTGTACCATGCAACAAACGATCAGCAATCGCTGTATCATAGTTCATGGACTCGATTAGTTTACCCGGCTCAAGCTCACCTAATGGGAATGGATAATCAGTACCGAGCGCAAGTTTCTGCGGGCCCATTAAGTCGACCAGATATTCAAGCATCTTTGGGTCATGTACTAGTGTATCGAGATAAATTTGCTCAAGGTATTTGCGCGGATGATGATCATTATCAACACGCATCAAGTCAGGGCGTACTTCATAAGCATGTTCGATACGGCCTAGAGTTGCAGGAAAGCTTCCGCCACCATGAGCAAAAGCAATTCTCAAGTTGGGTAAGCGTTCTAACACGCCACCAAAAATCATTGAGCATATGGCCAGAGAACTTTCCGCAGGCATACCTACTAACCAGGGCATCCAGTATTTCTGCATTTTCTCTTTGCCGACCATATCCCACGGATGAACAAAAACAGCTGCGCCTAATTCTTCTGCCGCGGCAAATACTTCAAACAGGTTTTCGTCGTTGAGATTCCAGTCATTGATATGAGAACCAATTTGCACACCTGCCAGCCCCAACTCTTTTACGCATCGCTCTAATTCTTGAATCGCCAGTTTGGGTGACTGCATCGGCAAAGTGCCAAGACCCACAAAGCGAGTAGGGTAACGCTCGACCACTTCAGCGATGTGATCATTAAGAAAGCGCGATAAATCGAGTGTGTCTTCTGGCTTGGCCCAGTAGTTGAACATGATCGGTACGGTGGACAATACCTGCACGTGAACTCCGTGATGATCGCAGTCTTTCATTCGCACTTCAGGTGACCAGCAGTTGTCCTGGACTTCTCTGAAAAACTTTCCATCAACCATCATTCGCGCACAGTCGCATTTATGATGCTCTAGTTGAACAAAGCCACCGTAACCGTAACGTTCTCTTAAATCAGGCCAGTTCTTGGGCAGAATATGAGTATGAATATCAATCTTTAAATCAGACATAAATTAAAGATCCAGTTTGTTTTGTTTAGGCATGACCGTACCGCAATTATCGCAGGTACGATGCTCTTCGCTTTCTAAAAAGCGCTCGAAGACTGGCAGAAAATCTTTTTCCACATTGGTTAGTTGAAAGTATTCTTCGTACAGTTTGTTATCGCAGTTTTCACAAAACCACATCAAACCATCTTTTTCATGCTCCAGTCGTTTGCGCTCAACAACCAGGCCAATAGAATTGTCAAAGCGAACTGGTGAGTGCGGAACTCGCGGCGGTAACAGAAAGATTTCTCCCGCTTTGATAGGGTAATCAACGCGCTTGCCATTTTGAATGGTGCGAAGTTCCATCTCGCCTTCAAGCTGATAGAAAAATTCAGGTCCTTCATCATAATGAAAGTCACGACGACCATTGGGACCACCGACAACCATCACGATAAAATCGTCCTGTTCGAAAACCTGTTTATTGCAAACTGGAGGCTGTAAAAGGTGTCGGTTTTCATCAATCCACTTTTGAAAGTTAAAAGGCGGAACCGGGGTTAATGTTTTTTCACTCATAGTGGTTCTCCTTATTCATCGTAAATGGTGGCGATGCATTTTAGCTCTATCGCAATTGGTGTTGGCAATGAGCTGATTTCGATGGTGGTGCGACAAGGTTGATTATCAGCAAAGTATTCTGCGTAGATTTTATTGTAGGTTTTGAAATCATCTTTCATGTTGGTTAAAAAGACCTGGACATCGACCAGCTGATCCCAGCTGGACCCTGAGTCTTCCAGAATGGCGCGAACATTGTCAAAAACGCTGCGACATTGAGTTTCAATACAATAGTCAGTGATATTGCCGTCGGCATCCAAGGTCACGCCAGGAATATCCTTGCTACCTTTTTTTCTTGGGCCAACGCCTGATAAAAATAACAAGTGGCCAACACGACGCGCATGGGGATACAAACCGACTGGTTCAGGGGCTGTCGAAGATACGAATTTCTCACTCATAAAAAACCTCAACTTAGATTAGCTAGCGTAAGGTCATAACCACGATTCAATAGCTTAGACTCAATAAGTAACGCTGGGGCTAAAATTATAACGATATTATTAAACGAAAATACTAGGAAAAACAGGTGCGCGCAATCGGCGCAAGAAAGGAGTGCGTATTCAATCGAGGATCCATTTGCAACCACCTTGGTGGGCAAAGATGAATCCTGATGTCTTTTGATGTGGGAAATAATACATGGGGTCTTTTATAGCTGAAAAGGCCTTCTCAGGCAAGAGGCTCAATGATTTGAGGTAGGGGCAGGCCAATGTGCCTGCCCGAAAACATCAGTCCCTGAAATTCTTAAACTGAAATGGCTGACCTAACTCAGCCTGTCTGACCAGTGCCATGACTTGCTGTAAGTCATCCCGCTTTTTGCCGGTCACGCGCACTTCTTCGCCTTGAATAGCAGCCTGAACTTTTAACTTAGAATCTTTGATTAATTTGACGATTTTCTTTGCAATGTCTTTTTCAATGCCCTGTTTGAAGCTGGCTGTCTTGTAAAAGGTCTTGCCGGAATGGGTCGCATCATCGCTGATATCCAACGCATTGGTATCAATATCACGTTTTACGCATGCCTTATAAAGAATATCGATCATCTGATCGACCTGAAATTCAGCTTCGGCAGTAATTTTGATGCTTTCATCATTCTGTTCAAAGCGGGCGTCGACGCCACGGAAGTCAAAGCGGGTTGATAATTCGCGGTTTGCGTTATCAACAGTATTGGTAATCTCGTGTTTATCCACTTCAGAAATAATATCAAACGATGGCATGGCCAATCCTGTCAGTTAAATAAAGAATAGCCGCTATTATAAAGAAAATTTACCAACAGACCAGTTTCTGGCGTTATTGAGTTCATGACCAGACTACAGTGGGGTTACCACCATTGAATCTGTGAACGGCTCTACAACAAATGGCAAAGCTTGCCATTAGCCCTGAACCGTTGGATGTGACTTTTGTCCGATAATTGTTAATAATCAATCGCACATAAATCATATCAAGGGTGTAGGTTATGTCTTTCACGCAACGAGCAAATCGCAAAACGATTATCAGCATACTGGTTAGCGCTGCTTTACTAAGCGCTGGCTGCCAGCAAGATGAAGAAAAGCAAGAGAGTCAGGAAGTCGTCGAGCAGGAACAAGTGGCGGTTGATTCTGCTATTTCCAAGGAGCAGTCTACCAAGCAGCAGGAAGAAGCGACGCCTGGCATACTGTTCGATAAAATTACCACTACATTGTTTGCCGCTCGCCCAATGGACGCCACCATGTATGGTGTCAGTCAGGAGGTTGCTGGTGGCTATTATCAGGATAAATTACCCAACTATTCTCCTGCCGCAGAAAAAGCACTACGACAAGGCTTACGTCATTACGCCGATCAGCTAGCTACACTGAAGTCAGACACAGTCCAGGGTGAAGAAAACCGTCAAGTGGTCATCGATCTGGCTCACTATTATTCAGGTGATAAGAAGTTTGAGGTTGGTTTTATTGACGGCTGGATGGGCCACTCGCCCTTTATCGTCAGCCAGATTAATGGCCCGGCGATTGACGTTCCTAATTTACTGCAAAACAACCATCCGATTAAGAATGAGAAAAACGCAAAAGATTATCTTGTCCGTCTACAAGGCATGGGCGAGATGATGGAAAGCGTTAAAGCTAAAGTGCTGGCTGATGCTGAGCAGGGCTGGGTTCCGCCAAAGGTCATCATCAATGGCGCGCTCAACTTCCTGAATGGCTTTATTGCGGCAGAACCTGAGCAACATGCACTGGTGACTAATTTACAGACCAAGCTGGATAAACTGGATATTCCTGAAAAGACTAAAGAAGAGATGATGTTTGATGCGGTCAGCATCACTAAAACGACGATTTATCCTGCCTATAAAAACCTGGCTATGGTGATGGAAGACCTGCTGGAAAAGGCACCAGAAGAGTCGGGCATCTGGACGCAGCCAAATGGCCCTGAGTTTTATCGTTATGCGGTAAGCGAGTTAGGCGATACCGATCTAACGCCAGAAGAAGTACATCAAATTGGTCTCGATGAAGTGGAGCGGATTACAGCCGAAATGGATGCCATTCTAAAGTCGGAAGGCTATGAAGAAGGAACTGTCGGCGAGCGAATGGCATCGCTTAATGACGAAGAGCGTTTCATTTATGAAGATTCAGCCGAAGGCCGTCAAAAGTTATTGGACGACCTTAATGGCATGCTTGCTGACATCAATGAAGTGATGCCAACACGCTTTGCAACTATTCCTCCCTATGATGTTGAAATTCGTCGCATACCGGTTGAGCGGCAGGACGGCGCGCCGGGCGGTCAATATACGCCACCACCGCTGGATGGATCTGAACCAGGTGTTTACTGGATTAACCTCAAGGACATGAAAGCCAATCCGAAGTTTGATTTGAAGACGCTGACCTATCATGAAGCTAACCCTGGCCACCATTGGCAGATTGCCTTGAATATGGCGCAGGAAAGCCTGCCGCTGATTCGTCGCATTGCTCCTTACAATGCCTATGTGGAAGGCTGGGCTTTATACTCAGAGTTAGTGGCCTGGGAAATGGGCATGTATAAAGGTGATCCTTATGGTGATTTAGGGCGGTTGAAGGCGGAGTTGTTCCGCGCCGTAAGATTGGTTGTTGATACTGGCCTACATCACAAGAAGTGGACACGCGAACAGGCGATTCAATACATGGCTGAAAAAACCGGCTCAGCCCAGTCGAGCGTCGTCTCAGAAATCGAGCGCTACATGGTATGGCCGGGGCAGGCTTTAGGATACAAACTCGGTATGCTGAATATTGTAGAGCAACGTGAAAAAGCTAAAGAAGAACTGGGTGAAGCATTCGATATTAAAGAGTTCCATGACCTGGTATTACTCGGTGGTGCTGTTCCAATGTCGGTGCTCAACGACAAAATTGATGCCTGGATTGAAAGCAAGAAACCGAAGCACTAAAGAGCGAGTAAGCGGATGGTAGGGGCGGCCCAATGTGGCCGCCCTTTTTTATCTGTTATCTTGCCCTAGGGGTACATCACCAGCCTACTATTATCATCTTTCATGCACCTCATCGTCATCCCAAGGCAACACCCCAACGTATTGTCATTCCGGCCTACGAGCCGGAATCTGCTCTTTGTAATATTCTAAGCCACAGCAAATCAGCCGTTGGTGTGTAAGACATATCTCACAATTGAACTTGCAATCGCTGAAAACACATCAAAAATCCAATGCAAATATGAAAATCAATGAGTTACAAGATATTGCATCTTGTCAAGACTCTCGAAATTCATAATATAACTCCTGCTTATATGGAATAAGCGAACAATCAACAAGGAGTAAGTTTTATGAAAAAAAGTTACCTAAATACAAAAAAATGTGCAGTGTTGGGTGCAGTGGTTTCTGCGCTAACATTTGCCTCACTACCCACCATGGCATCTATGAATGACTCAAAAGGAATTGAATCATTAGCCAAAGAAGCCCAAAGCATTGTCCAGGGAAAAGTCATGAAAATTGACTACAAGGATTCTGTTGAAGGCATTCCTCATACGTTCGTAACCTACCAGATTGAAGATGATGTGCAGGGTCTGCAAAAAGGTCGTCAAGTAACGCTACGCTTTATTGGCGGTATCAAAAAAATCAGCGACACTCAGTACGATGTTCTTGAGGTGTCGAATGTTCCTGAGTTCAATCTTGGCGAAGAGAACATTCTGATGATTGCTGAAAAAAGCGATGGTCAATGCCCATTGGTTCGCTGTTCAGAAGGCTTCTTCAAAGTGAAAAGCGGCGAAGTATTTACCGAAAGCGGCAAACCGGTGCAAATCGGCAAATCTGCTGAGCGTACGCAACGTCCGGTAGCCATGGATGATGAACAAGGCGAGATTGCCGGTAAGACTTTACCAGCGCAAGCTCAAGCAAAAGGTGCATCGGTACAGCAGTTCAAGAAAGCGGTTCAGTCTGCTATGAAAGGTAAGCCAGCTAAAGAAATCAAAAGCGCGAATATTGCGCAAAGATTCTCGGCGGCGATTCCCGCGGCTATGCCAGAACCATCTGTTCCAGCGCGAGCTAAGCAGTCCGCTCAAGACATCATCGATGATGTCGACCATCAATAATCACTACTTCACGGAGGAAGTACAATGAAGAAATTAATTTTAATCTCTAGCGTAATCGCTGCATCGTTTTTAGGAATGGAAACGCAAGCAGCAACTTTGGATACATCATGTAATGGTGTATACAAAAAATGGAACACCAATAATGTCACGTTTAGAGCCAGTGCTGTAAGTTTTTCAACAACAGGTTTATATCGAACAGCATTGGGCCATGTGATAACTCAGTTCAATAAAAACCCCAGTAAGATCCGCTTTACCATGCAATATGACGACCCTTCGGTGGGCCTGAATAATGGCCAGAATGAAGTCTGGTGGTCAAGCAGCATCAGTGCTCCAGCAGTCGCTTACACCTGGAGTTCATGCAGCTGGTTCTTTGGTTGGAGCAACAATATCACGGAAGCTGACATCGTATTCAAAAACACCGTTAACTATACACCAGGTGACGAATACGGAATTCGTGGACGTGCTGAAGACATGATTCCGTACGGTGGTGCTGAACGCCCATTCAAAACAACTGCGTTGCATGAGTTCGGTCATGGCGCAGGTCTAGGTCATGAAAATGGTCGCTACAGCATCATGGGCCAGGACTGGGATCACATCCACCGTAACTACGTCTATGCCTTAGCCTACATGGGCGAAGATGCCAACTACGGTCTGCGTCAGCTGTATGGAAACAATGCGGGTAATGTCCAGGACGTCGGTTTAGTCCATTGGAAATACAGCGGCGCAAGTGGCGCTTACAGCTCGCACATTCGCACTAAGCTGTACAACACCTCTGGCGTAGAATTGCCATACAGTTTTGTTAATGGCGAACGTCGCTACAACGTCAGCAAGGGCCAGCAAGTGCGTATGGAGTTAACTTACGAAAATAATGGTGAATCAGGTCAGGCACCAACGATTTACTACTATGTTTCAACCAATAACTTCATCAGCACCGCTGATACTCTGATTGCAAGCACGTCATTTGCACTGCAACCAGAAGGTAGCGTCTATACTTCAACCAGAACGGTAACCATTCCATCAACGTTGAACTCAGGCCAGAACTACTTCTTAGGCGGCTTGTTAGATCCAAACAACACCATCGCTGAAGTAGAAGAAAGCAACAACGCAACCTACATTCCGATTCGCGTGAATTAATTATCGAAAAGTAGGTAGGGGCGGCCCAATGTGGCCGCCTTTTTTTGTTTATTGGAATTGCCGTAGGCTGGCGATGTATCCGACATGCTGATCCTGCCCTAAGGGTGCATCACCAGCCTACCACTGCACATCTTGTGTGCACCACACAGTCATCCATGCCACCAACTTAATGTTTTGTCATCCTGATGAAAATCAGGATCTGCTTTTTACCTTAGTGTTGAGCATAGGCTCACCAAAGAAAAGACACTGGATTACAAAATACATCCCTGTATTTTTCCCTTTGGGCTGGCTTCGCCATTCAAAATCGTTCCAGACGATTTTGTCTCGGCTCGGAGGCCGGAATGACAAGCTAGAGTGCTTGCTACCGATACTTCACACACACATTCTTGGCTTCGGTGAAAAAGCGTAATGCTTCCAATCCACCTTCACGGCCAACGCCAGAGCTTTTGACGCCACCGAATGGCGTGCGCAGATCGCGCAGTAACCAGCAGTTGATCCAGACGATGCCCGCTTCAATTTCTTTGGCGACGCGGTGCGCACGCTTGAGGTCGTTGGTCCAGACGCTGGAGGCTAAACCGTATTCAGTGCCATTGGCGAGCATGATGGCTTCGTCGTCTGTATCAAATGGCATGATGGTGCAGACTGGGCCAAAAATTTCTTCCTGGTTAGTACGGCAATGATTGGTTAAGCCTTCGATAACGGTCGGCTCAACAAAGTAACCATTTTCGCAACGACCTTCTAATGTCACCTGATTGCCGCCGGTTAACACAGTACCGCCTTCTTCCTGCGCCAGTTCAATGTAGGATAGTACTTTTTCCATGTGCGCTTTAGAAACCAGCGCGCCATGTTGGGTGTCAGCTTCTAGCGGATCGCCAATCTTGATTTGTTTTACTTTCTCAACGAAAGCTTGCTTGAACTTATCGTAAATTGGTCGCTCAATATAAATTCGCGAACCGCATAAACAAATCTGCCCTTGATTCGAAAATGCTGCCCGAACCACATTAGTAACCGTATCGTCAAAGTCGCAATCGGCAAAGACCAAGGTTGGATTCTTGCCGCCCAATTCCAGCGATAACTTTTTGAACATACCGGCAGTGACTTTGGTGATTTGTGCGCCAGTTGCCGTACCGCCGGTAAAGCTGATCGCTTTGATTTTCGGATGCGTAGTCAGTGGGCCGCCAATGCTTGGGCCGGTGCCGTGCAGAATATTCAGCACACCATCGGGCAAGCCTGCTTCAACGCACAGCTTGGAAAACAGAAACGCGGTCATTGGTGTGATTTCTGATGGCTTGGCAATAACGGCGTTACCGCTGGCCAATGCTGGCGCGATTTTCCAGGTGAATAAATACAACGGTAAATTCCAGGGAGAGATACAACCGACAACGCCAATCGGATCGCGCAGGGTATAGTTAATCGCCACATCTTCCATGGCATGACTTTCGCTGGAGAACTGAGTAATGGCGTGAGCAAAAAAGCGAATGTTGGCCGAGGCGCGATAAATATCAACGTTCTTAGCCAAAGTAATCGGCTTGCCGTTATCAATGGCTTCAGCTTGCGCCAACATGTCAGCGTTGGCGTCGATGATATCCGCCAGACGACACAATATTTCCGCGCGATTCTCCAGCGGAGTATTGGCCCAGCCCTTTTGTGCATGTTCTGCGGCAACAACTGCTTGCTCTAAATCATGCTCATCCGAGTTAGGGATTTTGCTGTAGACCTGCCCAGTAGCCGGTTCAACATTATCAATGTACTGACCGGCAAAAGGATCGAGCAACTGGCCATTAACGTAGTTCTTGATGATTTGCATAGTGGTTCTCTAGTGCTGATTACAGACAGCTGGTGCGTCCGCCATCTACCGGCAAATTAATACCGGTAATATAAGCCGCCGCGGGCGAAGCTAAAAAAGCGACTGCATTGGCGAACTCTTCCGGTTCACCGAAACGGCGCATCGGAATGATCGACTTTTCTTCCTCTTCCATCTCCTCGATGGAAACGCCTTGCTTGTTCGCCTTGTTTTGAATAATGGCCTCCAAACGAACCGTATTGGTCGCGCCCGGTAACACATTATTAACCGTGATATTAAACTGGCCCAGCTCATTAGCTAAAGTCTTCGCCCAGTTCGCTACCGCACCGCGCACCGTGTTCGACACACCAAGGCCGTGCAAAGGCTGCTTAACCGAAGTAGAAATCACATTGATGATACGCCCATAAGCCGCTTCCTTCATACCCGGCGTTAACAGCTTCATCAACTCATGATTACAGATTAGGTGCTGGTTGAAAGCCGCCAGAAAATCATCCGTATCCGCCGCGTTAGCAGGACCCGGCGCAGGACCGCCCGTATTATTAACCAGAATCTCAACCAATTGACCATGCTTTAAAAACTCAGCCACCGTCGCCTTAACTTGCTCAGGATAGGCAAAATCCGCCACCAGAACCGCATGCTTCTGACCTTTGGATGTATCCAGCCCATCGCGCACCGCCTCAAGCTTCGCCTTATTACGCGCCAGAAGAATCACCGACGCACCCTGCGACGCCAACTGCTCCGCAATCGCCTTACCCATGCCCTGACTCGAACCACAGACCAAAGCATTCTTACCCGTTAAATCTAAATTCATCATAGGAAATCATCGAAATCTGTAAAAAGAAGCATTTAAGCATATTTTGAGGGGGATTTTAATCGGTTTGGTGAGTCAGAGGTTTGGTGGTAGATTATCAATCAAAAGAGCGGTGCGTCACGACGCACCCTACGGCTAGAATTCAATAATTAGGGAGACTAAGTGAAAAGTATTAATAGAGGGTCCTTGCTAACGTTCTTGGCACTTTGCTTTTTGGTAATATCAATGCCACTGAGTGCAAAGGTTGTTAGGGGTACAGTTCTAAATGTGGAGTTTACATATTGGGAAGAGGTTCTGGATAAGCCAAATGAAACTTTCATTCATCTTAATAACGGTCAAACCTATCGATTTGCTTCAAATAATCCAATTGGGCTTGGTCAAAAATTTAAAGTAGAGATTCATTTGGCAGATAAATATATCGTTCGAGAAGATGGTTCAATAAACGCCTGTGCTGCAAGAGTGCTTGCTCTCCCAGTGGTAGTGAATGGAAAAGAGACTTTATATCCTGTAGATAAGGAAAAGTGGATCATCCCGCTCCAAGAGGATGGATGTAATTTTGATGAAGGTAAACTTTAATTAAGTGTAACTCACGTAGGGTGCGTCGTGACGCACCATTGAATTCAAGGAGGGCATGGATGCCGAACTATCGAAGAGCCAAGGTAAAGGGAGGTACTTATTTCTTTACTGTCAACACATTGGATCGTAATGCAGGTTTATTAACTCGTCATATCAACGAACTTCGCCAATCGTTCAATCCCGTTAAAAAGAAACTTCCTTTCAAACTTGATGCCTTGGTTATATTACCGGATCACTTTCATATGGTGATGACCTTACCGCAAAATGATGACGATTATTCAAGTCGATTAAGGTTAATTAAAGAAGGTTTTACCAAGCGGCTTAATCTCAATACTACCGAACATCTTTCAAGATTAACCCGCAATGAAAAAGGTGTGTGGCAAAGACGGTTTTGGGAGCATCAAATACGCGATGAAGAAGATTATATAAACCATATCCATTATTGTTATATCAATCCTGTGAAGCATCAATGGGTTAAAAGGGTAAGAGACTGGCCTTATTCAACATTTCATCGTGATGTGAAACGAGGGTTGTTTCCGATTGATTGGGCGGGGTGTGGTGAACTTGAAGGCAGATTTGGTGAGGTTTAAGTTTGGTGGTAGATTGCAGGTTATAAGAGCGGTACCCCTAGGGCAGGATCTGCGTCACGACGCACCCTACGGTTATTAAAATACAATTAATTAAAAATGAATAAAAATTACTACATGCAGGTTCATCTGCGAATATACAAAAATGGTACACACTATGAATCTATTGCTATTAACGCGAAGGAAGGCTGCTACCAATTAGAGACAGATTTGGTTTCTTCACATCATGAAGTGACAACAGATCCAGCTGGCATTCACTCGAAAGTTTTTCAAATCAATTTAAATCTTCTTGATTCTAGTTCTAGTGTGGTAATGCATGTTCCTATTCATCAATCTAGCGAATGGGAAGTCATAAAGGGTACGGATATTTATACTATTGGCTTTTATTGCATACTAGGTGAGCAGGGAGAAGAGTTGCTTGAAATAAACAGTGATTAAAGAAAAATCCCGCATTGCTGCGGGATTTTTTTTGGGTCTTAAACTAACGCTTTTCTCATTGCATTCAATGTCAGCTCAAGCTCTTTTTCACCATGAGCAGCGGAGACGAAGCCTGCTTCGAATGCTGACGGTGCCAGGTAGATGTGTTGATCTAGCATGGCGTGGTAGAACTTTTTGAAGCGTTCAAGATCACCGCTGGCTACTTGTTGGTAGCTGGTGACAGTTTCGGCGTCGTTGAAGAAGAAGCCGAACATGGAGCCGACATGATTGGTGGTGAATGGGATGCTTGCTTCGTGGGCAATCGCGCGCATGCCGTCTACCAGTTGTTCGGTGTAGTCGAACAGCGGTTGGTAAAAGCCCGGTTTCGATAATTCATTCAGAGCAGCAAGCCCTGCGGCCATGGCCACTGGGTTGCCTGATAAAGTGCCTGCCTGATAGACGGGGCCAAGCGGGGCCAGCTGTTCGAAGATTTCTTTTTTACCACCAAAGGCACCGACTGGCATACCGCCGCCGATGACTTTACCTAAACAGGTCATGTCGGGTTTGATGTTGTAATAACCTTGCGCGCCATCCACGCCCATTCTGAAACCGGTCATAACTTCGTCGAAAATTAATACGGCACCATGTTGGTCACACAGTTCGCGCAGGCCTTCTAAGAATCCCGGAACTGGTGGAATGCAGTTCATGTTGCCGGCGATTGGCTCGACGATAATACAAGCCACGTCTTCGCCAAACTCTGACAATAGCGCTTTGACGCTATCAAGGTTATTAAACTCAGCGGTTAGCGTGTGCTTGGCAAAATCAGCAGGTACGCCCGGTGAAGTCGGTTCGCCAAGGGTTAATGCGCCAGAACCTGCTTTAACCAACAGGCAGTCGGCATGGCCGTGGTAACAGCCTTCGAACTTGATGATTTTGTCGCGACGGGTGTAACCGCGCGCTAGACGAATCGCGCTCATGGTCGCTTCGGTGCCCGAGTTAACCATGCGTACCATTTCAATCGATGGAATCAGTTCGCAGATCTTTTCCGCCATTTCCGCTTCGACTTCGGTCGGCGCGCCGTAGCTCAATCCTTTCTCTGCCGCTTTAATCACTGCTTCTAAAATCGCTGGGTGATTGTGGCCAAGAATCATTGGCCCCCATGAGCCAACGTAATCCACATAGTGTTTGTTGTCGACTGAGGTGAAGTAGGCACCGTTCGCAGACTTGAAGAAAATCGGAGTGCCACCAACGCCGTTGAAAGCACGAACAGGTGAGTTGACGCCACCAGGGATATGCTGTTTGGCGCGATTAAATAATTGATCTGATGTGGTCATATAGAAATCTTTGAGTTAATGGTTAAATTTTGTTGGAGTGCCAGGCGACGGGTGTTTCGAACTGGCTGAGTTTGTCTTCAACACCCAGCACTAGCGCGAACAAGGCCATGCGTACTTTGACGCCAAAATAGGCCTGGCGGAAGATCGCTAGATTAGGGTTATCATTCATGTCATCGCTCAGTTCATTGGCTTCCGGGCGTGAGTCGCGCGGCAGCGGATGCATGATGATGGTGTTCGGGTCGCAGAATTTTTCGTATCCAGACTGATTCAGACGGTATTTACCGCGATAGAGATCCGCTTCGCGTTGTGTCTCGAAGCGCTCTTCCTGAATGCGTGTCTGATAAATCACATCCTGGCTGTGTAGGCCATCGTCAAGGCTGTCGGTTATCGTTACGCGATGATTGTACTTATCGCAAACCGCCAGTACTTTTTCCGGCATCGCCAGTGCATTGGGCGCGACGAAGGTGAAATCCACATTCGGGAAGACGCACAGCAGTTGGGTTAGCGAGTGCACCGTGCGACCGTTTTTCAAATCGCCCATCATGGCGATGCGCAGATTCTCGGTGCCTTTATGAATACGGTTCAGCTCATTGAATATGGTGTAAATATCAAGCAGGGCTTGGGTCGGGTGTTCATTGGGGCCATCGCCGCCATTAATCACCGGGATTTTACTGCCAGCAGCAAATTCAGCTACCGAGCCCGCTTGCGGATGGCGCATCGCAACCACGTCCGCATAAGTCGATAATACCTGCGCTGTATCGTACAGAGATTCGCCTTTGGCCAGAGATGAGGTCGACATGCCAACGGTTTCGCGGACATGACCGCCAAGCAAATTAAAGGCTGTGCCGAAGCTGATGCGAGTGCGCGTACTTGGCTCGAAGAACATATTGGCAAGCACTGCGCCATCAAGAACACGGCAGCTTTTCTCGCGAGCCACGTAAGGGTGCATTAAATCAGCAACTTGAAGGATTCGCTCAACCGCTTCGCGGTCTAATTGGTCAATAGAGAGAATATGTTGGCCTTGAAAAACCATGCGTGCACCCAAATGTTTGTTATGACTTTTAAGTTGGCGCAATTCTAACATGAAGTTAGCCAATTGGTGTATTTTTGCGCCTCGCAGACCCAATTAAAGGCCTATAACTCCCTGTTTATGCGCCATTTTCTGGCGCTTCATCTAGTAATTGCGCACAAAATGCTTACAATGTGGGCCTGAAAAGCCCATATAGACAGAGATTCGAGAGGTTTAGCTGGTGGAATATAAAAAATACCGTTGCCTGGTGTGTGATTTTGTTTATGACGAAGAACTAGGCTGGGAAGAAGACGGCATCGCGCCCGGAACCCGTTGGGAAGATGTGCCAGAAGACTGGTACTGCCCGGACTGCGGCGTCGGCAAAGAAGACTTTGAACTGATGACCGACGAGTTTAAGAAAAGTCTTTAAGCAATTCTTTAGACAAATTGTGAATTTAAAAAGCCTCCGATTGGAGGCTTTTTTATGGATCTTTGAACTGCGTCTGAGGATTTTATGGGTAAAGGAGTATGGTGTTTTCTCCATCATAAATTAAAAGGAGTTATTTATGTTAAAGACAAGTCTAATCTGTTTATCCCTTCTGTTCATATCCCAATGGGCCAATGCCGCTGCTTACTTAAAGATTGGCGATATCAAAGGCGAAAGTCAGCGAGTCGATCACGAAGATGAAATTGATATTCTTTCCTGGTCCTGGGGCGCCGAGTCTAATCGCAAAGGAGCCTGTATTGAGGATATTAAACTCGTTAAGTATGTTGATCGCAGTTCACCTCTTTTGCTGTTAGGACAGGCTACTCAGGCGCGATATCCTACGGCTGTTTTGTCGGTTCGAAAAGATAGTGGTGAAGCACACTTAGATTATTTGGTTATTACCATGACCAATGTCCAAATTAGCCGCTTTGATGCATCTGGCAATGCAAGTGATGGTATTCCATCGGAGTCAGTTTCTTTAACGTTCGACACTATGGAGTATCAATATACAGTACAAGCGGATGATCATAGTGCAGGAGAAGTAGTACGAGCTACCGTTTCGTCTGGGCGCTGTAATTGAAGCAGAGTTCGAATTGAAAAGCCTCCGAGGGGAGGCTTTTTTTGTGACTAGTAACCAGCGTTAGCGCCAATAATCATGAGTCCTACCGCCATTAATAGCACTATCGATGAAATAGTAACACCTAGTATTGGAAGTAGCTTTTTATAACCTTTCTGTACAAGAGCTCCAATACCAATGCCAATAGCCGCCAAACTTAGAACCATAAAAAAGATTAAGAATAAGCCAGTAACTATCGCTAAGGTAGATTCTGGGTCAATCCCACCGTAGGTTGATGCTTCCGCCACACCAGCAACGATAAAGCAAATAATTAAACCGAGCGGCGCAATTAGCCCCAAGACAAATGTTGTGATGCCCAAGCCAGAATGTTTTAGTTGTTCCATATTTTTGCTCTCTTATTTTTAATGAAGTGACTAAGAGTAATTAAGTCGTTGAGAAATGGCAAGCTGATATATAAGGGGTGTTGTGTGGAGTAGGCTGAATCCAAGGCATAGGGCAACCACATTGGGTTGCCCCTACCGAAAGGTGTGCGTAGGGACAAGTCATGACTTGTCCGTACAGAAACATCCAGTTTAATTCAAACGACTCAACTGCTTATCATGCCATTTGCTCAAGGTGAGCAATGCAATAATAGCGCCGAGTAAACACCACCACATATCGGACTGGGTATCCCAGACGTAGCCCTGGGTGCCGAGGAATGATTCGGCGGCTTCGTCGGAGAGTAGGGCGACCCACCATTCAATCAATTCATAAAATGCGCTGAAGCCGAGGCAGAAGCTGATGATGAAGAAGGTGCGCCATGTGGCACTGTTGAAGACGTTGAGACGGATGGTGATTTCGCGGGCAATCACGGCGGGGACGAAGCCTTGCACAAAGTGCCCCAGTTTGTCGTAGTTGTTACGCTCCCAGCCGAACCATTGTTTCATGTCGTCGAACAGCGGCACTTCAGCGTAGGTGTAGTGACCGCCGACGATTAGAATGAGGCTGTGAATTAATATTAATATATACAGCATTGGTGTCAGCGGGAAACGTTTGTAGGTCATGCCCAGCGCTATAAAACCAAGTACTGCGGGAGCTACTTCCAGCCCCCAGGTTGGATAATCTTTGGGGCCTATCCCTGACCAGATTAATACGGCCATGAAAATGGCAATCCAGACGCTGATGGCTATTCTGTTATTTTGCATGGCCGTTTTGTCCCTTTAGTCGTCTTTTTTATCTTCGGTGTTGGTATCGAAGTCTTTTGCGTCATGGCGTTCGTGCAATTGCTCATGCGGCTCGCCCCAGGTGCGATTGACCATGCGACCACGTTTGACCGCATCACGCCCCGCTATTTCTTTCGCCCAACGCATCGCATGCTTATAGGTGTCGGCCTGCAAAAACTCTGCCGCTTCATAGACTTCGCCTAGTAGCAGACAGCCGTACCAAGGCCAAATCGCCATATCGGCAATGGTGTATTCATCGCCACAGATGTATTGATTGTTAGCTAGACGTTTATCCAGAACATCCAGTTGGCGCTTGGTTTCCATGGTGAAACGGTCAATACAGTATTCGATTTTGATTGGTGCGTATTGATAGAAATGGCCAAAGCCGCCGCCCACATAGGGCGCGCTACCCACTTGCCAGAAAAGCCACGACAATAATTCAGCGCGTTGTTCCGGCTTGCTCGGCAGAAAGGCATCAAATTTTTCAGCCAGATATAACAGAATAGCACCTGACTCGAAAATACGAGTGGGAGGGTTGGTGCTGTTATCGACCATGGCAGGAATTTTTGAATTTGGATTAACCTGCACAAAGCCGCTGCTGAATTGATCGCCTTCGCTGATATCTATTAGATAGGCATCGTATTCTGCTTCTTTGATGCCTTTGGCTAATAACTCTTCCAGCAGAATAGTAACTTTAACGCCATTGGGTGTCGCCAAGGAATACAACTGTAGTGGGTGTTTACCTACCGGCAAATCTTTAGCGTGAGTGGGGCCAGAGATGGGACGATTTATCTTGGCAAATTTACCGCCGCCATCCTTCTCCCATTGCCAAACTTTGGGTGGGGTATAGTCGGAAGTATTACTCATATGCTTCTCCTGACATCATTATTTTTGAATAAATCTAAAGCTAGCATAATGCCATCGTCATATCATTAACACCATTCAAGGCCATGAAATAATGGATATGCGTGCTGGTCATGGTATAAAAGTAAAAATGATGGAATAAATTCGTTAACTCCTCGTTAAACTACTGAGAACGACAACAAGAGGGCAAGGTCATTGTCGCAGGAATTGATTGATTACAGCCGAAAAGCCTTAATTTTTGCGGTGCAATTATTGGGTAGCCAGAGTGATGCTGAGGATGTGGTGCAGGCCAGTGTAGAAAAGGCTCTGGCCCATCCTAAGGCGCCCAAAGGTGGTATCGATTTGCAGAAATGGCTTTACCGTGTTGTGCGTAATGCAGCGATCGATCGGATTCGGCAATTGTCACGAGAAGATGAGCTGGATACTGAACAGCAAAGTTCGCCGGAACAATCGTCAGGACAATCGCCGGAAAGACATCTTGAGCAACTGCAAGTTAAGACGCGACTGATGACAGCCTTGAATACTTTGCCTTTGATGCAGAGAGAGTTGATTGTGTTGCGCGATTATCATGGTAATAGCTATGAGGATATTGCGGAAATATTAGCGATTCCGGCTGGCACTGTGATGTCGAGACTGCATCGGGCACGAATGGCATTGCGAGAACTTTTGAAAAACGAATTGAATGAGGTAAATCATGAATCTGTGTGATAAAACCCAGGAATTAATCAGCGGTTATATCGATCATGAATTGAACCAACAGGATCGACAAAGAGTGCGTGTGCATATTGAATCATGCGACCAGTGTCGAGCCGTGTATGACGATTTATTGGCGATTAAGCAGGAAATGGGTAATTTGCAATACCCCGAATGCGAGGAGGCACAATTGGATAAAATCATGAAAGAGCCCGTGGCCAACGGTATGGCAATAGTGGGCTGGATTATTTTAATTATCGGCTTTGTCGGTTTTATGGTGTGGCAGCTATTTACCTTCTACACCGAACCATCAGTTCCATTCTGGGTAAAAGCAGGTGTCTTTTTGATTGAAGCTGGTGTGCTGTTATTATTGGGTAGCGTGTTACGCCAACGAATGATTGCCCTTAAAACAGACAAATATAAGAACGTTAAATTTTAATAGAAGGAATAAAAGAATGAACGATATTGAAGTCTATACAGTGGAACAAGTGCCAGGTCACAAGGTAAGCAAAGTCATCGGTATAGTGCGTGGCAATTCCGTGCGCACACGCCATGTGGGTAAAGATATTCTGGCAGGCTTGCGTAACCTGGTTGGTGGTGAAGTGCATGAATACACCAAGCTGATGGCCGAAAGCCGTGAGCAGGCGATTGACCGCATGTGTGATGAAGCCAGAATGCTCGGTGCAAACGCTGTCGTTGGCGTGCGTTTCGAAACCTCCATGATCGCCAGTATGGCCGCTGAGTTATTAGCTTTTGGCACAGCGGTGGTGATGGAAAAGGAAGGGTAAAAATTTCTAATTTATAAGGACTAATAATGAGATTATTAAAACTAGCTGCTTTTTTGGGGTTACTAGCATTAATAGAAACCACTGTTGCTGATGATGGCTACTTGATTGTTAAAGGGAATATATTGAGCAAAGAACTCATTCCTGATGTACACCCTAAAGGGTGCTTTGAGGATGGGTTATTATGCACTAGCGTCTATTATCGGTATAAAATAAAAGTGAAAGATAGCTTTCACAACACGAATGAAACAATCGTATTAGCTGCAGAATATGAGCATGGTAAAATCTACCGTGGTTCAGAAGACTATTTATTTATTCTAGAACCGATAGAAAATGAGAATTCTCAAAAACTACTTAAAGCAGATTATTTGATCAATAAACAAATAAGTAAAAGTTCTACCTACTGCTTTAATGAACCGATGTCAGAATATTTTGATAACAATATTAACTATGATGCACTTGAAAGAAGCTGTATATCTACAGAAAACTCATTTAACAATCTGAAATACTCTATTCTTTATGACGTTGAAGATAATGTGAAAAGGATTTTAGAAGAGGATGGCTCTTTGGTTAGTACTAATGAGTTATTAATGGATAAAGAAGGCAACCTGTATTCTGAAGAGGATGAAGTCCCTACAACTTGTTCAAAAGAAGATGAAATAAGCCTTGATTTAGAACGAATAGAAAAATGTGATTCATGGATAGGTAACACGGCCGTTTTAGAGTTCAAAGTTAGGAAAGGGGATTCTTTACAAGTCATTGTATTGCTTAATGATGAGTTAGACCGCTTACCATTTGAAAATATCAAGTCAGAGTTTGTTGTCGAAACTAAAGATGGCGTTGATGTTGTTCGCTGGTTCTATGAAGTCTTATAAATCTGTAACAAATTAACAGATCACAACTCTAACTTACATCAGTTCATTGTGTGCAAAGGGCATTGACTAAATTTTCATTGGCTTTTATGCATACTGAATCCATCCCTGAATAATGGTGTGAGTTAGATGAAAAACGTTTTAATTTTTATTATCACCGTGCTGGTCGTCGCTGGACTGGCTTTTGTGATGATGCGAGCTCAATCTGCAAGCTTATCCAAGCAACCCTTTGTTAATAAAGAAAAACCTGAAAGCCTTGAGCAGGATATGCCTGCGACCAAGCATGTGGATACCATTGTGCTGGGTGAGGGCTGTTTCTGGGGTGCTGAGAAGCGTTTGGAAGCGCTACCAGGTGTTATCGATGCCGAAGTGGGTTATGCCGATGGGCGTGGCCATCCGGCGACTTATGCTGAAATCACCAAATCCAACCATAAGCTCAATCCAGATAATTATGCGGAAGTGGTTAAAGTGACGTTTAATCCGCAACAAATCAGTCTTGAAACCATTATCAAAGATTATTTCGAGTCTCATGACCCGACTCAATTAAATCGTCAGGGCAACGATGTCGGAACTCAATACCGTTCCACCATTTTGACCAATAGTCCTGAGCAGGAAAAAATTGCCAATCGTTTAAAAGACGAGTTTCAGGAACTGATGAGTAAAGCTGGTTACGGCAAGATTGTTACCGTGATCAAGCCGCTCGATAAATTTCACCCTGCAGAAGAGTATCATCAGGACTATCTGCGTAAAAATCCGAATGGATATTGCCCTGACTTTTCCACTGGTGTGACTTTTGATGGCAAGCAGGATGTTGCTGAGGTTGATAACAGCGCACTGTTAAGTGGCAAACAAATTGTCATTGTCGATTCGCAAGACTACTGCCCTTATTGCGAGAAATTCAAAAAGGATGTGGCGGATGATTATCAGGGTACTATTCCTATGACTTTCCGCTTCGCCTCACAGCTGGATAGTTTAGAAATAGAAACGCCAACCTGGGCAACGCCGACCATCCTGTTTATTGAGGACGGCAAAGAGGCTTTGGGCTATCAGGGCTATTTATCAGCCAAAGAATTCTACAAAGCGCTAGGTTACTTCAAGCTGGGTGATTCGGAGGCTTTTAATGTGGCGTTCCAGAAAGGAACCGATGGTCGCTTCTGTAAGCAATATGAAGTATTTAAGGATACGCCCGATGGCGTTTTTGTCGACAAGCTCAGTGGACAGCCATTGTTTGATACGCGCGATAGATTTAACTCAGGGACTGGCTGGTTATCTTTCACCAAGCCGGTTGATGGTGCGGTGACCTATCATGAAGATAATAGTTTCGGTATGCAGCGCACTGAGCTTCGCTCTGCTTCGACAGGTATTCATTTGGGACATGTGTTCGATGATGGCCCGAATGGTAAGCGACGCTATTGCATCAACGCCACTGTCTTGGAGTTTGTGCCCAGAGCAAAGCTGTAATGGCTGTTAACAGAATTGGTCATATTTGCGCAGGATTTTGTCCGATAAATTAGGTAGTATCATTCCATCAGCTGGGGAATGGCACTACTTACATGAAGAATATCAAACAGTTTGTGCATGAGTTCTGGGTCTTTGGCTTGAAGCAGGCCTATGCCTGTATGTTCGGTGGTTTCTTGCTGGCGGTGATGCTGGTTACCAAGTACTGGTATCCAATTGATGGCCTGCATCGCTACGACTTTATTTTCCTTGCCGCGATTTTGTTTCAGGTTTTGATGTTGCTGTTTAAGCTGGAAACCTGGAAAGAGGCCTTGGTCATCATCGTCTTCCACCTGGTGGCCACGGTAATGGAGTTATTTAAGACTTCTGATGCCATTCAGTCCTGGCACTATCCTGAAGAATTTATTTTTGGTATTGCCAATGTGCCATTGTTTACTGGCTTTATGTACAGTGCGGTAGGCAGCTATCTGGCACGCGTCTGGCGCATTTTTGATTTCCGTTACAGCAATTATCCATCTAAATGGACAACGGTTATTTTAGTCACCGCTGTCTATATTAATTTCTTCACGCATCATTATTGGTATGACTTACGTTGGGTTATTTTGGCAGTCACTTTTTATCTGTTCTTTAGTACCCAGATTCACTTCAAGGTGATTAAAACCCACCGCAAAATGCCATTGCTGTTTGGCTGGTTTCTGGTCGCGCTCTTTATCTGGTTCGCTGAGAATATTGCTACTTACGCCAATATCTGGCTTTACCCCAATCAAAAAGAAGCCTGGCAGATGGTACCGCTCGCCAAGCTGTCTTCATGGTATTTGTTGATGCTATTGAGTTTTGTGCTAGTGACATTGGTCAATCGAATAAAAGAGCCAATACAGATGCCAGGGACTAAAACGGCTTCACAATTGCCAGAATCAGAGCTCCAAGCAGAATCAGAACCGGTAACTCGTTAAAGACTCGGAAATAGGTTTGGCTTTTGTTACAGCTGCCGTCGGCAAATTGCTTTTGGTACATGCCGCAGATGAAGTGATAAATAATCAATAAAATGATCAGTGTCATCTTGGCGTGGAACCAGCCTGAGCTCATGTAGTAGCTCCAATTGTAGGAGGCGAGCCACAGGCCAAGGATAACGGTCAGGACCATGAAAGGTGTGATAAAACGATACAGCTTACGCGCCATAATATTGAGCTGATTAAAAGCACCGTCATTTTCAGTCATCGCCAGATTGACAAAAATTCGCGGTAAATAAAAAATGCCGGCAAACCAGGCAACCATAAAAAAGATATGAAAAGTTTTAATCCACAACATGCGTTTCGCCTTATGGTTTTTTTGAGTAGACGTATTGGTCAGTAATCATATCGCGGGTGATAACACCATAAATACGTTCTTGTCCGTCGTGTGTGATCCGGTACACATAAGCCGCTGACATTTTCGCCTGTTCCATCTTGTCGAAAGTCTCTTCAAGCGTCGCCTGTAACGTGATCGATACCAGATTCTGACGATTAGCTGGTATTTTTAGTAGATTAATGACTTTACGTTTTTGTTCTGCGTCAGGTTTTGGCGTTTCTTCACGCTGCTTTTCTTCGCGCTCCATCATATAGCGAACCAGATCGCTGGCCACCATCATGGAAGTCACATGCTCATCTTCCATAACCAGAACCCAGCGCGGTTTGTCTTTGAGTGCAACTTCGATTTCGTCCGGTGTGGAGCGGAAGTTGAGTGTTGCTATGCTGCGTGACATAACCCCGGCGACACCAATGCTGCGTAGCACCTGTTTGATGGGGCTGACGCGTAAATCGAGTCCGCGGTCGGTCATTTGAGTTTCCCAGAAAGACTGCTGTTTAAATAGCTGGGTCACGACCAGATTGCCAATCACGATTGAAAACATGCCCGGGAAAATAATGTTCGGGTTGTTGGTCAGTTCCAATAAAGCCATCAGGGCGGCAAGCGGTGCCTGCAGAACTGCACCCATCACGGTTGCCATACCAATCATGGCATAAAAGCCCGTGTAGCTGGCGTGGTCGGGGAATAGCTCCCCACCGATGTTGCCCATGACGCCACCGAGCATAGCGCCCATAAACAGGGCTGGACCGATAACACCGCCTGGTAGTGATAGGCCCGAACAGATGATGGTTGCTATCAGTTTACCCACTAACGCAAGAGCAAGAATCGTTAATGCTAACTCTCCTTGCAGGGCGCCGTTAACCGAGTCGTAACCAATTCCCATCACTTGTGGGATACCGATGGCAATAATGCCAACGCTGGTTCCGGCGACAGTGGTTTTGAGCCAAACTGGCCATTCTCGGGATACTTGCCTGACTTTGCGCGTAGCAATAATAAAAACACTGGCAAAGACACCGCCAGCAAACCCCACCAATAAGAAGTAGGGCATTTCCCAGAGTGACTGAATATCAAGCTTGGAGGGTACATCGAAAGAAGCACCATCGCCAAACACCAGTCGCGTCAGAATAGCACCAGCAACGGACGCCAAAATGATCGGAATAAAGCTGGCTACCGCATATTCCATGATGATGATTTCCATGGCGAAAATCACCCCGGCCAGCGGTGTATTAAAGTTCGCGGAGATGGCGGCAGCGCAACCACAACCAACCAGAATACGGGTACTGTTGTTGGGTAGCTTCAATTTTTGCCCAACCCAGCTGGCTGAGGCAGAGCCCAGGTGAATGCCGGGGCCTTCACGACCAACCGATTGGCCCGAAGCAATCGTCAGTCCACCGAGGATAAATTGAACGAAAGCATTTTGTGGCGGTAAGTGTCCCTGGTGATAACTCATGCGTTCCAATACATGAGATACGCCAACTTGACGATATTCAGGCTTGAGTTTTTGTAATAACAAACCCACCACTAACCCGCCAATGGTTGGCAATAACAGGCGATATAGCCAATCCATGGTTTCGTAATCAGTGTTGCTGTCAGGATCAGTTGCCCAAAGGACGAGCGAGCTTTCAGTAAATAGGCGAAACAGAATGTTTGAACCGCCGGCCAGTAGACCACAGATTAATCCAATAACCGCCATTAGGGCTAATGCATCAAAGCCCCCAAGTCGTAATCGTAAGCGGTCGATCAGTGTCATTGGCGTTGTGAGTTTGTGATAAGTTTTGTTCCCTGCGATGAATAAATTTGCTGTAATCGCAATTGATCCTCGCTTCGGCTTTGGCTAAAAAAATTAGCCATTGTATTCAATTAGTTACATAATAAGAAAATGCAGCCGTAAGAACAAATGATTTCAACGATTTATGACTAAAGATTCCTATCAACCTGACTATATCATTCGCAAACGTCGCAAAGCCACTTGGTATTGGAGTTGGGCCAGTTTTGTGCTGATTATTTTGTTGGGCTCTATTGGCCTTGGTTATTGGCTCAGTGAGCGTCAATATCGTGGCTTTGGGTCAGCTAACGAGCGTTTAGGAAATTTACGCAGTCAGCTCGAAGAATCCAATAACAGCTTGATTCATTGGCAACAACAATATCAAGTTGAGCATCAGGTTACAGCCCAGCTGAAAAAAGAGATTCAAAAGCTAAATACTCAAATTCATAACCTGGAAAAAGAAAAACAGGCATTTTTACGTATATTCGATCCCAATGCTGTGGAAAGTGGCTTGCAAATTGCTAGCTTTGTATGGGAGTCTGTAGGCGGTAAAGTGGATGAGTTCAGCTTTCGTTTAATGCTGATTCAGGCCGGGCAGCAGCAACGAGATGTCTCGGGTTCCTATTCTATTACTTTAGTAGGAAAGGAAAACGGTAAAGACAAAAGTTATAGCTTACAAGAGTTAGAAGCTCTGTCGTTGCAAGATACTCAGTTCAAGTTCCGTTATGTGGGAAGCCACAGAGGAACTTTTAATATCCCAGAAAATTTTGAGCCCGAGCTGGTTCGGGTACAAGTCATATCTTCTGGGCGTGGTGGTGAAACTCTTTTGCAGGATTATCCTTGGCAAGATAGTTCACAGCAGCAAACTCCAAATGAGGTAGAAGAGAATAATGTGGGGTAATAAAACTAAATCACACAATGTGGATACACTGATAGCAGAAGGAACCAGCATCACAGGTGACCTGACTTTTGAAGGCGCTTTGTTTGTCGATGGAGTGATTGAAGGTGATATTCATGGCACCAATCATGAAAAATCGGTTTTATCGGTTGGGGTGCATGGCAGGATCGAAGGTAATATTGAGTCACCGTTTGTGACTATCTTTGGGCAGGTTGATGGCGATGTACGTGTATCGCAGAAAGTAGAGCTTAAACCTGGCGCTAAAGTGAATGGTAATTTGTATTACAAAATTATTGAAATGAACGCTGGCGCGACTGTTAACGGTAAGATGGTTAATCTCGGTGAGCCTCATGCGCTAGAGCATAAACCTGAACGGAGTGACGTTATCTCCGAACCAAAGGTCTCAGAGCCCAAAAACTCTGAATCAAAAACAGAGCCAAAAATTGGCGATAGTAAGTCTGACCAAAAAAAGTCTGACAGTGCTTTGCACTCGAATGATAATGAAGCTGTAAGAGCTTAATTTTATTGATAATATGACGTTTACCCTGGTCGGTAGATTATGGGTGGCGTCTTTTTCTTTTCTAGTCCCCTTATTTTACATAACCACTATCCCCATTGAGATCTTGAAGTAAGGCCCCCATATTCGGGTATAATGGAGCTATTAATGTGTTTAGGTAGATTTTAATGTCAATTACAGTAACAGAAGCTGCAAGTCGTAAAGTGAGACAGTTGATCGATGAAGAGCAGAACGATGAGCTTAAATTGCGGGTCTTTGTAACCGGTGGTGGTTGTTCAGGCTTTCAGTACGGCTTTACTTTCGATGAAAAACAGAATGATAACGATATGGCGATTGAACAGGATGGCGTCAAGATTGTTATCGATGCACTAAGCTTCCAGTATTTAATGGGTTCTGAAGTCGACTATACGGAAGGCTTGCAAGGGTCTCGCTTTATCATTAGTAATCCACAGGCAAAAACAACTTGTGGCTGCGGTTCGTCTTTCTCAATATAGAATTTTTTATTACATCTTAGTTATTATGTAAAGCTCACTTGACTTTCCTTGACTCAGATTTTTTCCGAATGGCCTTTTCTTTATACATGGCTTCATCCGCCATTCGAATCAATCGATCACTGCTAACATTCTCGTTTTTAATGCGATGATATTCAGCATAACCAATGCTAGCTTGTATTTTTATAGCCCGTTCTTCATAAGGTATGTTCGCTTCTAAACCATTACGGATTCTATTAATCACCTCAAGGATGGGGATTTCTAAAGCAGTATCAATGAGAACTAAAAATTCATCACCTCCGACGCGGCAAACAGTGTCGGAGTCACGAGTCACTTTGAGAAGGCTTGAGGCAACAAATTGCAATGCGATATCGCCAGCACAATGGCCGTAATTGTCATTAATACGCTTAAAATTATCGAGATCGATGTTGAGCAGATAAATCTGCATAGGTTGTCTTCGAGCTAATTTTAAAGCATGCTCCAGCCGGTTTTTTAGCACCCTTAAATTATACAGGCCGGTTAAAGGGTCACGTTCGGCTAACTGAGTTGCCTTTAATTTTTGTTCTTCCAGTGCAATGATGAGTAATCCAGCTTTGTTCACTAATGCAGTTATGGTGTAACTGACTATAATTAAGGGCATTGCAGCACCGAAGATAGCTGTACTCCAAGCACTAAAAGACTGTGAATAGTTGATATGGGTAACAGGGATGGTGAGAATCCCATAAATATATAGAGCTGCAATAATTATTGAGTAAATAATAAATAACGAGTTGAAAAGTAGTACTTTTTTACTGTCATATACGAGCGCGAATAGTCCGGCACTTAATAGCATCCATACAAAGCCATTCCCAACGAGGCCCCAATCCCATAAACCGATAACACTTATAGCCACGCTTATGGCTAATATGACATTCGTTTTTACTTTAAAGGTAAGAATCTTATGGAATACGCTAATAATAATTAACAATATTCCAACGACAATGTGTATAAACATCGAAGACTGGAAGCCCATTTCAGGGATTCGAGCAAGGGAGCTTATGATGGCGGGGATTGCACAAATTGCCAAAAGCACAATCAAGCGATCCATGGCTTTGTCTAAAATCAGCTGCCATTTAGTTACACTCGTTGATAGGCTTTTATGAGGCATGCGATCCTCTAATGCAAATATGCATAGTTAACTATGCATTATAATGCCTTGTTTCGCAATCTAAAGTTGATTCGAAAATGTTATACAGGGTAGATTACACCTAAGATAGCGGATTGTTTTGCGCCAGTCACTGCAGGTAGGTTGCCTGACAAGTTATTCAAGCAGCGATGAGCTAACCAGGCAAAGGCCATAGCTTCAATCCAATCCGGTGCGACTCCAAATTCCTGCGAAGTCTCCACCTCAAAATCGCTCAAGTTTGCCTTTAAACTTTGTTGCAACACAGAGTTGTAGGCACCTCCACCACATAAAATAACTTTGCCGGCTTGAGTATGTTGCTGTATTGCTTCGCTGACAGTTTGCGCAGTCAATTCGAGTAAGGTTGCTTGAACGTCTTTGGGGTCAATATTATCGAGCGAAAATTGTTTAAGCCAATTCAGGTTAAAGTATTCGCGGCCAGTACTTTTGGGGTAGGGCATAGCAAAGTAAGGCTCTTCTTTAAGTGCTTTTAAGAGCTCCGGTAAGACGCTGCCTTGCTCAGCCCAGTTTCCATTATGGTCGTAGTTTTTGTTCTGATGTAGAGCTATCCACTTGTCCATCAAAGTATTAGCGGGTCCGGTATCATAGCCTATGACTTCACCCTGCTTTGGTAAAAAAGTAATATTCGCGATACCGCCCAGGTTCACAACCACTCGGTCCTGTTCTGGATCGTGAAGTATCGCTTGATGAAAGGCTGGAACCAGTGGGGCGCCTTGACCACCATAAACCATATCGCGCGTGCGAAAGTCAGCAACAGTGGTGATACCCGTTCGAGCTGCGATACTGTGAGGGTTACCTATTTGAATAGTGAAAGGGTGGTAAGCCTCGGGCCTGTGGCGAATAGTTTGGCCATGACTTCCAATCGCTGTGATCTGCTCTCTGGAGAGCTCGCTATCTTTAAGAAGTTCATCAACGGCCTCAGCAAATAACTCTCCTAACTCTCGATCTAATAAAGCCATTTCTTCTATCGGATCGTGGGTATACTCAGACTGACTGATTGAATGAATTTGCTGCTGAATAGCGTTTGGAAACGATAGGCTTTTGCTGTGAAGGAGCTGAATGGAAGGCGTGGATGTATCGTCAATACTGCAGAGCACCGCGTCGATTGCGTCGACGCTGGTACCCGACATCAAGCCAATATAATAGGCCATTTAAAGGTTACTTTTGTAGTTTACTGTTATTGTTGCTTGCGCTTGGCTCGTTCAAACGAGCGAAGTAAGTTGTACGTTCAGTTTCAAGTTGTGCCATTAATGGTTTGCTTTGTTCTCTAAAGCGTTCCATTTCATCCTTTGGGACAGGTGCTGCATGGGGTAGCTTAACGGTTCTAGGATTGCGGTGAACCCCATTAACTACAAATTCATAATGCAGGTGAGGCGCTTGAGACATACCTGTCGATCCAACATAACCAATAATTTGTCCCTGTTTTACTCTCTCGCCAGCTTTAACAGAGCGTTTAGAGAAGTGTAAATACTTAGTGGTAATATTATTACCATGCTTGATGAAAACATAGTTACCATTGTATTTATTGTAAGCTGAGTTGGTTACACGACCGTCTCCCGCAGCGCGAACTGGTGTACCGATTGGGGCACGGTAATCAACACCACGGTGTGGCTTGACGCGTTTTTGGATTGGGTGAAACCTTTTTGGATTAAAGTTCGAACTAACGTAGTTAAACTGTAACGGCGCACGAAGGAACGATTTACGTAATGCCTTACCCTCAGGAGTGTAGTAGGCCGTACGATCATTGGTGTCAGTGTAGCGCACAGCTGCAAATGAATCGCCCTGATTGGTGAACTCTGCAGAAAGGATATTGCCATAGCCCACTTTTTCGCCATCAATAAACTTTTCTTCGTAGAGCACCGAGAAACTGTCGTCTTTTCGGATCTCTAAAGCAAAGTCGATGTCATATTCAAATACACCCGCAAGCTCCATAATGACACCGTCTGGTAGTCCTGCTTCTTTACCAGCATTATAGAAACTGCTGGAAATGGTTGCAGTGGCAAAGCGAGTTTTAAATTCAATGGCTTTCTCGTCAACGGCAACATCAAATTCTTTATCGGCAAGTTTAGTCACTTGCAACGTTTCACTAGGACTGTATGGATAGCGAAGACCGAGGAAGCTACTGTCATCGTTACTGGCAAACTCTAGGGTATGACCAGGACGAATTTTTTTGAGAAGCTCAATTTTGTCACCACTTTGCATCATGTAATGCAGATCTGACGCACTGTATCCTTTGCGCTTAAAAATTTTGGCAAGACTATCGCCATTTTCAACCGTTACACTTTCCCACTGAATTTCTGGTTCTTGGGGTTCTGGTGCAATAACGTCTTCTAGTTGATTAACTGGTGCGCTTTCACGGCTTGCTTTCAATGCAATCTCAGTTAGAGACAGCTTTTCTAAAGAATGGCTTTCCATAACCTGATTGTCATCAGCACTTTTATCTAAGGATATTGCTGACGGTTGGGTTACTTGTGTTTCGTCCGATGAAAGGTTTAATTGAAGGATTTCAGTATCTTGTTGTGTGGTTTGTTGCTCTGACTCTTCTCCTGGAGTCATCATAATGAAGCTGGTCACTGCTAAAAGAGCTAAAAACGTGGCAGAAAATAGCAAAGTGCCCTTTCGACGCGTTTTTTTGCGGGAAAAGAGGGGTTTGCTTTTGTTAAAGCCTTTGTAATCTCGGTTAATCATCTCGTTACTTAAGAAGTTGGTTGAACAAATTTTGCGCAGTAACCTTAACCATAATAGCAATTTTGGTCAATGTAAAATGATAAAAACGGGTCGATTTTAGGCTCCAAGATCAAAAAATGTGAAAAAAACGATGTTTTGTGAACAAAGTCGCGAGTTTCTTCATGCGCAAATTCGTTGCATCCTTGGGGTTTTCGTGTATCTTTGTGGCCAATGTCAATAGAGGAAATACGAGACAATGACTGATGTTCAAGTGGCTTTCGCGGAAATTAAGCGAGGAGCTGAAGAAATTCTGTTAGAAGATGAATTACTTGAAAAGCTGAAAGCTGGCAAGCCATTGAAAATTAAAGCTGGTTTTGACCCAACTGCACCAGATTTGCACTTGGGGCATACGGTTCTAATCAACAAATTACGTCAATTCCAGCAATTAGGGCATGAGGTTATTTTCCTGATCGGTGATTTTACTGGCATGATCGGTGATCCAACCGGTAAAAATGCAACGCGAAAGCCATTAACACGGGAAGATGTGCTGGCAAACGCCGAGACCTATAAAGAACAAGTATTCAAGATCCTGGACCCAGCAAAAACAACCATTGCCTTTAATTCTGAATGGTGTGAAAAGCTCGGTGCGGCAGGCATGATCAAACTTGCTTCGCATACTACCGTGGCTCGTATGCTAGAGCGCGATGACTTCAAAAAGCGCTACGGTAATGAACAGCCAATTGCAATTCACGAGTTTCTATATCCGCTTGTTCAAGGTTACGACTCTGTAGCGTTGGAGTCTGATGTGGAGCTGGGTGGTACCGACCAGCGCTTTAACCTTCTAATGGGACGTGAGTTACAAAAGCATTATGGGCAGCGTCCGCAAACTGTATTGATGATGCCCTTATTGGAAGGTTTGGATGGCGTACAGAAGATGTCCAAGTCGCTGGGCAATTATGTTGGCATCACAGAAGCTCCTGGAGTCATGTACCAGAAGCTACTATCCATTCCAGACAGCATGATGTGGCGTTACTTCGAACTGTTGTCGTTTCGTCCTTTGCCTGAAATAGATGAGTTAAAGCAACAAGTTGAACAAGGTGCTAACCCACGCGATATTAAAATTGAGCTGGCAAAAGAAATCATCGAGCGTTTTCATGATAAGGAAGCTGCGGACAATGCGCATAAAGCTGCGGGTAATATTATTAAAGAAGGTGAAGTGCCCGAAGGAACGCCTGAAGTTGAAGTGGGTATGGACGGCGCCGAACAGTTGCCTATCGGTGCAACCATTAATCGTGCTGGTTTAGCGAGCAACTCAGCGCAAGCCAAAGACATGTTGAAAAATGGACGTGTTAAGGTTGACTGGGAAGTAGTCGAGCCATCATTGATGCTTAAACCTGGTAAATATCTTATCCAGGCAGGCAAGAAAAAGATTGCCTATGTAACTTTGAAGTAGTTCACGTTTAGGTCGTTTTCGTCAAAGTCTTTTACAAGAAGCTCACCTCCGGTGGGCTTTTTTGCATTTAGTGTTCCGAAAATAGCACAGAAAGTATTCAATAAAACTTCAGTATTTTATAGGCTAGCTAAGTTGCATGGGGCAACACGGAAATATGGAACTATAATGTTGGAGAACAATTCATGAACAACAAGTTTAAATTATCTAGCCTGGCACTGTTAGGCGCCTCTCTTACACTTCCTTCTACTTTGTTAGCAGAATCCTACATTGTCTTAACCAAAGGCAACAAGATTGATTCGTCACTGATCCAAGAGATTGAAGCACAAGGTGCAACCGTAACCGCTCAGCTACCACAAGTGGGCATGCTAATGATCGACAGTGACAATGGAGACATTCGTGAGCGTTTAAGCAGTAACGCAAAAATTCAAACCACATTTGCAGACATGGATCTGCAATATGTGAGCCCTTTAGAGCAAACCTTACCTGACATTAGTTTCGAGGAGCAGTCAATCAACCCGCCAACGTCAGGAGATGACGATTTCTACTTTGATCTGCAATGGGGCCATGATGCAGTCAATGCACCAGAAGCTTGGCAAGCTGGCGTTAAAGGTCAGGGGGTGCGTGTTGCAGTATTAGATAGTGGTATTATGTCGACTCACCCGGATTTAGCCCCCAACCTAAATACTGCCTTGAGTACTTCTTTTATTAATGGAGAAGCTTACAACAGTCCAGCTGGTTCTCATGGTACTCACGTGGCAGGCACTATTGCAGCAGCCGATAATGCATACGGCACAATAGGGGTGGCGCCTGAAGCAGAAATTGTTACGGTTAAAGTATTATCAGGTGTATCCGGTAGCGGCCCATTCTCATCAATATTCCAAGGTATGGTTTACGCTGCTGATATTGATGCCGATGTTATTAACATGAGTTTAGGAGCCGATATTCCGCGCAACTGCACTTTTGATGGTGTGCACCAGCCTGCTAAAGATTGTGCTGATTTATTTACTGCCCTGAACCGTGTAACACACTATGTAAATAAGAAAGGTAGTGTCATTATTGCTGCTGCAGGTAACGATGCTCGCGATCTTAACCATGATGCGACTCTTAAAGCATTTCCTGCGGAAGGAAATCACGTTATATCTGTTTCATCATTAGGACCAGTTGGCTGGGGGTTAGACACTTCCGCCAACCTCGATGTTTTGGCCAGTTACTCAAACTACGGCAAGAATGGTATTGACCTTGCCGGTCCTGGCGGCAACTATGATCTTTTCTTTACCTATGGAAATGCGCCATGTAACGGTCCTGTATTGTCGGGCTTTACTTGTTACGTATATGACATGGTATTAAGTACGACGCCAGGTGGTTGGGGTTGGAATGCAGGAACCAGTATGGCAGCGCCACATGTTGCAGGCGTTGCAGCTTTGATTATCAGTGAAAATGGTGGTGATATGTCACCGGTTGAAGTTACACGCGAACTGATTAAACGCTCAGATGACATCAACCAACCAGGAAAAGATGATGAAACTGGGCATGGCAGAGTTTCTTCTGGTTATTAATACTTAATAGGAAAACCTAATAAAAAGGCCACCACAGTGGCCTTTTTTAATATTTGTATTAAAAGTGAACGATAACCGTCTGATTTATAGACATTTTGATTACAAAACAGGCGGTTGAAAATAAATTTAATAAAACCTTCAAAAAGAGCTTGCGAAGTGAGAAATGGTGCTTATAATGCGCACCACTTTCGAGGCATAAGTCGCGGGAGGCAAGTCCAGGAAGGGCGGTT
>Ga0209345_10000114_pt1 | contig 115621 bp, 98 predicted proteins | sample Cruoilmetagenom7_FD_187294 | JGI IMG/M metagenome (GOLD analysis project Ga0209345, IMG submission 187294) | Oil polluted marine microbial communities from Coal Oil Point, Santa Barbara, California, USA - Sample 7 (SPAdes) (version 2) | ecosystem: Environmental > Aquatic > Marine > Oil seeps ... | reverse complement strand
AGACGCCATAGGCACCAATCGGCCACCCACCACATCGTAATCCTCCACCACAGACGCCAACCCCTCCTGAATCCATGGCGCATGGTTCTGTCCAAGCCGCGTCATATCCCGCCAGTGCAGCACATGGACAAACTCATGCCGCAGAGTCGCCCCAAGATCCTGAGCCACAAGCCGCCGCTGCTGATGCTCATACGCCCCCCCAACACTTGAAATCCCACTGCTCACTGAGTTCCCAAAGGTTTCCCGCGCCCACTTCCCAAACCCCCGTTTCTCTGGAAGCCCCACCATAACCCACGCAGAATCCCCCCCCCCGCCCATTCCGATCGACCGATCAAGCCCTACAAACACTTCCCTGCCCGCCCAGCGAGTAATCAACTCAAGCTCCGCAACCGCCTGATCCGTCGAAACCGGATCATGCGCACTAACCATCTCGAGCCGCAATGAATCAAGCGTCCGATGCTCCATCTTCTTGGCATGGACAATCGCATTCATTCGCTCTAAATCCGCCTGATGCCGCGAATCAACAATCCGAATCCACTCTTTCATCAGCGTTCCAAAGAACGCAGTCTCCCGGAGCTCGGCAAGGTCCGGATCCCGCATCAACTGACGCCGATCCGTAAACCCATTGAAAATCGCATTGGAGATCGCATCGCTCGCCAGCTCCATCTCCCCCAACCTGCTGTAGACGCTTGCTAGATTGTAAAAACCCACATAACTCCCAGGCCGCCGCTCAGCAAGCTCCTCAAAAACCCGCGCCGCACGCTCCCAGTCCCCCGCCTCCATCGCGCGGATCCCCCTCGCTTCCATCTGCGCCGCAGTCTCCCGTCCCAAACCCTTATCTGGTGCCGCCGCCATCCCCATGCAAACACCCGCAATAGCAATGCAAGCCACCATCTCTATCAATAGAACAATCCGGTTTCGTTTCATCAGCATGAAAGAGTTATTCGGCCAAACCCCGCTCCGCGTTGCACCCAAACCCGTCCAACCTCATCATCACGCCCAATCCATCCCAACACCGCCGATAAAAGTTCCCATTTTCATGGCTATCTCGCGTACACGATGTAGATTCCACAAGCAAGGGCGATAACGGCACCATTCCGCCGCCTCCCCTCAACGCTCGCCTCCCAAGCCCGGTCCTACCCGGGCCCAAACCGCAACCGTTCCGGGAAACATTTTGATTATGAACCACACCACAACGACACCACTCCTTCTTGGCTTCGCCGCTCTCATTGCACTCCCAACCCAAACCGCCCAAGCCGAAATCATCTACATGACACACCAAGGCTCAGGCTCAGGCTCCATCGGAGAGCTCACCTTCGAGAACGCAAACTTCACCATCACCACCTCCGCAGACTACGACGACACCATCCCCTACATCAACGGCCTCAGACTCATCCACGAAAACGCCACCATCAGCATCGCTGGCGTTGGCATCTTCGACTTCACCACAGAAACACAAACATTCGTCAACCACGCCTTCGGCACCGTCGGTTTCACCCGCCTCACACTCGGAGATCTCTTCACAGGCCCCTTCAACTCAGAGTTCTTAGACTGGGACATGACCACAGAACTCGGCCCCATCTCCGGAGACGGAGTCCTCCAACAATGGTTCCTATCAGATGTCAACACAACCGGAGGCCTCCTCCTCTTCGATGGAGAGAACACCGACGCGACCTTCACCGCCTCCTTCTCCATCCCAACTCCAGCCGCATTCTCGCTTCTGACAATCACAGGCCTCGCCGCATCTCGCCGACGCCGCTCCTAATCCAAAGCTAGAAACTACACCCCCCAATCCCAACCCCCACCGGCCGCCCTGACAAGCGGCCGGTTTTTTATGCCCCTACCCGCCCCGCTTGATCAGGTAAAACAGCACCAACCCAACCCCAGCCGCCCCCCACATGACCAGCATCGAGTCCGCAAAGAAAGGCACCACAAGCAACAACACCCCATACAACAACGACCACAGATCCTGCGTCTTCTTCCCATACAAAAAGAACCCCATCCCAAAAGCACTCACAAACACAGCCGACAACAACAACGACGGATTATCAAGATCCATGGCACATCTCCACTCGCCAGCCCATTCAACACAGTCACTTTATCAGATACACAGGCAACCCACACCAACATCATTCCAATCATAACATACTATTCCTACATGAAAAAAATCATCTTCATTATCACGATCCTATTCCTCCTCGTTATCTCTACCGCGGGGATCTGGGCCTACCTCGCCATCTTCTACACCAAACCACTCACCCAAGCCGAACTCAAAGACCTCACCCCCGACTGGACCAAAGCAACCCAAGGCAACTGGTCCCCATGGTTCACCGAAATCGACGGCTCGCAATCCTGGAACCCCGCCGCCAGTTTCAATCAATGGCTCGCCACCATCCCCGACGACCAAAAAGCATGGCCAGTCCTCGTTGACACCTACCACGCCAACGAAAAACTCTTCGACCGTGATCTCACCGGAGCAGAACCAGGCACCGAAGAATGGGACAAACTCACCCAACTCCTCGATCAACCAGAAACCAAAGCAACCATCGCCCGCCTCGTCGAAGCCCTCAACCGCCCCCACATGGGCTGCGGCCTCTACACCACCACCGGACAACACGAACACGACGCACTCATCAAACACGGCAAAGAAGACGATAACTGGAACCCAAGCCCCGAACCAAACCCAGGCATCTACAACATCCTCCTCCCCACCTACGGCAAACACCGCAACGCCGTCTTTCTCCTCACGAACTCAGCAAAGCATGACCTGATCAGCAACCATCCCGACAAGTTCCTCAATAAAATCCAAGCCATCTACAACTCAGCAAAATACGCAGACGAGTTCCCAGTCATCATCTCGTTACTTGTAGGCATAGCAATCGAGAATCAAACCCAAAACACGATCGCATGGGCCCTCGAGCACCACCCCGATCAATTCACCGATACCCATCTAGCCACTTTCCAGATACTCATCGGCAATCAATCAAACCGTACCATGAACTGGATCGGCGAAGCCATGACATTCCACGACATCTGCAGACGTGTAGCCACCGCAGAGGGAAAGCTCGACCCCCTCAAAATGCGCGTCATGAACGGCATTAATTCCGAACCAACGCATCTACCAGATGCACAACTCCACGCCTCGACCACTAGAACCCTAATGGTCTACAACACATCGGTCATGCAAACCACACCACTCTCACGGTTCGATCGAGATGACACACTGCAGTCATCTGAACAACTCTATCTAAATCAAAAACACACCCTCAACAAAACTGGCTCGATGATTGCCGATCTGTTCCGCCCATCACTCGACAAAGCCGCCCAACGAAATCGCCAGCACATCTATGACTCCTTCGCCACCCAACTCATCCTCGCCATCCATCGCCACAAACTCCGCCATGGCGAGTTCCCCAACTCCATCACCACCATCGACACCGACCTCCTCCCCATCACCCCACTCGACGCCTTCTCAGGCGAACTCCTTAAATACAAACTCGCCGATGCCGGCCCGCTCATCTACTCCGTCGGAGACGATCGCACCGACGACGGAGGCACCCAACGCTGGACCATGAAAGACTACGGCCAGTACGGCAGCCCACCCCTCCTCGCCCGCGTCGTCAGCCGCCCAGACTGGTCGCTTACAAAACAACAAGCCACCCAAAAACTCAAAGACGACCCCACCTCAATCACCGGCGACTGGATCCTCTTCCCAACCCCCCAAGACGACCCCGAACCCTACTTCGACGACGGCGACGACTGACCCAGTTGCCGGGACCCCTTAACACACTCTATAGAGAGCAAGTCCACCCGGGTTATCCATGCACTGAGACAAAATTGAACCCGTTATCTCAATAAATTTGTATTGTGACCATAACCGACATCAGATACAATAAACCAAGGATTCTGATAATCTTGAAATTCCATATCGCATGATCATTAGTACGAAAGACCCTATGAAATACACCAACTCAATTCTTGTCCATTCAATACTCCTGGTCCTCTTTGCCGCTGGCTTCGCCCATGCGCAAGACTGCACAGAAACAATCTTCCTTGATCAAAAATTCATCGTCGGAGATTCGCCAGTAAGCATCTCAATTGGCGATCTCGACGCCGACGGCGATCTCGACATGGTCGTGGCCAATCAGTCCAGCAACGACTCGAGTGTACTGCTCAACAATGGCGATGGTTCATTCGCTGTTCAAGTTCGCTACGCTGCGGGCTCAGGGCCGTGGAGTGTATCGCTGGGTGACCTCAACGGCGACGGCCACCTCGACATGGTTGTTGCCAATCGCAACAGCGCCGATACAAGTGTACTGCTCAACAACGGCGACGGGATATTCGCCACAGAAATCCGCTACGCCGTTGGCATTGAGCCCTTTAGCCTATCGCTGGGCGACCTCGACAACGACGGACACCTCGACATGGTTGTCGCCAATCGCAACAGCGCCGACATGAGTGTACTGCTCAACAACGGCGACGGGACGTTCGCCACAGAGATCAGTTACACCGTGGGCATTAGACCGCAAAGCGTAACCTTAGGCGACCTAGACGGTGACGGCGATCTCGATATGGCCGTGGCAACCCAAACAAACGGAACGAGCGTGCTGCTCAACAACGGCGATGGCTCGTTCGCCTCAGAGACCCGCTACGCTGCGGGATCTGCTCCGTCGAGTGTCTCGCTGGGCGACCTCGACAGTGACGGCGACCTCGACATGGCCGTAGCAAACTTCCTCAACGACGACATGAGCGTGCTCCTTAACAACGGAGACGGGACATTCGCCACCCAAACCCGCTACCCCGCAGGCAATGGACCACAAAGCGTGTCGCTGGGCGATCTGGACGGCGACGGTGACCTCGACATGGCTGTGGCCAACTTCGTCACTGACGACACAAGCATACTACTCAATAACGGCGACGGCACATTCGCCACCCAGACCCGTTACTCAGCAGGCAATGGACCTGTGAGCGTGTCGCTGAACGACTTGGACGACGACGGCGATCTGGACATGACCGTGGTCAATAGTGAGAGCAACGACATAAACGTGCTGCTCAACAACGGCGACGGCTCCTTCGACACCCAGAACCACTACGCCACAGGAAATAAACCGTGGAGCCTATCGCTGGGCGACCTCGACAACGACGGACACCTCGACATGGTTGTCGCCAATCGCAACAGCGCCGACATGAGTGTACTGCTCAACAACGACGACGGGACGTTCGCCACAGAGGTCCGCTACACCGTGGGCGATAGGCCAGAGGATATTACGCTGGGCGACGTAGACGGTGACGGCGATCTCGACATAGCCGTCGCCAATACCATTAGCCGCGATACGAGCGTGCTGCTTAACAACGGAGACGGAACGTTCACTACGCAATCCCGCTACCCCGCAGGCAATGCACCCAAAAGCGTGAAGCTGGGTGATCTAGACGGCGACGGTGACCTTGACATGGCAGTGGCCAACTTGAACAGCGACGACACGAGCGTGCTGCTTAACAACGGCGACGGCTCGTTTACCACCCAGACCCGCTACGCCGCAGGCATCGCACCATTGAGTGTTTCGCTGGGCGATCTAGACGGCGACGGCGACCTCGACATAGCCGTCGCCAATACCATGAGTGACGACATGAGCGTGCTGCTCAACAATGGGGACGGAACGTTCACCTTAGAGAACCGCTACGCTGCGGGCAATGGGCCCGTGAGCGTATCGCTGGGCGACCTAGACAGCGATGGCGACTTGGATATGGTCGTGGCCAACCTCAGCGAAGACACGAGCGTGCTGTTCAACAACGGGGACGGGACTTTTGCCACAGATATCCGCTACGCTGCGGGCAGTAGGCCGCAGAGCGTAACCTTGGGCGACTTGGACGGCGACGGCGACCTCGACATGGTCGTGGCAAATGTGATCAGTCGCGACACGAGTGTGCTCCTGAACAACAGCGACGGCTCGTTTGCCACTCAGACCCGCTACGCCGTAGGCATCGCACCGTTGAGCGTTTCGCTGGGCGATCTAGATGGCGACGGCGATCTCGACATGGTCGTGGCAAACTCGGATGTTGACGCCACAAGCGTGCTACTCAATCAGTGTATTGTCTTTGTCTGCACAGCCGACCTCACCCTCGATGGGATTCTCGACTCCCTCGATATTAACGCATTCCTCACAGCCTTGAAAGCCCATGATCCCATCGCAGACTTCACCGCCGACGGCGTGTTCGACTTCTTTGATATCAGTGCATTCCTCACCGAGTTCACCGCGGGCTGCCCGTAATCAATCCCTGAATCGCACTCGGCAAACACAACTGCTCAAGGGCAAATACCCGAGCCGCGACATCTTCTGGTGAGTCATCGCCCGACACCGGGCATCTTCGCTGCTCGATGATCGTCCCCTTATCAAACTCCTCATCAGCAAAGTGCACCGTGCAACCGGACTCAGAAATCTTGCCGTGCTTCGCCGCCTCGACGACCGCGCGGTGAACTCTGAGGCCGTGCATGCCGGGGCCACCGAAGTTTGGCAAGAGCGCCGGGTGAATGTTGATGACCTTGCCACGCACGCGATCAGTGATCGGCACAAGCTTGAGATACCCCGCAAGGATCACCCAGTCGATTCCATACTCCCCGCACACCCGATCGAGTTCGTCGCTGCCGATCCCGCCATCGCACACCATCGCAGGGATACCCGCCGCGATCGCTTTCTCTGCCCCAACACAATCCCGCGACCCAACAACCACCGCGATCTCTGCATCGAGCTCGCCGCGATCAATACACGCAATCAGGTTATCCAGCGTCCGCCCAGAACCAGACAGCAGCACGGCCAATCTCGCAGCAGGTTTGGAACCCCGCTCACCCACCGTCCGAGTCCCGGCATTGTTCTGGATTCTCAGCACACTCCGCAAACGGGAACGGCTTCCCGCCCCGCATCCCGACGAGCGTCATATTGGCCGTCGTCACATGCACAGATTCGTGCGTATGGAACCGCTCAGCACTGACCTCGATCCGCACATCCAGACTCGTCCGACCGAGCCGGGTGGTGTAGGTGTAGTAGTTGACGATGTCCCCGACATGGACCGGCGCATGGAACTCAACGCGATCGACAGCCGCCGTTACCCACGCCATATCCGCGTGCCGCCGTGCCTCGACGAATCCCGCCTGGTCAATGTAGCTCAGAATAATCCCGCCGAAGATGGTGCCGTAAGGATTCGTCTCGCGAGGCATCGCCACAACCCGCATCGACAGCGTCGGCTCATTGAGGGCCCCTTCTGGTGTCGGATGATTGTCTGCGAGTGCCATATGCGTGCTCCCAAAAGCTGTCCTTAGTACGGACTAGTTCATCACTCGCCCAATTGTTCCACGTGGAACAATTGGAGACGCTCAAATACCGCACTCGGCACATACCGCTGAACCACCGGCGCCCAGCCCTCGGGGCCGATCATGCCCTTGACAAAACTTGAACTGAGCTCGCACAGTGTCCGAGGCGGCATCAGGAAGACCGTCGTCAACTCTGGATTCAGATCCGAGTTCACATACCGCATCCCGCGTTCATACTGATAATCGTCCTCGTGGCGGATACCTCGGATGACGAACTTGGCATTGACTCGTTTGGCGTAGTGGGCGAGGAACTCGTTTTGGATGGAGGCGACTTTGACATTTTTGTGCCTAGCAGCAATTTCTTCGAGCCAGGTGATTCGTTCTTCGATCTCGAAGGTGTACTCTTTTTCAGGGTGCTTTGCTACAGCGATAATTAACTCATCGAAAAGGTGCGCTCCTTGTTCGATCATCCAGACATGGCCGTTGGTTGGCGGATCGAAGCTGCCGGCGTAGACGGCTCGGCCGTTCATTTTGCCGTTTGCGGGGGCGGTCATACTGTGGCTCCCTGATTCAATACGGCGCTGACGGCACTGGTGAATATGCTGAGTCCGGGGGTTGGGCCGGATTTGGTTGCCGGATCTAGGCGGGTGGCAAATGGGTGGCGGTTCCAGTCGAGCATTCGTTCGGGGTGTGGCATGAGTCCGAAGATGAGTCCGGTTGGGTCGCAGACGGCGGCGATGCGGTCGTGGGAGCCGTTGATGTTTTCTGAGTATCTCAGGGGCACAAGGTTGGGGTTTATTTCGTAGTTGTCCTTAAGGACGAGTCTGCCCTCGGCATGGGCGTGGGGGAATCTGCACAGTTCTGGGTTCTCGCTGAACTCGGAGAGTCCTTGGGTCCAGACGCAGTTGGTGGATTGGTTGACATCCATGACCGACCAGTCGTCGATGAAGCGGCCGTGTTCGTTTTGGCACAGGGCGATGGAGGCTTCGCCGGCTTCCGAGTCTCCTGGGAGGAGTCCGAGCTGGACGAGGACTTGGAAGCCGTTGCAGATGCCGATGATGGGAACGCCGCGATCGCGGGCGGCTTTGAGTTCTGGGAGGAGGTGCTTGCGGGCGTGCATGGCTTTGATCCGTCCAGAGGCGATGTCGTCGCCGTAGGAGAAGCCGCCGGGGAATCCGATGAGGTCGTAGGATTGGAGGAGGGATGGGTCGTCGCAGAGGGCGTCGAGGTGGACCGAGCGGGGCGTGGCGCCTGCCATGGAGAAGGCGCGGACGAGCTCGGCGTCGCAGTTGGTTCCTGCGGTGCGGATGACGAGGGCCGAGGGGTTGGTCGGTGTGGTCATGTGGTGATCGTAGACCCGATTTGAGGCGTATAATCGGAGAAGGTCGGCCCTTGGGACAAAGGAGCGATCAGACGATGAATTTTGTTGAAAGGACTTTCCAATGCCTGCAGTATTTCCATTTCGCGCTGTTGAATATAACCAGGGTTCGGGCGATGTCTCGGCTGTAATCGCACCACCATACGATGTGCTGGATATCTCCCAGAAGCAGGCGTTGCTTGATGGGCATGCGAACAATATTGTGGGTATTGATCTGCCTCATGTGCCGGCCAAAGAACTTGGACCCAAGGAGGTCTACACGGCGGCGGGTGAATCGTACCGTGGGATGCTGAAATCTGGCGAGCTTCGCAAGCGGGAGACGCCCGCGATGTTTGCGTACCGGCAGTCTTTTGAGTTTGAGGGCGAGCAGTACGAGCGGTGCGGGATGAGCGTGACTGTTGAAACCGTGCCTTTCGGGGAACGCGACGGCGGCGGGATCCTCGCGCATGAGCAGACCTTTGGCGGACCAAAGGAAGACCGCAAGGCGCTGATGGAAGCGACGGCGTGTCAGACCTCACCGATCTTTGGGGTGCATCAGGATGCCGAGGGTGTTGCGACGGGGATTGTTCGCGCGATCATGGCGTCACGCAGTCCTGATGTGACGGCGAAGATTGCTGATGGGGTACAACAAGAGGTTTGGGCGGTTGATGACGAATCGACGATCGCGGCGTATCAGGATGCGTTGGCGGGCGAGGACATCTTTGTGGCTGATGGGCATCATCGGTACAACACCGCGTTGAACTATCTTGATGAACAGGGCGATGTGCCCGCGGATCATCCGGCACGCAGGACCATGATGGTGCTCGTTTCGATGGCTGATCCGGGACTCGCGATCGGGCCTACGCATCGGGTGCTTGGCGGGATGGAAGACTACTCGATTGATGAGTTCCGGAATGCGGCGGCGGGGCTGCTCAATATTGAGCCGATTGATAATGACCCACAGACATTCCTGTCACAGATGGATGATCTTGCTGAACGCGAGAAGACCAATGTGTTTGGGATTTACGATTATGACACGGGGCTGTGCTTTGCGGCTTGGCCGACCATGAAAGATCCGCTGCAGGAAAAATTCCCGGACCAGTCTGCGGCGTGGCGGCATCTTGATGTGGCGATTATCCAGCACTTGATTGTGGATGAGATTTGTTCGCCTGAGCTTAATGGTGGTGAGCCTGTGAAGTGGGCGTTCCCGCATTCGATTGATGAAGTGATTGCGCTTGGTCGCGGCGAGGAGACGGGGAGCTCGATCGCGGGTGGCGGGAAGCCGCAGGTGGCGATTATTGTTCGGCCTACTCCGCTTGAAGCGGTGCGGGATGTGTCGCGTGCGGGCGAGTTGATGCCTCAGAAGAGTACCTTCTTTTATCCGAAGCTGGCTACGGGGTTGTGGTTGAATCCGTTGGGGTGAGGTGGTATTGCGTATAGAAATCTGCCTTGAATAGCTACGCGGAAGATGGTGATTATGGAATCCAGAAAACGAAGCCCGAGTGAAGTCCATTGGGAATATTATCTAGGTCTGGAAGAAGATTTTTTAAAATGCGCTAGGTACATCGATTTATCGAATGACCACATGGATGTATTTTCTCAATTATTTACACAAACACTCATCTCAGGATGCGCTGAATTTGAAAGCGTAAGTAAAGCAATCGCTTCATGCGTCGGCTTCAGAAAAATTTCAGGAATCAAAGATGTAAGAAAAATATACTCTCTTAAAGAAGTATTCCTTTGGGACACACAGCTTCGTGTTCTCCGAGGAGATATTGAGGTGAAACCATTTGCTGATTGGCCTGAGAACGAATCGCCTTCATGGTGGCAGGCTTACAACGAAGTCAAGCACGCTCGACATACCAGTATGCAATTTGGGTCAATGAAGAACGCCTTATACTCGCTAGGAGGTTGTTTTTTGGCCAACATCATTTTGATGAACAACGAATCTAAAATTTTACACAATCACGCTTTGCAAGGCATCAGAATGTCTCAGCTATTCAAGTTCAAATCGAATAGCACATTCTTAGCAAAACACCCTGAAGACTACAGTCCACCATACGCATTAGGCTGGACCCTTTACACACACAAAAACGATTTGCTTGTTCGATTAGGCTCTGAAGAACCTGATTCAATCTAGAGTACAAAGAGTGATCGCGACTATCAACTTTAGTGACTGGGAATCCGCTTAGAAGTCTAGTTTTTTGGCGTAGGGGGAGTCGGAGTCTTCGGTCCAGCCTCGGATTCTCTTTGGGGCGTCTAGGAGCTCGCCATCGAGAGTGTGGACGGTCATTTTGGCGCCGCGGGCCCTGAGGTGGGCGAGCTGTCTTGAGCCGATCTTGGTGCGGAGTTTGACGAACTGGTCTACATAGTCGCGGGCGGTGACCTCGGTCCGGTTTTCGATGGTGTGGATTGTTTTGGAATCCGACAAGGGGATGACGATTTCGAGTTCTTGGATGGTGCCTATGGAGTGTTTTTTGACTCGGGCGATGAGGTCTTCTTGTCCGAGCGGTGCTGGGTCGCCCTCCTTTGCGGGGAGGGAGCACAATGGGATTGAGCCTGGGATTCTGGATTGCCAGTAGAGGAGGTCGGCGGTGTCGGTGAGTTTGTCGGCTTTATTGAGGAGGACCTGGTATTCGGGCCTTTGGTAGCGGGAGAACTCTTTGCCTTCGCGTTTGGCGGTGTCGGCGAACTTGTCTTCCCGTTTTTCGACTTCCTCGAAGAGATCGTCGAGGGTTGTTAACACAGTCTCGTAGTGGAGCTCGATGGATTTGTCAGCGATGTCGAGGACGATGAGGATGAGATCCGCGTGCATGGCTTCTTCGAGGGTGGCCCTAAATGACGCAACGAGGTGGTGCGGGAGGTCGCGGACGAATCCTACGGTGTCTGAGAGCATGGCGTTGTGACCGCCCCCGAGGTTCCATTCTCTGGTGCGGGTCATGAGGGTGGCGAAGAGTCGGTCGTCGGCGTAGGCGCCGCCTTCGGTCAGCGTGTTGAAGATTGTTGATTTGCCGGCGTTGGTGTATCCCACTAAGCCGACGGTGAAGTGGTCGTTGTTTCGTTTTTCGACGGCGCGGCGTTTTCGGGCCTGGATGTCTGCGAGCTCGCGTTGGAGGAGTGTTTTGCGGTTTTGGACGAGGCGGCGGTCGATTTCGAGCTGTTGTTCGCCGGGGCCTCGGGTGCCTACGCCACCGATGCCGCCGGAGCCGACGATGCGTTCGAGGTGGGACCACATGGCGCGGAGTCTTGGGTAGGTGTATTCGAGCTGGGCGATCTCGACTTGGAGTTTGGCTTCGTGGGAGACGGCTCTTGAAGCGAAGATGTCGAGGATGAGTTCTGAGCGGTCGAGGATTTTGCAGTTGGTGTGTTCTTCGATTTTGGCGATCTGTCTTGGGGAGAGGTCGTGGTCGAAGATGATGGTGGCGACATTGAGTTCAGCACAAGCGTTTTTGAGCTCTTCGAGCTTGCCCTTGCCCATATAAGTGCCCGCGACTGGTTTTTGGAGGCGTTGTTCCATTTCGCTGACGACGACAGCGCCCGCTTGGACGGCGAGCTCGCGGAGCTCTCCGAAGGGGTCCCGCTCGTCGTAGGTCGAGCCCGGCAAGCGGACAGCGGCGAGCATGGTACGCTCGGCTTGGACTTTGATGGATTGACGGTCGGTGGGTTCTGGCATGGATGAGAATCGTAGGGAGGAAAATCAAGCTTTGAGGGGGTGGAGGTTGTGTTTGGATCGGTTGTTGTTGAGGAGGACGAAGGCTGGGGGGTGGGCGGCGAGGAGCTTGAGGAGCTGGGTGGAGGAACATTCGAGGCGGAGGGCGGCTTTGGATGGGTCGTGGGTGCATGCATCGAGCATGTCGAGGGCTTCGGCGAGCATGGAGGGGTAGTCGATGTGCTTTGAGGAACAGGCGATTTTGTTTTTTTGGACTCGGGTTTTCCAGAGGTCGGAACGGGCGTCGCCTGTTGAGACGGGGTGGCGGATCGTCAGGGCGAGGGTGTGGCGGAGCCTTGAAATGGCAACGGTTTGATTTTCGGCGGCGCTGCGGCGTTCTCCGGCTTGGGCGGTGGTGGCGGTGGGTTTGTGGGTGATGGTGATGTGGGTGGAGACTTTGTTGCGGTGTTGTCCGCCTGGGCCTTGGGAGCGTCCCTTTGCGATGGTGCAGTGCTTGAGGAGTTCTTCGATTGGGATTGTGGCGGGGTGCGGGGGCATCACTAGCAGGCCGTGGTTGGTGTTGCTTGGAGGGTGAGGTCGTCGGAGCAGCCTTGCTCGAACATGACGGAGCCGAGGGCGGCGATCATGGCGGCGTTGTCGATGCAGTATTGCATTTCGGGGATGTGGAGGGCGAGGTTGTTGTCTTTGGCGAGCTTGGTGAACTCTGAGCGGAGGAGGGTGTTTGCGGAGACGCCTCCTCCGATGATGATGGATTTGAGATCCGGGTTTGCGTCGAGGGCGCGTTGGGCTTTGATGGTCAGTGCTTTGATGGCGGCGCGTTGGAAGCTTGCGGCGAGGTCCCGGGTTCTCTGCTCATTGAGTTCAGGGGGGACTTCGGCGAAGCGTTGGGGTTTGCCTGGGAGCTTTGGCGGGTTGGGCTTGCCTTTGGCTGCGTAGAGGAGAGATGTTTTGAGACCGGAGTAGCTGAAATCGAGAGAGTCTTTGCTGAGCCTTGAGATCGGGAAATCGATGAGGCGGTCGTTGGCTTCTGGGTGTTGGGCGAGGCGATCGATGTGGGGGCCGCCGGGGTAGGGGAGATTTAATATCGATGCGGCTTTGTCGAATGCTTCGCCGATGGCGTCGTCGATGGTGGCGCCGAGGCGGGTGAGGTTGGTTGGGGAGGTGAGTTTGTAGAGGGAGGTGTGTCCTCCTGAGACGACGATTCCTAGGGCAGGAAACTCTGGTTCAGTTTGTGCGTCGAGGAATGGCGCATAGAGGTGCGCGTGGACATGGTCTACTCCGACGATTGGTTTGCCGAGTGACCATGACAGTGCTTTGGCTGCTGATAGGCCGACGAGTAGGGATCCTACGAGTCCGGGGCGGTGCCCCACTGCGATGGCGTCGAGGTCCTCAAAGGTGACATTGGCTTCGGCGAGTGCTTGGTTGAGGACGGGGAGGATGTTGATTTCGTGGAGTCTTGATGCGATCTCGGGGACGACTCCGCCGTACTCGGCGTGGGTTTGGGTTTGCGATGCGACAACTGACGAGAGGACTTCGGTGGAATCGCGCACGATTGATGCTGCGGTTTCGTCGCAGGAGGACTCGATACCGAGGACGATCACTGGTCGGAATCCGGTTCTGGTTCGATGACTGGTTCGATCACCTTCACATCGGCGTCGATGAGCCAGCGTTCGAGGTTTTGGCCTGTGATTTCTAGGGTGGTGACTAGATTTCCTTCGGCGTCGCGGACTTCGAGTTGGCCGCCGGCGATGGCGAGGTCGTCATCCCAGAGGTCGAGGGGATTCTCGTCGCTTTCAACAACGGTTTCGATCGCGGTAACGCGCTTGGCGATGCGTTCGAGCTGGCGGTAGATGCGTTCTTCTTGGAGGCGGAGGGCGACGAGTTCTTCGTAGGCGGCGTCGTCTGGTTGGTTGGAATCGATGCCTACAGGGGCGAACTCTCCGGTCTCGATGCGATTGGTCATAACGGCCATTGCTGCGGTGAGCTGGACATCGTCGAGGGCTTCGACGATTTCGGTCGTGTTGTTGAGTTCTGGGGTATCGGTTTTATGGATGACTTCGTTTTCGCGTCGGGCGGTGAGCATGGCGGCACGCTCTGGATTGGTCATGGAGAGGTAGTAGCCTTCGGTTGGATCAACGCCCCACATGGTGGAGTCGTCTTTGCGGTGGAGGAGGCGCCCCGAGGGGAGGTAGTAGTACTGCTCGGTCATTTTGAGGGTGCCCGCGCCGGATTCGAGTGGGCGGACGGTTTGGACGGAGCCTTTGCCGAAGGAGCGGGCACCGATGACGATGGCTCGGTTGTGGTCTGAGAGTGCGCCGGCGAGGATCTCTGAGGCTGATGCTGAGTTTGAGTTGACGAGCGTGATGATTGGGAAGTCTGGGAGGGTGCCTTTTTTGTGGGCTTTTTCGGAGCGGTCTTTGTGTGCTCTGCCTTTGGTGGAGACGATGACGCCGTCATCTAGGAAGAGGTCGGCCATTTGAACGGCTTCACTGAGGAGGCCTCCGGGGTTGTAGCGGAGGTCGAGGATGAGGCCACCGAGCTCGCCGCCGGCGTTGTCGGTCGCGGTCTGGATTGCGGCTTCGAGGTCATCTGCACAGTCCGGGATGAACTGTGTCAGGCGGATGTATGCGATGTTGTTTGAGTCGTCGATGAGGTAACGCCAGGGGCCTTCTCCGCCATCGCTGCGCATGAAGCCTTTGACGGCTTGGACCTTGATGTGGTCGCGGATGATTGGGATTTCGATTTCCTCGGCGTCACGCTCGACGGTGATGGTGACTTTGGTTTTGGGTTCGCCTAAGAGGAGATCGATGGAATCGTTGATGGAGAAACCTTCGGTGGTATCGCCATCGATTTTGATCACTTTGTCGTCGGCCATGACGCCGGCTTTCCATGCGGGGGAGTCGTCCATTGGGGAGGCGATGGTGAGCCAGCCGTCTCGGATGATAACTTCGGCACCGATGCCGACATATTCGCCGCGCATGTCTTTGTTGAAATCTCGCTCAAGGCTTGCGGGGATGAATGCGGTGTGTGGATCACCGAGTTCTTCGAGCATGCCTCGGATAGCTCCGAGTTGGATATCTTCGTCTGTGGGTTCGGTGACGTAGAGGTGCTCGATCATGTTGTGGACATCAACGATGGGGTCGTAGAAGCCGTAGTCGATGTTTTTGGTGGTGTTGGAGGTGACGGCCATCGCTGAGCCGAGGGCGGTGGCTGCGAGTACGAAGAGGAGGGTGCTGGTGCGTTTGGTGAGCATATTTGATTCGCCTTTGGATTGGGCTTTGGTTCTATAGACCACAATACGCGATTGGATCGGGTTTGTGGGCCTAGAAGGATAGCTAGCTATACATCTATACCGAGCAAAGGGATGTGCGGTTCAGGGATTCAGGATTGGTTTGAGAGGTCCTGGATGCGGTTGAGGAAGCTTGAGGCGGAGGTATTGCCTGAGAACTGGCCGAGGATTTGGCCGTCTTTGATAACCAGGGTGGTTGGGTAGGAGTTGACTGGGAGCATGCGGATCTGGTCGCTGTTGGCCCCGTCTTCTAGGTAGACTGGGACCATGTTGTCTTTGACCCACTGGGTGACTTTGCTGTCAACTAGAGCACCTTTTTTGAGGGCTTGGCATGGGGGGCACCAGTCGGCGGTGACCAGTACGAGCATTGGTTTTCCGGTGGCTTCTGATTTGAGGGTTGCTTGCTCGATGGAGAGTTGGGCGGAGAAAATTGAGGGGGTTTCGGCGGGGCCTGCGATGATGTTCATGACCTTGGGGGCAAGGATGAACGCGACGAAGGCGAGGAAGATGATGGTGATGAAATGGTTTTTTGCGTTCTTCATAATGGCGATGACTCCGTATCAAACAATGGCTTTGGGAGGGGTTGTATTCCAGCGGATTGAGATTTACCAGTCGTGTGTGGTGGCGATGAGGGGTGATAACAGGTCTTTGCGGGTGATGAGGCCTGCATCGACGCCTGATCTGGTGACGATGGCGAGGTGGGCGCCGGCGGCGTTCATCTCCGCGAGGGCTTTGCGCATGGGGACTTCGGTGTTGAGGCGGACGATGGGCTTGATGACGGATTTGATTGAATCTTCGGTCGAGGTGTAGAGGTCGATGGCGTGGACGGATCCGATGATCTGGCCGTCGGGAGAGTGGACGGGGTAGCGGGAGTGGTTTGATTGCTGGATCTTGGCGAGGGCGTCTTTGCGGGAGGTGTGGGTGTTGATTTTGATGACGCGGGTGAGGGGGATCATTGCGGTGCGGATTGGGGTCTGGTTGAGGGTGAGGGCGCGGTCGATCATTTCTGTTTGGGATTGGGTGATCTGTTCGTCGGCGTGTTTGATCAGGTCGGCCATGTGCTGGCGGGCGTTGCGGACTGAGCCTGTGAGGTCTGCGCCGAGGAGTTTGGAGGCGGTGGTTGCGATGAATGTGATGACGGGGGTGATGGGGATGATGGTGAGGGATGTCCGCATCGCGACGATGAAGTTGGCGAGGCGTTCCATGAGGGTGTTGGAACGGGAGCGGAAGAGTTCTTTGGGGATGGACTCTGCGAAGATGAGAAGGATTGGGGTCAGGACGATGGCTTGGATAATGATGATGAGGGTTTCGCTGAGATTGGTGGTTGAGAGCAGCGCGGTGATGGCGAGGGTGGCGAGGTAGTTGAAGGCGTTGTTGTACACCAAGAGGGTGGTGAGGACCGGGGCTGGGTTTTGGAGTTGAGTATGGAGGGTTTGGGCTTTGGGTTGGTCTACGGAGCGGACGCGGACAAGGACTCTGGATACGGAATACAGACCGACTTCGAGACCGGAGCAGAGGGCGGAGCCGAGGATTCCGATGAGGGCGAGGGCGGACCAGATGATGAGCTCGGGGGTGTTCATTTAGAATCCCCCGCTACTGATTCTGCTTTTAGCTTTGGGGGGTCTGTATTGAGGGTGACTTCGACGGTTTCTACGACGAGGTCGTTCATTGAGTGGACTTTGAGGGTGGCGGAGCCGAGATTGATTTCGTCGCCAACTTTGGGGACCCGCGCAAGGGTGTGCATGATGAGGCCGGCGAGGGTTTTGGCTGGGGATTTGGCGAGTTCTAGACCGCCGAAGAGAGTGGACCATTCGTGGACGGCGATGCGTCCTGGGACCGACCATGTGGCGGGGCCGATCATCTGGATGTCTTGGGCTTCTGTTGATTGTTGGTCTGCGATGCCTGAGAGCAACTGGTCTGCGATGTCGGCGAGGGTGACGAGTCCTGCGACGGTGCCGTGCTCGTCTACGGCGAGGGCGATGGTTTGGGCGTTGTCGCGGAGCTGGTTGAGGAGGGTTTCGAGATTGGCTTGTTCGGGGATAAAGAGGAGGGGCGCGAGGGAGTCGCGGATGGATGCGCCGCCCAAGATTTTTTTAGCGTCGGTCATTCCGATTGGGGTGCCATCGAGGCCGCCTTCGAAGACTGGGAAACGGGTGGCGTTTGAATCGTTGCAGGCGGTCAAGACATCGTCGGTTGTTGCTTCGGCGTCGAGCCAGGTGAAATCTACGCGAGGGCGCATGATCTCTTCGACCTTGCGCTGCGAGAGCATGACGATCGCAGAGAGGAGGTCTTGTTCGGACTGGTCGATGAGGCCTTCGGTTGTTCCGAGGGCGAGGAGGGTGGACATTTCTTCGGGGGTGATGCCGGGGGGCGGGGGTGGTCCGGGGACGAGGAGGCGGGTGCCTGGGAGGATGAAGTAGCGTTCGAGGATGGCGATCAATGGGCGGAGCGGCTGGCGGATGATGAGGTGGATGGGGGAGACGATCTTGAGACAGAGCGTTGGGCTCGCAACGGCGGCGAGTTTGGCAAAGACCTCGCCGACGAGGATGATCGAGAAGAGCGAGACGAGGGAGATGGTGATGCGGGCGGTGGTGGTCTCGGCGTGGAGGGTGAGGATGGATGCGGAGATGAAGTAGCCGACATTGACGACCATGTTGAGGAGGAGGACCTGCAACAAGAGCTGGCGTGGGTTGGCGAGGAGTCGATCGACGGCGAGGGCGGCTTTGGGGTGGTCGTTGCGGAGGGTTGCTCGCTTGGCGCGGGAGAGCCCGAAGAGTGCGGTTTCGGATGCGGAGGCGATGGCGGAACACACGAGGAGCGCGGCCATCGTGATGATGAGGGGGGTTTGGGTGAGGGATGTGGGGTCGGTGGGCATCATTTATATCTATCGGCAATCAATGACATCTTGTATGGAGTACTTTAAAATTCTACGTTGGATGGGTCATATGTGGGGTCGAGTTGTTCGATGAGGCGTTCGGTGTATCGCCAGGCGTTGAGGTGGGTTCGGATGGTTTGTTTGATTTGGGTGTGGTCGGCTTCGGGAGTTGTTGCGATAGAGTTGAAGAGGGTGGTGATGGTGGCGATGGTCTTTGTGCGTTCGATGCTCGCCCAAGCTTGCCAGCGGGGCCTGGCTTCGGTGGGGTCGGCTTGGAGTTCTTCTTCGATTTGGGTTCTCAGTTCCATCATCTCCATGAGGAATCCGTCGGGGAGGGATTTGTCTTTTGGGGAGGGGCCACCCACGAGATCGAGCATGAGGTTGGCTCTTGCTTCGTCACTCAGAAGTGTGTCGCGGGCTTGGTTGAGGGTTGCGGGGTCAAGAACTGGTTTGGATTCTTGTGACACCAGATCTGGGTGTGCTGTGGAGAGTCTTTGGAGGTAGGCGCGTTGGATCTGGTCGGGGGTGACGGAGAAACTTGGCTTGATGCCGAGGATTTGGAAGGGATTGGGGGGATTTGGCGGGTTTGTTGCTTCGTTGGTCATGGTTTGGAGTATAGGTTTGACAGATGGGCTCTGATCGGGGATGATAGGGTGTTGGGCATTGAGGCCTGGCGTGATTGACGGCGTGCATTCTGATTGATTATTCGTATCGTTGGGTTGAAAGGATTTGATCTTGACCAAGCATATTGGCATTGTGGCGGTGAGCCCTGAGGGGGCGGCGTGTTGCTACCGGCAGCTGTTCCGGCATGCGTCGGTGAAGCTGCCTGCGGATCAGCATCCGGTGGTGTCTATTTATAACATCCCGCTGGCGCTTTACATTCAGGCGGTGCGATCGGACAACTGGCGGCTGGTGGGGCAGATGCTGCAGGAGTCTGCTCAGAAGCTTGCGGAGATCGGGGCGGAGTTTTGCTTTACTCCTGACAATGCGGTGCAGCACGCGGTTCAGCTTGCCGATGTCAACTCGCCGATCCCTTGGATCAAAATGACCGACGCGGTGGCCGATGCGATCTCGCGTGATGAGCGGAAGGTTGTTGGGGTGCTGGGGACGAAGTATGTGACCTCGGGGTCGGTGTACCAGACGGATCTTGGGATCAAGGGGATTAAGCTGGTGCGCCCGAGCGACGAGGATGCGGAGGTGATTGATGGGATCATCTTTGACGAGCTGATCTATGGGGGGATTTGTGATGACTCGCGCGCGAAGGTGATGAATGTTGTGGATCGGTTTGTGGAGAAGGGGTGCGAGGGGTTGATCTTGGGGTGCAGCGAGGCGCCGCTGATGATCTCGGCGACGACTTCGCCGCTGCCTTTGTATGATGCTTCGGACATCATTGCGGAGCGGGCGATGGAGTTTGCTGTTAGTTCTTAGATTGAGATTAAACTAAATCTTGAATAGCTTCTGTGGCTTGGCTGGTGAAGTCTGGGGTGGTCCAGATGTTGTTGTGGCCGGCGTGTTCAATTTCAAGAAGCGTTGCGTTTGGGGAGGCGGCGGCGATTGCTTTGGAGTCGGCTAATGGGGAGACGGGGTCTTGGGAGCCGTGGATTATGAGGAGGGGGACGGGGAGTTCGCTTGCGATTTGATCGCGGGCGAAGCCGGTCCATTTTGGGCCTACGCGTTTTAGGATTCCGATGAGGGCAATGGCGGGTTTGAGGTTGAAGTAAGTCGGGAGGCCTCGGAGGCGGATGACATTTCTTGCGGGGGTGATGGCGAGGGTGTAGGGGGATTCGGCGATGACGGCTTTGATGTTGTGCTGGGATGCGAAGTCTTTGGCGGTGCGGAGGGCGATGCCGGCGCCCATGGACCAGCCGTAGATGATGGTTGGTTTGGATTCGTCGAGTGAAGATAAGAGCGTGTCGATGTCGGCGTGTTCGGTCGCGCCCATTTGGGAGGTGCCGGTGGATTCGCCGTGTCCTGGGAGGTCGATGGTGATGATTTCGGATGCGAGCTTTGCGAGGTGCGGGATTCTTGGGAGTGCTCCGATGGAGGAGGAGCCCCAGCCGTGGATGAGGACGAGGCGTGGGCCTGCTGGATTGTGGGCTTTGACCTTCCAGGCTTGGAGAGTTTGGTTGTTTGATTTGAACTCGATTTGTTCGAACTCAAGCGGCTTGTCAAGCTCGGAGGGGTCAGCTGGAAAGTTGCGATGGAGCGCCCAGGCGTAGGTTCGCTTCGGGGGGTGGAGGAGGGACCATGCGGTGTAGAGGACCGTGATTATCCAGAACCCGAGGGCGCCGATGGCGAGAAGTTGGAGGAGGCCGAGCCATGCTGGCATGTGCTAGAAACCTACCAAGGATTTGATGTCGTTGAAAGTGACCAAGAGGAACATGCTCGCGATGAGCAGGAGTCCGGCCATGGTGACGGCGTTCTGGACGATGATGGGGATTGGTTTGCCTCGGACCCATTCGTAGATGAGGAAGAGGAACTGCCCGCCGTCGACGATGGGGAGGGGGAGGAAGTTGATGACGGCGAGATTGATCGAAATCAAACCCATGAAGAAGAGGACCTTGATGAATCCTTCGTCGGCGATGAGGGTGCCGATGTGGGCGATGCCTACAGGGCCTTTGAGGTGTTCGACTTTGACGGTGCCTTGGGAGAGGCGGAGGAAAGTCAGGTAGGTCTGGAGCATGACTCTGCGGGACTCGTGGAATCCTCGGCCTACAGCGTCGATTGGGGATGATGCTTTGTCGATTTGTTGGATGGGGAGGAAAAGGGTGGACATGTCTGGGCCGCCGGGCCAGCGTTTGTTGAGGGAAGCGAGGGAGGAGAGTTGATCAGTGGTCAGGGTGATGGTGGCTTCGAGGGGGAATGGGTTGCCGTGGACTGTGTAGGTGACCGGGAATGATTCGGAGTTGTGATCAAAGATGATCTGCACGGCTTGGTCAAGTGTTTCGATCGGTGTCCCATTGATTTCCGTGATGGTCGCGCCGGCTGGGAGGGTGGTGGCGAGTTGATCGGCCACAGACGGCGAGATGGAGAACATTGTATTGGAATAGGTGGTGGTGTCTGGGTAGAAGCCGACGCGGCCGTCGTCGGAGACTTGGACGGCGAGCATGATCAGTTTGCCATCACGCATTACCTGGATGTCGATTGGCTTCCCGCTGTTGTCACGGATAGCTTTGATGCCTGCGTCGAGGGAGGGGAAGACAATTCCTGCGATGACGGTGAAGATATCGCCCGGCATGAGGCCTTGTTTGGTTTCGGCGGCGGAGACATCGGGGTGGACGCGCATCAGACCTGTGATCCCGAGGATGTGCTGGATTTGCAGGGTGGTGTCGTCGATCTCGACCTGATGGGCCATGAGTTCTTGTTGGGGGGCGACGGTGAGGGTGCTGGATTCGCCTTGTGGGGTTGTGTAGGCGACGGTCAACTCACCGCTGTTTGAGGCGATGCGTTGGATATCGACTGTCGTTTCGACGGGCTGGTTGTTGATGGCGGTGATTGTTGAGCCGGGGGGGACTTGGGCGAGGGCGTAGTCGTCGGCTCTTTGGTTCCAGAGGTCGAGGTTGTCGGTGAGGACAAGTTCGGTTGAGCGGAGGGGGGTGACTCCGAGGTCGAGGAGTCCGAGCTGGGCGCCCGGCTTGAGGTTGGCGGAGTATTCGATTGGCTCGTCGATGCCGTCACGCTGGATCATGATGATCGCGGGGCGTTTGGGGGAAGACATGGCTGATTCTGTTGGGATGTCACGGAAGGCGCGGACAGATGTGCCGTTGATTGAGAGGACGGTGTCTCCGGGTTGGAGTCCGATGGCGTACTGGGAATCAGCTGGCGTAGCGATGGATGCGGGGCTGCTTGGGAGGACCTGCCCGATGGTCGGGGGCATGATGTTGAGGCCTACGGAGAAGACGAGGATGAAGAGAAGGGCGGCGGTGATGACATTGACGACGACACCGGCGCTGATGACGACAAGCCGCTTTGGGATTGGGCAGTTCTGGTAGGAGTCCGGTGCCGTTGAGACTGCGTCGGGGTTGAGGTCTTCTTGTCCGAGCATTTTGACATAGCCGCCGAGTGGGAGCCAGCTCAGGCGGTATTCGGTTGGGGAGATGTCGAGTTTGGTGTGATCGCCGTTGTTGTCGCGGACGAGTTTTTGGTAGGCGGGTTCGCTGGATCCGGATTGGAATCCCAAGCCTTTGCGGAAGGAGCAGGCGACTTGACCGAAGCCGATGGAGAAGGCGAGGACGCGGATGCCGGCCCATTTTGCGGCGATGAAGTGTCCGAGTTCATGGACGAAGATGATGGAGCCGAATCCGAGTGCGATGGTGAGGAAGTTGACGAGGGTGCCTAGGGGGCCTGGGATATCGAACATGTGGTGCTCCGGGCGGGGGTCGTATCTTTGGTAGTGTATCGGGCCAATCCGGGGTGAATTGGGTAGGAATTGAAGAAGGAATGACGCATCTGCATCAGGGCCCCCACTTCATTGAGAAAGCGGGTTGCTCTATCCGGATGGGGATATAGATTCGATTGTTATTTTTTGGACTTGAGCTCGAAGATGGTCTGGGTTCTGAGCACCAAGGACTCGGCAGCGATCAGGTGGTAGGACTGGATGTGGATCTGGTCTGCGAATTTTTGGACATCCACAAGCGAAAGACATGATCCGACGCGGTCGTTCCAGCGGTGGGCGAGGGCGTCTTGGTCGCGGGCGAGCTGGTCGAGCTCTTCGAGGGTGTCGTTGTAGATATGTGCGGAAAGCTGCTCTGTCTGGGCGGCGGTGATGTAGTTGATTTTGGTGCGGAGGACCCGGTGCTCAAAGTCCTTTTCAGCTGAGCAAAGCAGGGATTCGACGAGTCCGATTTCTGAGTTGCCCAGTGTGTTGTCGGTGACATACTCAGTGGCGCAGCCGTCTACGGAGGTAAAGATGCAGGCGTGGGAGCCGGGCATGATAAAGGTATTGAGGGTGTAGTAATCTTGAATAACTGTGCGTGAATCTGCGCAGTGGGTGAGTTCTGGTTGGAGAGATCTTGCGTAGAGGAGAGTTTGGTAGGATTGAAGTCGAGCGGTGGAGTTGATTGTTGTGGCCATGGATTCCTTTCCATGCGTTGACGGTCGCTCCGGTGTGCATTGGAGCGATCGTGTGACATTGTCCCGGGGAAATTCTCGCAATACTTGCGAGTAAGCCGACGATGTTATCGGATCATTTGTATTTCTCCAAGGGAGAAGTGGATGATTGATCCAAAATAGGTAGATCGGCCTGAATTTCCGTATGTGGTACAAGATAGCAGGCTTTGTCGCATTTCAAACACCACAAATGGTATATTGGTACTAAAATATCCTGATTGCATAGAACCACCGAGAACGCACCGAACTTGAAGAAGGCCCCTATCCAACTCGAAGAATCACTTAAGCAGACGCTTGGGTTGCCGCTGCGGTTGCAGGTCGCCGCGTTGGGCGAGGGGTTGCGTGTTGGGCAAGCTACTGAGTGCCAACACTTTGCGCTTCGGCTTATCGAGATCGCGGGCTATGGACAGGTGGGAATGAATCAGCAATCAATGGGACCGATCGCATTGATGACCAACTTGTCCGATAGATGGAGAGCGAGGCACGGGGAATCGGCGCTTCGTTCACTTGCGATGGGTTGGGAAAATCTGAGTCCTGAGATGCGGCGGATCTCGGTCACCTTGGGACGCAGCCGGTGGATATCTATCGTCAAGATAATGTCGGAAGATTCGGACGTTGCGACCAGGCTCTCTGCGATCAGAATTGCGCTCGACACGGGTGATCCGGGATTTGGGGTGATGGTGTGCACGATGCTGAGTGATGAGCACTCGAAGGTGCGAATGGCGGCCGACAAAGCATTGATTGGGCTGGTGTTAGGAATGTTCGGGCATCTGAATGGAGAAATGCTCGGGGAAGAGTTTGATGCGATCCGGAACCGAGCGATCACACCGATGCTCGGGGACAAGGCGGTTCTTGAACTCGAGCGGTGCGCGATGTTGTCTGCGATTGCCGATGCGGCGTGGTCGTTTGCGAGTCATCGGTGCCGATCGCCGCTGCTGGCATCGTTGCTGCTGATGGACCGGCGGGGTGCGACGGCGATTGAACACCGGGCGTTTGAAAAAATGCGTCGGCTGCTCAGTGAGCGGAATCACCCGAGCCATATGCCCATGCGGACTGTGCTTCGGACGACCCCGGCTCCGATCCTGCGGGAGCGGGCACTGAGGTGGCTTGTGGTTGATCCGATCGCGGGGGTGGCGTCTGCGAAGCTGGAAGTTGCCGAATCGATCACCGAGCACTGTGCGGTGCTTGACCAGATGCATCTGTGCATTCGTCCAAGGCGCGCCAAGGCGATGAAACGGGTACGGATCGCGACACGGCAAGAAGATGGCTTGGTCACGCTTGAGCAGAGAGCCCCGATGCTGAGCGTCGAGGAGTTTGGCTCGCTGGATCCGGAGTCCAAGCGTGGGTATCTTCGGTGGGTGATGACGCTTGATCTCGACACGAGCGTGCGGCGGGGCGAGCTTGAGCGGGTGATGGCTGATGGGGATCCGATGGTGCGGCTCCATGGATGCTGCGTTGCCGACTCGCTTGATCTTGTTGATTATCTGTATGACGAATCCGATTTAGTCGCGCGGCACTCGGCGATGAGGTGGTCTTCGGTGGGAAGCGATGCGCCGGCGGTTGGATCGGTGAGTTGGAGAAGACGCGTGCAGACGGCTGAACTCAATAGCAGGTCTGGTTCGGCGTGGGTGCGCCGGATCGCGAGCGAGGAAACCGAGCGGCTCTCAATGGAGATGCCTGATACGGCGGCGTCTCGTTTACAGGCACGGCGGTTGTACCACTCTGATCCAGCGGGGTTCGTGCGGAGTATTCGCGAGATGCTGCACCAGCCGTCACGACGCGGGGTCGGGCTGGGGATGATTCTGGCACTCGGGCTTGAATCTCGCTTTGAGATGGATCTGGTTTCGTTGGCGGACGAGAAGCGGCTTGATCCGAGGATTGGCGCTTCACTGGTCCGGGGGCTGAGCGCGATCGAGTCTTCTGCGGCTAAGCTGGCGGTTCTGCGGAGTCTTGAGAGTGATGATCAGCGGGTGGTGGCCAACGCGATCGAGTCTGTGCATACGCCTGTTGATACTTTGATTGAATACAAAGGGGATGCGAATCATCGGGTGCGATCGAGCGCGATTCGGCGGATGCTTGTCGAGGGCGGGCGTCCGGGTTCGGGGGGCGTGATTGAGGTCGCGGCCGACGATCTTGGCGCGATGCTGAACGATACGCGTGTGCTCCACCGGCTCGCTGGGGTCTGGGCGGCGCAGCGGGTGTTTGAACCCAAGACCCGGAAGCTGATTGGTAAAGGGTGGCGTGAACTGGTCATGACACTCAACGAGATGTCACTCAACGAGCAGGACGACGGGGTTCGGGGGCGTGCTGACCAATGCGTGCACCGGATGCTTGTGAGCCAGCGCGTGCGGGAAGCGATTGAGTCTGAGGGGAGCGTGATGGTATGAGCTTTGGGAACGCGACTGATTGGATGGTGGTGATGATCGCCCAAGTAGCCCCGACGGAGTTGTATCTGCCCGAATCTGCTGCTGCGGAGGGCGGGGGGGGATCTGCATTGCTGATGCTGGGTGTTGGTGTGCTGATGATCGTCATTGTCAGTGTCTGGGTTCGCGCGATGGGGCAGCGGCGGGTTGATCCACGGGAGCTTGCGTTCCGTGCGTTATCGCGGAAGCTGAAGCTCTCAAACAAACAGGTCGCCTCGTTGCGGGCGATGAGCGTTTCGGGTGGGTTGGGATCCCCGGTGGGATTGCTGTTGAGTCCGAGCGCGATCCGCGCTGCGGGCGGGACTGAATAGCCATCAATATAGACTGGCTGAGTTTCCACAAAGATTCCATTGAGTTGAATGAGCTTTAAGCCGCGGCTTGGTCTGGGCCTTGATCCGACTGCAGGTCTGTGTTCTGATGCGAGTCGTATCGGGCGCGGAGGGTTGGGTCTTTGAGAATGAAGTAGGCTTTGTGGAGTTCTTCGAAGCGTGTGGGGGCTTCGGGATCTTTGTTATAGTCGGGGTGCCATAGTTTGACGAGTTTGTGGTAACTGGATTTGATCTCATCGATGCTTGCGTATGAGCTCACACCAAATATGCTGTACAAGTTAACTCGGCGAGGGGATGCTGGCCCCGGGAGTGCGTTCGTTTCATTGGTGATGACGAGCTGTCCTAGGACAGCGAGATGGAGTAACGCGTCACGGTGAGATGGGGGAAGATCAACAAATTCGATACCGAGTTCGTTGCGTTTTTTAATTGGAGACCCTTTTCTGATCCAGCGGACGGTCCCTCTGACAGTGAGTTGGTTGCCAGTGTTTTCATCGATGAAGGTGTAGTCTTTGGTATCGCCGACGACGGGGAGTGTGGCATTTTGGATGATTAAACGCATGCCTTGACCTGTCAGATCTGCAACGCGACCGGTGTCGCAGTCTGAAGAACAGTTGACGCCTTCGGTGTCGATGCGGGTATCAGAGCGAGGGTGATAGTCATTGGCCATGTGTGTACCAACGGGTTGATTGCATTTTCGAGTGAGCGTAATGGGCTGGAATGGGGGTGTTTTGGGGTTCAAAGGCGGTACAAGTGGAGCATGGGCGGGGTTTTGGCCATAGGATGGGGGATGAGCAGCACGATGAAAACTGATATGAGGTCCGATCATCCATCTCCGGCTTCTGGGGAGGGCGGTGGTCGGTTGGATTTTCGTGGTGCAATGGGCGGGGGGATCTTCGATTACGAGCCTGCTCCTGAGTCGGTCAAGCCTGGGATGGCGGACTCGTACGGGCTGTTTATTGATGGGGCGTTTGTTGAGCCAACTAGCGGAAGCAAGTTTGCGACGGTGAACCCCGCGACCGAGGAAACGCTGTCGATGATCTCTGCTGCGGACGGATCGGATGTCGACCGCGCCGTCGCGGCGGCCAAGGCGGCACTGCCTGCATGGAGTGCCCTACCTGGGATCGTGCGCGGGAAGTATTTGTACCGGATCGCTCGGCGGATCCAGGAGCGGGCGCGGGAGCTTGCGGTACTCGAAACGATGGATGGTGGCAAGCCGATCAAGGAATCACGGGATGCGGATGTGCCACTCGCAGCGGCGCATTTTTTCTATCATGCTGGGTGGGCTGACAAACTGGAATATGCATTCCCCGGACACAAGCCCGAGCCCGTTGGCGTGTGCGCTCAGATCATCCCCTGGAACTTCCCGCTGCTCATGGCGGCTTGGAAAATCGCTCCGGCATTGGCGTGCGGGAACACGATTGTGCTCAAGCCCGCGGAGACGACCTCGCTGACGGCGCTTCGTTTGGCGGCGATTTGTGAAGAGATCGGGCTGCCCAAAGGCGTGGTCAATGTCGTGACCGGTGCGGGTGAAACCGGCGCGGCGCTGGTAAACCATCCGGATGTCAACAAGATCGCGTTTACGGGGTCGACCGGGGTTGGTAAAATGATCGCCAAGGCGACGGCGGCAACTGATAAACGATTGACGCTTGAACTGGGTGGGAAGAGCGCAAATATTGTGTTTGAGGATGCTTCGATTGATCAGGCGGTCGAGGGGATCGTTGAGGGGATCTACTTTAATCAGGGGCATGTGTGTTGCGCAGGGTCGCGGGTGTTTGTTCAAGAGAGCATCTTGGATACCGTGATCAGCAAACTCGGGAACCGGCTCGCGTCGCTGCGCGTTGGCGATCCGCTCGATAAGAACACTGATCTCGGCGCGATTAACTCGCCTGAACAGCTTTCGATTATTAACAAGTATCTGGAAACTGGGAAGTCTGAGGGTGCGGAGTTGCATGATCCGAGTCCATCGGATCTGCCGTCGAAGGGGTATTGGTGCAAGCCGAGCTTCTTTACTGGGGTGCAACCGAGCCATGCGATTGCTCGCGAGGAGATCTTTGGTCCTGTGCTTGCGGTGATGAGTTTCCGTACACCGGACGAGGCGTTGTCGCGGGCGAATAACACACCTTATGGGCTGGCTGCGGGCGTGTGGACGGATAAGGGATCGAAGATCTTTGATATGGCAAGCAAGCTCGATGCGGGTGTGGTGTGGTTGAATACTTACAACAAGTTTGATCCGGCGTCGCCGTTTGGCGGGTTTAAGGAGTCTGGGTTCGGACGCGAGGGCGGTCGGCATGGGCTTGCGGCGTACTTGAAATAATCATTGGATGAAAGGACCGACCATGAGCACAGTTCCTGGTGTACACACATTTGAGATTCGTGATCTGACCGCAGAGGACAAGCCTTGGGTGCAGCGGGTGCTGCAGCAGTATTGGGCTTCGACCGAGCAGGTCACCAAGGGGCGGAAGTTTCAGGCCGATGAACTGCCTGGGATTGTTGCGGTGCGGGACGGGTCCGAAGTCGGGCTATTGACCTACAACATCGAGGGCGATGCGTGCGAGATCGTGACGCACAACTCGATGGCGGGGCACGGGGGGATCGGGTCTTGCTTGCTGACCGGGGTTCGGAACAAGGCACGCGAACACGGGTGCACTCGGCTCTGGCTGATTACGACCAATGACAACACGCCGGCGATGCGGTTCTATCAGCGGCGGGACTTTGAACTCGTGGCGTTCCATCGTGATGCGGTGAGCGAGTCACGAAAGATCAAATCGAGCATCCCCGATATGGGACTCGACGGGATTCCGATTCGACATGAGATTGAGATGGAGTACGAACTGTGAGCGATGAACGATTGCCGATTTCCAAGACCTACAAGCTGTTTATTGGCGGAAAGTTTCCGCGGACGGAGTCCGGGCGGTCGACGCTTGTTGAAGACGCATCGATCGGGCTCAGTGCGCATATCTGCCATGGGTCGCGGAAGGATGTTCGCGGCGCGGTTGAAGCAGCCCACGGGGCGCATAAAAAATGGTGCAGCTCAACAGGGTATCTCAAGGGGCAGATCTTGTACCGGCTCGCTGAGATGATGGAGGGGAAGCGGGCCGAGCTTGCGACTGCTCTTGGTTCTGATGGGATGAAGGAAGTCGATACGGCGATTGATCGCGTGGTGCACTTTGCGGGGTGGACTGACAAATATTCGACGGTGATGGGCGGGGCCAATCCGGTGAGCGGGCCGTATCACAACTTTACAATTCCAGGTTCTATGGGGGTTGTTGGGTGCATTGCTCCTGACTCGCCGGCACTGCTTGGTTTGATCTCGATGATCATGGGCCCGGTGGCGATAGGGAACACGGTTGTGGCTTTGGTTTCAGAATCGAACCCGATCCCGGCGATGATCCTTGCTGAGGCGCTGGCGACGAGTGACCTACCGGGCGGGGTGGTCAATCTGATTACCGGATTCAAAGATGAACTGGTCCCCCACTTCGCTTCGCACCGCGAGGTGATCGGGATTCATGCCGGGGGCGTGAGCGACGCCCACCGTGCCGAACTCCGCGAAGGAACAGCGATCAATATGAAGCGGGTCTGCTTGCGTGATGGATCTATGGATTACTTTGATGACGCGGCGTGCAGCGGTCCTCGCTGGCTTGATCCGTTCGTGGAGTTCAAGACCATCTGGCATCCGAGTGCGGTTTGATTAGGCTGACATCGCCGGGGCGGTTTTGAGAGCCTCGTCGAGCTGGATCCTTGGCTGGGTCTTGACGAAGTCTGTTGACCACTCCAGTTCAAGAGTTATATCAAAGAGTTTGGCGATGGAGTTGAGTTGACGCTCGATGGCCTCGCGGGCTTGGTGGATATAGCGTTCGTCGTTTTTCTCGAAAAGTTCCGCGGCCTGGTCTTGGGCGGTCCGCATGAGTTCGGTCTGACGCGCGGCGTTCATGTTGATGACATCAATGAGTCCTAGGACTCGGCCTTGCTGGATGTCGTAGGGTTCGACATCCATGAGTCGGAGTGAGCCGACGATTGGGGGGAGGGTGATGCGGTAGGTGTCCTCGCCGAGATCGGCGACATCGAACTCGCTGATGGCGCCCAGCTCGATGGCGTACTGCTTTTCAAACTGGAAGATCATGGCGATCTTTGCTTGGCTCAAGAGGATTGGTGGGAGCCAAGAGAATCCCGAGGTGGCGGTGGCGATCTCTTTGGCGTGGACCTCGAGCCCGACGAGTTTGCCGACGGCTCTTACGCGTTCGGTGATGATTTTGAGTGAAATCTTGTCGATGTCTTTACCCGCTCTGGCGCGTTTGAGCGAAGAGAGTAGGTAGAACACGATTCCCGCACCAACAACAGCAGCGAGGGACAGGGCAACGATAAGGAGGATGAGGTCGGTCATAGAAACCTTGTTGGGATTTCTTGATGAAGGATTTTGCCTCAAGGGGTCAAAACGCCCTTATTATGGCGAATATGGATGTTTTTGCGGATCGCTTTGGATCTACTTGGACTGGGGAGTTGAGGGGCGGCCGCATTCGAAGGCGCGGATGAGGAGGTGTCCTGCGGCGGATACGAGGACGATGAAGAAGAGCCCTAGGACGAGGGCCAAGATTGATTGGAGAGCACCTGTGCCTGAACCACCGGCGAGGGCGTTATTGATCCAGACGCCTGGGCCGATGTTGTACTGCATCATGGCGGCGACGGCGGCGATGGGCAGTGCGCAGATGACCGCTTTGATGATGTAGGGGATGGACTTGGGATTGCGGGTGAATACCGCGATTGAAGCGAATACGAAGAGTGCTGTGATCGCGGCGGCCCTTGCGATAAGTGTGTACTTTGCGAGGGGGTAGAGGTCTGGGAAGTCGGTTTTTTTGGCCATCACGAAACCGATGTAGAGCCCGAAAACGAGGGCGACGAGGATCGAGCCTGCGATGGCTGTGACGCCGATGCCCCAGCCTTCTTTGAACTTGCCGAGCCCGAGGAGGAGGGCATAAAAACCAGCGAGCACGGTGAGGAGCTCGAATCCAAAGAGGCCCCAGTCAAAGGAACCGAAATGGCTGATGGAATACCACATCCAGGGGAGTGCAGACAGAGCGACGATGATGCCCAGTGCCCCGACGCCGAGTCGGCAGAGGAGGGGTGGGTTTGGGAGTTCTGTGACGGATTGGGTATCGGATATGTTCACAGTGATGATTATCGCCTTCATGGAGCCTTGGATCGAAGAAAATGGCAGATTCTCGGATGTTTGGCGAGATTGTTTGTGCGGAGCGGGCTGGCCATATTTGCGCAGAAAGTGTGGATTTGGGCTCAGATGGCGCGTGGATGGCCCGATCGTGTAAGTGTTGGTCCAGAATCGCTTTGGTGTCTGGCTGCGGATCGAGAATCCGGGGCCCGATGGCCGATACTGGATCAATGAGCCCGGTTCATGGATGAAATGGGCTCTGAGCGCGGCGGCTGTTGTTCGACAACGGCCTCTGGAAAGGATTCGCTATGGGCGGTATCACCACAGGTGTTGGTCTGTTTTCGGGTATTGATACAGGATCGCTGATTGAGCAGTTGCTCGCGATTGAGTCTCGGCCCAAGGTGCTTGCGCAGACGCGCATGATCCAGTTGCAGAGCCAGCAGGCGGCGTACATTTCGATCAACTCGCAGCTCACCGCGATCCAGAATCTGGCCAAGGCGTTCCGGACAGACAATGTGTTTAAGAACAAGAAGTCGATTGTCTCCAACGAATCGCTCCTGACGGCCAATGCTTCGCAGGATGCGCTGCCTGGTAGTTATAACTTTGTAGTCAACAAACTCGTCTCTACACAGCAGATGCTGTCGGGCGGGTTTGCGACGAGTAATTCGGCGGCGGGGCTGACCTCGCTGACCTTCGAGGGGGCTGAGGCGCGGCTGGATCGGGATACGAGTCTCGCGGATCTGAATAATGGCGATGGGATCACTCGCGGGGTCATCACTGTCAATGGGACGGATGTAGACCTCTCCACTGTTGGTACGGTCTCTGAAGTACTCGATGCAATTAACTCGGTGGGCGGCGGGGTGAACGCCCGGGTTGAAAACGACAAGTTTGTCATCGATGGGGTGACATCAATCGAAAATGCCAGCGGGCGAGAAGTGCTCGAATCGATGGGTCTCGATGGCGCGATCGTGAGCAACACGGTGACCGGGAGCGCGGTGTATACGCTGGGGACCAACACGGCACTGAGCTCGATCAACGACGGGCGGGGGCTCGGGGTCCGGAACACTTCGGGTGTGGGTGTTCACGACATCGAGATTAGCCTTGACCTGAATGGCAACTCGTTGTTTGATGATGGTCTGGTTGAAGTTCGGCTCGGGGATATTGAAGAGTTGGTCGATGGCGAACTGGTGGTGACAAGCAGCGCTGTGACGACGATCGGGGGGGTGATTGACCGGATCAATGACGCGATTGCAGCTGAACCACTGTATGCTGGCGAGATCGAGGCATCGATCGACCCGGTCACAGGGACGATCCAGCTCAATGACTTGACTGGTAGCCGAGGCATTCAGGTTCTGGACGCAACGACTTCTGGGTCACAGAGTACCGCGGCTGCTGACCTTGGGTTCGCTGGGTTTTATACTGGGGGGAGTACCAGTGCTTCTCGGATCTTTGCGGGGATGAACACGACGCTGGTGTCGAGTCTTAATGGCGGGACCGGGTTGGGAGCCACCGATGGCGATCTCAACTTTTCGACGCAGGACGGTTCGATCTTTACGGTCGATATCTCGGGATTGGATGATGTCAACGACATCATTCAAGCAATCAATGATTCCAACGGTGGAGCAACACTCTCTGCGTCGCTCAATGAAGCCGGCAATGGATTGGCAATCAACGACCTCACATCTGGTGGATCAACATTCGCTATCGCTGGCACGAGCGGGTTTGATACCGCGGCGCTGCTCGGGGTTTCTGGTTCGTTCACCAGCGGGACTGCGCAGGGGATTGATCAGGATCTTGCGTACTTTGGGACCGCGACGAATCTGGATTCCATGTTTGATGGTGCCGGGCTCGGGACTGGTTCGTTTGAGATTATTGATTCCGATGGGCTCAAAGCGGAGTTTACGATTTCGGGCGGTGATGAGACCATGGCTGATGTGATCCGGCGGATTAACCAGTCGTCGGCGATCTCGGTGACGGCACGGATCAATGACACAGGTGACGGGCTCATTATTGAAGATACTGCTGGCGGGATTAATCTGCTTGAGATCAACGACACCGATGGAACGGTGGCCAAGAAGCTGCGGATTGCAGGCAAGGTGGACGAGGATTTTTTGGCACTAGACCCCATCAACAACAACTATATTAATGGTTCCTTTGAGACAACCCTTGAGTTTGATGCCAACGACTCGCTTGAGGATGTGATCAATGGGATCAACGAATCCAATGCTGGGGTGAGCGCTTCGCTGCTCAATACGGGCACGGGTTCGACACCGTTCCGGTTGTCGCTGGCGTCTGATGATACGGGGACCGCCGGACGGTTCTTGGTTGACTCGGGAACCTTTGATCTGGGTATCAGCACAATTGATGCGGGGGATGACTCTCGGGTGTTTTATGGATCGACCAACGCGGCTGACGGCGTGCTTATTAGCTCGTCGACGAATCAGCTCGATGGTGTGATTCAAGGGGTAACAATTGATCTTCTCTCAACGAGTGATGAAGCCGTAGAGATCTCGATCACGGAGGATACGGAGTCGATCGAGACGAAGATCCAAGAGTTTGTAGACGCATTCAACACCGCGATCGAACAGATTGATTTCCAAACGAGATTTGATCAGGAGACCGAGGAAAGAGGGACACTGCTCGGAGATGGCACAATGATCGGTCTTCGTGGGGCGATGTTCTCATCGATCCTGCGTCAGAACGATGGGTTCTCGTCGGACTTCTCGAGGCTCGCAGATGTTGGAATCAAGATTGGTTCGGGATCGAAGCTCGAGTTTGATTCGGCCAAGTTCAGGGATGCGTATGCGGAGGATTCCCAGGCGGTCGAAGACCTGTTCTCTAGGCGAACCGTGCTTGTCCCTGAAGTTGATGAAGACGCAACCTTTTTGAATCCTGATGACGGGACATTGGAGTTCAGCGAACAAGGGGTGATGGTGCTCTTCGAGCAGTTTGCAGATGCATATACAGATTCGCTCACGGGTGTTCTCACAGGGCGAGATTCCGCGTTTGATGATCAGATCGCACTGCAGGAATCTCGCATTGAGTTTATTGATGCTCGGCTCGACCGGAAGCGGGAAGTCCTGCAACGGCAGTTCCTTGCGATGGAGCAGGCGATCGCGGGATTCCAGACGCAGGGCTCGGCGCTCGCACAGATTCAATCGATCGGATAAGTCGGTTTGGACCAAATCGGGAAATGATTGATTCCCCACTGAAGACAGGCATTTGAAGGACCGATACCTCGGACATGAACGACCAGAACACCGCCAATGCGTATCTCAAGACCAAGGTCATGACCGCGAGTCCTGAAGAGCTCCGGATGATGCTTCTCGATGGAGCTATCCGGTTTGCTAATACCGCAAAGTTTGGGCTGGAGAACAAGGATCACGAGAAAATCTATGAGGGTTTCACCCAGTGTAGAGATATTGTGCTGGAACTGACCAACACGATTGATCCCAGACCAAACCCCGAGCTTGCGGAGCAGGTTAAGGGTATCTATGTATTCTTGTATGGCGAACTGGTATCGGCGAGCATTGACAAGGATGTTGTTCGGCTTAATAAAGCCATCGAGCTCCTCGAGTATGAACGAGAGACTTGGGCCCAGTTGATGATCCAGCTTGCGGAAGACCGCAAGGCGGGGATCGTTGCCACGCCTGACTTGCCCGATATGAATATGCCGTCGCTGAGTATTCAGGCCTGATTGAATCAGACGAGCTGGTGCTGCGGCTCTGAGAGCCCCGCGGCGAGATGATCCATTGCAAATCGGAGTTGTACATTGGTGCTGAGTTCGCTTTGGGCTCGCTCGACTTTGTCGATTGCGTTTAGGGCCCTGTGAGCTTTAGCGGGGGTGGTGAGTTGCTTCCGGTAGCGGTCTGCGATGAGACCGAGCATGTGGTGGGACCCGATCTGATTGGCGACGAGCTTTGAGCGGTTTTCACCGATTTTCTCGCCCGCTTTAACCCATGCCTTGGCCCAGTCGTCGATGAGCTGGGCCATGCGTGATCCGAGGGTGAGGGGGTACTGCGCTTTGTCACACTGGGTAAAGAGTGGTTCGAGATCGGTGGCCCATTGGTAGATCCCTGCGGCGTGTGCACTCTGGTATTTTCCAGGAGATCCGCCGGAGGTTGAGAGGAGCCACTGGTGTTGCTCAGGGGTGGTTTCGATGTTTGAGCCTTGGATCCACGCACGCATCGCGTCGTCGTTGAGCGGGGCGAAGGCGACTCGCTGACAGCGGGAGCGGATGGTTGGGAGGAGGCGGTCTTCGTTTGAAGTGACGAGGATGATGACCGTGCCCGGGGCGGGTTCTTCGAGGGTTTTGAGGATCGCGTTCTGAGTCTGGAAGTTGAGGAGTTCGCTCTCGTCGACGATAAACACCTTGGAAACCATTGATGATGAGTTGATGGTGGAGGCGAGTGTAGCGGGGTTGATGAGGTGCTCTTCAACAATGGCCTTTGGGATCGTGGCGAGCTTGGCATCGCGAATCTTTTTATCGCCGTGGTAGCGGGCCATCTCTTTGCGAATCACATGGAGGTCCGGGTGCGTACCAGCGTTAATGAGGTGCTGTGTTTTCGACTCTGGGTCTGCGGCGATGTTTCCGCTCAAATCTGGCGTAGAAGAAGGATCAAGTATGGTGCTGGCCCACGCGATGGCGGCGGTGAACTTTCCGACGCCCTTTGGGCCGTGGAAAATCCAAGCGTGGTGGACGCGGCCGGCGCTCATCGAGCGGTTGAGGATATCGGTGGCGTGGGGTTGGCCGATGAGCGACGCGAGGGGGATCGGCGGCGGGTAGGTTGGGATCGCGGGCGCGGCGTTGTCGCTGGGGAGACGCTTGAGGACCGGCTTCTTTTTGGTGGTGCGTTTGGCCATGCACCTCAAGGATAGGGGATCAGACAGATCGACGGCGGCGGGAAACACCGAAGATTCCGATCGAAAGTACCGCAAGACCTGATGGGGCAGGGATAACGGAGTTGACCCATGCGTTGTAGTCGCTGAGCCGGGTATAGGCGGACATATCGCCGTAATCCCCGTCGGCTGGGCCGTTGATTGAGTTGATGAAGGAGGTGACACCGGCGAGGTAGTACTGCCCGTTTTCTTGGATGAAGAGGGATCCTCCGGAGTCTCCGCCGGCGACTTGGTATTCCAGGTCTGTGGGGATTGGCGAGCCGTAGGTTGAGTCAGATTCTCTGTTTGGGTTATCGAAGTCTGTCAGGAGGATTGATTCATGGAATCCTCGGTCTGAGCCGAGGGCATCGATCATGTTGGTTCCTGCTCGTTTGGTGCCGAGGGTTCCGGGGATCTCTCCGGTATTTCCGGTGCCTGAGCGTCCGTATCCAACACCGGTGCCCATGAGACCGATCTCGTTGGAGCCGTTGAAGATGGTTGCGGCGGTGATGTGTGTGATTGGAACTGATAGACGGATGAGTGCGAGATCTGCGCCTTGGGTGACCTGACCTTCCGACCATCCGGGATGGATGATGATTTCTGACGCAATCCCGAAGGCACCACCAAGAAGTGCGGCGGCGTTGGGGGTCTCAATTCCATCGAAGCAATGGGCAGCGGTTAGGATCCATTCGGAGTTGATCAATGTGCCTGAGCAGGTGCGTGGGCCGTTGGGACCGATGATCTGGAGGCGGGCGACGGATTGGAACTGGGACTCATTGGCGAGGTCTTGGTAGAGGGCATCGTCGCGGTCGTGGCGGCGGATACCTGCTTGGGCGGTTGATGCGAGGGCGGTGATGAGAAGGAGCCCGATGGCCGTCTGGGGGTGATTCATGTCTGATCCTTGTGGTTGGGAGGGTGCAGACACACAGCAACCGCCCGCGGCGATGGGTGCCGCTGTGTATAAGAGACACCGAGAATGGTCGATTCGCCAGAGAACTTGCGGGTTTGTTGTGTTCTCGGACGGATTGGGAGGTGTTCTGGACGGGCCAATTGGCATACAGAGCGTACTATGAGTAAGCCGATCCTTTGTATAGCACCGATCGGCTGCAATGCCCTCTCAAGAATGGAATCTCAGCATGTCATCATCTGTTTCGTCCACTATGTTGTCCGCCACCGCTGCTCAGATCCGGACGCAGTTTATTGAGTTCTTTAAGGAACGCGGGCATGACTTCGTGCCGTCTTCGACGACCTGCCCGACGAATGACCCTTCGCTGCGGGACACCTTTGCCAACGCGGGGATGAACCAGTTCAAGCCGATCTTTCAAGGGACGCTGGATCCGACCTCGCCATTGCATGGCGTCAAGTGCGCGACCAACTCTCAAAAATGTATCCGCGCCGGCGGGAAGCACAATGATCTTGATGATGTGGGCAAGGACACTTACCACCACACCTTCTTTGAGATGCTTGGGAACTGGTCGTTTGGGGACTACTTTAAAGAGGAAGCGATCGGGTGGTCGTTTGAACTACTGACGAAGGTTTGGGGGATTGATCCCAACCGGTTGTACGCGACCTACTTTGAGGGCGATGACAAGCAGAACCTGCCTGCGGATCTTGAGACCAAGGCAATCTGGCGGAAGTACCTTCCTGAGGATCACATTCTGCCTGGGAATATGAAGGATAATTTTTGGGAGATGGGCGACACGGGTCCATGCGGACCATGCTCTGAACTCCACTACGACCGCATCGGCGGACGAAACGCGGCGTCATTGGTGAACATGGATGATCCTGATGTGCTTGAGATCTGGAACAATGTGTTTATCCAGTTTGATCGCTTAGAAGGCGGAGAGCTGCGGACGCTCCCGGCGCAGCATGTTGATACGGGGATGGGCTTAGAGCGGATCGTTTCGGTACTTCAGGACAAGCGGAGTAACTACGACACGGATCTGTTTGGGCCTTTGTTTGACAAGATCAAATCGCTGACTGGGGCTCGGGCATACAACGGGAAGCTGGGGGACGAAGACCAAGGCGGGGTGGACGAGGCGTACCGGGTGATCGCGGATCACATCCGGACACTTGTTGTTGCGATTACCGATGGGACGACACCAAGTAATGAGGGACGTGGGTATGTGCTACGACGGATCCTGCGGCGGGCGGTCCGGTACGGAAGGCAAAAACTCGGAGCCCCACAGGGGTTCTTGACAGAGCTGGCCCCCACCGTGATTGAGCTCTTGGGGAACGCATTCCCGGAACTGACCAATGATCCGAATCGGGTGATCGAGTTGATCGCTGATGAAGAAGATAGCTTCGGGAAGACACTTGATCGGGGTATCAAGATGTTTGAAGACCTCACAATTGAAAGCGGGACTGTTTCGGGGGATGACGCGTTCAGGCTCTATGACACCTACGGGTTCCCGATTGACCTGACCCAGATTATGGGTGAGGAACGGGGGCTCACGGTTGATATCGAGGGCTTCGAGAGCGCGATGGCTGCGGCAAAGCAGCGGTCCCGGCTGGGCGGGAAGAAGGAAGATGGGGAACGGGTTGTCGAGCTTCGTGCTGAGCAGATCGCCAAGCTCGGGGTCTTGCATGTCAAGGCGACCGACGATTCGCACAAGTTCTCAGGACACGAGGTCCGCGCGACGATCAAAGCGATCTGGAATGGGAAGAAGTTTGAAGACCACGCGACCTCGGGGAGCGCGGGGATGCACCGGGTCGGGGTCGTGCTGGACAAGACTTGTTTTTACTCTGAGATGGGCGGGCAGGTCGCTGATGTTGGCGAACTGCGGTGTGCCAAATCCGGCGGGGTCTTCAAGGTCGAGGACACCAAAAGCTTCGGAGGCTATGTGCTTCACATCGGGCGGGTCAGCAAAGGAAAGATTACTTGCACTGGCGATGTGATCTGCCATCTCAATACCAAACGGCGGATCAAGGTCGCCTCCAACCACACAACAACGCATCTGCTGAACTTTGCGCTGCGCGAAGTGCTTGGGGACAGCGTGGATCAGCGTGGATCACTGGTCAACGACGAGAAACTCCGGTTCGACTTTGTGCACAACTCGCCGGTGACTCCGGAAGAAATCGCCAAGATCGAAGATGTCGTGAATCACCAGATCGATCAGAATCTGACAGTGTACGGCGAGCTTGCCCCGCTGGAGCAAGCGAGGGACATCGCTGGGTTGCGGGCGGTGTTTGATGAGACTTATCCTGATCCTGTCCGTGTGGTTTCGATCGGGATCGAAGTCGATCAACTAATTGGAAACCCAACGAATGATGCTTGGAAAATAGCGTCGATCGAGTTCTGCGGCGGGACGCATATTGAGACCACCAACATCGCCAAGCGGTTTGCACTGACTGTTGAAGAAGGAATCGCCAAGGGGATCCGCCGGATCACGGGACTTACCGGGGAGCTGGCGACCGAGGCATTCTCCGCGGCTGACAAACTCGGTGAGCGGGTCGAATCGCTGGGATCGCTTGAACTCAGCGAGTTGAAGGATGCGTTCCATCAGGTTGGCAACGAAGTCGACGCGATGGAACTCCCCGCGGCTAAGAAGAATGCTCTGCGAGAACAACTTGGATCGGTTGCCAAGAAACTTAAGGAAGCATCCAAGGCGGAAGCCGCGGCCAAGGCGGGCAAGGCGCAGGAACTGGCGATGGGGATTGCCAATGCTGCGAAGGGTTCGAGCGAGGACATTATTATTACGACGCTGGATCTGGGTTCGGACCGCAACGCTCTTGAGGCGGCGGTGGCGACGATATCCCAAGCCGTCCCTGAGAAGGCGGTGATGGTGTTTTCGTCGGACACTGAGAACGGACGGGTCGCGGTGATGGCGTCGGTGAGTGAATCGATGATCGGGCGGGGTCTCAAAGCAGGCGACTGGATCCGGGAAACGACCTCGATCATGGGCGGCAAGGGCGGCGGACGGCCCAATAGCGCCCAGGGTTCGGGTTCGGATGTCGGGAAGATCAAGGAAGCCGCTGAGCACGCTCGGGCGTGGGCTCATAAACAGGTACAAGGCTAATGCCCCCCAACTCCCCTCAACCCCCTAATGGTAAAGATCACGGCGATTCGAAGCAGTGGAGAACTGAGATTCCTGATGAGCTGAAGATGGACGACTATCCGGCGACTCCATATGTCAAGCCAAGCGATGCTCAGGAGCGGGCCAACCGGACCCGGCAGGCCAAGGCGTGGTCAATAGCGCTCGATCCGGTCTACGGGCTCATTGGGATGGGGTTGATCGGGTACGGGATTGATTCTGTCGCTGGGACCGGGAAACTCTGGACGACCATTCTGGCGTTGACGGGGCTTGTGGGCGGGTTTTACCTGTTTATCAAGGAAGCGATGAACCTGAATAAAGAGCAGACGGGATCCTCTGCTCGGACCGATGGGGACCCCGAGACTTAGGGCTGTTGAATGGTCGCCAGATCATGGGCGGATTGGGCGTCAAATTTGGGGGAAGAATGGGTTGAAAATTGGGCCGTCGGCTCGCCGATTGGGTGAGTGAACGCTATCCTACTGCCCCTCTGTTGGGTTTATTTCTATCCTCTTGGCATCGAAGCAATGACCGACGCACAGCCCAATCTTCAATCCAACCCGCTGCTGGACCCGGTCCGGCTTCCGATCCTGAAAATGGCGGCGATGAGTGTGGTTGCGTGTGTAGTGATCGGGTTTGTAGGCGGCTGGATCGCAACGACCAAGGGGCTGGTGATGAGTGATGGGGCGTGGGCAATCGGGGCGGTGTTGCCTGGGATTATTCTGACGCTGATGACGCTCAACATGCTCCCTGCTCGCGCTGCTGGTTTGTGGGCGGTTCCGGTCTTGGCGGGGACGATGATCCGGGCGGGGCTTGTGATCATGATCGGGTTCGGGATTTTCCTGACATTCGGTCCATCGAAAAATATATTCTTAATGACGCTGTTGATGTCGGTGCTTGCTGTGCTTGTGATCGATGTGATGACAGTGTTGTCGCTTATTAAAGCTGTTGCAGAGAAATCTGTTGTAGATAACTCAGTGGAGCAGGCATCTGAGATGCTCGCTCCGGAGGTTCAGGCATGACTTCAAGTCTTACTCTTGCTGCGGATCCCGTTCAGCACGTGATCAACCACCCGTTCATCATCAATGAGAACGGGTACTGGTTGTGGTCTGCGGCTCAGACAAACATGGTGATCGTTTCGGCGATCATGATCTTTGTTGGGCTGTTTGTCGCCAAGTCCGTCTCGACCGGAGCTGAGGGCGAAGGCCACGGACGCTGGGTGACCAACAACCGCTTCGCTCACATGATCGAGGTGATTTGTGACTACCTGCGTGAGAACACGGTTCGCCCGCTGATCGGTGAGCGGACCAACAAGATGATGCCGTTCCTTTGGACGATCTTCTTCTTTATTCTTGCGAACAACCTGATTGGGCTCATCCCGCTTCTTGATCTGCACAACATCATCGCCGGCAAGATGGCACCGGGCCTCGTTGCTGAGCACAAGGCATTTATCGGTGGGACCGCGACCCAGAGTATCTGGGTAACCGGCGCTTTGGCCTTTATTGCCGCGATCGTGATTAACCTCGCGGGCGTGAAGGAACTCGGTATCGGCGGCTACATCAAGCACCTGACTGCTGAGGCCCCGATCTTTGTGTGGCCAATCATTATTCCTATTGAGATTCTCGGCACCATCATCAAGCCTGCGGCGTTGATGATTCGTTTGTTTGCCAATATGACCGCTGGCCACATCCTTGTGGCGGTACTTCTTGGATTCGCTTCGGGCGGGTTCACGAGTGACAATCCACTGCTGGGTTTCCCGGTCGGTGTGGTTTCTTCACTCGGGATCATCGCGATCTACTTCCTTGAGTTGTTTGTCGCCTTCCTGCAGGCGTTTGTGTTTATGTTCTTGACGACCGTGTTCATCTCGTTGCTCGCGCATCATGGTGACCACGATCATGAAACAGCACACGAGATCGCTGAGGCGGGTCTTGCGTGATTGACTGATTGTTGAGGCCTGGGGCTCCGCGGGGCGGCACCCAAGGCCATTGCGATCCGAGTTGGATCGACAGTGGATGCTCCCCGCAGTTCAATGGTTCTGGCCAAATTACACTTCGGCCTTTGAAAGGAATCTGATATGAAGCTCATGAAAAAAATCGTTCTGGCAACCGGCGCACTTGCGATGAGCGCACCTGCAATGGCTATGGCTCAAGACGGCGCTGCTGCCGCTGGCATGGGCAACATCGGTAGCGGCCTCGCTGCAATCGGTGGCGGCCTCGCTGTTGTCGGTGGTGGCATCGGCATCGGTCTCGTTGGCAAGGGTGCTGTTGAAGCAATCGCTCGCCAGCCAGAGGCATCGGGCACCATCGGTACCAACATGATCCTCGCGGCTGCACTTATCGAAGGTGCGACCCTGTTTGCGATCGTTGTTGCGTTCCTCGGCGGCTAATGCAACCGACGAAAATGACTTACCCGGAGCGTGTCTGAAACACGGCACGCCTCGGTTTCTGGAATACGGATTCCAAACTTAACGGAGATACCGCGATGAACCGATTCGCTCTGATTACTGTTCTGATTGCTCTGACCCTTGCATCTGTGATTGCAAAGGGTGCTTCTGAGCCAACCCACACCGAAGATGCTGCAAGTCATGTCGATGAAAGCTTGAACGCTGCGACTGATCATGCTGCTGATGCTGGGCATGGCGATGGGCACGGTGCCCCCGCAAGCCCGATTGCCAAACCTAAAGAGGGATTTGCAACCGGACTGACTGCGATCATCCTCTTTCTGATTGTCTTTGGGATCCTCTCGACTGCTGTTTGGCCCAAGATCGTTTCTGGTCTTGACGAGCGGAACGACAAGATCAAGGGCGAGATCGCTGCTGCTGAGGATGCTCGGATGCAGGCGAAAGAAGCTCTGAACGAGTACGAGAAGAACCTTGCTGACGCACGGGCTCAGGCTCAGCAGATGCTTGAAGAAACCAAAGCCGTCCAGGGCGAGCTTGCTGCTCAACTCAAGGCACGGGCTGAAACCGAGCTCGGCGAGCTCCGCGAGAAGGCGAAGGCCGACATCGAGGCTGCTAAGAAGCAGGCGCTCAACGAGCTTTACTCTGAGTCAGTCAACCTGGCAACCGTAATGGCGGGCAAGATCCTCAAACGCGAGGTGTCGGTCAATGACGAGCAGCGTCTGATGGAAGAGTCACTCGCAGAACTCAAAACTGTCAACTCGTAACCCCCCAAAGTAGTTACCCTCGCAATGCGAGCCATTGCTGAGTTGGAGCCAAGACATGCCTTTGATTGAAACAAAGCCCGATGCACTCGCCAAGGTCTACGCCCACGCGGTGTTTGATGTTGCCGAGGCGACCGATGGGGTGAGTCCTGAGGATTTGCTCGGTCAGCTCGAAGACTTGCTGGAGATCGCTCGCGATAACCGCGGGTTCAATGAGTTGCTCGCTTCACAGCTTATTGATGGCGGCAAGCGTGATTCCTCGCTGGTGCGGATGCTCGAGGGCAAGTGCGATCAGTTGACGGTCAGCTTCTTGCGTCAGCTCAATGCTAAGGGCCGGCTCGGCCACCTGATCCCGATCGTTGGTGCTCTTGACGAGCTCGTTCAGGCACGGTTCGGTCGCATCGAGGTTGATGTGTTCACGGCTTCGCCGATGTCACCAGACGCACTCGATTCGATCAAGCACCAGCTCAACGAATCACTCGGCAAAGAAGCGATCATCCACCCATACACCGATTCCACCATGCTCGGCGGGATCAAGATCCGGATGGGCGATCAGCTCATCGACGCCTCGGTGCAAGCGGATTTGCGGACGCTTCGGGACAACCTGCTCAAAGATGGCGGCGCGAAGGTTCGCGGGCGGTCGAATGATTTGCTCGACAGCTGAGCGATTGAATGCAATGAAGAATGAATGAGCCGCGGCCTTTGGGTCGCGGTTTTTCTTTCTATTGAACCTAGAATGGCGCGTAGGAATGCATCACCAGATGGAGGCTCATGATGGCTAAGCAAACAATCGCAAATACAGAGGTCTCGGGCAAACGGGTCCTGATCCGGGTGGACTTCAATGTGCCTCTTGAGGGAGCCAATATCACTGATGATCGGCGGATCGTCGCGGCACTCCCAACGATCAAATCCGTGATCGATCGTGGCGGGCGAGCCGTGCTGATGTCGCACCTTGGTCGTCCGGCGGGCAAGGGGTACGAAGAAGCGTACTCGATGGTACCAATCGCCACACGGCTCGGAGAGCTGCTGGGCAAGGATGTACTGATCCCCGCTCAGAACTGTAAAGACGAGGCGATCGGCATTGCGGTTGATGCGATGAATGATGGGGATGTGATCCTTCTTGAGAATCTTCGGTTCCATGGCTGCGAAAAACGGTGCGAGTTCGACTTCGCTGGCCAGCTCGCTGCGCTGGGTGATATCTATGTCAACGATGCGTTCGGGACCTGCCACCGCGAGCACACTTCGATGGTGGGTGTACCTGAGGCTATGGGTAGTAAACCCAAGGTCGCGGGATTCTTGGTTGAGAAAGAGATCGCGTACCTGAGTGATGCGCTTGCTGACCCGGGTCGACCGTTTACCGTGATTCTTGGCGGCGCTAAGGTCAGCGACAAGCTACCTGCGATTGAGAACCTGCTACCCAAGGCGGACCATATTCTGGTCGGCGGGGCGATGGCGTACACCTTTTTACAGGCGCTCGGGCATGATGTCGGCAAGTCGATTGTTCAGGATGGGATGATCAAGGAAGCCAAGCGGATCATCGAACTGGCGGCTGAATCCAAGACCGATCTGCACTTCCCTGAGGATCATATTTGCTCGACGATGTTCGCCGAAAAAGCCGGGGATATCGAAGTGTTTGATGACCAGATCAAGGACGGATATATGGGGCTTGATATTGGCCCTAAGACGGCTGCTCGTTATAGCCAGATCATCAAGGGTTCCAAGACCGTGATCTGGAACGGGCCTATGGGCGTGTTTGAATGGGCTCCGTTCAAGATGGGAACGAAACTTGTAGCCGAGGCGGTCGCTGACGCGACGAGCGAACACGCTGCGGTCACCATTGTTGGCGGCGGGGATTCCGCGGCGGCCGCGGAGATCTTTGGTGTTGCGGATCGGTTGTCGCATGTCTCGACCGGCGGCGGGGCCAGTCTTGAGATGCTTGAGGGCAAATCGTTCAAGGCGATGGAACTGCTCGACGACGATTGATCTCAGAACTTGTCTGTGATGACAACCTCATCTATAGGCAGCTGTCCGGGTTTCGGGAATGCGTCGGTGGTTTTCTTGCCGACGACAATAATCATGCCGATGGCGTGGTCTTCGGGAAGGTTGACAATTTGGGCGACGGCGTCTTGATCGAACCCGATCATTGGTCCAGAGTCATAGCCAAGTCCCTTTGCACTAAGCATGATTGTTTGGGCTGCAATTCCGACTGATCGCATGGCTTCGTCGCGTTGGAGTTGTTCTTTGCCCTCGTAGAACGGCCCCATCATGCCGACCATCAGCTCCCCCACTTCCTTTGAGGCGTCCTTCCAGTAGCGGGTTGGTTCTTTTTCCCATGCTTTGATATCTGCTGTGAGCACAATCAGGAGTGATGCCTCGGTGATTTGGGCTTGGTCCCATGCGGCCTGGCGGATTTTGGATCGCTGATCTTTATCTTTGACAACGACAAATCGCCAGTTCTGGATATTGAAAGAGGTAGGCGAGAGAACCGCGTGCTCGAAAAGGGTTCTTTCTTCGGAGGCGGAGAGTTCGTGATCAGGGTCATAGTGCCTGATTGCACGGCGGGATTTGATTGCTTCGAGGGTGTCCATGATGGATCTCCTGTTGTGTGTGTTTTACTGTCTGTGCTCTTATCAGAACCGATGGCATGGCAAGATATTCCCGGTTTCGGAATAATCGGTTAGTTATTAACTTATCGCTGTTGTGATGTCCATGAGCCGGTTTGAGCCTACCGGCGATCAAAGAGTTTTTCAAGTTCTTCGATGGTGAGGCGGACGGTTGTTGGACGGCCATGCGGGCAAGAGGCGGCCCGCTCGGTGGTGTCACGGAGGGCGACGATCTCGGCGAGTTCGGTTTCGCTGAGTTTGTCACCGGCTTTGATGGCGGCCTTGCACGACATCATGTCGAGGATTTCGTGGAGGGCTTCCTCTTTACTCGGTACGAATCCTTCACGCTCGATGCGTTCGAAGAGGTCGTCTAAGAACATGCCCGGATCGACATTGCGTGAGAGCAGGAAGGTTGGGACGTTCGACACCCCCACTGATCTCGGGCCCATCGGTGCGGCGCTGATGCCGATGCGGATGAAGAGTTCTTCGAGCTCATCGAACTCGTCGATGATCCCCGGAGCGACCTCGACGACGATCGGCGTTAAGAGCCCTTGCTGCTCCAGAGCACCGGCGTTGGTGACGCGGCTGAGGAGTTTGTTGAACATCATGCGTTCGTGGAGTGCGTGCTGGTCGATGATCAGCATGCCCTGCTCGTCTTGGATCGCGAGGTAGCTGGAGTGGATCTGGAGGACATTGGTCTTGTTGACGATCGGTGGAAGAAGGCGATCTTCTGTTTCTGGTGTTGGGAGTGGATTGAAGGTTGGGACATCTGGGGTTTGAAGAACCTTGGTGATCTGTGATCGAAGATCAGAAGAGTTGGAAGTCGGCTTTGGGTTGGTGTTGAGATACTCGACGATGCGGTCGACCTGTTGCTCGACGGGTTGCGTCTGCGGCATGATGGCCATCGGTCCGCCAGCATTGGGAAGTATGGACATCACCGATGGTGTGACATCGGCTTGGGCGAGGGCGTCGCGGATGCCGTGGTAAACAGCCCGATGGACCATGGATTGGTCGCGGAAGCGGACTTCGAGCTTGGCGGGGTGGACATTGACATCGACGGCGCTGGGTGCCATCTCGATCATCAGGACCGCTGTTGGGTGGCGGCCCGGTTCGATAAGCCCGCGGTACGCTTCGCGGATCGCGTGGGTGACGGTGCGGTCGCGAATTGTCCGGCCGTTGAGGAAGACATGCTGGGCCTTCGAGGTCGCGCGAGCTACAGACGGGAGCCCGACGAGCCCCCACATGAGGACGCCTCTTGCGTTGTCAAACTGGTCGACATTGACTTCTACCAACTGCGATTCGAGTTCTTTGCCAACGATGGCGAGGGCTCGCTCGCGTGGGGATTGGTTCGGCGGGAGATCAAGCTTGACCTTGTCGTCACCGAGGCAGCGGACGCCAATGGATGGGTTGGCCATTGCGAGGTCGCGGAGCCACTCTAAGCAGCGGGTTTGTTCTGTTGTTGGGGTGCGGAGGAACTTGCGTCTTGCGGGGGTGTTGAAGAACAGGTTGCGGACTTCAATCATCGTGCCGACGGGGCAACCTGCGGGGATGGGTTCGTGGATCTCATCGCCCGCGGCGTGGATTGATTGGCCTTCATCGGATTCGTTTGATCTTGAGTGGATGGTGACTCGGGCGACAGAGGCGATGGAGGCGAGTGCTTCGCCTCGGAAACCCATTGTGGAGATTTTGTCGAGATCTTCAGACTCAGCTATCTTGCTCGTTGCGTGCGGGGAGAGGGCGAGGCGGATTTGGTCGTTTGCGATGCCGCAGCCGTTGTCGGTGATGCGGACGAGCTCGATGCCCCCGGCTTCGAGTTCGACGGTAATCTTGGTCGCGCCTGCGTCGATGGAGTTCTCGACGAGTTCTTTGAGGACCGACGCGGGACGCTCGATGACCTCGCCTGCGGCGATCTGGTTGACCAGCAGCGGCGGGAGCTGGCGGATTACGGGGTTGGAGTGGGCGATCTCGGTCACGGGAGATCATACGCAAAGTTTCAGGCCGGCTCGGGGCCGGCGAACTAGGATACGGGTATGAGTGACACTATTTTTTCAAAAATCATCCGAAATGAGATCCCCGCACACCGGATTTACGAGGACGATTTCGTCATCGGGATTCTGGATATTGGGCCTTTGTCTGAGGGCCACGCGCTGGTGATCCCCAAAGAACCGGCGGCAACGATCGACGAACTCTCCGACGAACACGCTGCGGCGGTCGGCCGGGTGCTTCCACGGATTACTCGGGCGATCAAGAAGGTCACCGGAGCAACGGCGGTCAATATCCTGCAGAACAACGGCGCGGCCGCGGGACAGGCGGTGGATCATGTCCACTTCCACATCATCCCTCGGTTCCCTGATCGTGCTGAAGAGGGATTGTCGTTTGGATGGAAGCCCGGGGATCTGTCGCAGGACGGGGCTCTTGAACTCGGCAAGCAGATCAAGCGGCTGCTCTGATCGATTAGACTAAACGGGTTTGTTCGACGGGGAGTTTGATCTCGCCGTTGGTTGTTTGCACACAGATTTCGTTGAGCGGGTCGATGCTGAGGACTGTGCCGGTGTGGGGCTGGTTGTTGTAGACGAATTTTTTATCGTGCCCAACGAGAGCGTCGTGCCGCTTCCAATGCTGGTGTACTTGGTCTTCGGTTGCGACGCTGAACCAATGGTTGAGTGATTCGATGAGCTTGCAGGCGATGTCTATGCGTGCTGTTTCGCTACCAAGTTGGGCGAGAGAGATGGCGGAGTCTTGGATTGATGGATGAAAGTCCGCCTTGGTTTGCAAGCAGTTGATTCCGATGCCGATGACTATTGAATCTCTGGAGTGCTCGATAAGAACGCCGGCGATTTTTTTCGGTAGGTCCCCCACCCCCCCCAAAGTCACCATGATGTCGTTGGGCCATTTGATTTTGATTGGGTGGTCTTTTGCGAAATGTTTGATGGTGTCGAGGGCCGCGAGTCCTGCTCTGGCGGCGAGGTTCGGGTTGTTGAGGCTTAGAAACTCGGGGCCGATAGCGAAGGAGCAAGGTAGGGTGAGGCCGCTGGAGTCATACCAGTTGTTGGCGCGTTGGCCTCGGCCCATGGTTTGATTGGACGCAACGACGACGGTCGCGTGGTGATCTTTGGGCAGCCCGATGCACGCACGGGCCGCAGCGTCTTGGGTGCTTGCGGTTTCGCTCAGGACGATGACGCGATCGAAGATGGTGTCTTTGGTCGCTGCTTCAAGACGGCCCGGCCAAGTGGTGATGTCTTCACTCTTAGTCACTGTGTATCGAGCCCGATATCGAGGCTGACGGCTTGGTGGGTCAGCCCGCCGATGGAGATGCGGTCGACGCCGGTTTGTGCGATTGCTGGGAGTGTGGATTCGTTGATACCGCCCGAAGCTTCGAGCTGGAGTGACGGGTTTGATTCATTCCGCATCGCGACGGTTTTGGTGAGCATCTCGGGGGGCATGTTGTCGAGGAGGACAATATCGACGACGCCTTGCTTGAGCGAAAGCACCCAAGCGAGTTGATCGAGTGTGTCGACTTCGACTTGGACGAACTCGAGGTTCTGCAGGCGGGCTTTGGCTGATGCGGATTCGATGCGGTCTTTGAAGGCGGCTTCGTCGAGACCAGCGAGGTGGTTGTCTTTGATGAGCAGCGCGTCGAAGAGCCCCATGCGGTGGCTGGTTCCTCCGCCACAACGCACGGCATATTTTTCGAAGACGCGGAGACCTGGTGTGGTCTTGCGTGTGTCGCAGATGTTGGCGTTTGTGCCGCTTGCGAGTTGAACAAACTGGTTGGTACGAGTGGCGATGCCGCTCATTCGGGATACGAGGTTGAGCAGGGTACGTTCGATCCGGACGAGGGCGATCGAGGAGCCCGTTAGGGTGCCGAGGATATCGCCGGAACTGACCAAAGCACCATCTTCACTTTGGGGGGTCCACCGGAGGTCTTCGCCTTGACGAACGAATATGGCGAGGATGTCTGGCACAAATGCGAGGCCCGCGACGAGGCCCGGATCGCGCATGACGAGTTTGGCGGTGGAGGTCTGATCTGGGGAAAACATGAGCTGGCCTGTCCAGTCTTGACCGTGCGGACCGAGGTCTTCGTCATAGGCGATTTGGAGGGTTCTTTGGACCAGTCCGGCCTGGCGGATAGATGACGCAAGTTCATGCAGAGGCAGAATATGCGCACTTTTTGGGTGGCACTTTTGAGGCGAACTGATGTCTGCGGCTTTGTGACTGGTCATGGTGAACTGTAGACCAATTGCTGGCCCTATCATCGGATTCGATATACAAACACCGGATCTAGAGGGCTAGGATCGGTGTTTGGTATCATGAAAGGATTTTCCATGGGCCTTTTGGATGGTAAAGTTGGGCTGGTCGTCGGCGTTGCGAACGATCGTTCGTACGCGTGGCATATCGCCAAAGAGATCATCGCCAACGGCGGGCAGTGTGCCTACGCCCATATCCCAGGCGAAAAGAACGCACGCCGGACCCGGAGGGCGGCTGAAAAAATTGCTCCTGATCCGGTGCTCTACGAGTGCGATGCGGGGTCCGATGAGAATCTTGACGCATTGTTTGAGAACTACGCCAAGGACCATGATCGGCTCGATTTTTTGGTCCATTCAATCGCCTATGCCGACCGGGACTGGTTGCAGATCGGGAAGTTTGCTGAGACCCCACGGAAAGCTTTTTTAGATGCGATGGATATTTCCGCCTATACCCTTGTCGCGATGAGTCATCGGGCACGCCCATTGATGGTCAAAAACGGTGGCGGCTCGATCATGGCGATGAGCTACTACGGGGCTCAGAAAGTCATCCTCGGATACAATGTGATGGCGGTTGCCAAATCATGCCTTGAGACCAGTACACGCTATCTGGCGGCGGAACTCGGGGTTGACAACATCCGGGTCAACACGATCTCTGGTGGATACCTCCGCACGCTTGCGAGCTCTGCTGTCGGGGGGACCGACGACCTCGAAGAACGGGCCGCAAACGAGGCACCTCTCCGCAGAACCACAGCCGGCTCCGATGTCGGCAAATCGGCCGTCTACCTCGCATCGGATCTTTCAAGCGGCGTAACGGGCGAGAACCTGTTCGTCGATTGCGGCGTCAATATCATCGGGGCGTAGATCGTCAACAGGGTCGACTTACCCTAACAAACTATAAAATTTGTGGATTGATTGTGAATTTAGGTGGCGACATGCGCCGGGTGAATCCGATACTTTCTATATGACCGGAGCAATCAACAACCTGGCCTCAAGTCTTGCTGGCGCACCGGCTTCCAGCAATGCCGCTGCTCGCAAGCAGCAAGCCGAGGACACTGATAAGTCGCGCCGTCGCGGCAGGGTCCACGATAGTTATCAGGCTGCCGTCGAACATGTCGAGCAACTCGAAGCGGTACGGAGTCTTGCCGATGCTGATCAGGAAGAAGCCAATGAGGATCGGCAAGAGCACCAGATCGGGTACACCCCGAACGGTGGGCCAGGCAGGCGGGGCGACGACAAGCCGCGGCTCGATCTGAACGCTTGAACTAGATTTTAACCAAATAAAAACGCCTCCATCGATGGAGGCGTTTTTATTTGTATTGTGAGCGAGTCATGACTGGTTTGTTATGGACAACCCATGCCGAAGAGCTGCAGGAACACGGAGATATCGAAGAAGTCGAGAACGCCGTCGTTGTTGAGATCGACCACACAGGAATCATTGTTGCCCTCGACCTGTACAGCCAGAACGACCGGCGTGCTGGTCGTGCTGGCGTAGGGATTGGACACAACGCAGGAGTACACGCCCTCGAGCTCTGGGGATGTGATCAGGCTGAGCGTGGGTGAGTTTTCGCCGCTGACGCCATTGACATCATTGAGTGATTTACCATTGAGTGACCATTGATAGGTGGCCCCGCCGGACGCTTCGAGGGCAAATTCGACGATGGCCTCGGGTAGCACGAACTGTCCGAGGGGCTGCTGCGTGATGATCGGCGCGGGGTTGGTCATGTTCTCGAGCCAGTCGATCCGGTCAAAGTTATACTGCGCCACCGCGAAGTCGAGGTCACCGTCGCCGTCGAGGTCCTCGGCGATCAGTTCGTGCGGGAAGATATTGCTGGCAAACCCCCAGTCGTAAAGCACTCGCTCGGTGAAGGCTGTGTCTTCATCGCCGTCGTTGTCCCACCAGTGGATGCCCTGGCTGAGGTTTTGTCCTTGAAAGGTTGTGCCGGCGAAGTCGATGTCGCCGTCGGCGTCAAAGTCCCCGGCGATGACATCGTTGATGTTGAAGAGCTCTGTCGAGGAGATGATTTGCTGTACGAAGGTCGGCGGGTTCCCGCCGTTGCTCCTGAGCCAGCCGGTGACTCCGCTTGCAGAACTACCCGGTACACGAGTGCCGAAGAAGATGTCGTCATCCCCGTCGCCATCGGCATCGCCCAGTGCCACATGGACATGGCCAGTAAAGTCCGTGATTGGGTCTGAGATGCTGAACCCTGGGGGCGAGTCCGTATCGCCACTGAAGACTTGCACCCCGTTCTGGAGGCCTGCGACGATATCGAGTGTGCCGTTGTTGTCCACATCGCCCACACCGACGCTCATGGTGCTGCCGATCGAGTTGGCGATGTTGTGGTGGGTGAACGAGAAGCTGCCGGTGCTGCCGACGTCCCCGGTCGTGTTGTTCTCGAGCCAGAAGACGGCGTTGGCGGTGGCCCCGACGCCGCCCGGGTCTCTCGAGGTGCCGACGATATCAAGGTCGCCGTCGCCGTCGATGTCCGCCACCGCGAGATCCGTGATCTGGGCGTCGCTCGATGCGGGGCCGGGAAGACTCACCTTTTCGTAACTTTTAGTGACGACGTTGTAATACGACAGGGCCAGCGGGGAGACCCCGATATCCAAGCTATCCCAGCCGCCGATGATGAGCTCGTCGTACCCGTTGCCGTCGAGATCGGCGCTGGATAACGCGCTTGTATCCCAGTAGAGGTTGTTCTCGTTGAAGAAGTTGGGGAAGGCCGTGGGGTCGAATGTGGGCGGCTGGCCCCCGTTGCTTATAAAACCTGACACGACGACGTTGGCGGAGGGTGCCGAGGCAAAGTCGGGGTTGCCGTCGCCGTTGAAGTCGCCGGCGGTCACGGTTTGCGGGGAAGAGATGCCGCCAACTGTGTGCGCCTCGACGGGGATATCCTGTGCGGCGGCAATCGGTGTTGTTGCCGCCAGGACAGCTGCAAACAAGGCTCCACCGGTTAAACATGTTTTCTTTGATTGTGATTCTTTCATTGCGCTCTCTTTCCTCTGCAAACATACTGCTGCCCTGCCGTCCGGCGGGATGAGTAAACCAATAGTGTTGAAATGGACTCCCATGCCCAAGATACACCAAACGGGGGGGGGGGGCCAGAAAATTCGTGGCGATTTGATCAAAAGCGACAGCACGCACACAAACAGGATTGCCTAACTATTGAGGACATGCGGATGCGGTGTGTTACTGCTTCACATAGACCGCTGGGCTATTTGCCGGTGAAGAACTTCTTGATCGTGTGGATCGTCGCGCTGCGGCCGATGGCGGCGATGGACTCGGTCAGCGGGATGCCCTTGGGGCAGACCTTGACGCAGTTTTGGGAGTTGCCGCAGTCTTGGATGCCGCCTGGTCCTGTCAAGGTGTCCATGCGTTCGCCTTTGAGGCGCTTGCCTGTGCCGTGCTCGTTAAAGAGGCGGGCCTGAGAGACGGCTTGCGGGCCGATGAAACTCCCCTCCCAGTCCTTCTCGTCGTCTTGCTTACTGAACTGCGGGCACGCATCAACGCAGCAACCGCAGGTCATGCACTCGCTCAGGGCGTAGCGCATTTGTTGTTGTTCGTGTGATTCTTGTGGGCCTGCGCCCAGGTTGTAGGTGCCGTCGATGGGAACCCATGCTTTGACTCGCTCAAGTGCGTTGAACATGCGGGTGCGGTCAACCCAGAGGTCGCGGATGACGGGGAACTTGGTCATCGGTTCAAGGACGACCTCGTCGCCTTCGCGCGGAGCGTATTCGTCGATCAGGCAAGAGCATGACTGACGGACGCGGCCGTTGATGACCATGGTGCATGCGCCGCAGACTTCTTCGAGGCAGTTCGAATCCCAGACGACCGGGGTGGTTGCTTTGCCGTCGGTGGTGACGGGATTAGCAGCGATCCAGTTGAGCGAGGAGATGACATTGGAGCCGGGCTCTGTGGGGACTTTAAAAGACTCCCAACGCCAGGGCTTTCCGGGACCATCGCAGCGTTTGATCTTGAAGATCACACTGCGACCAACGACAGCAACCTTGCGGTTGGCTTTGCGTTCGTCAGATCCGATGATGCTTGCTTGGGCTGCTCCCATGATTCAATCCTTTATCTCATGACAAGATGAATAGTCTCTTGCTGAATGCTTTATGCGTTGGCTGGCTCTGGGGTCTTGGTCTCGGTCTTTTCTTCTGGTGCTGTCTTGCCGTAGGTTCTTGGGCGGAGTTTGACGAGCCCTGCTTTAACCGGGACGAACTCGATGTCCGATTTCCCGGTCGCTGCGTTGAACTTAGCGAGTGATGCTTTCCAGAACTTGTCGTCGTCGCGTTCTGGGAAGTCTGTGCGGTAGTGGCTGCCGCGCGATTCTTCGCGGAGGAGCCCGGCCTTGGCAATCGCCTCAGCCAAGATCAGCATGTCCCCCACTGTCCGCGTGAAGCTCAGGGACTGGTTGGTCCACATCGCGCCGTCTCCGAGCTCGACATTCTTGAATCGAGCGGAGAGTTCGTCGAGTTTGGTGAGACATTTTTCGAGCCCTGCCTTGGTCTTGACGACGGTCGACTGGGCGTTCATAATCTCGCCCATCTCGAAGGCGATCTGGTACGGATTGTTCTCTTTGTTGCCGGTGCCGTTGGTGGTCGTTGCAAGCAGGGCGTCGTGCTTGTCCTGCTCTTTCTTGGCCGCGGCATCGAAGACCGATTGATCGACATCGGCAGCGGGCTTGAAGCCCTCGTCGCGGATGTAGTTGACGACCGAGACACCGTTGCAGATGCCATCGAAAATGCAGCTCAGGAGTGCATTTGCTCCGAGACGAGTCGCACCGTGGTACGCGAAGTTGACCTCGCCGAAGGCGTATAGACCAGTAATGTTGGTCATCGCGTTGTTTGGCGCGCCTTGTTTGAGACCGTGACCGATCTCGGTCCCAATGGGGATCTCACCATTGGGCTTGTGCTCTGTTCTTGGCTCGTCGGGTTGGTAATCACCAGCGGTGAAGGTCGTCCACATGCCGCCCATGGAGTAGTGGACCGCGGGGAAGATCTTCATTGGGTTGAAGCGCGGGTCTTCGCCCGCGAATTTTTCGTAGATGTCCAGAATCCCGCCGAGTTTCTCTGTGAGGTAGTCGGGGTCCATGTGGGTCAGGTCGAGGTAGACCTGATTGATCCCATCGACGCCCATGCCTTCGTTGACACAGACATCGAAAATCTCGCGGGTCGCGATGTCACGCGGGACGAGGTTGCCGTACTTGGGGTAGCGTTCTTCGAGGATGTAGTAGCGTTCGTCCTCGGGGATGTCCGCTGGTTTGCGGGTGTCGCCGATTTTGCTTGGTACCCAGACGCGTCCGCCCTCGCCGCGTGCGGACTCGGACATGAGCCGGCACTTGTCGGCGCCGGGGATGGCCGTTGGGTGGACTTGGATCATCTCGGCGTTGCCGTACCAGGCGCCGGCCTGGTAGCAGCGGGAGGCTGCACCACCGGTGCAGATAACGGAGTTGGTGGACTTGCCGAAGACCAATCCACAGCCGCCGGTCGCCATGATGACGGCGTCGCCGCGGAAGGATCGGATCTGCATCGTCCGCATGTCCTGAGCGACGATGCCGACTGCACGCTTGTTGTCGCCTTCGCCCTCGGTGATCGGGTAGAGGAACTCCCAGAAGTTGTACTCGGTGACCTTGCCTTCGGAGACATAGCGGCGGTTCTGTTCGTCGAGTGCGTAGAGGAGTTGCTGCCCGGTCGTCGCGCCCGAGAAGTGGGTACGGCGGAAGAGTGAGCCGCCAAACAAACGCAGGTCGCGGTAGCCTTCTGAAGAGCGGTTGAACGGCACACCCATGCGGTCGAGGAGGTCGATGATCTTGGGGGCCCAGTTGGTCATCTCGAGGACTGGGTGCTGGTCTTGGAGGAAGTCGCCGCCGATGAGGGTTTCGTCGAAGTGTTGGTACTCAGAGTAGCCCTGCTGACGCGCAACCTCGTTGCAGGCGTTGATGCCACCTTGTGCGCACACGGAGTGGGAGCGCTTGACAGGGACCATCGAGAAGAGATCGACGGGGACGCCGGCTTCGGCGATGCGGATCGATGCGGCCAGTCCTGCCAATCCGCCTCCGACGACTATTACGCGTTGCTCTGTCATTTCATATCCTCGATTCGTCTTGCTTAGTCAGTTGAATGTGTTCGCCGTGATCTTCACTTTGGGGGGTGGTTAGCCTTCGGGGCCGATCGCGTTGGCTTCGAGTGTGACCTCGTCGCTCATGTCGTGTTCGATTGCGGGGGGGGTATGCACTTCGTGCATCGATGCTTCGACATTGTGTGCGGTGTCGTAGTCAAGGAGCATCGCGCTTCCGAGTGCGGACCATGCGGCGAGCATCATGCCTACGCCAAACACGGCACAGACATAACCCCAGCGTTTCTGGGCGTGCTCTGACACGGTCAGGCCCCAGGTGATTGCTGCGGTCCAGAGGCCGTTTGCGAAGTGGAAGACGAGGAGCGATACCCCGATGAGATAGAAGAGCGACACGAGTAGACCCGCCATGGTCCAGCCCGTAGTTGAGCCTTGGAGCGCTGCTGCAAGTGTCGATGCGCTGAACTCATGGGACCACTTTGTGCCCTCTGGAATAAGGAATGTCCAGCCCCAGCGGAGGGTGGCGATGTGGTAGAAGATGAAGAAAATGCCGAAGTACCCGCTCAAACGCTGCAGTGTGTAGCGGAAGTTATCTTGGTGCTTGTAGTGCTGGAGGTTCCCCTTGCCTCCGGTGGCGTAGTAGACGCCGAGGACGCAGTGGAACGCGATGGCAAGCCAGAGGGTGACCTCGGTGAGGAAGAGGTGCGGGACCTGGGTGTTGATCCAAGTGACTTCGTGGGCGAAGTACTGAACGCCGCCTTCGGAGACACTGAGCCCCTCGCCTTGTCCACGGCCGCGGAGCGCAAACCAGCCCCACGCGAGCGAGGAGTTGGTGACCAGATGGATCATCAGAAAGACCCCGATGGGGAGGATCCCGCTCAACGAATGGAGCCTACGGATCAGGAACTGGTTTCGTTGCATGAAGCTTTGGTTGGTGCTCACGGCTATTGCTCCGAGGTCTAAATTGTCTGTATCAACTAATCTTCGCTCAATCTGTCGTATCGGCTCATCTGGGCGTATTTGGCCACGGATGAACGATCTGTGGCCCGATCAGGTGATCTTGAGATCCGGGCCGCTCATGCCGCCAACACCGGGCGCGTCACCCATTTGCTCGAGGGTGCCGTCTTGGGCGGCTTGGGCGACAGCTTTGGAGACCTCAACAAACTGGTGCTGGAGCTCGGCGATGGTCTGATTGATCATGGTCGATTCTTCTTCGCTCAGATTGCCCTTGGTCTTCTCTTCGACGACGGTCAAGAGGTCGATATTGAGGCGGGCGACATCGAGCGAGACCATGGCTTTACCGGATTGATCTGGGAAAGCACCCATGTACATCAGGGCTTGTGTCGCGAGCATGGAGATGAGCTCTTTGAAGCCCAGCTTCTCTGGCAAACCGTCGATACCGCCGGATTCAGCGGCTTTCTCGGCTTTTTCTTGCTCTTGAGCGACGAGTTTGGCTTTCTCGGCCTGTGCGGACGACTTCCAGTCGTCATCGATGATAATCTTTGGTTGATCAGAGTCGGTCATAGGTGCTCCCTTTAGTTGGTGTATGCTAGGACATGAAACGGAGTTTAAGGTTGCATAGACGCTTGGTTGACATCACATTGTACGGGGTTTCTGGGATGGTTGGGCTGGGTCTGATCTCAGGCATTGGTGGCTGCACCACCAACAAGATCATCGGAAACCAGCATGACGATCCCACACGAATTCAGATTGCCGATTTTCAGGGAGATCCCGATGCTCCAGTGGATCAGTCGGGCACCCAATATGCCCAGCCAACCGACGATCAGCATCAAGAGAATAATGCTGAACCATCGAACTCCGAGAATCCTGTTCTTGTTTTAGGAACCAAGAGCGAAACACAGCGAACTGCCATCCGCAGCGGCGATGACGGGCTTGAGTTTCTTGATGCCAAGATCGGCGACATCAGTGGGCACCCCATTTATGTAACGAGCTTCTTTGAGCCAATCCAAGACCGGTTGATCGCGTTGGGGCAACAGACTGACTTGAACACATGGAGAAGCCAAGCCATTGAAATCGTCAAAGGCAGACTCGATGGGATTATCTATGACGAGTTGCTCAGGGCAGAGACAATTGCAGCTCTGACGCCTCAGCAACGGGTCGGGCTCCAGTCCTTTCTCAATGACTTCAGATCCAATATTCTTTCAAACAATCTCGGCAGCGCACAGCTAGCCGACCGGCGAATTCAAGCAGAACAGGGCGTGTCTCTCGACGAGGCACTCCGCCAAAAAGAACTCGACACGCTAGTTGGATTGACTCTGTATCAAGAGATCAACCGCGGCATCAACATCTCTTGGCGCGATATCAAGCAGCGGTACGAGCAGGACATCAAGCGATTCCAGCCTCCGCCGACTGTTGTGCTGCAAGCGATCCGGGTACTTGAACCTGAAGGGGAACTGGTAGATTCCATTACATCTCGGCTCAATGCAGGCGAATCGTTCCACGAAATCGCGGCATCAGATATCAACACATTCTTTACAAATACACAGGGCAAAATAGAGAAAATCCTCGAAGACGATTTCGACAAAACCAGCTTCTTCTTCCAGCTCAATGCACTCAACGAAGCCGTATGGACCCTGGATGAGGGCGAATGGGCTGGGCCGATCCGTGTAGGCAATGGAAACTATTGGGTTTTGTATGCAGAGAGAAAGCAGGAATCGCTCTCGCTGTATGAGGCTCAGATCCAACTCCTTCGCGAACTGACTCAAGAACGGCGAGAGATCGAACGAGCAAAGTATCTCACCGAGCTTATCGAACGGGCTCGTGTCTCGAGCAGAGACGAGATTTTGCTACGGTTGCTGTACATCGCCGAGCAGCAATACGGGCCACTGGGGTGAACTTGCTCTCCAAGTTTTTTGGCCGATTGACTCCTCAAAAATCAGTATGGGTTCGTGGCGAGGACTCGGCAACTCGCCACATGCGCAAAGCCGGATACCGAGTCGTAGCGCGAAATCTAAGGCTGTCGATGGGGGAGATTGATCTGGTATGCGAAGACCCCAAAGCCGGCACGGTGATTGTTGTTGAGGTCAAAGCGAGGCAGCGGAAAGCCGGCGATACTCGGCGGATAGATCCGGAAGCCAATATCACCTCGGCCAAAAAATCCAAGCTCCGCACGCTCGCTATGGCGCTTGCGAAACAGGATCGGTACAAAGATCGCCCGATCCGAATTGATGTGATCGCTGTGGTGTTTGAAGAGGGCTCACGCAATCCGATCGAGCTTCGACATTATGAGTCTGCAGTCTGAGATTCAGAAGGCGAGACCGATGAGCCGCTGAATCCAGCGGGTTTCAATGAGCCGCGGAACTTGGCCTCGAGCTTGGTTTCTTCGAGGAGATCCAGATCTATCTTTGAAGGCAAGATAAGCGAGAACATTGAGCCAGATCCGACTTCTGACACAAGTTGAATTTCGCCTTGCAAGAGACGGGTGAGTTCCGAGACGATTGCCAGCCCGAGCCCGGTGCCTGCGTGGACACGGGTGTGTCCTGAATCGACCTGCTGGAACTTGTCGAAGATCCGTTTCTGATCGATGGGATCGATACCCTGACCGTTGTCGATAATCGAGACACGGAGGCGGTCGGTGCCGGTGTCATCGTCAGGAAGCCGCTCGGCGCGGAGGGTAATCTCGCCGGGTGCGCCTGCTGCGTTTTCCCCGGTAAACTTCACAGCATTTGAAAGCAGGTTAAACACGATTTGCTGGAATTTTTTAGCATCGGTCTCCACCAATGGGATGTCGTCGGCAAGGTCGAGTGCCACCTTGATGTCCTTCTTGCGTGCGAGTGGATGGATCAACCCGACAAGAGCCTGGCAAGTGTCGGTAATGTTCATCGGTGCGATGTTGAGCTCGACGCGCCCCGCTTCAATCTTGGCCATTTCGAGGAGCGACTCGATCATCTCCAGCAGCGTACGCCCTGCCGAGACAATGTTGACAAGGTAGCGTTCTCGCTTGGTCATCTCGTCGTGATCAAACCCCACAGGAGGCTCGGTGTGCTCAGCTGCATCAGCGATATCACGCCTAACGATCTCGAGCAGAAGCTCTGCAAACCCGATGATCGCATTGAGTGGTGTTCGGAGTTCATGAGAAACGCTCGCAAGGAACTCGCCCTTGAGGCGCGCCGATTCAAAAAGAGCCACATTGGCTTGCGAGAGCTCGGCGAGCTTGATATCCATCGCCGCATTGGCGCCGCGGAGCTGATCCTGCTGTCGCTGGAGCTCGCCGAGCATCAGGTTGATGGTCTCGGCGAGTTCTTCAAACTCATCCCCGGTCGCGATGGTTGATCGGATATCAAGATTGCCCTCACGGACTTTTTCGGCGGTCTTCTGCAATGAAAGCACCGGTTTGATGATGAGCTTCTCGGTGATCCACGCAAAGACCACAAGCGCCACAGCAAGAACGACCACACCCGCCGCGACCACATAAAGCAAGTTGACGACCATCAGCCATCCCGCGCCCGCAGACTTGTGCTCGAGCATAATGACGCCTGTGATCTGGGCATTCTCATCGCGGGTTGCTCGCGCGTAGCGATAGAGACGATTCCAACCGACCCAATCTGCATCGAAGTAATCCGACTTGCTTGTCGATCGCTCAAAGCGGTCCAGTGCTCGGTCTAGGAATGGGGAGTCGACCCGCTGGGACTCGAACTGGGCAGGGGTCATCGAGGTGATAATCGCGCCGCCCGCATCGACTGGTTGGCCGGTCTTTGGATGGTCGCTGAGCATCCAGGTCGCGTAGACGGACTTGGCAAGTTCACGCTCGCCTGAGCCCACGAGCCCGTTCATACGGAGCAGGGGGAGCGAGAGGGCAATGGTGATGATCAGGGCGGAAGCGGCTCCGAACAGGAGCAAGCACTTGCTTGCAAGCGCTAAATCAGCAAACCAGGCCCGGATGTCGTCGATGGTGGTCACAGGGCGAGTGTATCACCAGTCGCGTGCTTTTGCCGGGTTTCGAAGTCATTCCACGCGTACACTCTTTGTCCTATGCCAAGCAAAGCCGTGTATTTAGAAACCTTTGGATGCCAGATGAACGAGCTCGATTCAGAGCTGGTTGCTGGTTCACTTGGTGCGCTCGGGTACCGCTTTACCGCTGATGCGGACGAAGCCGACATCGTGCTCTACAACACCTGCTCCGTGCGAGAACGGGCCGAGCAGAAAGTGTGGTCCCGGCTCGGCGAAATGAAACACCGAAAGGCGAAGCAACCAGATCTGGTCGTTGGGGTCTTGGGATGCATGGCAGAGCGGGACGGCGAAGATCTGATCTCCCGGATGCCGGTGGTGGACATCATGTGCGGGCCATCAGAACTCGACAAACTACCAGAACTCGTAGACAACGCGGTTCGAACCAAGTCTTCGCTTGCTGATTCAGATCCCAAAGTTGCGATCCGTCGATCGGCTAAGCAGGTCGCGTTGCAAGGGAACGCATCGCGGAGGTCATCGACACTTGCTGCCGCGGGGGATTCGCTCGAATCGCTCGATCTTGGGCGGATGATTTCGCCGGTGGACTTTGATGGACGCCGATCTGCGTATGTCCGGATCACGCGCGGGTGCAACAAGTTCTGTACCTATTGCGTGGTGCCTCATACTCGGGGAGCGGAGATCCATCGCCCGCCACAGAACATCATCGACGAGATCAAAACCCTCGCTGATACGGGGATCGTTGAGATTACGCTGCTGGGGCAGACGGTCAATCACTACCGCTTCGAGCACGACGAGGCGGTGACGCTTGATGGAATCGTCCAACCCCAGAAGGGCCGGGCGTACAAGGGGTCACACAACCGCGATTCCTTCGAAGGTGCCAATACGACGACCTTTGCCGACCTGCTCTACCGCATCCACGAAGAGGTCCCGTCAATCCAGCGGCTGCGGTTCCTCACGAGCTACCCACGCGACTTTGGCGACGATGTACTACAAGTCATTCGCGATTGCCCGCGGATCTGCCGGTTTATCCATGTGCCCGCTCAGACGGGCTCCAACCGCATGCTCAAGATGATGAACCGTGGGCACTCGATCGAGGAGTACTACGAGTTCATCGCTCGCTGCAATGAGTATCTACACCAGCCGGAGATCGGACGCCCGTTGATGCTTGGTGGGGACATCATCGTCGGATTCCCGACCGAAACCGACGAGGACAACGAGCTTACCAAAGAGCTGCTCATCAAAAGCCGGTACAAGAACTGCTATATCTTCAAGTACTCGCCGAGACCCGGGACGGTGTCGTACGACAAGATCCCCGACGACATCCCTGACGCGATCAAACGCAGACGAAACAATGAGCTGCTTGATCTGCAGACCGAGATCTCTGATTCGATCGCTCAAGAGCAGGTCGGCGGCGAGTTCGACATCTTCGTCGAAGGCCTGAGCCGACGCGAGCACAAGAAACGCGGCACCGATGTCAAACCCGGGGCCGGCATGGTCGGCATCACCATCGGAGGCGCGGACCCACAAGCGGAGATCGCGGTGCTTGATCCGGAGAATCAAGGACAAACAGTGCAGATGTCGGGTAGGACAGATGGGGATCTGATTGTGTTTTTTGATGTTCCCGCGGATGCTGTCAAGCTGCCAAGCGAGTACATCGGACAGATCCTTCGAGCCAAAATCACCGGCGCTGACAAGCTGACACTCAACGGCACACTGGTCTGATCAGGAATCATCCATCCGTTCTCTTGCACGCTTCTTCGCGGCCATAAGCGAACTCAGTTCTTCGACTTCCGCATCATCTTCAACTCGTTCTTTGGCCGGCTGGGGCCACTGCCTCCGCACGGGTTCTAGGTCGATATGGATTTCAGGCTCAGTTTGCTTTGTACGCTGGGAGATGGCCGCGATTTGATCCGCGGCGATGGCCCTTGATACCGCAATAGTTTCGGCACGCGCCTGGGCGATCCAGCGGTCCCATGCGACGCGCCGGGCACCGAGATCAATCAAGAACAAGATAAACCCGAGCAGCAGCATGGGCCGCCACATCGATTCGTAGCTTGAGACTTCGGCGAGGCCGTCGCGGGTGAAGAGATCAACCGGTTCGGTGAGCGACAGCACGCGCCCGCCGGAACGCCTCGCGATGGATTCGAGCGCGGCCCGGTCGGAGCTCAGCGTATTGAACTCGGTTTGGTCGTCGATGTGCACTGCGCCGATGGTAGGACGGATGGGCTTGCCATCGCGTTTGGGTGTCGCGACGACGACATGATCACCTGACGGTACGGACGGCAACTCCGCGGCGTACTGGCCCGGACCGATCTGCACCATGTCGATCGATTGCGTTGATCCCTCGGTAAAGACCTTCGTTTGGATCGCGAGCCCATCGATGGGGACGCCCGCGTCGTCGATCGCGGTATAGCCGATTGCTAAACCACCATCGGACTGGTTGATCGACAGCTCCCCCACCCCCGGGTCCGCAGCTCGCCCCGCCCACTGCGCTAGATGCCTCCAGAATTTTTCAAACGATTCTGTACCGATCCAATCGCCCGCCCACTCCGATGTGTCGCTTGTAAACACAGCCACGCGCCCGAGCTCGACCTGATGCCCAGCTAAGATCGGCTCGCCTTGCGTGCTGACGATCGGCACCATGACGCGGGGATCGTCGGACTTGAACTCCGTCAGCACCAGCCCGCTCAGGTTGGGCACGATGATCGATCCCGAATCTACCAGCATAGGTGAGGCGGGATCAACAACGACAGGATCGATGACCCCCTCGCGAACCATCGGCCTGCGAAGAACGCGAACCGCCTTGAGAAAGATCCGCGGGAGGACGGCTGGGTTGACTACGCGGTAGTACACCCCGCCGCTTTCGGTGGCGATGATCCGCATGGATTTCTCATCGGCCTCGTCACCGATGGTGATGGTCGAGACTTTGATTCCTTGGGCACCCAGTTCGCGTGCGATCGACGGCAGCTGCTCGGCGTCTTGTGATTCGCCATCGGAGAGGACGACGATGTGTTTGGTTTTCGATTCAACACCCAAGAGCTGCTGTCCAGCCATACGGAGTGCCGGGGCGAGGTTGGTGCCTCCGCCTGAAGCGATGGATTTGATTTTGCCTTCTACAATTTCGGGCTCGTTGTTTTTGGTGACCGGGACAACGAGGCGAGGGCCGCCAGAAAATGAAACCACCCCGACCATGTCGGTCGGATCAAGAACCTCGAGCGCCCCGGCTGCTGAGTTGTTCGCAACCGATTGCTGCGAACGAGACGACCCCATCACCGGCCTACGCATCGAGCCCGAAGAATCAAGCACCAGCATCACTGCGGCATGGGTTGTGACCACATCATCGGGGATTTCAAGATTGACCGGGAGAAGATTTGCGACAAGACCGAGCTCTTCCTCGTCGCTCTTGATAAGCGAGGCGTTCCAGCCGCCGGCTCCGAGGGCCTCGTATCCACCGATGAAGAGGAGCCCGCCTCCAAGGGTTCTGACATAGTTGTCCAACGCGGGTTCGATGCCGGGCATTAATGCGTCTCGTGGAGTGTTCACAAGCACGACAAGGTCGTAAGGCTCAAGGCCGAGGACATCGGTTGGTACTTCTCCAGGGCGGACGGTATCGATGGACCACTTGCTTGATTCGAGTGTTTGAATCAGTGCCGTTGCCTCGCTGTCCGGATCGGCGGTGACGATCAATGCCCGCCCGTGTTCGCTGGTAAGAGTCAGCGCGGTGGACTCGTTGTTGAGTATGTTCGTATCCCCGATCGCTGCGCCGGCAGCATTAATCTGAGGCTCCCAGACCGCGCGAACCCTATGGACGCGTCCGCTCCCGACTGGGACGCTGATGGAGATCGGTTCGATGCCGCCCTTGAGGGCTAAGGGGAGTCCGCCCGATGGGGTATCGGGAGATAGATTGACCGTTTGCCCATCGACGATGAGTTTGAGCGAGCCATTGGCGGGGCCGGTGGATCGCAATGTGATCCGAACGGGCATGAGCGAATCCGCAGCGACCCGCGTGGGGATTTCGACGGAGTGAACAAGGACCTCGCGGCTGACCTGATACTCGATCGGGACAACATCGACCGGGGTATTGAGAATGAGCTGATCGAGGGCGCCGGCGGTTGAAACACCGTCAGAGATCAGTACGATTCGTCCTCTCGAATCGCCGGCGATGAGCGACTGGGCCCTGCTCAGAGCTGCGGCGATGTTGGTGCCGTCGGCGGGAGTTGTGTCGAACGTATTTTCGGTATTGGCGTTGATCGTCCGCGCGGGTAGTACCACCGATGCGAGACCATCGAAGGCGATCATCCCGAGCCGGTCGTCGTCTTCGTGCTGAGCTGAACCGCTCGTGACGAACTGTCTAGAGACGGCTGCAATATCAATGGGGTACCCATTGTCATCGGTCCCCAGATCCGCAAAGCCTTTGATTGAACCCGAAGTATCAACCACTGCAACGACCGTCAGACGATCGGTGGTTTCAACACGCTGGAGCCCCGCTAGCGCTAGGGCGAAACAAGTAAACGAAGCAAAGCGGGCACCAACCACTACAAACCGCCGAGAGGCCGGCAGCCCGCGCAGTACCCCCCAGCCTACGAGTGACGCAACGAACCCAAGGGCCATGACAAGCATCCAGATTGGTTGATCGAGAATCAGGTTCATTCAGATTTCTTTGATGGTGTTGGGGCTGGAGCATCCGCGCCATCGGATGACGGAACCGGGGCGAGCTTGGATGCCCGCTCGTCGAGCTGCTTGAAATAGTTGCTAATCACATCACGATACCGACGCGGGACCCGCCGATCGTCCACCTGCTCGCGCGCATTCTTAGCGGCTTGGCGGAACCGCTCAGCGGTGCTGGTCGATTGGCCCGCTTTCTCTGGCTGATCCCCATCAGGGTTGTACCACTCCCCAATTGGGGCGGATGCCTCATCGGCCTGCGCCTGCTCGTCGGCGGCCTGAACAGGGACATACTCCTGATCGCTCGATGGATCGTCATTGGGTTGATCGGACGCGGATGAATCATCGCTGCCCGGGGCGCCGCCTGGTTGTTGATTCTGTTGATCTCGGGATTGACCTGGAATGGGTTGATCAGGGTTGGTTTGATCCGAGTTGGACTGCTCAGATTCGGATTGGCCCTGCTCTGGTTGCCCTTGGTTTGGCTGACCTTGATTTGGCTGGTCGGGTCTTTGATGATCACCGGGTTGTTGTTGGTCTTGTGGCTGATCTTGGTGTTGGTCTTGCTGTTGGTCTTCGAGCTGTTCCCTCAAACGCTCGGCCATCTCGCGATCATCCTGCGCACCATCGGAGCGTTCCTGGGCTTCTTCGAGCATCTTACGGAGCATCGAGTTGTCACTAGGCGGTTCACCAGGGTTTTCTCCTGGCGATGGCCGCTCCTGTTCTTCGGTGCCTTGCTCTTTATCCGGCTGCCCGCCATCGTCTTTCTGTTGATCTGGTTGATTGCCAGCCTGATCTTCTTGGTCGACCTCTTGATCATCTTGCTGACCTTGCGGCTGAGATTCTGGATCGGACTCAGAACCTGGTTCGCTCTTATTTGGCTGTTCACCGGGCTCCCCGTTCTCTGATTGCTTTGAGTTTGATTGATCCTGCGCGGAATCACTTTGCCCATTCTCTTCTTGGTCAGACTCCTCTTGGCCTTGCCGTTCTTGTCCTTGCTGTTCCTGACTCTCTTGCTCATCTCCCGGCTGTGCCTTATCAGGATCTGTCCTTCCTTGGTCGCCAGATTCTTCTTCCGATTGCTCACCTGATTCCTCGGCCTCCTCCTGAGGATCGACTGATTCAGATTGCTCAGGGCTTTCCTCGGCAGACTCTTGTTGCTGAGGCTGATCTTGTGGTTCAGACTGATCTGGTTCATGATCCCGGATCTGATCGGCTTGGTCTTTGAGGGCCTCGGACAAATCCTCGCCTTGGCTCGGCTCGCTCAGGTCTTGGTTTGTCGATTGATCGGGATCATCCTTCGGCTGTTCCGATGCCGGTTCAGAATCGGGTGACGAATCCGGCTCGATCGCATTGGCCAGCGACTCAAGATCCTCGGCCACCTGTTGACGCTCCGCATCGGTCATTGAATCAAGCGACTCGTTGATCGAATCAAGCTCGTCGATCGCTTCCTCGTAGTTCCCATCAGCAAGCTGCTCGCGGAATCGATCAAGATCTGATTCATCTGACAACGATTCGGATTTAAGTTTGTCGAGCTCCTCGCGGAGGGCTTGCTCCTGACTCTGCTGTTCCTGAGCACGCTCATCAAGCTCGTCTGCGAGTTGTTCGACGCGCGAAGCGGCTCTGGTTGAAGTCGAGTCGAGATCCGACGGGGTCTGGGAAGCCGTGAGTTCTTGTTCGAGGGCTTCGAGATCCTCGAGGGCGTCTTCGATGAGTTCGTCATCGGTCTCAAGGTCGCCAGTGAGTTCTTCGAGGTCTTGCTGCTGCTCCTGGATCTGTTCACGAGCATCGGCGATCGCAACCGACGAAGGGGGCGCGGCAATCGGATTGGGCGATGGCCTCATAGGCGTATAGATCCCGGCAACAACGATCAGAGCAATCAGGGTGGCATTGATATAGACACCATTCTGTTCATGCCATGGCTTCGTTCCATCGGCGGGCAGTTTGATCCCGGCGGCAGAATGCTCAGCCTGCTGGACAGCGATCGATGCAAACGCCGGGTCAGCACGATTGTTGGTGACAAGTTCGAGCGCCGATCGGTACCGGCTCTGGGTATGAGCAGATTCATCGAGCCAGCCTGCAGCACTGAGTTCGCTGGTTCGCTTAAACCAAGCAGCAATCCCAGAACCCATAACAACGATCAAAGCCGCCCCAGCCCCGATCCCCCACCACCAGTCTGCCCCAACCCACCACCGTTGCGCGATGACCAGCAACAATGCCACCCCGAATGCATAAGGCAGCCAAAACATCAGCACCCGCCCCCATGACCGCACCAGTAGCGTGCGAGCAGCACGCGCGGCTAGAGCGGTGGTCTTTGGGAGCTTTGGATCACTGGATCTGGGCATACCTGATTCTACAAACAACAAGGCCGCGAGGTTCGACCTATCGTGGTCTATGGATCACTTTCAACGCACAATGTCCCAACTCCTCGCCCACGAAACGCTCAACCGGGCGACTAGCCACGGATTGTTCAGTGATATTCTCGAGGGCAGACTCGACAACTCGCAGATTGGCGCGGTCCTTGCGCTGCTCGCGATGCATGACTCAACCAGCGACGAGCTCACAGGGGCTGCCCAAGCGATGCGGGAACAGGTCACCCGCATTGAGTACAACAGATCGCCCGGATCGGTCCTCATCGACACCTGCGGCACAGGTGGAGCCCCAAAGACCTTCAATGTCTCCACCGCCGCCGCGATCATCCTCGCGGGCGTCACCCCACCATCATCGAGCGGCGTTGAACGCCTGCAGGTCGCCAAGCACGGCAACCGCTCCCGCACCGGTCGCGGCTCCGCAGAGGTCCTGATCGCTCTGGGGGTCAATGTCGATGCGTCAGTTGAAACCCAAGCCAAGTGCCTCGACAAGGCGGGCGTGTGCTTCTGCTTTGCGGTCAATCACCACCCCGCAATAAAGCACGCGATGCCGACCCGCAAGTCGCTCGGCTTCCCAACGATCTTCAACGCCATCGGCCCATTGACCAACCCCGCGGGCGCCGACTACCAGCTCATCGGGGTCTACAAGGACGAACTGGTCGTCCCCATGGCCCAAACGCTGCTCGATCTTGGGATCAAGCGTGCAATGGTCGTTCATTCAACTGACGGGCTCGACGAGCTTTCAACGACTGCGCCAACGCGTGTTGTTCATGCGGTCGATGGGCTGCTGGCCGAGGAAATGGTCGATGCAACCGAGCTGGGGCTTGAGCGGGTGACTGTCGAACAAGTCCGCGCCAACGATGTCAAACACAGCGCCCAGATCATCCAATCCATTGTGGATAACAAAAAATCCGCGTTTGCGGATATGGCGCTATTGACTGTTGCAGGCGGGCTGATTGTTGCTGGTGTCTGCGACGGGTTTAAAGAAGGCCTTGAACTTGGCCGCGAGGCGCTTTCTTCAGGCAAGGCAAGAGCAGCACTCGATGCACTCGTTGCAATCTCAAACAGCTAATCAGTCCGGGATCGAAGCAAACCCGTTCGTGTGGAACAGATCGAGGATGCTGGGCACAGCCCCGCTATTAATCGCTTGGGTTGTATGGAAACCCTCAGCTACAAGGATGACCTTCTGCTCGCTGCTCTCTGGATCGGTCGTCAGGAGCATCACAGCATCGGCAGCGTCATGTTCGCTGATCCACTGACGCGAACGGATGATCAGCTCATCGGAATCACTCGGGACCGCACCGATCGCGTTGCGGAAATCAGCGAGGAACTCGATGTCGGATTCGGTTGTGTTCTCGCCAAACTCACCAAAGGTGTGCATGCCTTGTTCATTGAGCACGGCAAGGCCAGCGTTGAGATCAGCACGCGTCTGGGTATCTATTGAGTTGGCAAGGTGCGAAACCAGCAATACATCGGCCTTGACCATCGGGAGTTCTTCTTGGACATAGCTGATGAGCGTTCCGCCGGGGATATCAACATCGAGGTTCTCAATAAAACCAGGGATTTCTGGGATCAATGGTACCTGCGTTACCGTTACGGTGGCATGGTCCCGTGACTCGCCAAGCCCGATGACCACAACTGGTACACCAAAGAGCACTATCAAACCCAATATCCCAGCAAAGACAACACTTGTCCCGGGTTTGTTGGCATATGAACCTTTCCCTTTGCGACTAGTGCTCCGACGCGCCGAAGCCCGGTGACGCATCGACTGGGCCCGACCGCGAGCATCGCGAACCTGATCCTTAGCAGACTTTCGGCCCTCAACAGGAGTCAACTGTTCACGGCCTTCTGGGTGCTCAACGTGCGCGAATGGGCCGTTCTCCCCGATCCCTGCTTCTACAACGAAACCTTTGTTGGCTTTCGCTTTCTTCTGAGGCACAACCTGGCCTGTGACCGCGTATTTGCCGGACCACCAGCCAACCAGATTGACCTTGGGACGACCGACCCGCTGACCGGGGGCAGCGTCTTGTGAAGCCGCCGCTGGAGGAATAGGCGAACCCACGGCTTCTCTCGGAGCAGCCCCGTAGATCGGCATGGGCTCAGGGATGGGCTCTGGCTCAACATTATCACCAAGCTTAACACTCGGAAGATCAATCGGTTTCACCGCAAAAGGATCCGCAGCGGTCATCACAACACGCAAGTCCGCGAGCATCGCCGCTGAACTGGGGTAGCGGCGGTCGTACTCAGCCATCGACCGACGGACGATCCAGCGGAGCGCTTCTGGACACCGCTTGGAAATCTGCGAGAGTCCGGAGTGAGCCGGGAAAGAGTTTTCGACCATCGAGTACAGCACTGCACCAGCCGCGTAGACATCGAACTTGGAACCATCGATCTGATGAACCTTGACGCCCCGCAGTGCTTGGCGGACGAGTTCTGGATCACGGAAGTACTCCGTGCCGTGGGTGGTCAGGGTCATCGCTGAACGCAGCGGGGTGACGAGACCGAAGTCCACGAGGTGTGCCTTGGCGTCGCCGTGCTTGCCGTCAATGATGATGTTGTCGGGTTTGACATCCTTGTGCCACAGGCCAGAGCGGTGGTAGGTATCAAGAATGGTCAGCAGATCGTCTGCGTAGCCAATGGTGTATTTGAGTTGTGTATCGTCAAGACCTTCGCGAGGGCTCAGCGAGTGCATGCGCTGGGTGACGGCCGACAAAGATTCGCCGGGAACATACCGCATGACATAGAAGAACCGCTCAGCGGTCAGTTCGTGCTCAAGGACAAGCCCAAGCTTGCGTGCTGCATCAAGCGCCCGCGATTCACGCACGATCTGAGGCATCGAAGAACCATCACGCAGTGAGAACACCTTGATGACCACCTGTTCAACATCGATGCTCCGCTTGGTGAATGAAGCTTGTTTGATCTCGTCTGGTTCAGCGATGTAGAGTTTGCCGCCCGATCCGCCGCCCTTAAGAGAGCCAACGATGGTGTAGCCGTCGAATACTCCGACGCGTTTCTTGCTTGGTTTGTCGCTGGTTGGCGCGGCGGCCATCGCTTCGGGAACACGCTGCTCGACACCTTCGAGTGCCTTAGAGAGTCCCAGCAAACGAGCGGGGTTGCCAATCGCGAGGCGGTAGACACACCTGATCGCCGAATGACACTCAAGCGAGAACGCGCTGGCGAGGTGCTTCGACCGCGACCAGCGGCCTACGACGATTGCCAGAACCGTCAATGGCGCAAACATGACAGCGGCCAAGATCGATCCGACAAGGCGGAGTGAGTCGGCGATGGTCGAACCGATGAAGGTAAAGATATTGGAAAATACCATACCGATGATGTAAAAAACTCCCTTGAGTGCTTTAAAGGTCAGCCCGAAAATTGTGCTGAACAGAAAGACCACAGCCGCGAGCACAAACGCCCCGGCGAGGATGGCGAGTATTACCATAAGGATTGTTGCGATAGGTGCCATTACTTGCCCCGTTCTCTCAGGCCTTTGAGCCAAACCTTAGATCAGGTTCTGCTCGTCGACGGCCCGAAGCTCCATCTGCCGGTGATAGATGTCCCCGATTGCTTCGTCAAACGAAACATCAGTAGACTTGTCAGCGGGTCCGGCTTGCCCGCCACTCTCACTGTTGGGATTCAGCAAGAGTCCATTTCGCGAGGCCTCGTCGAGTTCCTCATTCGTAAACGAATAGATCGAGATAACCTCTTGCAATCGGCTGCGCAACATATCACGGACCTTGCTCAGACGACGCGAAACCGTGGGCTCAGACACCCCCACCGACTCGGCGACCTCTTTACCGCTCTGCCCATCAAGAACCCGCATGCGATAGATCGAGAAATCCATAAAATCACACTCAGATTCAACCTTCCGGATCGCGGCTTCCACCTTGGCTCGGAAAACCGACGCTTCGTATTCTTCATCTACCCCCATAGATGCATCGGCGACCATCCACCGCTCGTCAAACTCCGCGTTGGCCTTCCCAGCACCGCGTTTGAGGGCCATCCTGCGGTCGATCTCATCACCCAGAACATGCTTGGCGATCGCCAGGAGCCAGGTCGAGAACCGAGCACCCCGCGCGGGGTCGTAGCGTTCAATTGAGTTGGATAGTGCCGCGAGTGTTTCTTGCGATAGATCACGCGCTGTCTCCACACCGATCCGGCCCTTGCCCCAGCGGGTGAGTTGTATACGGATCACCGGGCCAAAGGTCTCCCAGAGTTCAAACCACGCGGCTTCGTCATTGGCGCGGAGCCTTGCAATAAAGCTTGTTGTCATATTCGTAAGCATGAGACCCTTTTCCTGCAGAACATTCGAGACGGGGTGTTGGCGGTGGATCACCTTATTCGGCACTCGGCCTCGTGGGTTTCACCCAGTATTGATCTCTATAAGCATACCCGGACCGGTCCGCTCTGCGTTGCAAAATCGAAAACAACCCCCGATTCAAGCCTCTAATCGCTGATTTCGCATTTTTTCTTTGACGACCTGAAATTCTCAGCAACCAAATCCCAGTCAGTACATGTCGGGACATCACACCGGCAACCAAGGAAATCACACGGTTCACTCAGAGAACCGATCACCACACCCGCCGGAATGGTCCGGCACTTAGAGTATTTAGGAGACTGCCATGGGATGCTGCTTTGGAAAAACAATCGTTCGAGGCGTCGTGATCACCGCCCTGGCCGGCGGCGTACTGGTTGCGGTCGCGGGCCCTCAACGGGTCGGCTACATGATCCACCAAACCCGAGCCAATGTCGTCGGTGTCATCGATAGCAATATCGAAGACCCCATCATGCTCCGGGCACAGATCAAGAATCTGGAAGCCCAGTACCCACAGAAGATCGCAGAAGTTCGTTCCGATCTCACCGAGGTCCAGACACAGATCAGCCAGCTCGACCGCGAGCTCCAGGTCGCTGTCAAAGTCATCAACCTTGCAGGAATGGATCTTGAGACCGTCAGTGGCCAGCTTACCCAAGCCCGCTACACCCAAGAATCCAATCCGGGTGCGATCGTCCGCGTCTCGTTCAATAACAAGGCCATCGACCTCGATGACGCCTATGCCAAGCGGAACCAGATCCAGCAGACCCGCGACATGTACGCGGCCCGTGCTACCGATCTGCAGACCGACCTTGGATACCTCAACGATCAGGAACTGCAACTCGCAGAACTCCTCGAACGCCTCGAATCAGAGCGCAGCGAGTTCCAAGCCAAGCTGTTCCAGCTCGATGCACAGATCGATACGATCGCACGCAACGAGCGTCTGATCGACATGATGGAAGACCGTCAGGACACCATCGATGCCCACTCCAACTTCCAGGCCAACTCGCTTGATCAACTCAACGGCCGCCTCTCAGGCATCCGCACCGAACAGCGTGCACGCCTCGAAGCGATCGCAGGACGCGATGCCGACAAGAACTATGTTGACGAAGCAGAGTTCTTGATCGACCAGGAAGGTCTTGTTCAGGAGTTCGAAGATGACATGACCGTGGGTACCCCAGAAAATGTCCGTGGATTCAACATCGATCCACAGATCATCGAGATCACCCCCCAATCCGTTGAATCTGCTGCCAAGGCAACTGGTCCTGTAGCAAGCAACTGAGTTACCGACTCCTCTGTAAATGGATCGTGATCCAACACAATCCACACCATGCATGCCGCCCATCGGAATCCGGTCCGACGGGCGGCATGCTGTTTTTGCGCCCACTATTTATCAACATCCATCCACAAGAGTGCTGCCATTCGGGCTCAAGTGGCGTACTTGTCCAACTTCCGGTATGCTCTGTGCATAAGATGATAAAACTCTCATCCCGCATCAATGCTGGGATGATTAACGCATGGAGATCTACCCCTCGTGTGGTATGAACGCTTTTTAGGGCCGCTTGGCGTCGATATGGGCATTGACCTAGGAACCTGCAACACACTCGTTGCGGTCCGTGGCCAGGGTATCGTTCTCAATGAACCTTCGGTAGTAGCCGTCAAAAAAGGGACCAACCAGGTCCTCAAAGGCGGCCAAGCCGTCGGGTGGGTCGCCAAGGAAATGCTCGGTAAAACACCGGGGTCCATCACCGCCGTCCGCCCCCTCAAGGACGGCGTGATTTCAGACTTTGAGATCACCGAGGCGATGCTCAACTACTTCATCACCAAAGTCACCGGCCGAGTCCGGATGCTTGGTCCACGCGTGGTCATCTCGATCCCATCGGGGATCACCGCTGTTGAGAAACGAGCCGTGTTTGACTCCGCAGAGCACGCCGGTGCCCGCAAGACTTATCTGCTCGAAGAGCCCATCGCAGCCGCGATCGGTGCGGGACTGCCATTCGCCGAAGCAACCGCGTCGATGATTGTCGATATCGGTGGCGGAACAACCGAAGTCGCGATTATGTCGCTTGCCGACATCGCCAACTGTGAATCGATCCGAGTCGCGGGCGACGATATGGATGAGTCGATCATCTCATATATGAAGCGGAACCACTCGCTCATGATCGGTGAACAGACCGCAGAGCGGGTCAAAATCCAGATCGGATCAGCCGCCCCGATCGGTGAAGAAGCCGAGATGGAAGTCCGTGGCCGCGATATGGTCTCGGGACTCCCGCGTAAAACTACGATTACTTCCGAAGAAATCCGCGATGCGTTGTCTGAGCCGGTGACCAATATCATCGAAGCCGTTACAAGAACTCTTGAAAGAGCAGAGCCCGAACTGGCGGCCGACCTGGTCGAGAACGGGATCATGCTCGCCGGCGGCGGTGCCCTGCTGACCGGTTTGCCTGTCCAGATCACCAAAGCCACGGGGCTTGATGTCCGCATGGCCGAGGACCCGCTGACCTGCGTGGCCCGAGGCACCGCGATCTATCTCGAGAACATCGATGTCTGGAAAGACACGCTCGAGAACAACTCGGACATTTGATCCACCTGTGACTCCCACAACGCACCGCGAAATCGTGTAGAGTGTGGAGAGTCGTCGTCTGTCCTTGATGGGGAGTTCTGTCATGCATCATCAACCCGCGTTTGTTCGTTGGTCGATGCCAATGTGTGTGACCGCGATGATCATCCTCTGCATGCTGCCTTCTTCTTGGCTCGATTGGACCAACTGGTTTGGGGCCCAGGCCCGAGTGGTTGTATCGCCCATATCGCACCCAATGACGCTGGCCAAAAACCTGGTCATACCGCAATCTGTTGGGAATCCCAACGCGACGAACCGAGAGCGGGCCCTGCAATCAGAACTCGACCGCTACCGATCGCTCCTCTATAAAGAACAACAAGAGAATGTTCAGCTCTCCAGACTGGTTGACCAGTTGTCTTCAGGAGCCGCGATCAACCCTGACATCCCCGTGACCCAAATCCAGCGGCCCGTAATCGGGCTCTCACGAGAGTTCCTCGTTGTCCGCGCCGGAGGGCACGAACGAGTAAGCCGATCCACAGTCGTGGTTGTTGACGCGGTCCAGCTCTGCGGGCGCGTCGTTGAATCCGATGAACGCACCGCCCTCGTTCTCCCCATCACCGCCAAGGACGCCCAGCCGCTGCTGGGCAATGTCATGCTCGATGACTTAGGAACCAACTCGGCACGGTGCATGCTCAGCCCGATCGGAAAGGGCTTACTCGAGGGCGATGTCACCCGCCCCGTAGCCGATGGCACAGGGATTCCTGCAGCAGCGATCCAGATCGGCATGGAAGTCCGTCTCCTCGATGACCAATGGCCACGCCACGCACAGATGCTTCTCATCGGAAAGATCGAAAGCGTCTCCCCATCACCCAACCAACCTCTCCGCCAGCGGATAACGGTCCGCCCGAGCACCGATCTGAGAAGCGTCCCCGAGGTTTTCTTTAGGGTCCCAGACCTGACTGCAGGGGGGAGCCCATGAACTGGTTTGTGCTGATCTTCTTTGCATGGATCGGGTTTGGTCTCGAAACCGCGCTGCTCCCGGTCTTCGATGCCGGCGCCAGCGGCGTACACCCTTCAGTCGTCCTCCCGCTCTTGGTCTTCGTCGCCTTGTATGCTCCGCGCAAACACGCCCTTTGGTGCGCTGTTTTCCTAGGTGTTTCGATGGATCTCCTCACCCCGATCAACCACCACAACGGCGGTCCGGTCACCCTCATCGGCCCCTACGCTTTGGGTTACTTGCTCGCCGCCCAGTTCATCTTTTCGGTTCGGGGCATGGTGATCCGCCGCAACCCGCTGACCATCGCGTTCCTCTCGATCCTCGCCTCGCTCATCGCTGAAATTCTGGTCGTTTCGATCATCACCATCCGGGCACTCGCCGGCGACAAGATCGCATGGGACGCCGGGGATGCTTTGATGGACCACACCCTCTCATCCCTCTACACCGGGGCTGGAGCGGTCCTGCTCTCGTTCATTTTCTTCGCTCTGACCCCCGCATTCGGGTTCCACACCGCCATCGCGACCCGCTACGCCCGCCACATCAAATAGAACTGCTCAATCAACTCGATCAACGATCGCCTACGATTTGGTCACATGACCAAAGCACGCAAATCCATCCTGTTCAACGACGCCCAAGGCACCCTCGCACCCCTCAACGACCTCCGCCCGGCCCACGCGATCCGAACCGGCGCGATGACCACCGCCGAGCGACTCACCCACGCCTTTAACCTCGAACCCGTTGGGATCGTCGTTCCAAACCCCATCAAGGAACTCGCCGCCGAGCATTCGGGGGTTCCCGTCAACGAACCACCAGCCGACACCGACGACGAGATCCTCATGATCAACGGCCGCTGCCCGCTCCCGGTCCAGGCAATCGCCGATCTCAAGGTCGGCGAAGTCCTGATCGAAAAAGACACCAGCGACATGATCGCCGTCTGCCTCACCTCAAAGAATGTCGCCAAACTCCTTAGCGGCGGTAACCCCGAGATGAAAACGATCGAGATCGACGACACGGTCCTGATGCGTACCCCGTGGGACTGGCGGGCATTCCGCGATCGCTGCCTCGCCTACGACCTCGAAGCTATCACCAAAGACATGCGTAAGGTCGAAGAAGCCCCCCCCGGCGTCATGATCCTCGGAGAACAAGGCGTCGCGATCCACCCAGATGCAGAAGTTATGCCGGGAGTAATCCTCAACTCCGAACTCGGTCCCGTCGTCATCGAAGAGAACGCGACCATCCGTCCCGGCTCGATCATCACCGGACCCGCCTACATCGGACCGGGCTCGACCGTCCTCGAACAAGCCAACATCAAACCCAACACCGCGATCGGTCCGATCTGCAAAGTCGCAGGTGAAATCGGCGGGACGATCTTCCAAGGCTACGCCAACAAGGCTCACGCCGGTCATCTCGGCGATAGCTGGATCGGCGAGTGGGCCAACCTCGGAGCCGACACGACCAACTCAAACCTGCTCAACACCTATGCCGAGATCAACGCGCGTGCGTCCAAGAACTCCAAGATGGAAAAGACCGGCCAGACCTTCCTCGGCGTCACCATGGGCGACCACTGCAAAACTTCCATCGGCACCCGCATCATGACCGGCGCGATCGTCGGGACCGGGGTTATGTACGCCGCCAGCGGAGCGATGACCGGCACCATCGACGCCTTCGCCTGGATCACCGACGCCGGCGAAAAATCCTTCCGACTCGGCAAGTTTGTTGATATCTCCATGTCCGTCATGGGCCGCAGAGGCATCACCCAATCGCAGGCGTACTCGCGAAGACTGACCATCCTACACGAACAGGTGACCGGCATGAACTCAGGATTGAACTGGCCGGGCAAGCCGATGGAGCATCTGGTGAATCAAGATTCCTGATCACGCAGCCATACCGCTTCTCGCCACCCCGTTTCCTCTCGCTCCTTGAACTCATCTTTGCTTGGCTTGAACACTCGATACGCATTCTGATATAACAACTCGCAATTAGAACGCCTAAACCCTGATCCACAGCTAGGGCAGTGACCGGTCATTCCAAGATGGCTCAGGCCATGTCTGCACCACGGGCACAAAATAAACCCATTCTTTAGTGTCATTGCGGTCGTTCGTTTCCGGATCCCAATTGGAATCAACCAGCAAATCATAAATCCTAGAAAAAACAGGATGTATATCGAGTTCCATTTGAACGCACCGGGACCATATGATCGTGTTGCCGGGATGATCCCATAGGTGACAATGAAGAAAAATGATACTGTCAGAACAAAACATAGATATTTCGTCATCCCAAGAATCGGCCCCACCCCCTTGCGCGGATCAACGCGTCTTCGCACGAGTTGATCAACTTCATGGAGTTGTTCTTTATTGAGTGATATAACCGACTCGCTCTGCTCCTGAAACATCTCACAGACCGGAGGCGGACTCGGCTCAATCAACTCAGGATTATCACGGTATCGAATCGCCTCCCGCCACGCTCGGCTCTCGCGTTTCCCAAACTCTTGCGGGCTCGGCGTGTACTGTCTGTAAGCCAGCCCGTAAAGACGCTGACAGAGTTCTTTGGTGTATCCCGCCCCGCATTTCGGGCAATGCCCCTCATCACCAAGCCCGGTGAATGGATAGTTACACCAAACACAGATGAATCCGTTATGCTTCTTGACAAGACCCTCTATCCTTTTGCGGGTCCAGATTCGTGTATAGCCCCAACTAAACATGAGCACATACAACGAGCCATACATCACAATAGTTAGGATTATTGTGAATGGAAGAAACCAACGGCCAACAAACGCAATCGTGAGCACAATCCCAACTGCCCACTCAAATCGCCCCTGGCCTTTGCCCATCCCAACCCGCGGATCCCACCGCCTGCATACAAGTAACTTAAGATCATCATGTGCTGATTCATCCATGCAGAATCATAGCACTACCCCCCCTATCCTCCGACTGTGAAAACACTCTACCTCATCGACGGCTTCGCCCAGTTCTTCCGTGCTTACCACGCGATCCGCACCCCCATGTCCTCGCCCGTCACCGGTGAACCCACCAACATGACCTACGGCTTCGTAGGAATGCTCCTCAAACTCCTCCGCAACGACGGCTCGCACCTCGCAGGCGACGGAGCCGTCAGCTACCTCGCCGTCGCCCTCGATGTCGGCGGCGACCAAGGCACCTTCCGCACGCAGATGTATCCAGAATACAAAGCCAACCGCGACGCCCCGCCCGAGGATCTTCGGCCACAGGTCGATCGCGCTCTTGCGCTGCTCAAAGAGATCGGCGTGCCGGTGATCGGGTGCGAGGGCTTCGAGGCCGACGATGTACTCGCGACCATCGCGACTGATTTTTCATCGAAACACCCCGATGTCCGCGTCCGGATTATCAGTAAAGACAAAGACCTCAAACAACTGTTGGGAGAGGGTGCACCACCGACCGAGATGTATGACCTCCACAAGGACGAGCTCATCACCGAAGCCACCCTCATGGACGACCTCGGCATCCGCCCCGATCAGATGATCGACCTCCTCACCCTCATGGGCGACACCGCCGACAACATCCCCGGCGTCCCAGGCATCGGGATCAAAACCGCCGCCAAACTGCTCGTCGAGTTTGGCGATATCCCCGCCGTCCTCTCCGCCGCCGACGATGGTTCTATCAAAGGCAAACGCCGCGAGAACCTGATCGCGAGCAAGGAACTCTTGCCGCTCAGCAAAGACCTCGTCACCCTCCGCCACGATGTCCCCATCGAGCTGGATCTAGCTAAATCAGCCGTCGAAGAAATCAACCTCGACAAGCTCATCCCCATCTGCAAAGAACTCGGCTTCAACCGCTATCAAGACGACATCAAAAAGATGATCGGCGTAGAAACACCAACAGAAACCCCGAAAAAAGAAGCCCCACCAGCAATGGGCGGCTTTGGTTCACTCTTCGATCAAGTCTCCACTGACTCCCCCACTGCTACCGCGCTCGGCGACTACATCACCGTCCAGACCCAATCCGACTTGGACACCATGCTCAAAGAGATCAAGGGCGCCAAGCTGTTGGCCGTCGATACCGAGACGACCAACATCCGCCCCATGCTCGCCAAGCTCGCAGGCATCTCGATCTCGCACAAATCAGGAATCGGCTACTACATCCCGTGCCTCGCCCCCGACGAAGACGAGCACCTGAGCACCGAAGCCGTCATCGCCGCGCTCAAACCGATCCTCGAAGACGAATCCATCGCCAAGGTCGGGCACAACCTCAAATACGATCTGACCGTTCTGCACAACGCCGGGATCACTCTCAAAGGCCACCTCCCCACCAAGGACCACCCCACAGCCGGCGATTCCATGATCGCTAGCTTCATCATCGACTCTTCCCGCTCCAGCCACTCGATGGACAACCTCGCCCTCGCCCTCCTCGAACGCACCAACATCTCCATCAAAGATTTAATTGGCAAGGGCAAGAACCAACGCACCTTCGACCAGGTCCCGCTTGCCCAAGCCGGTCCATACGCTGCGGAAGACGCCGATGTCACGCTCCAACTTAATGACATCCTCAGCAAACAACTCGCCGAGAAACCCTCGCTCACCAAGCTCTACCAAGATCTCGAAATGCCGCTGGTCGATGTTCTCACCACCCTCGAACGCAACGGCGTCATCGTTGACCGCGAAGAACTCGGCAAGCAAGAAGTCCGACTCCAAGCCCGCATCGATGAACTCATCGAAGAGATCAAGAAAGAATCAACCGAAACAATCGGACGCACCTTCGATCTCAACAGCCCCAAGCAACTCTCCGCAGCCCTCTTCAACAAGGAAGACGACGAACCCGAAGGTCTCGGGATCAAGCCCGTCAAAAAAACCAAGACCGGTTTCTCCACCGACGCCGAGGTCCTCGACAAACTTGCACTCGACCCAACCATCGAAACTCCAATCCCAACCCTGATCCTCGAATACCGCAAGCTCACCAAGCTCGTTTCGACCTACCTCAAGGCCCTCGCCGAGGACATCAACCCGAACACCAAACGCATCCACGCGAGCTTCCACCAGACCGGCACCTCAACAGGCCGCCTGAGTTCATCCGACCCGAACCTCCAGAACATCCCCATCCGCTCCGAAATCGGACGCGAGATCCGCAAGGCCTTCGTCGCCCCCCCAAAGTGTCAACTGATCACTGTGGATTACTCACAGATCGAACTCCGCATCTTGGCGCATCTCTCCGAAGACCCCGCCCTCATCGCCGCCTTCGAAGCCGGCGAGGACATCCACCAAGCCGTCGCGGCACAGATCAATGATGTCCCGCTCGATGAGGTCACCAAGGAACAACGCTCCGGTGCCAAGATGGTCAACTTCGGCATCGTCTACGGCGTCACCCCCTACGGCCTCGCCCGAAGACTCAAAATTTCCAACGGTGAAGCCGCCACCATCATCGACGACTACAAAGCCAAGTTCGCCAACATCACCAGTTTCCTCAACGAGTGTGTCTCCTTCGCCCAGACCCACGGCTATGTCGAAACCATGATGGGACGACGCCGACCGATCAACGAGATCGAAGAACGCAATCCCCAACGCCGAGCCTTGGCAGAACGCGTCGCGATCAACTCCGTCGTCCAAGGCTCCGCCGCGGACCTGATCAAAATAGCAATGATCGACCTCCACAACGACATCACCACCGCCAAACCCGGCTCCGCCCTCGACGGCACAAAGATGATCCTCCAAATCCACGACGAACTCGTCTTTGAGGTTCCCGATGACAAGGTCGAAGCCGTGATGCCCATGGTCATCGCCCGAATGGAAGGCGCGATGGACCTCAAAGTGCCGCTCAAGGTGGATGCCCAAGTCTCTAAAGACTGGTTCGGCGGCAAATGAAACCAAATGAGGAAAAACTGTTCGACATTCTCCAGTATTTATTCATGCTCTGTCATGTACGCGATGAATCGATTAGAGATGCTATCAACATGTATGCAAACAAAGCATTAGACGCGGAGTTTTGGAGCGAAGCATTCCGCTACATTCTTTATGATGCAAATACAAGCATGGATGACTTGAAAACCATACTCAGGTCGCATCTCACTGAACTAGGTCACAAGTTCAATAAATCAGATAGTCGCCCTGAAGTATATTTTGAAGTTTCGTATTTTCTTCAACAATTTCAGAATGATGATTTTGATGTTCTGAAAGCTACTCATTATGTGCTGCTCAATTTGGATTACGAGGATCTAGTCAATGATCAATATTTCCCCCATCTATATGACTTCACAGCAGTTTACTACCAATGGTGGGCCGGTGACTCCGAATGGATGTTGGGTGAACAGTTCGAAGAAGCCCGTCGAAATGCCATAAGCAACCTCAAAACTGAAGCCCGGCGCTGGCTTGACAAGCATGGCGTTGCGAACCCGTTCGATGGTTTATAATCTATCCATGTCCCCCACAACTCCCCAAACCTGGACAACCCGCGACCTGCTCGCTTGGATGAACGACGCGTTCACCAAGAACGACCTCGATTCCCCAAGGCGCATGGCCGAGATGCTCATGGCCCATATCCTCGGCGTTGAACGGTTGAAGTTGTACATGGACCCCGACCGCCCGAGCACCCCCCTCGAACGCGACTCCCTCCGCGATCTCGTCAAACGCGCGCTCGACCACGAACCCATCCAGTACCTCGTCGGCGAAGAATCATTCTTCACCATGCGGTTCAAGGTCGACAAACGGGTCCTCATCCCAAGACCTTCAACACTCACCATCGTCGAAGAGGTCCTTCAGCACGCGCGAAAGAACCCGGACAGCAACTCGCTCCGTGAATCCGACGCCGGGATCGGGATGATGATCGCCGATGTCTGTACGGGCAGCGGATGCATCGCCACCGCCCTCGCCAAGCACCTCCCCGGCTCGCGCGTCGTCGCATCGGATCTCTCTAAAGACGCCCTCGACTGTGCCAAAGAGAATATCGAGCTCCACGACCTCACCGATCGCGTCGAACTTGTCCAAGGCAACCTGCTCGAACCCATCGAGAACCACCCCGTGGCCGGCAGCGCCGGATCTCTGCGATACCTAGTCAGCAACCCGCCCTACATCCCGGACTCTGAGTGGGACGCCGTCGAGCCCAATGTCAAAGACCACGAACCCACCATGGCCCTCCGTGCAAACAACGACGGCATGGAGTTCGTCACCCCCCTCATCGAACGCGGCCCAACCCTGATCTCCTCAGGCGGGCTCCTACTCATCGAACTTGCCTCAATCTGCGCCCCCCAAGCACTCGACCAAGCCAACAACCACCCCGACCTCACCCAAGCCCACATCGCCAAAGACTCCGACGGCCTTGATCGCGTACTCATCGCCACAAAAAAATAACCTTTACTTCGAGCTGGCTTCCAGAGCCTCACGCACCTGGTCCATCAGCAACTCGATCTCAAAGGGCTTGAAGAGCACGCTCTTGAGACCCTCCTGAGACGCACGCACGATCGAGTGGTGCGGGTCATACCCAAACCCGGTCATCAGGATAACCTGAGTTTCTGGATGACATCGGCGGACAGCCGAGAAAACCTCGTAGCCGTTCCGGTCGGGCATCTGAATATCAGAAACCACCAGATCAAAAGGCTCGGTCCCGTGCTCCTTGATCTCTTCGAGAATCTCGATAGCTCGTGCCCCGTCGTTGACCACGGTTGTCTCGCACCCGCGGTGTGTTAATACATCGCCGATAATCTTGCGGATCTTGGGATTGTCATCAACCACCAGCACACGCTTCCCGATCAGCAGCGGGTCTTTCTCGCGCTGCGTGAGCGCTTCGTCCACGCCCAGCAGATTCTGTGGCCCTTCTGAAACACACTTGACGCGATCCTTGATCGAAGACACATCGCTCAGAATCCGATCAATATGCCTGCTCGTTTCAGGGTCAGCGGTTTTTTGGTGCTCTTTGAGCCAATCGATTTCAACAATAATATCTTCCAAAGGCTCATTGATCTCGCCCTCAAACCGGCCCGACACCGTCTGGTTCGTCGCGGTCCGCTCGGTCACCAGCAACTGGAGCATGTGCAGCGCCATCGCGATGTACCGACCAAAGATCTCCGCGAACTGGCGGTCCTGATCGTCGAACGCGCCGGGCTGCTGAGATTCGATATCCATGATCCCGATAATCTTGTCGGACACACGCAGCGGGACCGTCAAGCTCGACCTCGCCCCGGTCAGCCCTGGGAGGAACATCTCGTCGGACAGCGTGTCGTAGCACACATAGCTCTGCCCGGTGCTCGCCACACGCCCAGAAATCCCCGAACCCTCGGCTTCTAAATACAAATCCAGATCCTGAATCTCAACAGGCAACCCGGACTGCATCACCAGCTGAAGCTTATTGGTTTTCTGATCGGTCAAGAAAATCGCAAAGTGATCCGAGCGTAACAGCTCGTGCGAGTATCTGATCACCCGCTGCTCAAGGAGTTGCAGCCGCTCTAGCGCGTTCATCTCGCGGATCTGATCAACATCCATCCGCACGAGTTCAAACCCTGCGCGATCGATCGCGTCCATTTTCTGTTGCGTCCGCTGAGCGATCGTCACATCCCGCACGATCGCAGCGACGCGCCCTGTCTGGATCTCATCGCCCTCGATCCGCGCGATGCCTGTGATATACACATCAAAGGATCGCAGGCTTTCATCGGTCTCTATCCGATGCTTCGTAACCATCGCCCCACTGCCGTGGCCCGTATCATGCATAGAGCCCGGGATCGCATCGGCCGCCTGGACACACAACGCATTGACCTTGCTCTGGATTGAGTCATCAAGCAACTCAAAATACTCGTTCGACCAGAGCAACTCGCCCTCGGGGCTCACAATGCACACACCCTCACCCAGTGCCTTGAGCACCGCGGCAACGCTCGACTCATCGGGCTGGACCACGATTTCGTAACGATCCCCCAGCGTCTCTTTGAGCTGGGCGGTTTCCTCCGGGGAGGCGCCAACGATCACGAGTTTGGGTTGTGTCTTCACCATCGAGAACTGCATTACTTCAAGCCGGAAAGGCGAACGCCCCTATTGTAAACACCTGCTCTAAACTGTATTCGCATGCCCGGACCCAACGGGTCCAACAACATTCAACCTTCTTTATTCATCCTTCTTTCACGCCACTATCACGCTAGTATCGGCATTGAACCCTATGGAGCCCCCAGAACTCTATGATATTGGTCCGAGAAATCTCGAAATCCTTCGGCGCTCTCAAAGCCGTCACCAAAGTGTCCTTCGAACTCGGGGATAACCAGGTCGTCGGGCTCCTGGGACCCAACGGAGCGGGCAAAAGCACCACTATTCGTATGATGACGGGGTTTTTGGCACCAGACTCTGGGTCTATCACTGTCATGGGATACGACATCGCCAAGCAACCTTCCATGGCCAAATCCCAGATCGGCTACCTCCCAGAGCAGGCCCCGATCTATCCAGAAATGTCCGTCCGGGGCTATCTCAAGCACCGAGCCAAACTCTTCGGGGTCGAAACAAAAGACATCAAGCCCGCCGTCGATCGCGCCATGAGCATGTGTCATATTGACAATGTCGCCAAAAGGCGCGTCGGTCACCTCTCCAAAGGCTACAAGCAACGCGTCGGGCTCGCAGGGGCCTTAATCCACGATCCACCCGTCCTCATCCTCGATGAACCCACCAACGGGCTCGATCCATCGCAGATCCGAGAGTCCAGATCGCTCATCCGAGACCTCGCACACGACAAGACCATGCTCGTCTGCTCCCACATCCTCCCAGAGATCGAACGCACCTGCGACCGCGTCATGATCATGAACCATGGCCAGATCCAAGCCGACGGCTCCCCTCAAGACCTCATCAACGCGACCCCTGGCTCAACCAAATACACTGTCGAAATCCGAACCAATCCAACCGCCGGCATCGCGCACGCCTTGCGCGTTCTCGCGGCTGTCCCGGGCGTTGATTCGACCATCGCCGCCGAGACCCAGCCCGACGATTCCAACCGTGGATGGTCTCGCGTCGTCGTCAACGCGATCCCCAACGAGGGCGACCTCCGCGAGCCCATCGCCGGAGCCGCTGAAGACAAGGGCTTGTTCATCCGTGAGCTCACTCAGCAAAGGCCAACACTCGAATCCATCTTCATGAATCTGATCGATCCCACGCCAGCAACCACCGCGGGAGATCAACCATGATGACCGCGCTCAAACTGGCCCTCATAATGATCTGGACCCTCGCTGTGCGTGAGCTTGTCTCGATGTTCCGCGTCCCCGCGGGCTGGATCATCATCGCACTCTTCGCGTTCCTCTCCGCGGTTCTTTTCGTCAACCAGACTCTCATACCCGGAGAGCCCGGCTCGATGCGGTACTTCTTCTCCGCCTCGGCTTGGCTGCTCATCCCCATCGCACCCGCGATCTCTATGCGACTTATGTCCGAGGAATACAGGACTGGCAGTTTCGAATCCCTACGAACGACCCCCGCCGGAGACTGGGCCGTCGCTTGTGGCAAGTACCTCGGATCTATCCTGTTCCTTGCGTTGATGCTCCTCCCCTCACTCGCCTACCCGGTTGTCCTCGCAATCGTCAGCAGCCCCATGCCCGACCCCGGACCGATTTTCGCAGGCTACCTCATGCTCCTGCTCGTTGGGTCGCTGTACCTCGCCATCGGGCTCCTCGCATCCTCAACCACCTCTAGCCAGACCCTCGCATTCCTAGGCACCATGATGGCACTGGTTCTTTTCATGGTCATCACCTCGGTCCTTACCCCGAGCGCAGGATCCAAACTCAGCCCGATCCTCCAGAAACTCTCCGTCATCAATCGGGCCGGGGAAATGGGTAAAGGCGTCATCGACACCGGGACCATCTTCTTCTTCGTCATCGGCAGCACCTGGATGGTCGCCCTGACCGCGGGTGTACTTGAATCGAGAAGACTCGCAAGATCGCGATGGTCGCTCATCATCATGGGCACTGTATTTGTCGCCTCCACGGGAACAGCCGCCCTCTTTGGGGGTGTCCTGACCAATGAGCACAACATCAGGATCGATGTCACCTCAACAAGTGCTCACGAGCTCTCGCCCCGCGCCAAAAACATGGTCAACGCCCTTCCCGGTCGCACCAGAATTGTCCTCGCACTCAACGAAACACAGACCGACCGCAGGGCACTCGATCTAGTCTCCGATGTTCTCGACACCTACGACCGCGCCTCAGACTCACTCTCGGCCCAGATCATCGACCTCTCAACAACCGCCGGTACCAATCAGATCAACACTCTCGTCGCTCAACTCAGAGAACGAGAAGCCGGAGCAATCGCACAAAACACCAATACACGAAGAGAGCTCACCACCGCGATCAGCAACTCTGCATCAGCTCTCAACACTGCCTCAACAGACCTCGAAACCATCCGCGATGCCATCGATGCTACCGTCGGCGCAGGGGCAACCAACAGGGCATTCTTCAGCCAGCGTGCCGCCTTGGTTCGATTGGGCTCACAAGACCTCGCAGCCGCGGCCCAATCACTGCACACCGACGCCGGTTCGGGCATCACACTCATCAATACCCAGCTCAGTCAGCTCGAAGATCTACAGGCCCAGCTCAAGAACTTCGCCAATGCCCCAGAAATCTCGGCACTCGCCCGCGCCACCTCAAAGACACTCGGGAGCACACTCCAAACGGTCATCGACGATCTCGCCGTGGCATCGGACCGGCTCAGCAGACTCACCCCCATTGATGCCGATCGCGTCGCCACCGCACTGGCTACCGGTGAAGCCCTGCTGGTCATCGGACCACCAGAAATCGGCATCGCCGCTGTTGAACTCGACGCGCTCCTCCCATCGACGCAAGCCCTCGAAAACGCCGGCATATCGCCCGCCGGTGTCATCGGCCCACGCGCTCAAGAACTCATCGCCACAGCCCTCGGCCAACTCGTCATTCAATCGCATCCTATCGTCGTCTTTGTCCACGCCGCTGGAGAAGGCGAACTGCTTGGCGAATCCAACCTACTCACAAAGTCCGTTGATCGGTTCCGCCAGCGTGGGATCGACGCGGTCGAATGGGCCGCGCTTCATCAGACCGACCAGCCATCACTCAGTTCGATCGACCCGCTCGGGCAGCGACCGGTTATCTATGTATTCCTCGCCGCCGACTCAACCACCGGCGGCGGTGACTCCGGCATCACCGGCGCCAGAAGAGCAACAGCACTGGGAGAGATCGCAGAGCAACTCATCAACTCAGGCGATTCCGTCCTGATCTCATTAAACCCCTCGATCTTCGGATCTTTCGGTGACACCGACCCCCTCGTCAAAGCACTCGACCCCTTCGGAATTGTCCCCGACCCATCCCTGACACTGCTTACCTCGAGGCTCCAAGCATCCAAACGCACAGCCGATCCCGCGGCCATCTTTGTTCCTGCTGTAGGCGCAGACTCTACCACCCATCCGATCGGTCAAGCGATCAGCGGACTCTCCTCGGTGCTGCCCTGGTCGGTCCCCATCACGCTCGACCCACGCATTGGTGTAGAGACGCTGCCCATTATTTCAATCCCAGGCTCTCAGGATCTCTGGGCCGAAAGTGATTGGCTCTCGCTCTGGTCAACCCCCGGCCAATCACGCCAGTACCTCCGCGACCAGCCCGTGTTTGATGAAGACAAAGACCTCCGCCGAGACCGCTGGATCCTCGCTGCAGGCGCTCAGAAAGAACTCGGGAACTCGACACAACGGATCGTGGTGGTCGGCTCAAACTCATGGATCTACGACGCGGTCACTTTCAGCCAGGGACAACTTGTTGATGGCCGCATCACCACCGCGTTCCCAGGCAACCTCACGATGCTCGAAAGCTCGATCGCATGGCTCGCAGGCCTCGACGATCTCATCGCCCCGGGGATCCAATCACGACCCATCGCAACCATTGCCCCTATGACGCCCCCCCAGCTCTCAACCTACCGCTGGATCTTGCTCGCCGGCATCCCGGGATTGATCCTCGTGCTCGCTGCCGGTTCCCGCATCGTCTTCGGATAAAGCCTCAGATGAGGCTTTCTTGTTCATCCCATTCCAGTGCCTTGCAACGATCGCCGTGCATATTAATCCGACAGGCAGGACAATCGCTGTCTCCGCGGCTCGGTTAATCAGATCACCCGCGATCGCGGTGCCCATCGCGTGCCCGCCAGCCGAAGCTGTGAGCCCCACGCCCCACTCGCGGAACCCGATCCCTGACCCCGTCAATGGCATCAGCGAAGCCAACTGCGAAACCGCGCTGATGATCGCGATATCGCTGATCGTCATCTCAAGACCCAGCACCTGAAACGCGAGCCAGTACCGCCCCAGCCAGACAATCACATCGATCTGACGATACGCAAGCGCCCGCAACATGAGCCGAGTTTTCCGGCCCGACATCAAAGCCGACGCAGCAAACATGACAACCACAGGAACCGCCGGCAGTCCAATCAACCACCCCTCAGTTCCTCCTGATCCCTCAGCCATCAGAAACGCGATACCAACCAGCACAATATTCGAAATCCCAGCAAGCACCCCGGACCAAATCGACGACTCGATCGAATCCCGCAGCCGAATTTTGTTGATCGCCTTGTGATACCCGATACGCCCGAACAATCCCGCCCGCATCGGCAGATAGTTAAACAACCACGCGCTCCCTACGAGCACAAACATCTCTCGCACCCCCACTTTGCCATGCCGAGACTGCAACGCGTGAAGACACATCGACACCGACAAATGATTCCCCATCGGCCCAAGCACAATCAGAACAATCATCCACCAAGGCGACGAACTCACCGACTCCCACACCCCATCAAGCCCATCGGTCGCTTGGTAAACAAAGTACCCCGCACCACCAAGCAGCACCATGCTAATAGCAAACATCACCAATGTCCGCGTCCGCGAGACCGGGCGACGATTCACACTTTCGACCTCGGAATCTCCGTCGGTCAACTCAGATTCAGGCTGTTGGGTAATCCCCATGCGTTCCCTTCAAGCCCTCAGTACCCGAGTGATTCTTCGATACCCGGCGCGAAAGTCTCGAATGGAAGATTAGTCCCGGCGTACATAGGTTTAATACTCTCGATTCGATCAAAGATAAAGTCTGCAATCCATCCTAAACGAAGATCCTGGTGCAATCGGGCAACATCAAAGACAGGAGAGGCCATGGTCTCAACCCGTGTGAGCAGCACCATCGCGACCAGCACGGGCTCGATCTCAGGATTGATCAACGAGTCCGAGGTCAACGTCTTCTGGACGCGCTCATCAAACGATGCCATCGGAGGACTCGCGACCTTCGTAGGCAGCACTCCAAGCATCCAGACCTTGGTAGCCGTATCCCCCCCATCGTACCGAGACCACAGTGCGTCAACCAGCCTATCGAAGTCTCCGGCGGTCAACTCAGGACGCCTTGATGGGCTGTACAAAGTCGCAGCAGCCCCCATCACACTGCGAGAGAACTGAGCCGGGTCTGATGAACCAATCCCGTCAACGAGCATGTCGATCGAGTGGGTTGCTTCTCCGAGCACCCGCCGCTCGATTAATGGCGTCTCGCTCACGAGAGCAAACGGCGAGTTCACAATCCCCCCAGTTGGCAAGGGCTTGAACCCCTGCAATGCTCTCCAACGCTGACGGATCACCGACTGTGGCTGCGATTCGATAAGCCATCTCGTCTGAATCGAATCAGGCTCAACTTCAATCACCATCTCTTCGAGCGGCATCAACCGCAATCGGCGACCCATATCAACAACCTTGGCCCGCCCAACGCCCTGAAACCCGCTATCAATTTCGCGGAATCCTGGAACAATGAGAAGATTCGAATCGATCGGATGCGAACTCCCAAGCGACAATGGGATAGGCGACAAGTTGGCCAATCTAATCGTCAGCCGCGCCGGAACACCAGGCTCAAAGCTGGACTTGGCCGGCTTGATACCCAAGCTCATGGTGTTCTCAGGATTCGTAATCATTTTCCCTAACCACAACGGGACTCCATCTGCAATCTCGCTCATCAGCACGCCCTCAGGCGTGGTCATATCCGCACCATCGGTCAGTTCCTCGAGTCGTGAGCGAGCAATCGCTCCTGCCGCCTCAAGAGGATAATCTAGAGTTAACTGAGTATAAAGCTCGACAGACTCGTCCAAGTTGTTGAGCCGCTCACTAATGAGCGCGATCAACAAATCTCGAGGAGCCGATGGGGCCAGCTTTCCGATCGCATGATCAAGGGCCTCCTCGTACTTTCCTGCAGCAAACATACTGAAGGGTTCGAACGGGCGGAAAAATCTTTCAAGTTCAGGGACACTCTCGATGATATTGGCCATGTCGCTTTTGATTACCTCAGCGTCAACACCAACAATCGCACGCATCGTTTGAAATGTCACGACCTCTGTGAGATACGAACCAAGCAATGCGCCCCGATTTGCCCCCCGAACTTCCATCTGCTCCTGAGCGGCCAAGAAATAGGTCACTAGACCATTCTGCAAATCTAACAAAACAGAATCTACCGTCTCCTGATCATGTAAAATAAAGGCCGCCAGTAATCGAATCCTGTCAATCCCGGGCTCATAGCGAATCTCCAGAGGCGGAGTCAGATCATCGATAGGCTCATCGGCAGCAATCCGCGCATCAATCTTTGCCTGCATCGTTGCTCGCTCGTCAGCAAGCGACGGATTTAATCGATCCAGAATCGCCTGCGGCCCCTCTTTCTGCCACATCAATGACAACTGCTGTTCCTGAATCGACGGGGGGATACTCCCTGTGTCGATCTGAAAGATCTCGATGCCGGTCTTCAAAAACCGCCAAGCAGCATCCGTCGCGCCCTCGGCCGCACACATCCGCGCAATTGCAATATGGACATGCGGATCCAGCGGGTCAGCATACAACACCCGGAGCTGCAGACGCATCCGTGTTGAAGCCTTGTCTATTTTCATTGAATAATGCTGAGCGATCAACGACTGCGCCGCCTTATTCGACGAATCAAGCTTCGCGGATCGGCGGAGAGCAGTCAGATACGCGACCTCGTTGCCACGCTCCCTCTCGAGCAACGCCATATCCATCGCCAGCCGAGATCGAACCGACGGATCGATCGACTCGCCCTTATCCCCGAGAAAACGCCCGTACGCTTTGATCCGTGCCTCGACAGTCTGCTCACGGTTCACAATCGCACTGATCAACCGGAGCTGCGCCACTGTATCAGTTGGATCATTACGGACAACACCCCGGGTCGCCCGGATCAACTCCTCATGATCCCCCGCCATCCACGAGGCCTCTACAGCAGACCGCGCCAAGTCCGCGTCGTTGGGGTCCAGATTCGTCGCCATATTCAATAAATGCATCGCCAATGTGTAGTCAGCCGGGGTCGCGGGCTCATTGAGCCCCAAGTCCAGTCCCACCACCGTTTCAATTGAATCGGCAGCACGCTCGCTCGACACTTGAGCGATGGCCTGGCAATACGACAAACTACTCGCCAAGCCAATCAGAATACGGAGTTTGGAATCCATTACACCCCTCCTTTTAAAACAATCGTGCGCCAACAACCAGAACAAAGCTTACCGCCCCGACCATGAACAATACCCAATGCGCCATCAAGGACAAACGCCTCGGCACAAACACAAATACCCGCTCAGCAACACAAATTAAAAACACCAACTGCCCGCCCGCAAGCATCCCCATACCAATCAGCCCGCGCTCAAGCACCGTCAATCTTCCGAGAAACCCGGGCAGCCCAGGCTCAACAAAGATCCACAGCCCGATCACCCCAAGCGACAACCCCCACACCGCCGCGCCGAGCATCTTGACCCAGCGTACAACCCCCTCACGCATACCCTGCCCGTCAAAGATCGGGCCATGCTGATGCGGGATACTGGACATGCAAAGACTCTCCTGGACGATATAAAGACAAGAACACGCTCAATGCCCCTGCCTAATGAGGAAGCCATTGACCTAAGAGTGTACCACACCGACCATCGGCAGGTTCACCCTAAATCGCCCGACCAACTAGCTCAGGGCCATCGCCATGAGGAACTCAGCATTTGTTTTGTGCTTGCCGAGCCGGCTCTTGAGCAGTTCCATCGCCTCAACCACATTCATATCGGCCAAGACCTTCCGCAAGCGGTACACAAGCTCAAGTTCCTTCGGATCCATCAGCAGCTCCTCGCGCCGCGTGCCAGAGGCCGCGACATCAATCGCCGGATAGATCCGTTTCTCGACCAATCGACGGTCAAGGTGCAGCTCGGAGTTACCCGTGCCCTTGAACTCCTCGAAAATCACCTCGTCCATTTTGGACCCGGTATCAACAAGAGCAGTCGCGATGATGGTCAAAGAACCACCCCGCTCGATGGCGCGTGCCGCACCAAAGAACTTCTTTGGCCGCTGGAGCGCGTTGGAGTCCAGACCACCGGTCATGATCTTGCCCGAGTGCGTGATCTCCGAGTTGTACGCCCGCGCTAAACGCGTGATTGAATCGAGGAAGATCACGACATCTTCGCCGTACTCAACGAGCCGCTTTGCCTTCTCGATCACCATCTCAGCAACCGCCACGTGCCTCGATGATTGTTCATCGAAGGTCGAAGCCACAACCTCGACCCCACTGGAGACATTCCGCTTAAAGTCCGTCACTTCCTCGGGACGCTCATCAACCAACAGCACAAAGACCTTCGACTCCGGATAGTTCTCAGAGATCGACTTGGTCATCTTCTGCAAGAGAACAGTCTTACCAGTCCGAGGCGGAGCCACGATTAGTGCCCGCTGCCCCTTCCCGATTGGTGCAACCAGATCCACAATCCGTGTTTCGATCGCATCTTTCTCATTTTCGAGCAGGAACCGCTCCTCGGGGTGCATCGGGACCATGTCCTCGTAGTTGACAAGATCATGGATCTCACCCGGATCGCGGTCATTGACCGTCTCGACCTTGAGCAAAGCAAAGTACCGTTCCGATTCCTTCGGCGGGCGGATCGCACCGCGAACCGTCATCCCGCGACGCAGCCCGAAACGACGGATCTGCGAGGGCGAAACATAAATATCATCCGGGCCAGGCAGGTACGAAAGCTCGGGACTCCGGAGGAATCCGAACCCGTCGGACATAATCTGGAGCGAGCCTTCGCCGAACATGATCCCTTGGCGGGTTGCTCGGACCTTGAGGATCTTGAAGATCAGATCCTGCTTGGGAATCTGATGATAATCTTCAAGCCCCTCCTTATCAGCAACATCGAAGACCTCGTCGATCTTCATCCGCTGGAGATCGTTGAGCGAGATCCCCTCGTCAACCATCGTGCCGTCCGAGGCCGCGATGATCCGCTCGAGCTCTTCTGCTTCGCGTTCGAGCTCTTCATCCGATGGCAGCACACCATAGTTGAAGGTCGAGCGAGATCGCCCTCCTCCACCACCGCTATTTCTGTTATTCTGCTGCCCACCGCCGCCGCTGTGGTTGCTGCCACCACCGTGGCTGCTTCCGCCGCTGGAGCCGCGTCGTTTTTTGCGCTTGCGCCGATTGCGTGACCCGCCATCACCGTTCTCTGAACCGCCGCCATTACTCTGCCCGGATGACCCGCCACTCGATCCATTCGAACCGCTTGATCCGGCCCCACCGGATTGGCTTGACTCGCTCCCGGATGGATTGGAAGACTTTGATTCCACATCCGCCTTGGGCGTGGACTTGGCAACTTTTTCAGCAGCCGGCTTCTTGGTGGCTTCCGACTTCGGAGCGGCTTCCGCCTTGCTCTTGGTCGTTGTACTCTTTGCAGCGGCGCTCTTGGTCGCGGCCTTCTTAGTCGTCTTCTTAGCAACCTTCTTGGCGGCCTTCTTCTTGGACGACGCGGGTGCCTTAGCACCCTTCTCAGCAACTTCTGTAGCTTTACTCATTGTGAGTCAACCCCGTGTGTCCTAAACCCCACTGTGCTGCACGCTCAACCAAAGAGCACCCGCAGCCGGAGTCAGAACTGGACTATTTTGTATGAAAGGAAAGTGGTACACAAATCAGAAACGACCATCAAAACTTTCTTGGTAGGCCGTATTCAAATATCAGGTAGGAGGCATTGACCCCAGAAGCCCCATCCATCCCTCAAAGTTCACTCTCGATATCTTTGAGGATCTGGGCGACTTGTGGCAGCAGTTCGTCGAGCGACCCGCCGTTGGTCACTATATGATCGGCCCTATCTCGCTTATGTTCAAGTCCCATCTGCGCTTTTTCTCGCCGATCGAGCTCAGATTCGTCCCAACCACGCGATTCCTGCACTCTCTGGGCCCGAATTCGCTTCGGAGTCTGGACAAAAACCACCGCGTCGCACTCCGAATCCACCCCCGCCTCGTACAACAACGGAGCATCAACGATTACCGCGCGAAAACCACCGTCCAACCTCGATGATTCAATTAATGCGTGCCGATCGGCGTGAATCAGCGGATGCACTAACTTCTCAAGCCGATCCCGCTGCTCCCGGTCCATAAACACGATCCCCGCCACCTTCTTCCGATCCACAGCACCCGATTCATCCAGAATCTCATCCCCCCACCACAGCAACAGTTCCCTGACCACATCTGGCCTTTTCAAGACCTCTGCCCCAGACTTGTCTGAATCCGATACCGCACACCCCAGATCCGCGAACGCCTTGGCCACCGTCGACTTCCCCGACCCGATCCCCCCAACCAATCCAATCACCGCCATCTTCTTGACCCCATTTCCAGCACCGCTTCCTTCAACCACCCTGCGGATCATTTCCCGCACATCCTCAGGCTTCTCAACCCCACGCCACACCAGCTCGACCCCCCCAGTCCCAGCACTGCTGATCCCGATCGACCCAATCCCAAACATCCGCTCCACAAGCGACCGCACCACAACCAAATGCTGCACCCGATCCAGAAGCATCTCCGTTCGCACCGTCTTCAATATCCCAAACTGAGCGACAATCCGATCCCCAGTCAGCCGATGCACCCGCACCGCACGATCAATCCCCGCGACCACCACCCGAACCGCGACCATCCCCAAGACCACCCACGCCCAGAACGCCAGCCCATACCCAGGCACCCGCCCATCGAGCCAGATCATCACCCCCCAAAGCAACACCCCAAACACAATCCACCGCCACGCCTGCGTGACGATAAACACCGGATGAGGACGATCGTCAAAGATCACCCGCTCTCCCGGATCTCCCCCCGCCCCGTCAGTTTTTGTGTGCTGCATCACCATCTCCTAATGGTATCGTATAGACCACCCCCGCAATGCCCACAATTGGCATACGCTATCAACATGATCACCATCAACTACGCCAATATGCTCTCCTCCCGCGTCGGTCCCCACGGCCTAGACGAGGCCCGGATCGCCCCAGGATCAGCCGCCGCCGAGGGAATCAAGTCCCTCACCCAATCCCTCGCCAAAACCAAAGGCACCAACTGGGAACGCTGGTACAACCTCTGGCAAGAACCCATGCGATCCGAGCATGTGAGCGCCATCAAACCCATCGCCAAAGAAGCCCAAAAATACGAAAACCTCGTCGTCCTCGGCATCGGCGGCTCCGCACTCGGAAACATCGCCCTCCAATCAGCACTCAACCCCGCAACACACAATCTCCAATCGAGCAAAGACCGCTCCGGCCCAAGAGTCTTCGTCGTTGACAATGTCGATCCCGTCTACCTCGATTCCATCTTAAAAATCTGCGACCCAAAGAAGACCCTCTTCAATGTCGTCTCCAAATCCGGCGAGACCGCCGAGACCGCCGCGCAGTTCATGATCATCCGTGAACGCCTCCAACAAGCCCTGGGCAAAAAATGGGCCAGCCATGTCGTCGCCATCACCGATCCCGAGAAGGGGACCATGCGAACGATCTGCGATCAAGAAGGCATCACCACCCTCCCCGTCCCCGACGGCGTCGGAGGCCGCTTCTCATCGTTGTCCCCCGTCGGGCTTTTCTCCGCCGCATGCGCAGGCATCGACATCGACGCGATGCTCGATGGCGCAAAGGCGATGGACGAACGCTGTAGCAGCGAAGACCTCCACTCCAATCCCGCCGCGATGCTCGCGCTTCTCCTCGTAGAAATGGGCACCCGCAAAGGCAAGCCGAACCATGTGATGATGCCGTACTGCAACGCGCTGTATCTCATGGCCGACTGGTACCGCCAGCTCTGGGCCGAATCCCTGGGCAAAAAATTCGACAACAACAACGAAATCGTCTTCGCAGGCTTCACCCCCATCAAAGCCCTCGGCGCGACCGACCAACACTCCCAGGTCCAGCTCTACCGCGAAGGCCCAAACGACAAGGTCTTCATGTTCCTCGAAGTCGAAGAGTTCGACACGGACATCACCATTCCAACCGGCATGGGCGTCGATGCGATCAGTTACTTAGAAGGCAAGAGCATGTCCGAACTGCTCAATGCAGAGAAACGAGCGACGGAGTTCGCGCTCTTGGATTCGATCCGCCCAAACATGACCATCAAGTTCCCGAAGGTCGATGCGCACCACATCGGCGAGTTCATCGCCCTCTGGCAGATCGCCACCAGCTACGCAGGGCTGATGCTCAACATCGACCCCTACGACCAACCCGCCGTCGAGACCGGCAAAAAAGCCACCTTCGGGCTCATGGGCCGCGAGGGATACAGTGAATGGTTGACGAAGGTGAATGATGCGTTGGGCGAAACAAGCCACACCATCTAATCCGGGTGCCACTCCTCGCCGTATACTCGCCCATGAAGATCAAACAATCCAAACCCGTCTGGTTCATTGCGATCTTCATTATCATTGCCATTGCTCTCGCGCTCTCGTTTTACACAAGACAACATTTCGACTACACCACAGGCCGGGTCAGAACCTCCCAACACATCGCTTGGATCACCTATAACTCACAAACAGAAGACACCTGGATCACCCCATACGCATCCAAGGACACGCCGCCGGTTTGGCTTTCAATGCACATCAATACCCCCATGCTAAGCCCCAGATACTACTCTGACGGAGCCCGGCTCCGCAACGATATTCTTACCTTCAAATCATTCCTCGATAACATCAACGCAGACGATCAATCAAGAACTCTTTTTGCAACAACATTCTTCAAGTCCCTCAACCAAACAACCCCAGGCATCGACCCCGTGCAAGCAACCCTCGACAGCTACCAATGCATCTACTGGAACTTCCCACGCCCCCCTCACAAACAGCCCATCACCTTCGAGGAACTCCAAACCCTCATCAACAACTGCTTCCCCACTATCCTACATGAGTAATCCAAGCCCCCCCAAGCACCCAGCTCGGATCCTCCCGATCATACATCGCCAACGCCTGCCCCGGAGTCACCGCACGTTGCGGCTCATCAAACTCCACCTCAACCCCACCACGCCGGCCAGACACCCCCGAATCCTCAACATCAACAACCCGCACCCTCGCCGGCACCGGAGCCATGTTGTACCGATGCTGCACGAGCATCCGCCGCCAGTCCTTCATCGATTCGGGATCAATTAGCAAGTTCAACTCATTAGCAACGCACCGCGACGACATGAGCGCGTCGCCGTCACCAACAGTAATCGTGTTGCTCACCGGGTCTTTGCCGGTCACATAGATCGGGTAGCCCATCGCCACACCGGTCCCCCGCCGTTGCCCGATCGTAAACTTGTGCTGCCCGCCGTGCTCTCCGACTTGCTCGCCCGATTCATCGAGGATCTTCCCATTGACCCGAAGCTCAGGACGACGGCGCTCGACGAGCCCCGCGTAGTCATTGTCAGGCACAAAGCAGATCTCCTGCGAGTCCGGCTTATCAAACACTGGCAAGTCATATTTTTCAGCAATCGCCCGGACCTCCGCCTTGGTCGCGTATTCGCCGATCGGAAGGATCATCTCACTCAGTCGCAGCTTGCTCGCCCCAAACAATACATAGCTCTGATCTTTCGCATCATCCAAACCGCGCAATAGCCGCGGCTCATCCCCAGACCGATCAATCCGAGCATAATGCCCAGAGGCGATGTACTGAGCCCCGATCTGCTGGGCGTACTCGTGGAGCTTCCCAAACTTGAGCCAGTCATTACACCGCACGCACGGATTTGGTGTCCGCCCCTTGGCGTACTCATCCACAAAGTAATCGATGATCCGCCCGAAGTCCTTCTTGAAGTTCAGCACATAGAGCGGGATCCCCAGCGCCGCCGAGACCTGCCGGGCGTCATGGGCATCTCCGACACTGCAGCACCCCTGATGGCCAATTTTGACCTGTGTCGGATCGCACGAAACCCCTGCAGTATCAAAGGGTTGCAACTCATCGAGCGTCTCACCTGGAGACCCGAGCCGCATAAAGCACCCAACGACCTCGAATCCCTGTTCAACAAGAATCGCCGCCGCTGCCGACGAATCAACCCCGCCGGACATCGCGACGAGGACTTTGCTACCGGGTTTGGGGGTGTGACTGGTCATGAATCATTCTATCTATCTATAGGGCATCGATTTACACCGATCACCCCCTGTTTTTGGGTGCCGGAGGCGTGTAATACGGATCAGTAGGCCCATCATCAGACTTTGGTGGGTCTTGATCATCAATCTGCACCCGGATCTGATCCAACATCTTATAGAGCCGATTCCGGTCCCCCTCGCTGAGCTGCTCCGCCACCGCCAGCATCCCCTCGATCGTCAGCTGCTTCTTGAGATTTGAGCCATCGGACATCCGCCGGATCGCTGATCCCGGTTTATCTGACAGAAACTCGGGATTCCCATCGATCATGTCCGCAATCTTCCGGAGCATCTGACTCGCCGTCTGCGCCCCTACCCCGTGCCCGACCCGAACCCGGACCGGGACGATCGACGATTCCGAATCAGGACGATTGATAATCGTCCCCGAAATCACATGCCCATCCTCATCCTCCGAAGGATCATCCTCCCGATCGAGCGCCGAGGCATTGATGCCAGAGAAGTAAGCCGCCAAATTTGAGGGGTCATGGGTCAACGGTGATTGTTCATCATTCATCCCCAAGTGTAGCCCCCATTCCGATTCCCCCCGTCTTGGCACACCATTCGCGTATGTACCCTGACGGAAGGAGTCCGACTATGTGGCGATGGATTATCACCCTCATAACTTGCGCATCACTCAGCGCGGCACCTGCGCAAGCAGGCAAAACACTGCGCGATGTCTCAAGAGTCAAAGGCCAAGGAGCCTCGATGATCCAAGGCCTCGGCCTGGTCGTCGGTCTCAATGGCACCGGAGATCAGGGCTCCGAACTGGCGATGGCACGACCACTCGCCGCCGCGTTGACCAACATGGGCAACCCCGTGTCCATTGACGAACTGGCAAGCTCAAGCTCCGCCGCCCTCGTCCTGGTCACCTGTCACATCCCGCGAGACGGCGCCAAGGTCCACGATGAGTTCGAGGTCACCATCTCGGTCATCAACTCCGCCCAGTCGCTCAAAGGCGGCATCCTCTTAATGTCCCCGCTCACCCCGCGCCCGAACTCGCCTGTCTATGCCTTTGCAAACGGGCGCCTCGTCATCCCAGAAGAAGACAACCCCACCGTCGCAACCATCGGTAAGGGCGCACAAATCGTCCGCGACATCAACACCATGCCAAGCATCGCCGGCTCTTTCGATCTCATCATCGACTCGCCGATCTCAGGCTGGGGCCCCGCCTCATCGATCGCCTCTGAAATCGATCAGAACTACCGCCTCTCCTCAGACCGGCTCGGTGAACCACTCGCACGCGTTATCGATCCCCGCACCATCCGCGTCACCGTCCCAGAAAACGAACGCTCAGACCCCGGTTCCTTCTTCGGTCACATCATGGAAACCGATATCTCTGGAGCCCTCCGCAAACTCCCCGCACAGGTCATCTGCGACACACGCGCAGGCATCATTGTCATGACCGGAGATGTCGAAGTCTCCCCCACTGTCATCACACACAAAGACCTCACCATTACCACCCTGGTGGACCCACTCGCTCTGCCTCTGCAATCCGATTCTGACTTTGCCGCCCTCCAAACCAAGAACGGCGTAAACAACGACTCAACCACCGCCAAACTCCAAGACCTGATCACCGCATTCGATCAGCTCGATGTCCCACCCATTGAACAGATCCACATCCTCCAGCTTATTCACAAAGCGGGAAAGCTCCACGCCCGCCTCATCGTCGACGGAGTCGGATAACCCCCCACCCCCCACCCCCCCAAAGTACAAATCACGCGAAGCGAAACAAGCAGCAGCACAACCAGCAACACGGAACACACCCCATGAGCTCAATCAACACATCCAACTCGCTCGGCATCCAATCAGTCATCGCTTCAGGTAAGCGTGCTACAAACCCCGCAGACAGCCCGCTCCAGCCCGGACCAAACCACGGCAACGGCATCCGCGCCGGAGAAAACGATTCCGTCAACACCGAAGGCAAAACGCCATCAGACCCCGACGCCCTGCTCCGTGGACCCGCTGATGGAAACGAGGTCCGCACAGACACAGTCGTTACTCCACAAGAAGCCTCCGCCCTCAACACCGCACAAAAACTCATCGCCACCACGCTCATCAAACCGATCCTCGCCGATGCCCGCGCCGCTCGCGATGCCCCAGCACCGTGGGGACAAACCCAAGCTGAAAAACAGTTCGGTGGCTTGCTCGACAACCGCATCGCAGACGACATCTCCAAGGCATCAAACTTCCCGATCGCCCAGCGCATCGCCGACCAAATCCTCAAGAACTCGCCGGTCGTTGATACCCAACCGACCCCACAAGCAACCTATACCCCTATGGACATCTTTGGATGATCAATCTCCCCCTGACCAATCGAATCCCATCACCAAGTGATGCCGACCAGACCGATACGGTCGATGGTATAGAGATTGGTACACTCGATGCACTCCTTGCGGATCTTGAGCAAGAGCACGAGAACCTGCTCCAGCTCGCCGAGCTCCAGCGAGACGCCATAATCCGTGCCGACACCAGGGACCTGAGCGAGGTCGTCAAGCAAACCGCCGAAACACTCGGCCGCATCGCCAGCATCGAGCAGAGCCGCCAGCAAATCATCAAACTCCCCAATGGGACCATCCCGACCGTGGACCAGATCACCGCGCAGCTCAGAGATCAGAACCAAGGCAAACTCGCCGACACCCTCACAGACCGATCCCGCTCACTCAAGACACTAATGCATCGAGTGAACGAAGAACACCAAGCCGTCCGTGACGCATCGCTCGAGCTCAGCAATCACATGAATGGATTGATCAAACAAGTCAGCGCCAAACTCTCGCATACCGGAACCTACGGCCGCCGCGGTGCAGTCGATCCGAGCCGCACCCAAGTCATCTCAAGCCTCGACACCGTTCAATAAAGGAAGGAGCCAACCATGAGTCTGTTATCCGCAATCCACATCGCCAACTCGGCTCTTGCTACCTCACAGATCGGCCTGCAGGTCACGAGTCAGAACCTCGCCAACGCCGCGACCCCAGGATACACTCGCCAGGTCGCCCTTATGCAAGCCGTCCGAGGCCGCACCAACGATCCATTTATGGTCGGATCAGGCGTAGGCGTTAACGAGGTCCGTCGCCAGATCGATACTGCTCTCCAGAGCCGTCTCTGGAACGCCAACTCATCAGAGTTCGGTAACGCCCAGCAGCTCAACGTCTTCAACCAGCTCGAGGCTGTCCTCAACGAGGGCACCGAGTTCGATCTTTCTTCAGAACTCTCCTCCTTCTTCAATACATGGTCCGAAGCCACAACGATGCTCGATTCCTCGTCCACCGTTGTAAACCAGGGCCGCGCCCTCGCTTCCTACATCCAGAATGTTCGGGCCGACCTCGTAGATCAACGCGAACAGCTTGAAAGCCAGATCGACTCACAAACAACCCAAGCCAACGCACTCTTCACCGAGATCGCCCAGATCAATGCGACCATCTCCAGCAGCGAATCGGGCCAAGGCCAAGCCGGTGCCTTGCGCGACCGCCGCGACCAGATCGTCACCGAACTCGCCCAGCTCATGGAAGTCACCGCCGTAGAAACAAACCAAGGCGGGTTGGATATCTTCATTGGATCAACCCCCATCGTTCAGGGCAACCTCTCACGAGGTGTCCAGATCGACCGCAGAACCGTCGGCAGTACCGTGAGTGTCACCGTAAACACCGCCGACAACAACGACACCCTCACCGTCACCTCCGGTTCCATAGGCGGGCTCCTCAGCTCTCGCGACGGCGCCATCGATCAGACCATTACAAAGCTCGACGACATCGCTTCCAACCTCATCTTCGAAGTCAACAAAATCCATTCCACAGGCATCAACGAGGACTGGCTCACCACCACTCTGGGATCACTACAGATCGGATCAGCCAACCGATCACTCCCCCTCAACGACCCCGCCAACAACGATCTTGCAGATCTCCCCTACTCCCCATCCAACGGGGGATTCTTTGTGAACATCAGAAACGAAGACACCGGGAGTTCAACGCGCGAGTGGATCGCTGTCGATCTCGACGGCCTCGACACACTCGGTGCTGCAAGTGTTGCAGACGACACCAGCGCCGAAGACATCCGAGCTGCGCTCGATTCATACGGAGGGATCAACGCCACCTTCGATTCCTCAGGACGACTCCAGATTACCGCCGACACCGGATTCTCGTTCTCATTCTCCGAAGATTCATCGGGCGCACTGGCAACCCTCGGCGTCAACAACTACTTCGAAGGAACCGACGCAACCAACATCGCCGTCCGCGACGGTGTTGAGGTCATGCTTGGACGGCTCAGTGAGGACGGCTCGTCCTTCAGCGCTAACGGTAACACACTCCTCCTCGGAGAGCTCGGAAACCAAACCATCGACGCTCTCGGGGGACACAGCATCGAGCAGTTCTGGAGCATCCAAACACAAGATATCGCAGTCCTCGCGAGCTCGGCAAGAACCCAAGCGGATTCCGCATTCCTCGTTCGCCAGAGTCTCGATGGCCAACGCGCCTCAGTCTCGGGCGTCAGCATCGACGAAGAGTCCATAAACCTCCTCACCTACCAACGCCAGTACCAAGGCGCTGCCCAAGTAATCACAGCCGCTCAGGAGATGTTCGACACACTGCTATCGATCGTTTAATACACGCTCAAGCATCAACGGAAAATACCCATGTCAAGCTTCCCAACCTCATATTCCCGCGCCCCTTCGCTCATGTTCACTATGCAGAGCCTGAGCAACATCAACGCGACCAATGTCGCCATCGGTCGCCTCTCCAATCAGCTCGCCACCGGGCTCGATATCCTTCGCCCCTCCGACGACCCTGTCCGAAGCGCTTCGATCTCAACCCTCGACTCACGGATCGAACACACCACCCAACTTCTCAAAAATCTTGACTTCGCCGACAGCTCCATTGGCACTCTTGATCAGATCCTCGCGGATGCCAAAAACCTCATTGACGAGGCCGCCTCCATCGCATCCTCTCAGATCAACTCAGACCCAGAAACGCGAGAGAGCCAGGCCGTCATCATCGACTCCCTCATCGACTCGCTCTTTTCACTCTCGAATCAAGAATCACTCATCGGTCATGTCTTCGGTGGCTCAGCCCCAGGACGCCAACCGATCGTTTACGACCGTGGCGCTTACCGCTTCGTCGGAGAACTCGGGGGCCTCACCGCCGCACTCGGTACCGCATCCAATGTTCCCCTCACCCTCGGCGTAGGCAACGCCATCGGCGAACTCTCAAACCGCATGGAAGGCAATGTGAATCTCAGCCCGGGACTCACCCCCGACACGCTTCTCACCGATCTCAACGGCGCCAACAGTGACGGGGTTAACGTGGGCACCATCGAGTTTAGTTTCAGTGGAGGCCAAGTCGCTCAAGTCGACCTCACCGGATCGGTCACCGTCGGCGATGTCATCGACAAACTCAACGCCGCCGTCCAGCAATACGAAACCGACCAAGCCGTCACCGTGCTGGGTCCAAGCGCCTTCTCAATCAACGGGGGCTCAATCAGCGCCGACATCCCCGCAGGAACCCTCGCCTTCACCGATGTCGCAGGCTCTTCCATCGCTTCGGACCTCGGCCTCACAAACAACACCGCTGTACCGTTCTCTGCCGCCAACCCAGACGGAGTAAATCTCAACGCCAACCTCACATGGACCTCCTCAGTCGCCTCCCTCGCAGGACTCGGCGGCTCACCCCTTGGTTCGATCCAACTCGACAATAACGGTGCTACCTACACCATCGATCTCTCCGGTGCCCAAACGCTCGGCGACATCAAAAGCGCAATCGAATCAGGGAATACGGGCGTCCGCGTCATGATCTCAGATGACAAGCAATCAATCAACATCGTCACAGAAAGCGCCGGCACCCAACGCCATGCAATGTCCATCTCTGAAGTCATCGGAGGCGGGGGGACCGCAGAACTCCTCGGAATCCGAACACTCTCAGCAAATACAAGAATCGAACATTTCAATGATGGCGAAGGCGTCGAAGTCATCTCAGGACGCACCGATCCCCTCACAGGGCTCGTAGATCCCTCACTCAACACAGACTTCGAAATCAAACTCGGCGACGGATTCGTCATCAGCATCGACCTTAGCCCATCAGACATCACCACTGTTGGTACGCTCGTCGCCGCAATCAACACCCAGGCCGACGCGCAACTCACTGCGGCATCAAGACCCACAACCGATTTCGTCGCCAATATGGGCGGGATCACCAACGGCATCGAGTTGAACCAACCCGCGACGCTCGGCGCTGGTGGTGCGATCTCAATCCGCCCGCTCAACAACTCTCAAGCCGCCGAGCAACTCGGGCTCATGGACGGCAAATCCGGCGGATCAAATGTACTTTTCCGCTCAGAAGACCGTGCCACTATCCGCGTCAACAACCTTTTCTCCCATCTTCTGGACCTTTCCGAGGCGCTCAAAGCCGACGACACCTTTGGCATCGAAATTGCGACAAAGAGACTTGGATTGAGCCAGGATCATGTGATTCAAGCTCGGTCCACCGTCGGCGGCTACGCCCGGCGGATCGGCGACGAATCTCGCCGTCAAGAAGATCGGATTGTCTTTGACGAGGCCGTCCGTTCACAGCTCCGAGACCTGGACTATGCGTCCGCATCCTCAGAGTTCTCACAGCTGCAAGTGCAGCTACAAGCAGGCCTTACCGTTGCGTCTCAGACGCAACAACTCACCCTGCTCGACTTCCTCGGATAACCGAGGAATCACAACGCCCGACCCGGTTAACGCCGGGAACGGAGATTGGATCGAGAGCCCACTCGCAGTCGGTCGCGAGAGGGTCTCAAGACAGGATGTCGCCCGGTATGGATACCGGCGTCGATCCGAACTTGGTCTGACCGACAATCGGAGCGCACACAATGGAAGTGCGAACGACAAGATTTGGAGTAATCGATATCGCGGAGGACCGCGTGATTACATTCCCCGAGGGTCTCCTTGGTTTTGGCGACAGGAATCGCTTCTGTCTGCTACAACCGGGTGACGACGCCTGTTTCTTCTGGCTCCAGTGCCTGGACGATCCGAACCTCGCGTTCGTCGTCACCGACCCAACCTTCTTCGAGCAGGATTATTCAGTCCCCATCCGCCCAGAGCAGATGTCCGGACTCAATATCAAACAGCTCGAAGACGCACAGGTCTTTGTCATCGTCAACAAAATCGATGACCAGCTCACCGGCAACTTCCAGGGACCGTTGATTATCAACACCATGGACAAGCTCGGAGAACAGATCGTGCTCTCAGACAAACGGTGGACCACCAGACACCCGCTTATGCGTGTTGCTGAAACATCCACCCAGATCGCCTAGATCCCAACAGATCTAAGCACGGGGTATACATACCGCTAAGCACAACAAGTGCCCAGTGATCGGTATACCAACTAAACCGGGGCTCTATCAGTTCGTCCCGGTCTCAAGAGACTCTTCCGCTTGGTGCATGGGCACCGGGCTGAATTCGTGTGCAAGGAGTTGACGCATGCTTGTGCTCTCAAGGCAGCGCGACGAGACAATCATGATCGGGGACGAGATTGAAATCTCGATCGTCGATATCCGAGGCGACAAAGTACGCCTGGGTATCAACGCCCCGACAAGAATTGCGGTTCACCGCAAGGAAGTCTACGACGCGATCAAGAGAGAAAATACCGACGCCGCAAGGCTCGGGTCCACAGACCTCGACACGCTCGCCCAAACAATCAAACCAGGGCCGGCAAGACGAGGACTACGGACAAATAATCTCATTTCATCACCCGCAGCAATCACGCTGCCCACCACAAAGGTGAGCCCGGCAACCGAGCTCATCAATACCAGTTCCCAAGAATCTTCATCGAAGAAGGACACCGCTTAACCACCCCCCCCGCACCTGTAACGCTATGTACAGGACCGCAACAAGCAATCACGGAGGATTGCCATGACACGGATTAATACAAATGTCCCCAGTATGATTGCTCGCCAGCGTTTGAATCGCTCAGGTGAGGATCTCCAGATCAGACTCGAACGGCTCTCAACAGGACTGAGAATCAACCGAGGCAGGGATGACCCCGCAGGTCTGATCATCTCAGAACGAATCAGCACAGAGCTCAAAGGCATCGAGCAAGCGATCGCAAACTCGCAACGCGCAAGCTCCGTGATCGCAACAACAGAAGGCTCATTGACCGAGATCAACGACCTCCTCAACTCGATCAAAGCGCTCACCGTAGAAGCCGCCAACTCCGGCGCCATCTCGGACGAAGAGCGAGACGCCAACCAGCTCCAGATCGACTCGGCCATCCAGTCCATCACCAGGATCTCCAACACCGCCACCTTCGGCGGCCAAAAGCTCCTTGATGGATCACTCGGCTACATCACCTCTGGCATCTCAGTCTCCACCATCACCAAGAGTAACATCACCGCCGCCAGCTTCATCAACGCCGGCTCGGTCAATGTCTCCATCGATGTCATCGCGTCGGCCCAAAAAGCCTCTCTCTATCTCAGTGGCGACAACAGCGGCGAGCCAGGCCCACCAGCTGACGGCATCATCGTCTCTGCCACCACAATCCAGATTAGAGGGCCACTCGGTGTCCGCGAACTCGACCTCCTCTCAGGAACAGCCCTTTCAGCCGTTGCTGCAAGCATCAACGCATTGACTGGACTCACTGGGGTCACATCTCAACTCGTGTCCGGCGCCGACCAGTCATCAGGGCTTGTGTTCCAATCGTCCGGATACGGCTCAAACAACTTTGTCTCCGTAGAACGTCTGGATAAGCCCGCCGTTGCAACAGATGACAACTTCAATCTAGTCAAGGTGGACGCAGATGCCAATGTCCCAGCAGATGTTTGGAGTGCAACCACCGTCGCTGCCACCCGCGATGAAGGCCGAGATGTCTCAGCCCTCATTAATGGCAATGTTGCCAGCGGTAACGGCCTCGAAATCTCCATTGGTTCACCTTCTCTAGCTGTCAAACTCGACCTCGCAGAGTCTTACGCAACCGATCCCACACTCGCGGTATCTACATTTGATATCACCGGTGGCGGCTCGCTCTACCAACTCGGACCAACCGTCAACGCTCTGCAACAGTCCAATATCGGTATCCAATCAACCTCCTCAGAATCACTCGGAGGCGTATTCAAGAACGGCGTAGCCAACTTCCTTTCCTCGCTCCAGACAGGGAAAGCCAACTCCCTCGCCACAGCGGACTCAAGCAGAGACTACTCCACCCTCTCAGAGATCGTCGAAGCTTCTATCGACGAGATCTCCATCCTCCGAGGCCGCCTCGGTGCCTTTGAGCGAAATGTCCTCGATGCCAACTCCCGTTCATTACAGGGAGCCTTCGAGAACCTGACAGCGTCCCAAAGCCTTATCCGAGACGCCGACTTCGCGCTCGAATCCTCAGAAATGACCCGTGCCCAGATCCTCCAATCCTCAGGCACAACGGTTCTCTCCCTCGCCAACCAGCAATCCCAGCAGGTCCTCCAACTCCTCGGATAAGCATTTAGTCGTTCAAAAATCAGATTTCTTTCAACCCCTCATTGAGGGGTTTTTCTTGCGCAAAACGCTGATAACGCCCCCCACAGCTCATATGGCCATCCATTTCTAAGGAAAAATGGCTGAGAACTCACGACAGGACTAAACCCGCTCCAAATCTAGGCCGATCCGTGAATCGTCGTCTGGGTGTGTACCCAGATGGAAGGTCAGCTTTGCGATACACCAATCGCAAGCCCGCCGAACCGGAATCACCGGCAAGGCAAATCGGGCGGCTAAGGAAAGTCACCCGTTCAATGGACCCCGGCAGTTCGCTCGGGGATAACACGGAGGTTGTCAGCCAATGACACGCATCAACACAAATGTTTCATCAATGATCGCACAGAATGTGCTCGGTCGCAACAACAAATCACTCGGTGTCGCACTCGAACGCCTTTCCACTGGTCTCCGGATCAACCGTGGTAAGGACGACCCCGCCGGTCTGATCGCATCGGAAGCTTTGCGTTCAGAAAAAGCTGGCCTCAACGCAGCGATCGGCAACGCCGACCGCTCCGAGCAGGTCGTTAATATTGCAGAGGGCGGCCTCCAGGAAGTTTCAAACCTCCTGACCGAACTCCAGGGTCTGATCACCACATCAGCAAACTCCGCAGGTCTCTCATCAGAAGAGAAGGAAGCAAACCAGCTCCAGATCGACTCGATCCTGCAAACCATCGACCGCGTCTCGGGTGCAACCGAGTTCCAGGGCTCGAAGCTCCTTAACGGCAACTTCGATTACCAAACCACCGGCGTCGCCGCAGGCGTCACCGACTTCCAGGTTCGTGGTGCAAAGCTTGACGGCACAAACAACCTCGCTGTCAACGCAATCGTAACTCAGTCAGCACAGCAAGGCGGCCTTCTCCTCTCATTCGGTGGTGGCATCGTTGACCTCACCGCTGCAACAGATGAGTTCGTCTTTGAAATCGCTGGTGACAAGGGCTCGCGTGAGTTCCAGTTCGCTTCAGGTGCAACACTCGCACAGGTCACCGCAGCAGTGAACTCCTTCAAGGATGTTACTGGTGTATCAGCAGCAGTCATCGGTTCATCGGGCATCAAGCTCGCATCATCCGAGTTCGGCTCCAACGAGTTCGTCTCCGTCACCATCGTTGACGATGGCAACATCGCAGCAGGCGACGGCATCCTCAACTACGCAACATCAGACTTTGATGTCGCAAGTGCTGCAACCGCAGTCGCATTCACCGCCGCTGGTGCCGCCAACGGCATCCGTGACGACGGCATCGACATCGCAGGGTCAGTCAATGGCCTGACAGGTGTTGGCGTAGGCAAATCCCTCTCAGTAAACTCCGACTTCCTTGATGTCGAGTTCACACTCAACACCGCAACTGCACAGGCACTCGGTTCAGTCGCTGCCCTCACAATCACCGGTGGCGGTGCAGATTTCCAGCTCGCATCAGAAGTCAGCATCGCTGGCAAGGTGTCGCTCGGAATCGGCGATCTCTCCGCTCGTAAGCTCGGTGAGTCCTCACTCGGCTTCCTTGATGACCTCGCCGCTGGTAAGTCATTCAATGTCGTCGACGGCAACAACCTTGATACCGCTCAAGACATCGTGACCAAAGCGATCAATCAAGTATCCTCGACCCGTGGTCGTCTCGGTGCGTTCCAGAAGAATGTTGTTGGTGCAACCCAGCGTTCACTCAGCACAGCTCTGGAAAACATCACCGCAGCAGAGTCCGTCATCCGTGACGCAGACTTCGCAGCTGAAACCGCAGCACTGACCCGTAACCAGGTCCTTGTCTCGGCATCCACCAACGTTCTGGCACTGTCCAACCAGTCGCCTCAGAACGTGCTCCAGCTCCTCGGTTAATCCCGAATAGTTGAAGCAAGGTTGACGCCTTCATAGAGCTGACCCTCAACGCCCCGGTCCTTCCAGACCGGGGCGTTTTCATGCGCCCGTACCCTCTCAGCCGATGAAAACCCCGTGCCAACCGCCCAAAACACACGGATAGACCAGCTCTCCGAGCCCAACACACTCGTCCGCCGTCGCTTCATCAACTTCATCCGCACCGAATGCGGCCTCGCCCCCGCCTCCATCGAAGCCTACTCCCGCGACCTTGAAACCCTCCTCCTGGACCTCCAAGACCGAGGCGTATCCGACGCCCACAACACCCTCCCAGAAAACCTCATCGCCCACATCCGTTCTCTCACCAAAGAACGCGGATACGCCGGCACCACAGTCTCCCGCCACATCGCCACCATCAAAGTCTTCTACCGCTGGCTCTACGCAAACGACAAAATCCAAGACAACCCAGCCGACCACCTCGACCAACCCGCCAAATGGAAAAAACTCCCCGGCGTCTTGTCACCCAATCAGATGAAGAAACTGTTGGCCGCCCCGTGCCCTCCAGAAAAACCAAACGCTCAGCCCCCACTCTACCTCCGTGACCGCGCCATCCTCGAACTTATGTACGCCTCAGGACTCCGCGCCTCAGAAGTCGGCAGCATCGCCCTCGCCGATCTCCACGAACGCGTCGGTGTCATCCGCGTCCTAGGCAAAGGCGACAAGCACCGCCTCGTCCCGATGGGAACCCCCGCGATCAACGCCCTTAACCAGTACCTCAAAGAGTGTCGACCGATACTCATTAATGCTCAACGAGCCGCCGAGCGCCGCGATCAGGGCAAACTGTTTCTATCACGCACCGGCCGCCCCATCGAACGCGTCCGCGTCTGGCAGCTCGTCAAACACTGGGCGTCCCAAGCCGGGCTCGGCAAAGCCCACCCCCACATGCTCCGCCACTCCTTCGCCACCCACCTCCTCGCGGGCGGCGCCGACCTCCGCATCGTCCAAGACCTCCTCGGTCATGCCGACATCACCACCACCCAAATCTACACCCATGTCGACCGCTCAAAACTCCGCGACACTATCAAAAACCTCCACCCCCGCGGCTAATCCACCACAATCTGCACTCACCAACACCGCCAATGCAATATCCACTCCGCAATGGCGTAGAGCGTAAAACCCGCACATATTAAATCAAAATAAAGGACTTTAATGTCTGCATTTACATCATTCCGAACCGCGCTCTCCACACTCATGCTCATCGCAACCACTTGCCACGCGCAGCCAACAGACGAGCAAATCAACAAAATCGAAACACTCGTTAAAAGTACATTCAACAATGGCACCCCCGGCGGCATAGTGCTCGTAGCCAACAAAGATCAAATCATTTACCAAGCCGCCATCGGTACAGAAAAACTCAACGGCAACCCCCTCACCAACGACTCCATCTTCCGGATCGCCTCGGTCACCAAACAGTTCACCGCCGTCGCTATCCTCCAACTCGTAGAACAAGGCAAACTCAACCTCGACGACAACATCAACAAACACATCCCAGAGTTCGACACAAGAGGCGATCTCATCACTATCAAAATGCTCCTCAACCACACTTCAGGAATCCGAAACTTCACCAACCTACCGGACTTCAACCCCAAACTCGAAGCAACCGATGTCACCCCAAACGAGCTCATGGACTTCTTCAATAATATCGAGCTCGCTTTCAAACCCGGCACCCGCCACTCCTACAGCAACTCCGGCTACGCACTCCTCGGCATCATTATCGAAAGAACCTCAAACCAAACCTACGCCCAGTACATGCAAGAAAACATCTTCGATAAAGCAGGCATGAAAATAGCATTCGCCGGCGGAGACCACAACGACACCACCGGCTTCACCACCGGACACCAAAACTCCCCCAAAGGCCCACAACCAGTCGGATACATCAGTCTCACCTGGCCATTCTCCGCAGGATGCATCGAAACCACCGCCGCCGATCTCCACCGATGGACCCGCGCCCTCTACGCAGGAAAGCTGATCTCAAAAGAATCCCTCAAGCAAGCCCACACCCCCACCATCCTCCCCTCAGGAAGACAAATCAACTACGGCTTCGGATGGGACCTCCACCAAGTACAAAACCACCCCTCCATAGAACACGGCGGAGGCATCGCCGGCTTCGCTTCCTTTGCCGTCTACATCCCAAGCCAAGAAACCTTCGTCACAATCCTCTGCAACTCAAGACCAGGAGACATCCAAGAACTCGCCATCAAACTCGCCGCCATCGCATTCGATGAACCCTACGACCAAGTCAAAGAAATCGAATACAACCCAGAAGAACTCAAAAAACTCACCGGCATCTACAGCGACAACTACGGCAACGAACGCCACATCAGCATCCGAAAAGGACGCCTCTTCTCCCAACGGATCGGAGGCATGGGTCTCTTCCTCATCCCCCACGCCCCAAACCGTTTCATGCTCAAAGACACCCTCATCGAAATCGAGTTTGTCCCAGACGACTCCGACCAAGTGAACGAACTCATCTTCAGAACAAGAACCCAAGACACCCCCTGGACCCGCAACCCAAAACCTCTCCCATAAACACACACCCCAAACCCTGTATCATTAAAACCCGCACTTTAGCGACTAAAAAATCCCGTTTTATTGGGCATCCGCATTTTCGGGTGTATGTTTGGGGTGCTGTGAAAATCAACCGCGCCATCCTTTTACTCACCACCATGCTCATCGCTACACACGGCGCGGGTATCCTGAGCACCTTCCACCACCTCACCCACCACGCACAAGCCACACATATCGACGCTTGTCAAAACGACCAATCCACTGATAAACAAGCACCAAAGACCCCTGCCGATCAACAGCAAGACACCGATTGCGACCTCTGCCTCACCCTCCACACCATCACTCCAACGCTCACCAACCCCGCACCACTCCCCGCCCTACCCACAACAAGAACACTTGTATCGGCCTACGCAAATCAAGCGTTGCCAACCCCCCTACCACGCTCGGATCGATCAACCCGCGCCCCCCCTCTGTCCTGATCCACTCCGACCTGAATCTAAACACCACAGTTTTCATGTCATCGCTGCGCAATAGGTAAGCCGCAGCGTGGAAAGGACACCATGCGCACCCGATCCGGCTTTACCCTGATCGAACTGCTGGTCGTCATCGCCATCATCGCTCTCTTGATTGGTTTACTCCTGCCCGCACTCGGAAACGCCCGACTCAGCGCAATGGCAATGGTCGACCTCTCAAACCTGCGACAGATGGAGATCGCCCACACCATGTACGCCGAGGACAACGACGCTCGCTTGATCCAAGCGAACCTCGCCCACGGCGGCGTGACACACGGCGATATCGACCCCTGGTTCGAAACACTCCGCTCGTACTACGGCTCCGAGATCATAATTCGCTCGCCGCTCGACAAATCACCACACTGGGGCCCCTACCCAGATGGTGAACCAGTCCAAGGCGCACCAACCGAGCTACGACGAGTCTCAAGTTACGGCATCAACAACTTCCTCGACACAACCACCGTGCCCTGGGGACCGAACTATCGGATCCTCTTTCATGGATACAAAATGCACACGGTCCACCGGCCAAGCTCGGTGAACCACTTCCTGCACATGGCGCAAGAAGGAAGCTTTGCCACTGCGGACCACCCGCATATCGAAAACTGGTTTGACCATCCTTCTCCGCCATTTAAAGCGCAGCAACAGGTTCAGATCAACGCAGTACGCGGGGAAGCCGCAACAAACGCAGCCCAGTCCAACTGGGGCTTCCTCGACGGCCACGCCGAACTCCTCAGCTTCGATGAGGTTTTCACAGACATCGAGAAAAATCGTTTTGATCCCGATGCCAATCCATAACTCAAATCAAAAACAACACCTTTCGTTTAAAGGATAAGAAGAATGATTATCAAATCAATCACAACAATCGCAGCACTCTCAATCACATCCATCGCAGCCACCACCGCCTCGGCACAGCACGCCGACCTCCTCATCATCAAAGATGACGCGGGCAACCTCCTCACCGGCCAATACGACTTCGGAACCAACTCCCTTGTCAACACCAACACCCGCGTCTACGAGGGCGAGTTCGACGCCTTTGGCACCTCAGACGAACCCGGATTCAACGCCCTCTCATCATCCAACATCCCCTCCGGTTTCCAAGCACTCGATCCCAATACCCCCGTCAGCTTTGACGCAAACACATTCCAGATCGGGAACATGTCCGCCAATCTCTACCACTGGGACGGCCAAGGCGCTGTTGACTTCACCGCCTCTTCAAACTCACTCACCATATCAAAGGCCCCATCCATACTCTTCTCCGCACTCCTCGACGGGTCGGACACCGATGTCCCAGGCTTTGAAATCGACACCACCTCCTCTGACGGCTTCCTCCACAAACACATCGACCTCGCCATCTCCGATACATCTTCTTCTGCCATCGGCTTCTACCTCTGGTCAATTTCCATCGAAGCAGGCGGGGCATCGACGGACCCAATCTTCTTCGTCCACGGCTTCGGCATCCACAACGAACCAGCCCACGAAGCCGCCGTCGATTGGGTCAACTCCACCCTCGTTCCAACCCCAAGCTCATTGACCGCACTCCTAGGCCTGACAATCATGAGCACACGCCGCCGACGCTAATCATCAACTTCTACCACAAAGAACCGGCCCGGAGAAGATCGGAA
>Ga0209345_10000113_pt1 | contig 116822 bp, 102 predicted proteins | sample Cruoilmetagenom7_FD_187294 | JGI IMG/M metagenome (GOLD analysis project Ga0209345, IMG submission 187294) | Oil polluted marine microbial communities from Coal Oil Point, Santa Barbara, California, USA - Sample 7 (SPAdes) (version 2) | ecosystem: Environmental > Aquatic > Marine > Oil seeps ... | reverse complement strand
CCATGCGTATGGTGGTCGTATAGGTGTTCAAAATAGTCTTTATGGAGTTGTAGGTACTGTTATATGTATGCAGAATCTACAAGGTAAAGTTGGTGAAATTTTAGATCGCCAGTTAGATGATGGAGACGGTAACGGTGGTGAGTTCCAGAATAGCACTAACACTACTGGTTATAATCAAGATCAAAACTATACGTTTGTTAAAAGATTATAAGTAAGTAGCAATATGATTTAAAAGAAGGCCTGCTTTTGCAGGCCTTTTTCGTTGTTGTACTTTAAATTATTAAAGTTAGCTAAATTTGATAGAAAGGATTAATCAATACCTAGTTCTTTAATTTTCCTGGTTAGTGTATTACGCCCCCAGCCCAGTAACTTAGCGGCTTCCTGGCGTTTTCCGTGGGTTTTTGCTAAAGCGGCATTAATTAGAATCTGTTCAAACTTGGGTTGAATTTCAGCCAGAATGTCCTCTTTTCCCATATTCAATTGTGTTTCAGCCCAGGTTCTTAGCCCATCTTCCCAGCTTTGTGAGGGTGTGTGGCTTGGACTTATGTTTTCTGGAGAAAGCTCTGGTGGAAGGTCCGACATGTGGATTTCACGCCCAGAAGCCATAACGGTAATCCAGCGACAGCTGTTTTCAAGTTGCCTAACATTTCCGGGCCAATCCAGACTTGATAAATAAGCCTCAACATCATCGAGTAATATTTTAGGCTCTACCTGTATTTCTTTAGCCGCTTGCTGTAGGAATAAATGGAGTAATGCAGGAATATCTTCTTTTCGCTCACGTAAAGCCGGTATCTGTATACGAATAACATTAAGACGGTGGAACAGGTCCTCTCGAAACAGGCCTTCTTTTACCCGTTGTTGTAAGTCCTGGTGTGTCGCCGTGATGATACGAACATTAGATGTAACCGGGGTGTGACCGCCGACGCGATAAAACTGACCATCAGCCAGAACCCTTAATAGGCGAGTCTGTAAATCTGCTGGCATATCACCTATTTCATCAAGGAAAAGAGTGCCGCCATCAGCCTGTTCAAAACGTCCCCGGCGTTGGGATGTAGCACCAGTAAATGCACCACGTTCATGCCCGAACAATTCTGATTCTAATAAATCTTTTGGAATTGCTGCTGTATTTATAGCTATAAACGGATGATCAGCACGTGGGCTATGTTTATGAAGTGCACTGGCAACAAGCTCTTTACCCGTGCCAGATTCTCCGTTGATAAGTACGGTAATGTTGGATTTTGATAACCGCCCTATAGCCCTAAATACTTCCTGCATTGCAGGTGCTTCACCGATAATATCGGGAGTGTTTATATCTTTTGTAGCATTTTTTTCTGCGTACTCATCCCTTTTTTTGCAGGCTCGAAGTGTTAATTCAACAGCGTCATCAATATCAAAGGGCTTAGGCAAATACTCAAAGGCCCCGCCCTGATAGGCAGAAACTGCACTATCAAGATCTGAGTGTGCCGTCATAATTATGGTGGGAATTTCAGGGTATTTGTCGTTTAAAATATCTAAAAATTCAAAACCATCCATGCCCGGCATACGGATATCTGTAAGGATGACATCGGGTTGAGAGTTGTTTAAATATTCCAGAGCCGTATCAGCGTTTTCAAAGCTACTAACCAGAAAATCAGCAGATTTAAGTGCTTTTTCTAATACCCAGCGAATCGAAGGGTCGTCGTCAATAACCCATACATTATATTCGCTCATTTTTGTTCTCCAGTTTCGGTTCTATTGCTTTACTCTCTGAGTTTGTTGATATGGGGAGGTAAAGTGTAAAAATTGTCTCTCCCGGTCGGCTGCTCATTTTAATCAGGCCGCCGTGTTGGTTAATAAGTGACTGAGCGATGGATAGGCCGAGACCAGTACCTTCGGCTCTGCCAGTCACCATAGGGTAGAAAATCTGCTCCTGTAAGTCATCAGGAATGCCCGGGCCATTATCAATAATATCGACTTGCAACACCAAACGGTGGTGTGTGTGCCCAATAGTAAAATGCCGTAATGGGCGAGTTTTAAAGGTGATTTCACCATTACCATTTAGTGCTTGAACTGCATTACGAGTGATATTCAAGGCGATCTGTATCATCATGTTAGAGTCAGCCATAATTTCAGGCAGGCTCGGGTCATAATCGAGCTTAAAATGAATATGTGCATCTTCGGGTAGCTCTACCTGAATTAGCTGACGTACATGTTCGAGTATCTGGTGAATGTTTACATTGCGCTTTTGGGGTACATTGTTTGGCCCCAGCATGCGATCAACCAGTGATTGTAATCGGTCAGCTTCACCAATAATAATTTGTGTGTATTCTTTTAGATCTGCAGTGGGTAATTCACGCTCTAATAACTGCGCGGCTCCGCGTAGGCCACCTAATGGATTTTTAATTTCGTGGGCCATACCGCGAACCAGGTTTCGTGTGGCATGTTGTTCGCTGAGTAATTTCTCTTCCCTGGCGATGCGAATATGCCGATCCATATGTGAAATCTCCAGCATCAGCTTCATTGATTGGTCTGGTTGCTGTAGAGGGTTCAGGTGGTAATCAATAATGATTTCTCGTCCCCCGGGTAGAGTAATATAGGCTTCGTGCTCAGTGATTGGGTGAAAATTATTAATTGAATCGTGTAGGCGACTGATGAAGTCATCATCTATGAGCATCAGTTTAGTGAGCTTTGCGCCTTGTGCTTGTCTATTGGATATTTGAAAAAGATTTTCGCTGGCAGGGTTAATGTACTCAATATCGAGGCCAGAATTTAGCAATAATACAGCAGTATTAAGGTTGTCAAGAATATTGCTTTGGAAGTTAGATTTTGAGTAGTTTTTATCTGCCATAAGTGATGATTTGCAAGAAGTGAACCAAATGTGTAGAAATTATTTCAATTATAAAAACCCTTAAAATAATCGTGAAAATTCAAATAGTTATAGAGTAATAGCAAAAGGCGTGGACTTTAAATAATGCTATATTAATGTAAGAGCTTTATGAGAATACTATAAAACATCTAATTGCGCACTATATTGGTGCATTAATTGGTTGGAGGTGTTGATGGGTTTACATTTTGTTTATTTTTCAGGATGGAATGGCGGTGCAGGTGAACAATAATAACTTTAGATTTACGCAGTGTTTGGCCTTTTTTATTTTTAACAGAAACACTGATTTTATGGGTGCCCCGATCAATATTGCTTAAACTTGCAGTTGAGCTAGTCAACTTATCCTGCATGACTTTACCATCCATGCTTACACTAAAATAATGGCCCTGTTCAGTATTTAGTGCTGGTTTAATGGAAAACGATATCACGATGTTGCCGGCGTTGTTTTGTATAGAGGTATCATCTTTGGGCGATATGATTTTTATGGAAGAATATTTTGTCGGTTCATCTTCAGGTGCTTCTGGTTCAACAGGCTTTTTCTTAGGTATTTTAGTTGCTGGAACAGATGATAATTCTGGTGCTTCCAGTGTTTTAGCACTCTTATGGGGTGGCTGGTCGGAGTAACTGATATTGCCATTTTCATCAACCCACTTATACATTTCAGCAAGTACAAGTGATGAATTAAAAAGTAAGCCTAGTAGTAAGCCTGGTAAAATGAGAGAGAGTTTGTATTTGTCCATAGACAGATAGTAGTGCTATTTAAGCGAGTGTGCAAAGCATTTGGTAAGTTGTGTGGTGCTCGGAAGAAGCGAAATTCTGCCGACGTGCCCTGATTACACAAATAAACGCGTTGTGTTAATTTTAGCCAATCATTTGCGTGTAAATATATTAAAGAGAATAAAAAAAGCCCCGAAATTCGGGGCTTTTTTTATTCTAAATAAGCGTTAAAACTTATAGAGAGTAGTACATGTCAAACTCAACTGGGTGAGTTGCCTGACGTAAACGCTGTACTTCTTCGTTCTTAAGTTCAAGGTAACCATCGATCTGGTCATCAGTGAAAACACCACCTTTAGTCAAGAATTCACGGTCAGAATCAAGAGCAGCCAGTGCCTGGTCGAAAGAGTGAGCGACTTGAGGAATTGCTGCTTCTTCTTCAGGAGGCAGGTCATACAGATTCTTATCCATAGCATCGCCAGGGTGAATCTTGTTTTCAATGCCGTCAAGGCCAGCCATTAGCATAGATGCGAAGCATAGGTATGGGTTAGCTGTGTTATCACCGAAGCGAACTTCAACACGACGACCTTTAGGGTTAGAAACGAAAGGAATACGGATAGAAGCTGAACGGTTACGTGCAGAGTATGCAAGCATAACAGGTGCTTCAAAACCAGGAACTAAACGCTTATAAGAGTTAGTTGAAGCATTAGCAAATGCATTCAGTGCTTGAGCGTGTTTGATGATTCCGCCAATGAAGAACAATGCTGTTTCAGAAAGGCCACCGTATAAATCACCTGAAAACAGGTTAGTGCCTTCTTTGGCTAAAGACATATGCACGTGCATACCGTTACCATTATCACCAACTAATGGCTTAGGCATAAATGTCGCTGTTTTGCCGTAAGCATGAGCAACATTATGAATAGCGTATTTAGTTTTCTGAACTTCGTCTGCTTTCTTAACAAGAGTGTTAAATACAGTACCGATTTCACACTGACCAGCTGTTGCAACTTCGTGGTGGTGAACTTCTGTTTCAACACCCATGTCTTCCATTACTAAACACATTGCAGAACGTAAGTCCTGTAGTGAATCAACTGGAGGAACTGGGAAGTAACCGCCTTTAACGCCAGGACGGTGACCCAAGTTACCGGATTCAGTTTGAATATGTTTGCTCCATTCAGCTTCTTCAGAGCCGATTTTGTAGCTCACTGAACCCATTGAGTTTTCCCAGGTTACAGAATCGAATACGAAGAATTCGTTTTCAGGACCAAAGTATGCAGTGTCAGCGATGCCTGTAGATTTCAGGTATTCTTCAGCGCGCTTAGCAATAGAGCGTGGGTCACGCTCGTAACCTTGCATAGTTGCTGGCTCGATAATGTCACAGCTGATGTTCATGGTTACTTCTTCGCAGAAAGGGTCCATAACAGCTGTAGATGGATCAGGCATCATGATCATGTCTGATTCGTTAATGCCTTTCCAGCCTTCGATAGAAGAACCATCGAACATTTTGCCTTCTTCGAAAGTGTCTTCGCTAACTGTGTGTGAAGGAACAGAAACGTGCTGTTCTTTACCACGAGGGTCTGTGAAACGAAAATCAACGAACTTAGTTTCGTTGTCTTTCATCATTTTTAGTACGTCACTAGCTGACATATCTGACATGTGTAGTCTCCAAATGTAGGATATTAAAAATTGGTGTTAATTAAAAATGTGAATCTGAAACTTGTCGAATTTAAGTGCTTGGCAGAAATGTTTAAGCCAATTCACTCAAATGCGACAGGTCTCCTGGGTCACAAAAGCTCCGCAGACTATTTTGCACATATTGTGCCACTTGTAAAACCTATTCTGACGGGATTTCACATAGAATTCCGCATGTTTATGCCCTGTTTTGGTGCGAAGCAATAAAATATTGCACCAAAATAGAGCTTACATGTATAAAACGTCTACTGTGCCTATAAAATCTAGCTTTTTACTGGCATTTTCAATCTGTAATTTCAATTGGTCTGAATTACCTGACTGGATTGTTTTCAGTGGTAGTACCAGCTCGATATTAATTGTGCCATCCAGGTAGTGCAGGGTGGTATGTAGTAACTCCTGGGTTTCAGGAATAGACTGCCATTGCTCTTTTAGATGGGCTAAAACTTCGTTTCTGAGGGGAAGGTGCTTACAGGTATTTTCAGTATGTTCATCATCTTCGGGATCAATATGAACCGTAACATCATTGACCTCATCAAACTGAAGTGTGAGTGCTAATTCTACGGCCTCGGATATCTGGTGACCCTCTGATACGCTGAGTTTCGGTGAAACGAGGATGTGAACATCTGCCAGGGCACTATGCCCCATTCTACGAGTACGCAGCATATGCATCTGGTTCACCCCATCTACAGAGAGTATGGCAGCTTCCATAGCCTTTAAGGTTTCAGGTTCAAGTCCGGTATCCACAAGTTCCTGAAAGCTTTGATGCCCCAGGTCCCAGCCTATTTTGCAAACCATGAAGGCGACAATAATGGCAGCAACTGAATCTAGTAAAGGGTAGCCCCATATGGCTCCGGCAATACCTACAAAAACCACAATAGAAGAAATTGCATCACTACGATGGTGCCAGGCATTGGCCTCAAGTAGTTTAGACTTAACCCTGCGGGCTACTATCATAGTGTATTGATATAGTATTTCTTTACTGAGAACTGACAGACCCGCAATGATCAGCGTGATTAGTGTGGGTGTGGCGATGTTCTGATAATCTATTAGCCTGTTTATGGCATCTACACCAATGCCAATGCCTACGGCAGTGAGTAATACAGCGAGTGTGATGGTTGCAAAAGTTTCATAGCGCGCGTGGCCGTAGGGGTGGTCTTCATCCGCATCAACATTTGAATGATGGGTTGCCAGCAGCACCATGCCATCGGATACAAGATCAGATAAAGAGTGCAATCCATCGGCAATTAGCGCCTGAGAATGGCCAATAAAGCCAAACACCAGTTTACCGATAGACAGTAGCAAATTAACAATCAGCCCCCACCAGGTGGCTTTGTCCATGGCTTTTTTACGTTGATTATTATCTAGTTCCACTGCTTCACAATATCAAATTATTATTAAGGCGCTATTGTCCTGTCTTGTGACATTGCATGCAAGTCATGCTGTATAATTAAAATCTAATTTATGATGATTTGGGTTACGTGATTAATGAAAATTGAAATACAGGTAGAAAATATTAAATGTGGTGGCTGTGCCGGCACCATAAAGAAAAACATCCTAAATGACGATAGAGTAAGCGGTGTAGAAGTAGATATTGAAAAAGGAATTGTAACAATAGACTCTGCTGAAGATCTTCAAGAAGAGCTTAGTACTGCGTTACTTAAAATGGGTTACCCGGAAACCGGAACGGCAGAAGGTTTAGCGGCAGCAAAAGCCAAGGCAAAATCTTTTGTCAGTTGTGCGGTTGGTAAAGTTGATAATATGGTGAACAAATAACACAGTGGGAGTTGCAACTTCGTTGAGTTATCCAGGTTAATTGTAATGCTTAATTGTGTCGTTTTTTAGTATGAGTTCATTTGCCCGCAATATACCCATTCTGGCCTTCTGTCAGGCCATGTCAATGAGTGGGGCATCCTTAATGGTTACAACGGCTGCATTGGTTGGTTTTGAACTGGCTGATGATAAGTCGTTATCCACTCTTCCTTTAGCTGTGTTGTTTATTGCGGTCATGTTGACGAGCATCCCCGCGGCAATGTTAATGAAAAAAGTTGGGCGTAAAGCCAGTTTTCTGCTTGCCGCGTTATTTGCTTTGAGCGGTGCTACGTTGTCAGCCTGGGCAATAATGCAGCATGATTTTTGGGGCTTTGTCGGTGGAGTTGCTTTAATTGGTGTGTTTAATAGTTTTGCAAATTACTATCGTTTTACTGCGGCTGATGCAGTGAGCGTGAGTAATAAAAGTAAGGCTATATCTTATGTTCTGGCTGGAGGAGTTATTGCGGCGATCATTGGCCCGAACCTGGCTAATTACACGCGAAATAGCTTTGAGGGGATGTTGTTTGCCGGTAGTTATGCTTCGCTTGTGGTGTTATATGTATTGTCTGTTATTGCATTATTTTTCCTGAAGCTACCAGAGGCTGAGCACGATGAGCATGAGCTGCAGCAACAAAGGCCATTGTTAGAAATATTAAAGCAGCCCGTTTGTATTGTCGCAATAATTTGCGGCATGTTAGGTTACGGCGTAATGAGTTTTGTTATGACGGCGACTCCGCTTGCCATGAATCACCATAGTCATAACTTTTCAGATACCTCATTCGTTATTCAATGGCATGTGTTGGCGATGTTTGCGCCGTCATTTTTTACAGGTTCAATTATAAAAAAAGTGGGCGAATTAAAAGTAATGTTAACGGGCGTTCTGTTAGGGTTCGCTTGTGTGTTTGTAAATTTGTCGGGTTCAACAATTGTACATTTCTGGGGGGCGTTGCTACTGCTGGGCTTAAGTTGGAACTTTATGTTTGTGGGGGCAACAAGTTTACTTACTCAAACCTATTTACCATCTGAGCGATTCAAGGTTCAGGCGGTAAATGACTTTATAGTATTTAGTGTGGTAGCTTTTGCTTCCTTGTCCGCAGGGTATTTACAGCATCATTTCGGTTGGCAAAGTGTAAATGTAGGTGTGTTGCCGCTATTGGTTATTGCACTGTTCAGTATATTGTTTTTAATGTTGTATAGAAAAAAAGTACAGTTAAAGTACGCGGTTTGAGATGTGAGCAAGCGTCGAATTATCATCTAGTTTTCACATAAATGTCACAAAACTGTCAAATCTTTCTTCAATAATATTCTATGTAAATTATTAGATAAAAAAGAGGAAACGAAGATGAAATTTTGTATACGTGAGTGGAGTGAGAATACAGTAGTGTTAATGACAGAAGCCGGCCATGTCCTATCATATTTTAGATCTGTGAACGAAGCTTTAGATGCCTGCTCTCAATGGTATAACAGCAACACAGGAGAGCTCAAGCATAATGTGGTTGTTCAGTATCGAGATCAAAGTGTAAATAAAGGCCTTGCTGCGGTAGCCTGATTAAACGTCACAAACTTCAATTGATACGAACACTTCATCATCAGTTTCACGTGTTTGTAGTACTTTGTGACCGTTAATTCGGCACCAGGCAGGTATGTCATTCAAAGCGCCAGGGTCGGTTGAACCAACCTCCAGTGTGTCTCCAATATTTAGTTCTTTAATTTTATCCTGTGTACGAATAACTGGCATAGGGCAAAACATTCTACGAGCATCTAGTTCAAAATGTGCCAATTCATTAATCTCCGTAAATATTAAATGTGATGAAAAGGTAATTTAAAGTCACACATACCACTCCGGGTTAATATCCGCGGCAGGCACAGGTTTTACTTTTAATGTGGTTGTGTCTCCATTAGTACGGCGTGCTTCTATCGTTACGCTTTCAGTGTTTCTTCCCTGGGAGTATCTGGCGGCAATGCGTGCAGCAAACTCCAGGTCTTCATCTGTAGCAACACCATCAAGTAGTGTTAAGGGGCCAGGGCAATCCATCGTTTTAAATGTGATATAGCTGTTTTTATAGCCCTGTAGGAATTTATTTTCACCGTCTTCACGACCAATAATAAGCTTGTAGTGAGGTGAGGGGCGTATGTGCCGGCCTACTTTAAGTAGCATAATGTCATCCATTTCATACTCACGGGTTCCGCGTGCATCCCATAAATCAACCAGTTTAGCCGAGTAACTTTCATCAGTTAAAAAACAGCAGCCTCCTGCGGGTTTGGCATAGTCGTCAAAACCATACTTAGCCGCCAGTTCCATCTGTGGTTTACGGTTACGCCCGGAAAATCCAAATAAGCCCTCACGTTTAACCCAGCCTTCTTTTTCGGGCAGTGTTTCGGGTAAATTTTGTGCACAGAGTGGGCGTAGTAAACGGTCATCGGCGCCTGATTCACGGGATATTACTGGCATAGTGTCTTTACGTTGTGACATAGGGCGCTGGCCAATAACTTCACCTGTGATAATAAAATCAAAGCCATTTTCTTCAGCCCATTGCTTGGCTTTGTTAACCATAAAAATTTTACAGTCCAGGCAGGGGTTCATATTTTTGCCATAACCGTGCTTGGGGTTGAGTAGCACATCTTTGTATTCATCAACAATATCAATGATATGTAGTTTAATACCTAGCTGCTCAGCAGACCACAGGGCGTTATTACGTTTGGGTTTAGATTTGTCTTTCTTGCGAATAGCATGGGTGTGGCCCTCAACGCAAAAGCCGGTAAAAAAATTAATGCCTTCGACATGAATGCCCTGTTCGAGCATAACGCGTGCCGCGAGTAATGAATCCAGGCCACCAGAGATAAGGGCGACGGCTTTGCGTTGTTGTGACATGAGGGGGACCTGACTGAAAATGAATCAGCTATTTTATCAGCAAATGCTAATTTTGTAACTAATTAGCAAAGTGCGGTGGCTGTGTCGCTAGATAGATAGGTGTAGAAGTTATTTCTTCATTAACCAGGGTATAGAGCCCGCCACAGAGCGCCAAAGCTCAGTGTTCTGTGCTGCATATAATACTGCTTCACCTTTATCGCCAGAAGTAAGGTGTTCAGGCATGCGTTTAGGCATTTTTATCTTTCCAGTAAGTAATTTGGGAACAAATTTATTATGTGCAAGGGCCAGCTTTTTAAGCGCTTTACTGTCTTTATTGTCGCCTAGCTCGATAAATGCAGCCAATGCCTGGTCGAACAGAAAAAATGCTCCTACATCATGTTGAAATTGCTTAGCAAGTTGCTGTGCTTTATCTAATTGTCGGCTTTGAATATAGCAATTGCTTAATGGGTAGCGATTAAACTGATTATCTGCCGGGTTTAGCTCTATAGCACGTTCATAACAGCTAATTGCGTTATCAAAATCTTTTAAATGAGCATAGCTGCTGGCCAGGTTGGTCAGGGCTTCCATAAATGTGCGGGTTTCCCTGATCAGCCAGAAGCGGCCCTTATTTTTTTCAAAGAAATCTTCTCCAAGTACACGCTCACAGCCATCAACCGCTCTTTTCAGGAGGTCTCGTCGTTCGCTTGAGTTTGCTGCATCCCACTGAGCTAATAGCATCAAAGCATTGATATTGTCCGGGTCTTGTTGCAGAGCCTGGTTAGCCAGTTGAACTTTTTCAAGCGGATTGGCCGTTGTCCAGGCCTGTTGTATTAACTGGCTGGCATCCTGGCCAGGGTTAGAGTTATTCATGATAGGTATGCCTGCTGAGTTTTTTGCGGCATTTGAGGTGATATTAATTTTTGCAGGTTTGATGTCTTGTTTATATTTTTTGGCTAAATCAGCGTAGCTCTGCATGAGCTTGTTAAATTCGCTGTAAATATGTCGAGTTACAGCTTCTATGGGCATGGCACCATTTTTAAATTTAGCAGTGAGTTGTTGTGCATTTTGTAAATTAGAAAAAAAGCTTAGCATCATCCAGAAGGTTTGTGGTTGGGCTTCGTCTTTACAATCGTCCCATAGATGTTCTGTTAGAGTTAAACCTAAAGCAAAGCCTTTTCCCCACAGGTGTAGAGCGTTTTCATTGAAATTTGCTTCAAAAGGCTCAGTCAGTTGGCATGATTTAGGTAGCACGATCATAAAGTCATCTATATCTTGAGAAATATGAGCCTGTACCTTAATAATCGCATCAAGATAGTTGTCGGCATCGGTAATGAGTTGCAGCTGATCAGCGAATACAGCTGGCATCCAGTCATTGTGTTTTAGCTTTGAAGGTGTGCAGCTAATAGCAAAAAGAAAGCCGAAGAGTTCGTTAATGTTTAGGGTGTTTTTGGGGCGCGATTTATCATTAAGCCAGATGGCAAGATCAGGCAGTGAAACTGTGGTATCAGGCATGGGTATTCAATTTGATTAAACAGCCGTTCATTATCCTTCAAAGCTTATCTGAATAGTAGGTCGGCAGTAAAGTTTTGACTATAAAATAAGAAAAATGATAGCTCGAAAAGTTACAGGTCATTTAGTGTCTAATTCGGTATACTAGCGAGCTCATAAATAAAAACAGAACAATATATAAATGGCACACGACGTATCGACATTTCAGGGGCTGATAAATGCCCTACAAGACTACTGGGCAAAGCAGGGCTGCGCAATTATTCAACCACTAGATATGGAAGTGGGAGCAGGTACTTTTCACCCTGCAACCTTCCTGCGTTCAATTGGCCCCGAGCCCTGGCGCGCAGCGTACGTGCAACCGTGCCGTAGACCAACAGATGGTCGTTTCGGTGAAAACCCAAATCGTTTACAGCACTATTATCAATTTCAGGTGGCGTTAAAGCCAAACCCAGAAAATATACAGGAGTTATATTTAGACTCTTTGAAAATGTTGGGTTTTGATCCGCTAGAGCATGATATCCGTTTTGTTGAAGATAACTGGGAATCACCAACGTTAGGTGCATGGGGCTTAGGTTGGGAGGTTTGGTTAAATGGCATGGAAGTAACACAGTTTACCTATTTTCAACAGGTGGGTGGTCTTGAGTGTCGTCCGGTGACGGGTGAAATCACCTATGGTCTGGAGCGTCTTGCCATGTACATTCAGAATGCGAAAAGTATTTTTGATCTGGTATGGACCAGGGGTCCTCAGGGCGTTGTAACTTACGGTGACGTATTCCATCAGAATGAAGTAGAACAGTCCCATTATAATTTTGAACAGGCCGATACGGATTCATTGTTTGCCTGGTTTGATACCTGTGAAAAAGAAAGCGCGCGTTTAATTGAAGCGGGTTTGGCATTGCCAGCCTACGAGCAAGTTTTAAAAGCATCGCATACATTTAATTTGCTAGACGCGCGACATGCAATATCAGTTACAGAACGACAGCGATATATTTTACGCGTACGCACATTATCAAGAGCCGTAGCGCAGGCATATTACGATGCACGTGAAGCACTAGGATTCCCTATTGGTAAGTCATTAAAAGAGGGGGGGGAATAATGAGTACTCGTGATTTATTAATTGAAATAGGCACTGAAGAATTACCTCCAAAAGCACTCAATAAATTATCTGATGCATTTACCACAGGTATTGAAGCTGGTTTAAAAGAGGCAGGAGTAGAGTTTGAAAAAGTTGCTACCTATGCTGCTCCCAGGCGTCTTGCTGTATTACTAAATGCCGTAGAAGAGTCACAGGCGGATCGTGACATTGAAAAGCAGGGCCCTGCGGTTAAAGCTGCTTATGATAAAAGTGGTAATCCAACAAAAGCGGCTCAAGGTTTTGCCAGGGGTTGTGGCGTAGAAGTTGCCGACCTTGAAGTTATGGATACAGACAAAGGTGAAAAATTAGTTTTTCGTGTGCAAGAAAAAGGTAAAGCAACCACCCAATTAATACCTGAAATTGTAAATCAGTCTCTGGCGAAGCTGCCTATTCCAAAGCGTATGCGTTGGGGTGATAGTGATGCAGAGTTTGTGCGCCCCGTTCATTGGGTTGTTTTGCTGTTTGGTAGTGATGTCATTGATGCGGAAATTCTGGGAATAAAATCAGGTCGAGAATCACGTGGCCATAGATTCCATCATCCGGAAGTTATTAATCTACAGTCACCAAGTGATTACGTTTCACGTTTACAGTCACCAGGGTATGTAATGGTTGATCGTGATGAGCGCATGGCATGTGTTAAACAACAGGCAGAAGATGCAGCAACCAGCTTGGGTGGTTGTGCATTAATTGATGAAGGTTTATTGCTGGAAGTCACTAATCTTGTTGAATGGCCAGTAGCCGTGTCTGGTGACTTTGATAAAGAGTTTTTAGAGGTGCCAGCGGAAAGTTTAATTTCTTCTATGCAAGATCATCAGAAGTATTTTCCTGTGGTGGATAAAAATGGTGACCTGCTGCCGCACTTTATTACAATTAGTAATATTGAAAGTAAGCACCCGGAAAAAGTAAAAGAAGGTAATGAGCGTGTTATACGTCCGCGTTTAGGCGATGCAAAATTCTTCTGGGAGCAGGACTGTAAAAAGAAACTTGAAGATCATATTGAGTCTTTAAATAAAGTCGTATTCCAGAATAAACTGGGTTCAGTTGGTGATAAATCTCGCCGGGTAGCCATTGTTGCGGAGTTAATAGCAAAAGAGCTAAATGAAAATACAGCTTTTGCAAAACGAGCAGGCCTATTGAGTAAATGTGATTTAATGACTGAAATGGTTTGTGAGTTTTCAGATTTGCAGGGCATTATGGGACGTTACTATGCAATAAATGATGGTGAGCCCGCAGAGGTTGCAGATGCATTAGATGAGCAGTACATGCCTCGTTTTGCAGGTGATAAACTACCCAAAGGTAAAACGGGTCAAATTGTTTCACTAGCAGATAAGTTAGATACTTTATTAGGTATATTTGCTATAGGTCAAAAACCAAGCGGCGTAAAAGATCCCTTTGCATTGCGTCGAGCAGCGTTAGGCGTATTGCGTATATTGATAGAGTGCGAACTGGAATTAGACTTAAATGTGTTATTGGGTTATGCCGCTAAAGCTTATGCCGATCAGTTGAATGCTGAGAAAGCAATCGATGAAGTTGTTAGCTTTATGTTAGATCGTTTAAAAGTTTATTACACCAATCAAAATATCAGTGTTGATGTATATGATGCGGTAATAGCATTAAAACCAACACGTCCTGTTGATTTTGATCGTAGAGTGCACGCGGTAAATGACTTTAGAAAGCTTGATGAAGCAGATAGCCTTGCGGCAGCTAATAAGCGTATAGGTAATATTCTGAAGAAGATAGATGGTGATCTACCTGGCTTAATTGATCTTGGGCTTTTGCAGGAAAAAGAAGAGCAGCAATTAAATGATGCGCTGCAAAAAATGTCAGCAGAAGTAACGCCGAAACTTGATGCGGGTGAGTATTCAGTTGCGCTGCAGAAACTTGCAAGTTTGCGTGACCCTATTGATGAATTTTTCGATAAAGTGATGGTAATGACAGATGATGCAGCATTAAAAAATAACCGTATAGCAATGTTAAATCAGCTGCATGGTTTGTTTATAAAAGCGGCTGATTTATCTCGCTTGCAGTCATAATTAAACGTAGCAAAAAATAGTAACAGGCTTGACGTGCTAGGTGGTGCAATGAAAGTTCATCACCTAGGATTGCATGCAAGTCAAAATTTCATGTCAGTAGATAACGGCATGTTAAAAATTATGCTTTAAGGATCTTTGGTGGAAAGTAATCGCAAGCCTTCTATGGTAGAGCTTTATGCTCGTTCAACAATATTCTGGATATTCCATTTTGTTAGCATGGTGTTAGTGGTTTTCCTTGTGCTTGTCTTTTTCTGGTTGCCTGTTAATCAGCGTTATGCCATTGGTTCTAGCTGGGCGAAAATGAACATGCATTTTCTGCGTTGGTTTTGTGGTTTAAATTACGAAATTAAAGGTAGAGAAAACATACCTGATGAAGCCTGTCTTGTTATATCAAATCATCAGTCAACGTGGGAAACCATGTCATTTCAGCATTTTTTGCCAAATCAATTGTGGGTAATGAAAAAGGAGTTATTTCGTATTCCAATATTTGGTTGGGGCCTGGCACTAATGAGTCCCATCGCGATTGATAGAAGCGCAGGAAAAAAAGCGGTAGAGCAAATTATTGAACAAGGGGAGCAGAAATTAACTCAAGGTCGTTGGGTGGTTGTTTTCCCTGAAGGTACCCGTATTTCTCCGGGTGTGGAAAGTAAATATAAAATGGGGGCCTTTATATTTGCCTCACGAATACAGCACCCGGTATTACCTATCGCACATAATGCAGGAGAGTTCTGGCCGAAACATAGCTTTATTAAATATCCTGGTACCATTACCGTTTCTATTGGTGAGTCATTTAATGCGCTTGGTATGGATGCGGCGGATGTTAAGCAAAAAGTAGAAAACTGGATCAGGCATGAACTGTTGGAAATTAGTGATTCAGATCGCTAGAACAGGTAGTAAAAAAGCTGGGTGAAACTTTGTCCGGTTCTTTAACTGATATTTTGATGAGTTGCATAGTACAACTAATATCTGTCATCGATTACTAGTGTGCTCTTTGATTCATATTGCTGAGATGAAGCTTGCAATTAAAAGAAGTGGTAAAGGTGCGAGCATGCGGTTTTCCATTATCTAATTATGGCATCTGATTCAATGTCCTTTATTTGTGTTGGCTGACCACTTGAATCACTTGAGTCGTCTAAGTATAAATCGACGTTATTCGAAAAATAATCCATGCTCTTCTGTTTGGAAGTGGCTGGTATTAGCCCCGCTGGGTTCGCGCTAGTAGATATAATGGGTTTATTGATTTCATTGCATAAGCTAACCACAGTTGGGTGACGTGAAATTCGTATCGCTATTTTTGTGTGATTGCCGTGAACCCAGTGGGGCGCCTGTTTAGATTTTTTTACTAGCCATGTCACTGCATTTTTTTCATTTAGTATTTTTTGTTTTTCTTGTTCGGTTATTTCAATGTAATAATTTAACTGTTGCAGATTGGCAGCAACAATAATTAATCCTTTATCTATGCTTCTTTGTTTAAGCTGTAGAATTTTATTAACCGCTAGTTCCGACATTGGGTCGCAACCCAGGCCAAAGACAGATTCTGTAGGGTAAGAAATGACGCCGTCATTTCTGATGATAGTTGCAGCTTGTTGAATTTCGGTGCTTGTAGGCATGGCAGAAGATTTGGTGATAAGTGAATAATTTAAAGAAAATGCCAATAAACACAAATAAATCTCTGTGTTTATTGGCGAGAATTGTTATTCAGTGTTTTTCTTTTTAACCGCTTTTTTCTTTACAGTCTTCTTCTTTGCGGCTTTCTTTTTCACTGTTTTCTTTTTAGCTACTTTCTTTTTCTTGGCCACTTTTTTCTTTTTGCCTTTACGTTCTGGCGCTTCGGCAATCAGCTTTTCGCATTCAGCCAGGGTTAGGCTGGCCGGCTCTTTATCTTTAGGTATTTTAGCGTTTTTATTGCCGTCTGTAATATAAGGGCCATAGCGACCATTAAGTACCTGAATTTCTGAGTCGTCAAATGTTTTAATGTATTTGTTAGCTTCAAACTCTTTCTTTTCTTTAACCAGTATCATCGCTGTTTCAAAGTCGATGTTGTATGGGTCTATGCCTTTGTCCTGAAATTCTTTACGAATAGAAACAAAGAATTTTCCGAATTTTACATAAGGTCCAAAGCGTCCAACATTACTACTGACTTCTTCACCCTCATCAGTAACGCCTAAAACTCGAGGCAATACAAATAAGTCATAGACATTGTCCATGGTGATATCGATCATTTTTTGCCCGGGTTTTAAACTGGCGAAAAGAGGTTTTTCTTCATCGTCTTTATCTCCAATTTGGGCAAAGGCACCGTAGGGCCCCATGCGCACAGTAATTGGTTTGCCGCTTTCTTTATCTATGCCTACATCACGACTTTGTGCAACATCAGCTCTGCTTACGTTTTCATCGATGTCTTCAACTTTGGCAATGAACGGAGTCCAGAACTTTTGCATTAATGGCAGCCATTCTTCTTCTCCTCGTGAGATAGCATCCAACTCGTCCTCGAGGCGAGCGGTAAAATCGTAATCGACATAGTCAGTGAAATATTGAGTTAAGAACGAGTTAACAATTCTTCCCATATCGGTAGGTGTAAAACGACGGTTTTCGTTTTCTACATACTCACGATTTTGTAAGGTGGAGATAATGCTGGCATAGGTAGAGGGGCGGCCAATGCCGTATTCTTCCAAAGCTTTTACCAGGCTAGCTTCTGTGTAGCGTGGTGGTGGCTTGGTGAAGTGCTGATTAGTGTTAACAGCAAGCAGTTTTAACTCTTCACCTTCCTCTAATGCAGGTAAGAATTTTTCATCATCGTCTGCTTTCTTTTCATCAGAGTCTGCGTCTGCATCATCCAGGTCTTCCATATACACAGACATGAAACCAGGGTGTTTGATGGTAGAGCCATTTGCCCTAAATTGATGTGCATCACCACAGGCTAAATCAACAGCAACAGTATCCAGTGTTGCTTGAACCATCTGGCAGGCAACTGTGCGTTTCCAGATGAGTTCGTATAATTTGAACTGGTCCGGTTTTAGGGAGCTTTTTATTTTATCTGGAATGTGATTTGCTGAAGTTGGGCGAATCGCTTCGTGAGCTTCCTGCGCATTTTTAGATTTATTTTTAAAAACACGTGCTTCTTCAGGTAAGTTGTCTTTACCATAACGCTTAGCAATTAAATCACGTAATTCTTCCAGTGCATCCTGAGATAGCATTAAAGAATCGGTACGCATATAACTAATTAAACCAACGGTTTCACCATCACCAATATCTATACCTTCGTATAATTGCTGTGCTGTTCGCATTGTGCGTTGTGCAGAAAAACCGAGCTTTCTTGAGGCTTCCTGTTGCAGTGTTGAGGTTGTAAAGGGTGGTGAAGGATTTTTCTTTGTTTGTTTCTTGGTTATTTTTGAAACCGTTAACTTGCCATTGGCAGCACTGGTTAATGTTTTCTGAGCAGTTTCGGCTAGTTCAGTATTATTAATAGTGAACTGTGAAACTTTTTCGTTATTATAAATGCGCAGCTTGCTGGAAATCTTTTTGCTGTCTTTTTCCGTATCCGCATCAATCGTCCAGTATTCTTTTGAATCGAAAGCTTCTATTTCCTCTTCACGGCTTACAATCATGCGTAAAGCAGGGCTTTGAACTCGACCCGCCGATAAACCACGCTGTACTTTTTTCCATAATAGTGGAGATAAATTAAAGCCAACTAAATAGTCTAGTGCACGGCGTGCCTGTTGAGCATTAACCATGGGCATAGATAATTCACGGGGTGAATCAACCGCAGCTCGTAATGCGCGTTTGGTAATTTCATTAAAGGCAATGCGGTGAACCGTTTTATCTTTAAGTGAGCCTGCTTCTTTTAATAGCTCATATAGGTGCCATGAAATAGCTTCTCCCTCGCGGTCGAGGTCGGTCGCGAGATAGAGGGTGTCAGCTTTTTTCAGTGCTTTTTTTATGGCATCGACATGCTTTTCGTTTTTTTCAATGAGTGCATATTTCATGCTGAAGTCATTGTCTGTGTCGATGGCACCGGTTTTTGGAATCAGGTCTCGCACATGCCCATAAGATGCAAGTACGTGAAAACCCTTACCCAGATATTTTTTTATAGTTTTGGCTTTTGCCGGTGACTCTACAATTAGCAGACTGTTACTCATGTAATACTCATGAAAGTTAGAATTTTGTTTTATGTTAGTAAAAATTTAGCAATATTGTGCAGTTTTTTACAAATTAGTTCAGGTAACTACTCACATTCGTGTCAAATATCATGTTTTCCATCCAGACATAGGCATTTTCTTCACCTGGCTGGCTATACAATACAATCATGATAATCCACTTAAGTTGTTCCAGTTCGAGCTCCACATCTAGTGCGGTTACGCGATCAAGAATTACTTCACGGCTGACAGAGTTAATTACCTGGTTTTGCTCCAGATGCATAAGAAAACTAATACAGTCCGGCTCAAGTAGTATTTTTTCAAGCTCACTATAAATACGTACCGATTGTGTATTGATTGCCAGTTTGCTTTCTGAAGAGGATAGCAGGTTGGTGTGAATTTCAGCTAAGTCTTCCAACCAGTCAAATGCGAGTAAAATATCATGCTGCGGGAAGCCTAGCTCTTCCAGTCTATCGAACATATGCTCGTTTTCAGGGAATACAGGGTTTTCATCGGTAATGATGTTCTCAAACAGGTACATCAAAACATCAACAACATTTTGTTTCATTATTTCTCTCTTAATCTTCACGCCAACGTTTTTGGTGTGAAAAACAAATTTTCAAACTGTACTCAAAATAAGTCAGTAATAACCAAGTACGTAAGTAACCTAACATAACAAATTATCTTTGTTACGTTTTATTAATATATCTGTAAGCCCCGTTGAAATGGGGCGCTATCTTATCATCCAGCTGTATGAGAGCTCGATCTTGTCAATTAGTTCGCGCTATTATCAAACACGAGAATATAGCCCGCTTTTTGAAACAACGTGGCCCTGTAGCTCCAGAATTAATAACATTGATGCTATTTCTGGGGCGCTCATTGAGCTGCGCTCCACCAGTTCGTCAATACTAACAGGCTCGTATTCCATATGTTTTAACAGAGTCTGGTAGCTGGAATCAAGCTCATCAACAGGTTTTTCTGACGATGATGTAGAGGTTTCAGCGGCGCTAGTATGGCGAATTGAGCTGGAATTTACCAGTGGTAACAGTTCTTCGAGTATATCTGAGGCCGTTTCAACGAGTTTTGCGCCTGATTTAATAAGGCTATGGCAGCCTTTTGCCAGTGGGTTATGGATAGAACCGGGAATAGCAAAAATTTCCCGTCCCTGCTCCACGGCGTGTCGTGTTGTAATGAGTGAGCCACTGTTAACAGCTGCCTCAACTACCAGTGTCCCCAGGCTTAAGCCACTAATTATGCGATTGCGCCGAGGAAATAAGCCTTTATGAGGCTCGATACCCACGGGTGATTCAGTGATCAGACAGCCATTTTGTGAAACAGCTTCGGCAAGTTTAGTATTCGCTTTTGGATAAATTGTGTGTAGGCCATTAGCGACCACGGCAACTGTACCGGCTATTCCTTTGAGGGCGCCGTGATGGGAAGCAGCATCGATGCCATGGGCTAGTCCGCTGGTGATAGTGAGTCCGGCGTCTGAAAGATGGTGAGCGAAGTTTTCCGCTATTTGTTTGCCTGCTGCAGTCGGCGTTCGGCTGCCTACCATAGCAAGTTGGGTCTGTTGTAAATAATCTATGTCCCCAATATAAAATAGTGCATAAGGTGGGTCACTGATTTCCAGTAATTGCTGAGGAAATGCAGGATCATCATAAAATAAAATGCCATGGTCTGTGCGATCAAGCCAGGCTAGGTCGCGTTCAATTTCTTTGCTATCGAGTTCATGAATACGCTTGATCTGCGGGATGGTGAGGCCGACGCTTTCGAGCTGGTTTTCTGAGGCATCAAAAACTACGCCTGCACTGGAAAACTGGTTTAATATCAGGTGCAGGGCCGCCGGTGGCAGGTTGCAGCGCACCAGCTTGAGTCTATTATGTAAATCATTATCCTTTGGTGTCGCTTCCATATGTATGACCGTACAAGAGAATTCAGCTAGCAAGTGTATAGGTAATGAATTCAGAAAGGCAAATGAGAAATTGGTTCCCCTGTGAGTTAGGTGAAATGTATAAATTTATTTATGAGTTTTTTAATGCTCAAATCACAGGCAAATAAAAGCTGGCTCCTAATTATTAGGTAGCCAGCTTAAGGGTGGTGCTATTGTTGTTATTCTTCTTTTAGGTTTTATCTGGGTTTATCAACCTTATCTAGCTTGCTAATTCTGCGAGTTGATTTCAGGATCAGGCCGTAGCTTACCTTATCAAACACTTTAAATAGCATCATTATTCCGCTGCGCTCATCCGGTAGCATAATTTCTAACTTTTCTTCGTCACCACGCTTACGACTGGTGTGGTCAAGGAAGCGGTCTCGTGCAAGCTCACCGGCCTGATAAGTTGCTAGTAAGTGGCCGATTTCAAGGTTGTGGTCTGCGCCCCGGTTGATAACGGCAACCTGGTATTTGGCTATAGATGATATGGCATCAAATAATGAAATAACCGTACCGCCTACGTAATCATCAGGTAATCGAGGAAAGTATTGTTGGTCAATAGCGCTTTTATCAGAGGGTAATAAACGATCGCCTACCAGCACTTCTCGTGAGGAGTTAAGCAGGACGCCTGACGATGGGGTGGCGAACTTATTAATTCTGATTTCACCGGCATAAATAACTTCATAACCTAACAGTTTGTCTGTTTCTGGGTCAACCAGTCGGTTGCCCTCACGGAAAACACCATAACGACTGCGTTCTTTGTCGAGTTCGCCTCTAACATAAACTTTATTGTTAGCGCCTAGTATCAGGTGAGCATCATCACTGCCAACAATGTATGGAGATGCTTCCCATTCTTCCTGAGATATGACACGAGGGCGTGTTAAAAATTGACGAATTGCATCAGCAGGAATGCTGGGAATCGCTTCATTAAGTGTTTGTCGATGTATGCTGGGTGATAGCTTAACTACCTTGAGCCCACTGGTGTCTGTACTTTCGCGTCGTATAACGTCACCGCCACGTGCAACCTGTATTTGCGGAATACCATTTACATAGGTTAATGTAAGAATGTCACCTGGAAAAATCAGGTGAGGATTTTCAACCTGAGGGTTGCGCTGCCAAATTTCAGGCCAGTACCAGGGGTCTTGCAGGAACATGCTAGCAATATCCCAGAGCGTATCACCCTTTTTCACGATATACTCTCGGGGATGATTTTCCGCTAACTGATAGGTTTGTGTGTTTGTAGCTTTGTCTTCGTTTGCTGTTGTAGCAACGGCCTCGATATTGCCCGATTGAGGTTCGAAAGCTGCCGGGCTATCATTTTCCGGCGACGTCGGTGTGCTAGAACAGGCTGAAATTAGTGCAGTTGATGCAATTAATAGCGCAAAGCGTCCAAATTTGGGCATGAGTGCTTTAATATCCAAGGTATGAATCCCCATATTTATCCGTGGTTTTCAAGAGTTTAGCTGATAAACTTGAATTAATGAAGTAAGTTTGACCAGTAATTGACAATAGTTTATTTATTGTTTTTTGTTGATCCAGAAATTAGAAGAGAGAATAGAGATGCCATTATTGGAGATTTTAAAGTTTCCTGATGAACGTTTACGCACAAAAGCTGTGCCGGTAGAGGCCGTTACAGACGAAATAAAACAGCTCGTAGATGATATGTTTGAAACCATGTATGCCGCACCGGGTATAGGTCTAGCGGCTACACAGGTTAACAGGCATCAACGTATCGTGGTTATAGATGTGTCTGAAAATAAAGATGAGCCTTTGTGCCTGATTAATCCCGTTATTATTGGCAAAGAAGGCGTTGAGGAGTATGAAGAAGGTTGTTTGTCTGTACCGGGTATTTATGAAACAGTAGAAAGAGCTGAGCGTATTTTGTTCAAGGCGCTAAACCGTGAAGGTGAAGAAGTTAAGGTAGAGGTAGACGGATTGCTAGCGATATGTGTTCAACATGAGATTGATCACCTTGATGGCAGGCTGTTTGTCGATTATCTCTCACCGTTGAAACGTAATCGAATTAAGAAAAAGATGGAAAAACATCAAAAAACGGCGGATATGTAGTAGTGACTAAGCAAGCCTTAAAAGTTATTTTTGCCGGCACCCCCGATTTTTCTGTGGCCCCTTTAAGGGCCTTAATTGATTCCGGGCATGAGGTTATCGCAGTTTATACACAACCAGACCGTCCGGCAGGAAGAGGTCGTAAGTTATCGCCCAGCCCAGTTAAAGTTTGTGCTCTTGAGCATGGTATTAAAGTTTATCAGCCAGAAAAATTAAGGGCCATTGAAGACCAGCAGCCACTGATTGACCTTAAAGCTGACTTAATGGTGGTTGTGGCCTATGGCATTATATTGCCCGAAGCCATACTTAATGCACCCAGGTTGGGCTGTATTAACATACATGCGTCGTTGCTGCCTCGTTGGCGAGGTGCGGCCCCAATTCAACGTGCCATTTTAGCTGGTGACGAAGAGTCTGGTATTACTATTATGCAAATGGATATAGGTTTGGATACCGGCGATATGTTGCTAAAGACACGTTGTAGCATTGAAACTGATGATACAGGGTCAAGTTTACATGATCGTCTATCGGTAATGGGAGCCGAAGCATTGATGGGGGCCCTGCCTGGAATAGCAAGCGAAACCTTAAAAGGTGAAAAGCAGGATGATGCGCAGGCAAATTATGCGCATAAATTACAGAAATCAGAAGCGTTGATAGACTGGAATAAATCTGCGAAGGAGTTGAAATTACAGGTCAATGCATTTAATGCCTGGCCGGTGGCGCAGACGCCCATTGAGGTTAAAGGTAAAACACAAATGTTACGCATCTGGCGAGCTACAGTAGTTGAAGGTGATAGTGATGAGTCAGTAGGCAAAGTTATTCGCTGTGATAAGCAGGGGATTGATGTGGTAACTGGTGATGGCTTGTTGCGCTTATTAGAAATTCAGATGCCTGGTAAAAAGCCAATGGATGTAAAGGCCTTTGTTAACTCGAGTGATATCAGTGGAATCGTCTTGGGCTAGTTTATAGGCGCAATCATGATTATAAAAATATCAAAAGAGATGTTATCTCTTTATTCATAAATATATCAGTTGTCGACAGTAGTCAGAAATACAGTCGATGACTCAATCTATATTGTAAAAAACATGGCAAGTGCAAATAAAAATAACGACTCAACAATAGCTTCACGTAAAGCTGCTCTCAATATTCTTTTGTCTGTATTAAAAGAAGGGCAGTCGCTTTCAACGCTCACTCATGTAACTGAGGGTCTGGATGCACGTGATGCCGCTTTTGCGCGAATGATAAGTTTTGGCGTGTTACGGTTTTATGGGCAGCTACAGGCATTGCTTAAGCCTTTAATAAAGAAGCCGCTTAAATCAAAAGATTTGGATGTTGAGTTGGTAATGATTATGGCGATTTACCAGATAATACATACACGTGTGCCCGAATTTGCAGTTGTTGATTCAGCAGTAAAACAGGTGCGTAAATCGAAAAAGAAATGGGCGGCCAATATGGTTAATGGTGTACTGCGAAATTTTCTTCGTCAAACGGAAGAAAAAGAAACAGAAGCATTAATTGAAGAGTTAAGTACAGAGGAAGCAAAATATTCACATCCTGAATGGATAATCGATCGACTTAAACAGGATTGGCCAGAGAACTGGCAGGATATTCTGCAGGCTAATAATAAGCAGGCACCGATGACCCTACGTATAAACTGCCAGCAGGTTAAACCCGACGACTTTATAGAGGCGCTGGAAAATGATTATGAGCTAAGCGCGGAAAAACTACCGGCTTTCCCAGCAGCGCTAATTTTGCAGCAGCCTCGCGATGTGAAGCAGTTACCCGGTTTTACTAAAGGCTGGTTCTCAGTGCAGGATGCGGGGGCTCAGTTAGCGGCACAAATATTACAGCCTCAGGCAGGTGATACTATTCTGGATGCTTGTGCTGCACCCGGAGGTAAAACAGCTCATATGTATGAGGTTCAGCCTGACATTCAGGTTACTGCATTAGATATATCCGAAACTCGATTGCAAAGAGTTGAAGAAAACTGTCAGCGTTTAGGCTTTAAACCAATATTAATAGCGGCTGATGCCTGCGAGGTAGACAAATGGTGGCAAGGTGAGCTGTTTGATAAAATATTACTCGATGTTCCGTGCTCAGCAATGGGTGTTATCAGGCGGCATCCAGACATTAAATATTTGCGTTGGGAAAGTGATATAGATGCACTGGTTAAGCTACAGAGGGAAATATTGCTTAAGAACTGGGCCTTGTTAAAACCAGGTGGAACTCTTTTGTATGCAACCTGTTCATTATTTAAAGCAGAAAACGAACAGCAGGTAGAATGGTTTTTAGAGCAGGTTGAAGATGCACAGTTGGTAGATATATCAGAGAGCGTTTCAAAAGTAAAAGATTTACCAGTCATCAGCACCGGGGTGCAGTTGTTTCCTGCAAGCGGAGATACGGATGGATTTTATTACGCTCTATTAAGAAAAAATCAATGATAATTACTCACTCAAAAACATTGTCGAAATGGCGACTGGCACACTGAGAAAGCGAGCCATTGACAGAGTGAATGAGAAGAAGCGGAAGCTGCGTTTTTGACAAACCTGGCTGGTTCAGGTCGCTTGATCAGTTCTTGTATCTTAGCGGGTCCCCCGTGTACTAAATATCTCAGTGACAGGTGATTAAAATAATAAGGCTCGCACCTGTTGTTTCTACAGTATTTTAACTGGAAAATAGTCTATAAAGGCGTAAACTTCGCGAATATACTTAAACTGAAATTTAGATATGAAAATTCTGATTCTGGGCGCCGGTCAAGTTGGCTCGTCGGTTGCTGCAAATCTTGCGTCTGAAGCTAATGATATAACTCTGATTGATCATCACGTTGAGGTGCTCAATGAGCTTCGTGATCGGCTCGATATTCAAACCGTTGTTGGTAATGCGGCGCATCCTAATATTCTTGAACAGGCTGGAATAGAAGATGTAGATATGCTTATTGCTGTTACTAACAGTGATGAAGTGAATATGGTTGCATGCCAGGTTGCCTGGACTCTGCACCACACACCGACAAAAATCGCGCGTATACGTTCGGCTCAATATTTAAAGCATAATGAACTGTTTAAGGGTAATGCTGTACCCGTTGATGTCATTATTAGCCCTGAAGAAATTGTTACTGACTATATATACAATATTATTGAATATCCGGGGGCGCTACAGGTTCTGGATTTTGCCGATGGTAAGGTAGTACTTGTCGGCTTGCGAGCATATTATGGAGGCCCGCTTGTCGGGCACCAGTTAAGTGACTTGCCTAAGCATACCCCAGGAACTGACACTCGAGTTGCTGCCATATATCGGCGAGGTCGCTCAATTATTCCAATGGGGCATACGGTAATAGAAGCCGGTGATGAAGTGTTCTTTATTGCAGCACGTGGTGATATTCGAGTGGTAATTCGAGAGCTGCGTAAACTCGACAAGCGTAATAAGCGTATCATTATTGCGGGTGGAGGGAATATCGGTAAGCGACTGGCTGAACGATTAGAAAAACGTCATCAGGTAAAAATAGTTGAACGAAATGCTGATCGTGCTTTTCATCTTTCTCAGGCACTGGATAAATCAGTGGTGTTACTGGGGGACTCTGCAGATGAAGAGTTATTGTTAGAAGAAAATATCGATAACATGGATGTATTTTGTTCGGTAACGAATGATGATGAAGCAAATATTTTATCGGCCATGCTGGCTAAGCGTCTGGGCACAAGAAAAACCATGTCGTTGATTAATCGACCGGCTTATGTTGACCTGATGGAAAATCAGGAGGCTATTGATGTGGCGATTTCACCTGAGCAAATAACCATAGGTGCTTTGTTAACACATGTGCGACGCGGTGACATCGTTGCTGTGCATTCTTTACGTCGTGGAGCAGCAGAAGCTATTGAAGTTATTGCGCATGGAGATAGTGAAAACTCAAAAGTGGTCGGCCACCTGGTAGAGGAAATAGATTTACCAGAAGGCACAACGATTGGCGCAGTTGTGAGGGGTGAAGAGGTTATAATTGCTCATCATGACACGGTGATTGAAGAAGAAGATCATGTAATTATGTTTTTGGTTGATAAGAAAAAAATTCATGATGTAGAGCACCTGTTTCAGGTGGGCGTTACATTTATATAGTGGTTTTATTATTAAAATGTCATTAGTCAAATTTATACCTGTTTTTCCCCAATTAGGATAATCTTCTTTGCACTTTACAGTCATACAGCGTATATCGGGCATATTATTAATGTTATTCAGTTTTACATTAATTCCGCCAGTTATTGTTGATTTTATTTATCAGGAAAATTCTGCAGACGCATTTTTCATTTCATATTTGTCGCTGTTAATTGCCGGTTTTGTTTTATGGTTGCCGGTAAAAAATTCAAAAAAAGATTTACGCCTGCGAGATGGTTTTCTCGTAGTTGTTTTGTTCTGGTTTATTCTGAGTATATCTGGCACCTTGCCATTGATTTTATATGAACAACTTGATATTTCAGTAACAGATGCATTTTTTGAATCTGTTTCAGGTTTAACAACAACCGGTGCCACGGTACTTACTGATCTGGATGATCTGCCGCATTCGATTTTATTTTACCGACAAGAGCTACAGTGGTTGGGTGGAATGGGTATTATCGTTTTAGCGGTTGCTGTTTTACCTATGTTAGGCATTGGTGGTATGCAGCTATATAAAGCGGAAACGCCGGGGCCGATAAAAGATAATAAGCTGACACCGCGTATTACCGAAACAGCTAAAGCGCTCTGGTATATTTATTTAACGCTAACAGTGTTGTGTATGCTTGCGTACTGGGTTGCGGGAATGGATTTATTTGATGCAATAGCACATAGTTTTTCTACCGTTGCTATTGGCGGTTTTTCAACGCACGATGCCAGTTTGGGGTATTTTGAGGGTACTGCAATAAAAATTGTTGCCATTGTGTTTATGTTTTTAGGTGGCGTTAATTTTGCATTGCATTTTATTGCGTTCAGAAACTGGAATATTAAATCTTATATTCATGATACGGAATTTAAGGTTTATTTTCGTGTGTTGTTACTAGTTTCGATTGCGGCTGTTTTCTTTTTAGAGTTTACGGGCACAACAGAAAATTTTAATGAGTCGCTATTAATGGGCGTGTTTCATGTTGTCTCTATTGGAACAACTACAGGCTTTGCTGCGACCGAATATTACCTGTGGCCAAGCTTCCTTCCTGTGCTTTTATTATTTACGAGTTTTATTGGTGGTTGTGCTGGTTCAACCGGCGGTGGCATGAAGGTGATACGTGTAGTTTTGCTGTTAAAGCAGGGTGTGCGAGAAATGATGCGACTTATTCATCCAAATGCCGTAATACTGGTTAAAATTGGTAGGAAGCCAGTGCCTGATTCAGTTATTGATGCGGTATGGGGCTTCTTTGCGATATATGTTGCGGTGTTCGTAATAATGATGTTGTTATTAATGGCTAGTGGTTTAGATCAAATAACTGCTTTTTCAGCAGTAGCGGCCACACTTAACAATTTGGGCCCGGGCTTAGGTTCAGTTGCAGAAAATTATTCAGGTGTAAATGATTTTTCCAAGTGGGTGCTAAGTTTTGGGATGATATTAGGGCGTCTGGAAATATTTACCCTGTTAGTGTTGTTAACGCCTGCTTTTTGGAGAAAATAATGCCTGACTGGGATGATGTTTATGCAGAAAAATCCATTGGTATGGCAAGGCCATCTGATGTATTAGTTAGTAATGAGCATTTACTTCCGGCAAAGGGAGAGGCGCTTGATTATGCAAGTGGGCTGGCAGGTAATAGTTTTTTTTTAGCTAAAAAAAACTACGCTGTTACAGCATGGGATTTATCTGAGGTAGCAGTTGAAAAAGTAAACTCTTTCGCAAAAAACAAAAATCTCAATGTGAACGCACAAGTGTGCGATTTAGAAAACAAATTACCCGATATAAAAAATCAATTTGATGTGGTGGTGGTGAGTTATTTTTTGCACAGAGATAGTTTGCGATATTTATATGAATTGCTGAAAAAAGATGGCTTATTGTTTTACCAAACATTTAGTGGACGTCAGTATAAAGAACAGGGGCCATCAAGAGAAGCGTTCAGGTTAAAAAAAAATGAGTTGTTAGACGTGTTTTCAGATATGCAGCTACTGTACTATCGTGAGGATAATGAATATTCGTCTGGTCCTGATGCAAAGCAGGGGCAGGTATGCTTTGTAGCTAAAAAGTAACCTGAAAAATCCGTTTTATTTTTTGCTGTCTTTATCAGTTGAAATTTCGGGGCAACCAACGCTCATTAGCGGCTTCAAGGTTGATAGTAAGCTCTTAAAAAGCGTTTTGTTTGATAGTTCTTCAGCGGCTAATAATTCTTTAAAATGTTGGCGCTGAGTTGGCATAGAAAAACAGGCAGGACATGAGTCGGGAATAACTGGTAGTTCAGCGCTAATTGAAAACTCTCTGGTTTGTCTTTCTCGTGCATATACCAGGGGGCGTATCACGCGCAAATCGCCATCATCAGTAACATAGTTGGCTTTCATTGTTTTTAATTGCCCGCCATGAAAAGCAGACATCATAAAACTTTCAGCCAGGTCATCCAGATGCTGAGCTAATGCAATTACATTAAAGCCATTGTCGCGTGCAGTACTATACATAATTCCGCGCTTGATGCGTGAGCAAAATGCGCAATAGGATGGTTTGCCCATATGCTCTTTTGCCATGTCCATAATAGGTTCACGACGATAATGATATTCAACGCCGAGTGACTCCAGGTATGGAATCATAGGTGATGGATCAAAATCGCCCGCCATAGGGTCAACCGTCATAGCGGCAAACTCGAATTTAATGGGTGCATGACGTTGAAAATGATCAAGAATATGCAACAATGCCAATGAGTCTTTACCGCCAGACAGTCCGAGTAAGACGCGGTCACCCTCATGAATCATATTAAAATCCATCAGTGCGCGACCGGTTTGTCGAAGTAACGTTTTGGGTGGTTTTATGAAATCACTCATTATTTGTCAGCTTCAGTTTTGCTGGTGGGAGGTTGTGGTTCATCAAAATCGAATAATTCATCTTCATTAAATTCAGCAGGTTCTTCAGGTGGCTTGCCATCATAAATCTGGTTTTGGCGCCGTTGTAAAAAGGCTTCACGAATAAATGTGTATCGGTCAAGAGCTGCTTCATTGAGAATGTTTTCAGCTTTTAGTAGCGACGCTCTTATATCAATTGTTTTAATAGCAGTCGCACCCCATGAAATCTCGCTATCCCTTAGATTTAATGGGTAGCCGTTTTCAATTTCTTGCCAAATAGGGTCAAATTGTTGGCTATCTACAAGTAGTCCCGCACCATCACGAATGGTACTTGGCCCCCAGAAAGGTATAACTAAATAGGCGCCTTCAGGCGTGCCCCAATAGCCAAGTGTTTGCCCAAAGTCTTCATGATGTTTAGGCATATTCATATCGCTAGCCCAATCAATAAGGCCCGCAAGCCCCAGTGTGCTATTAACTATGAAGCGCCCACTGTCAGATGCAAACTGAGCTGGTTTTAGTTGCAAAAGGTCGTTAAATATTACGATGATATCGTCAAGGTTACTGAAAAAATTGTTAATACCCTTCATTACAGGGTCTGGTGTGATGGTATCGTAACCTTTGGCAACAGGTTTTAGTATGTATCGATCAAAGCCATCATTAAACTCATAAGCGGCTCTGTTATATCTTTCTAGAGGGTCTCTAGGGTCTGCCGGGCCGTTTAAACTGGCGCAACCAGAGATTATAAGAGGTGCTATTAGTAGCAGGTGCTTTATGTGTTTGGTTTTCATTTTTCTGGGGTAATTTGGGAGTTCGCATGCAAGTTAGCAACTGCATCGAATCAGGTCAATCAAAAGCTTGTTTGTTTAATGAACTATAATCAGTGTAATTTATAAATTTCAGGGTGTGAAGTGTTCTATTACATAGCTAGAATTATCAAGTTATCAGCAATGTGGGTTGATTTCATAGTGCTTACATTATTCTTGTATATAATTTCATGGTTTCCTTCATCACTTCATGGTTATTGGTATTTTCGGTTGTTTAGAGTCTGGTGCAAGTCTTTTGTACGTGCATTAGATGTGGATTTGAAGTTGCATCAGAAAAACCTGCATAAGATACCGTCAAATTATATTCTTATTGCAAATCATCCATCGGCATTTGAAGATATAGGTATTCCTGCCTTATTTGAAGTCCACTCATTAGCAAAAAATGAAGTAAAAAAGTGGTGGATTGTAGGTCGAATTTCATCTGCCGCAGGTAATTTATATGTTAAGCGTGAATCTAAAGAGTCAAGAAATCTGGCAGCTGAAACAATACGTAATGAAATAGAAAGTGGAAAAAATATTGCACTATACCCGGAGGGTGGGTGCAAAGGTAGGCGCATTTTTGAGTCATTTCGCTATGGTGCATTTGACGTATCAATGAAAACGGGTGTTCCAATTTTACCAGTATTCTTACACTATGAGGCGCAAGATGATTTTGAATGGCGAGATCCTCATACATTACTTGATAAGCTGTATCATTTTTTGAATACTGAAAATAACACAGCAAACTATTATGTGTTCGATGCAATAGATCCGGCACAATTTAAAAGCAAAGAAGAATTTACAGAATATACCTGGCAGTTGTATAAAAGCTGGCAAGAAAAGTACATGGAATAATATTGTCTATACATAATATTCAAGAATCAAATGCATTATTGCTCTACAGGGTTGGCCCCGTCTTTGTCTGTTCGCCAACAATGCCAGTAGAGGGTGTTATTGTTCCGCCCAAAATAACGGTTCCACCAGGGGCAAATATTGCTGAGCCCGGTGTTTTTAAATCAATGCATGGCATAGTGAGGCTGGTTGACCTTCGTGTAAGATTTGGTGTGGATGAAGAGGATTATGCAAAGCCTGGAAAAGTTATCATTGTTGAGGTTGAAGGAGGGCATGCAGGTTTTTGGGTAGATGAAATTGAAGATGTTGTTAGTTTTCCTGTGTCTGGGTGGGGGCAGGTTCCTGCGTATATCCCGAAAAATGTATTTAGTCGAACGCTTATAGAGAAAGAAAATATTCGTTTATACGCTGATTTTGAACAATTAGACAAGTTCAAAACATCCGGTTATCTCCGTAAGCATATTGAAATGATAAAAGCTGAAGAGAAAAAAGCCTCTGAAATAAAAAATAAATCTGTAGAAGTGGTTGAAACAAAATCAGCGAAAATATTTGAGCCGATTAAAGAAGCAAATGAGGCTAAGTCCGAGAGGGTTGATATTGAGAACTCTGTTTCAAAAGAAACTTTAGCGGTAGAAGAAAAAAATTCTGTAAATGAAAAAATATCTTATAGTGCACCGATATCAGAAGTAAAGTCTGGTAAATATAATGTGGGTAAAAATAAAAAAGAGGGGTATAAAAAAGCGAGTGTGGTTTCACCAGTTAATGATCGAGGAGTGGATCATAAGTTATCACCTGATGGGGTTTCTACAATTGAAAGATCAGGTGTTGACCGGACTGAGGTGGTAAGAAAAAAGAGCTACCCATCTTCTAACGACATTAGTGTAAAGACTGAAAGTAATAAGGATCCAAAAGAGAATAAAGTTTCGTTATTTGAAAAAGAAGAGTCGAAGAGCGGTGGCCTGGTTTTATTTGGTGGTTTTGCAGCAATTTTTGTTTTAATTACGATATATTTTTTAATTGATTTTATTGAGGTAGATAAAAAATATAATGCTGAAACCGGATATATCCATAAGGGAGCTGCAGGGGTGGATAAAAGTGTTGAAATAGACCGTTCACCTGGTGAGTTAAAAGAAGTGGATAATTCCCCGGTTGATATACTCTCGGAAACAAAAAATAAATTAAAAATAACCGAAGGCGTAAGCGAAGATAGCTTTATAGAAAGAGAGAGTGTGAGTGGAGCTCTAGAGAGTGGTGCAGTAGAAATATCTAAGAGCGAGCAGGGCGTGCTAATTGTAATAAACGATTATGATGCTTCTGATGAGGGCGAGGAAGAAGAAGGCATCGGGGGTGGTGTTGATGAGTCTTCTGGAGTGCTGACTGAACCCCCTTCGGATGACTCACCCAATGTAATTGAGGAAGTTGATCTTGTGGGTGTGGGTTTACAGGAATCGAGTCTGGTTAAAGAGGTCAAACATGAAGTGCCAATTGAATCTTCGGAAGAAATTAAAGAATCAGAAGGTTTAGGGCGCAATGATGAAAGCAAAAACGAAATAGCGTTGGCTGACTCTTCTGAGCAGGTAGATTTAAAAACATTAAAGAATAGACAGCTTGATATGATTCCGAATGTGCCAGCCAGTAAAAAATATATTCATGTAGTAGTCAAAGGTGATACTTTGTGGCATATCGCAAAGAGGTATGTTGATAATCCGTGGCGATATCCAGAGCTGGCAAGACTCAGTCATATAAAAAATCCAGATTTAATCTATCCTGGTAATCAAGTTGTTATAGTTATAAATTATAAAAAAAATAATATAGGGAAATAGCTGTAGCATTCTCTGTCTTCAATAATTTAAGAAACTTTATTTATTGAGGCAGTTAAAAAATAGTTTTCAGTATGTTCTAATAATGTTTAAGGTAAATAGAAAAAGTCTGAAAAAGGAAAAAAATTGCCGCGTATAATTCTCTTGTTGCTGGCTCTGGTGATTGTGTTTTTTCTGATATTTCGATATCGGCGCCTGGATGCATTTGAGCAGAAAAAAATGATGAAGCTGTTGGTGGTAACGGCATTGAGTTGCCTGTTAGTTGTTATGGTGTTAACGGGGAAACTTAATTGGCTTATAGCCGCTATTGGTGCCCTGATTCCATTGATTCCTCGAGTCGCCCGATTCTTTATGGGTGTGTTGCCTTCGGCGATGCCGTATTTTAAGCGATATCAGCAAAATCGACAGTCAAATATGCAAGCACGTTTCATTCGCTTGCAAATTGATATGATGACGGGCAGGTTGCGAGGTGAGGTTCTGGAAGGCGACTTCATTGGACAAAAATTAGAAATGATGTCGCTTGGGAAAATATTGTTGTTGTTGGAGCAATGTAAGTTACAGGATGCTGAGTCGGCTGCGTTATTAGTGGCATACCTGGATCGTGAAGTGTCTGGTTGGGCCAAGGGAGAAAAAGCGGGCTTCGAACAGCCTGTTTCAGATGGTGTAATGAGTGAGCAGCAGGCCAGAGATGTACTGGGTGTATCCGGTTCAGCTAGTAAAGAAGATATTGTAAAAGCACATAAGCGGTTAATGCAGAAAATACATCCCGACCGAGGAGGTACGGATTATCTTGCTCAACAAATTAATAAAGCCAGAGATACTTTATTGAAATGTATGTGATTTTAAATTTAATGTGATTAGCGAATTGTAAGTGTTAAATGTTTTAACAGTAAAATTATTTTATTTTGATGGCGAAGCATTTATTCCAGGCAATAAAAAACCCAGCGTTCCGTGCTGGGTTTTGGACTTCCGTTGCCCTGGTGATTGTTATGGCGTTGTAGCTAGTTCCGTTTTTTCATATACTTCCTGTATTACATTCTTATCTTCCGTGGATTCCTTATCCGTGTATTTCCTATTTCGCTACTTTCCTAACTGTTCCTTGTGTCCTTGTTATGCCATGTCCTTGTGTCCATGTGTGTATTATGTAGAAACAGTTAAAGAGTTGCTATCAGTTGAAACGGTTGCTTAATGTCAGGCATATCATGTAGCTTATGTAGGGAAAATCCTACAAGGTGTAAAAATAGATGAATAAATTATTCGGTTCTCTCCATCCATATGTCAATCATCATTTGCAGGTTGATGATATACATACACTATATATAGAAGAATGTGGCAACCCCGGTGGGATACCTGTGGTGTTTTTGCATGGTGGGCCCGGTGCTGGGTGTGCTCCTTATCATCGGCGTTATTTTGATCCGGATATTTACAGGATAATCCTGTTTGATCAGCGGGGGTGTGGTAAGTCAACGCCTCATGCCAGCCTTGAGCAAAATACTAGTCTGGATTTGGTTTCAGATATTGAGCTTATCCGTGAGCATCTAAATGTTAGGCGATGGGTGGTTTTTGGTGGCTCATGGGGCTCAACATTAGGGCTTCTGTATGCGCAGACACATCCGGAGAGCGTGAGTGGGCTGATTCTTAGAGGGATTTTTCTGGCAAGAGATAAAGATGTGCAGTGGTTTTATCAGCAAGGGACTAGCAAATTGTTTCCAGACTACTGGGAGAAGTTTATAGAGCCTATCAGTGAGCCAGAGAGAGATGATATGGTAGCTGCCTATTATCGTCAGTTAACGGGTGATAATGAAATTCAGCAATTAAGAGCAGCAAAAGCATGGTCGGTATGGGAGGGTATGACTGCAACATTGCAAGCCGATAAAAATGTTATTAACAGCTTTTCAAATCCTCATACGGCCTTGAGCGTTGCGCGTATCGAATGTCATTATTTTATGAATCATTGCTGGTTGGAGCCAAATCAGTTAATTGACGATATTGAGAAAATACGTCATATACCGGGCTATATTGTGCAGGGTCGTTATGATGTGATATGCCCGATGGAGCAGGCCTGGGAGCTTGCACAGGCCTGGCCGGAGGCTGAATTATCTATTATTGATGATGCGGGGCACGCCATTGTTGAGCAAGGTATAACGGATGAGTTGTTGAGGGTGACTAGAGAGATGTCGGAAAGGTTAAGATGATTGCCTTAATTCAAAGAGTGAGCAATGCGAGTGTTGTGGTATCAGATGTAGAGATTGCGGTCATAGGGCAGGGCTTGCTTGTGCTATTAGGTGTTGAAAAAGATGATGATCAGGCAAAGGCAGATAAGTTAGTGCATCGAATGTTGGGTTATCGAGTGTTTGAGGATCAGGCAGGAAAAATGAATTTAAGTGTTCGTGATGTCCAGGGAGAGGTCTTGATTGTGCCGCAGTTTACTTTGGCAGCAGATACAAATAGCGGGATGCGCCCAGGGTTTTCGTGTGCTGCACCCCCACAAAAAGCCGAAAAGTGGTTTGGTTATGTGGCGCAAATATGCAAAAGCGAATTGGGAAAGGTGCAGTTGGGTGAGTTTGGTGCAGATATGAAGGTAGGTCTGTTAAATGATGGTCCCGTTACGTTTTGGTTGCAAGTATAAGGTCACCAATGGAGTATGGGATTGTTCCGTTTTAAGGAAAACAAATTTCTATTTATTAAATAACATTGACTTTATTTTTAAGTTTAATGGGTAAAATAATGAATAAAACCCTAAGTTAATGTTTAATTAGGTTTTTTCTATTATACGGCATACGTCATGCCAATAAGCCGTAGTGGCGCGATATAAGTTGAATATATAGCTTGGTTATAATTCTAAAAATACTTATTTGGTTAAAAAATTGGGAAAATAACCCAAAATCACATTAATTTCAAATGCTCACTTGACTCTCGGGTGCTGTTAAAGTTTAATTGATCTAAATCAACAAGCCTTTTATGACTCCCTTATCGATTTGGGTTGAGTTTTGGCTGTTATTGAAATGACAAATATCTAGAAGGGGAGATTTTAATATGAGTGATACACCAAACTGTAAGTGCGTGATTTCTTTTTTATGGACCAATGCTTTAGTTGTGGGTGCGCTAGTGTTTCTAGTGTTTACTTTCATTGACCCTGCCGATATCGCTGTTGCAATGATGCTTGATGTTGATGAAACCGTATTTAGAATTCAGGCATATGTATTCACCTTTGGCTTTATGTGGCTTGCGTTTTCAGCATCTACTTTCCTGAATTGTTATTTTTCTCGTCTTAAGTACAACGTGAATAACACAGCAAAGTAGTTTAGAGCTAAGTCGTAAAATAGGGCCGGGCCTCGCAAGGGGTGCGGCCTTATTTGTTTATGTCGATTAATTTGGCTGGCTAGAGCAATTCTCGTCTCTGGCTATTCTCCCCATCTTTATTACAGTGTATCCTATGCGCTTATATTAGATTTACTCGCTGGAGAATTAAGTAAATGACTGATCGCACTGCGAAAATCGCTCGCGACACACTGGAAACTCAAATTACCGCTGAAATTAATTTAGATGGCAGTGGCAAATCTGAGTTTAATACGGGTGTACCTTTCTTAGACCACATGCTTGATCAAGTGGCTCGTCACGGCCTGATTGATTTAAATATTCAGGCAAAAGGTGATTTGCACATTGATGCGCATCACACCGTCGAAGATATCGGTATTACTTTAGGTCAGGCATTTGATAAGGCAGTGGGAGACAAAAAGGGTATTTGTCGTTACGGTCACGCATATGTTCCATTGGATGAGGCTTTGTCTCGTGTAGTGATAGACTTTTCGGGGCGTCCAGGGCTAGAGATGCCAGTAGAATTTCCTCGTGCCAGTATTGGTGGCTTTGATGTAGATTTGTTTTTTGAATTTTTTCAGGGCTTTACAAATCACGCCAAGGTAACTTTACATATTGATTCTATTCGTGGACGCAACGCGCACCACGTTGCAGAAACTATTTTTAAAGCCTTTGGTCGAGCATTGCGTATGGCGTTAGCGGAAGATCCTCGCATGCAAGGGGTAATGCCTTCTACTAAAGGTAGTTTGTAGTGGCGCAAATAGTTGTTGTTGATTATGGCATGGGTAACTTGCGTTCCGTTGCTAAAGCCGTAGAGCATGTGGCAGAAAACCAGAGTGTTATTATTTCTTCCAGTGCAGATGAAATAGCAAATGCAGATCGTGTGGTATTTCCCGGGCAGGGAGCTGCGCGTGACTGTATGCGTGAGCTAGAAGAGCGCAACTTAACCGATGTGGTATTGAGTGCAGCAAAGGAAAAGCCTTTTCTGGGGATTTGCATGGGAATGCAGGTTCTATTAAATCATAGTGAAGAAAATGAAGGTATAAATTGTCTTGGCTTATATGACGGAGATGTTCATTTTTTTGGTAAAGACCTAAAAAATGAGCAGGGTGAAAAGTTAAAAATTCCACATATGGGTTGGAATGGTGTGGATCAATTAATTGATCATCCTTTATGGCATAACATTAATAACCATAGTCGTTTTTATTTTGTGCACAGTTATTATGTTGATCCAGCAGATAAAAGCCTGGCTGCCGCAACCACTGATTATGGAATTGACTTTGTCTCTGCTATTGCAAAAGATAATGTGTTTGCAGTGCAGTGTCATCCTGAAAAAAGTGCACAGGATGGATTGCAGTTATTGAAAAATTTCACGAAGTGGAATGAAAGTTAAAAATTAGGCAGAAAAGCACAGAGGCCAGGATGCTTATTTAAATAACCTGTACCCCTGGGGTTTTGTGTCAAATCTATAAATAATTAAGGTGAAAAAATAAAATGTTACTTATACCCGCCATTGATTTAAAAGATGGGCATTGTGTTCGACTACGTCAGGGAATTATGGAAGACAACACGGTTTTTTCAGAAGATCCAGTTGCCATGGCTGGCAAGTGGGTAGATGCAGGTTGTCGTCGTTTGCATTTGGTAGATCTTAATGGTGCATTTGAAGGAAAGCCTGTAAATGCAGAGGTTGTGCATGAAATAGTTGAGACTTACCCTGATGTGCCAGTGCAAATTGGCGGAGGCATTCGAGATGAAAAAATTATTGAAACCTATCTTGATGCCGGTGTGAGTTATGTGATTATTGGTACAAAGGCAGTAACTGATCCTCATTTTATCAGCGAGATCTGTGCAGGTTTCCCCGGGCATATTATTGTTGGTCTTGATGCTAAAGATGGCAAAGTGGCGACTGAAGGCTGGTCTAAGGTTTCGCGTCATGATGTTATAGATATGGCACAACGTTTTGAAGAGGACGGTGTAGAGTCGATTATTTATACTGATATATCTCGTGACGGAATGATGCAGGGTGTAAACGTTGAAGCTACAGTGAAGCTGGCTCAAGCGGTTAATATTCCGGTTATTGCATCGGGTGGCATTACCAATATGGATGATGTCATTGCATTATCAAAGGTAGAAGATGAGGGCATTATTGGCGCTATAACAGGGCGTGCAATATATGAAGGAACCCTGGATTTTGCTGAAGCTCAAAAATGGTGTGATAAGCAAAAATAATTTTTCCCGTTTTTTGTGTTTAATCAAAAACATTGAGTCGTCATCCCCGAATGCTTGTGTCGGGGATTTGTCGTTCTAAGATCATTTAAAGTTACCAGGTTCCTGATACAAGCGCTCAGGAGCGACGAGATTAAGAAAAAGTATGTCATTAGCAAAAAGAATAATTCCCTGTTTAGATGTTAAAAACGGCCGTGTCGTTAAAGGCGTGCAGTTTGTTGATATCCGTGATGCGGGTGATCCGGTTGAAGTTGCGCGTCGTTATGACCGTGAAGGCGCGGATGAAATTACTTTTCTGGATATTACAGCCAGCTCCGATGATAGGGAAACCATTGTTCATGTTGTTGAAAAAGTCGCTGAGCAGGTTTTTATTCCTTTAACGGTGGGTGGCGGTATTCGCGAAGTTCAAGATGTTCGTCGTATGTTGAATGCGGGTGCTGATAAAGTGGCGATAAATACGGCAGCTGTTTTTAATCCGGAGTTTGTAAAGCAGGCAAGTGAGCGAGTAGGTTCGCAATGCATTGTTGTTGCAATAGATGCAAAAAAAGTTAGTGAAGATGGAGAGGAAAATCGTTGGGAGATTTTCACCCACGGTGGGCGTAAGCCAACTGGTATCGATGCAATTGAATGGGCTATTAAAATGGCTGATTATGGTGCAGGTGAAATTTTATTAACCAGTATGGATCGAGATGGAACGAAAATTGGATTTGATCTGGAGTTAACCGCAGCGGTGAGTGATGCGGTAAGTATTCCTGTAATAGCTTCAGGTGGAGTGGGGAATCTGGATCATCTTGCTGATGGCGTGACTAAAGGCAAGGCTGATGCAGTGCTGGCAGCTAGTATATTTCATTTTGCAGAGTATTCGGTTGAAGAGGCTAAGAGGCACATGGCTTCAAAAGGAATAGAAGTACGCTTGTAATATTTACGTGTTAAATAGTAGAAATAGAGCCCTTCCACCCTGTCTTTACTTATTGATAGTGATAAAGCATCCCCATATTACCTATGGTAAAATACCCTGATGAGTGATAACTGGCTAGACCAAATTAAATGGACCGAAGATGGCCTGGTGCCTGCCATTGCGCAGGATGCCGAAAGTGGACGTATTCTGATGTTTGCATGGATGAATCGTGAGTCTTTAGGCTTAACAGTAGAAAAAGGCGAGGCGGTGTACTACTCGCGTTCGCGCCAGAAACTCTGGCATAAAGGTGAAGAGTCTGGGCACACACAGAAAGTGAAGTCTTTGTGTTTAGATTGTGATGGCGATGTTATTACCATAAAAATTGAGCAAACTGGCGGTATTGCTTGTCATACAGGCAGGGAAAGTTGTTTTTACCGTGAATATCAAAATGGCGAATGGGTCACCATTGATAAAGTAATTAAAGACCCCAAAGACATATATTAAGTTTATGAGTGATGTATTAACAAAACTGGCCCAGGTTCTTGAGGCGCGTAAGCAGTCAGACCCAGATTCGTCTTATGTGGCAAAACTCTATGATAAAGGTCTTGATTCAATTTTGAAAAAAATTGGAGAAGAAGCGACTGAAACCGTAATGGCAGCTAAGGATGGTGATGCAGAGCAAATTATTTATGAAACCGCGGACTTATGGTTTCATACTATGGTATTACTGGCCCACCAGGGTTTAAGCCCAAATGATGTTTTAAATGAACTGGATAGGCGTTTTGGGTTGTCGGGGCTTGAAGAAAAAGCTTCGCGTACTGAGAAATAAATTTTATTTTAAGAGGAATTAAGTATGACACCTAGTATCACACAGTTAATTATCGTATTAGCTATTGTTGTTTTATTGTTTGGCACTAAAAAATTACGAAATATGGGTGGCGACATGGGTTCAGCCATTAATAATTTTAAGAAAGCGATGAAAGGCGGAGAAAAAGACGCTGATGAAGCTCTGAATGGCAAGCTGGAAAGTAAAGAAGGCGAAGTAGTAGATGCCAAAGCTTCAGAAAAAGAGAAAGACCAGGCGTAATTTATTTAATAACTGCTGAATTGTATTTGCTATGTTTGATGTCGGTTTTTTAGAGATTGCTGTTATTCTAGTGCTAGGGCTTCTAGTGCTTGGTCCCGAGCGCCTGCCTAAAGCTGCGCAAAAAGTCGGTTATTGGCTTGGTAAGGGGCGGCGTTACGTAGAGGGTATGAAGTCTCAGGTTGAAGCTGAGTTTGATACCTCTGAAGTAAAACGCTTATTGCATAATCAGGAAGTGCAGATTCGCGAACTGCAAAGTAAAATTTCCGAGACGAAAGATGTTCTCAGTGATGAATATCAGAATCAGTTTGATGATGATGACCCGGGTTCGTCACATGAAGAAGCGGCACAAGCTAACCTTGCCGGCCCCCAATATGACATTATTGAAGAAGATTTAGATTCTGCAATAGGTGAAAATGATTCAAAGCCGATGCAACAAGACAAAGAGCCACAGGAAAGTCACCCAATGGATAGCGCAATGAGTGAAGTGATAAAGCGCAATGAGTGAATTACCTAAGGGCAGTAGTCCTGAAGAACATGATCTGGAAGATAAGTTATCGGAAGATAAAGCTCTGGGTAATAGTGATAATGGAACTAAGGAAATAGGCTTTATCGGGCACTTGATGGAGTTGCGCGATCGTTTATTGCATAGTGTTATCGTGGTTGTTGTAATATTTCTCTGTGCCTTTCCCTTTGCAAATGATATTTATCACATTTTAGCTTTGCCACTGGTAAGTAACTTGCCTGAGGGCGGCAGCATGATTGCTACCGGTGTTATTTCACCATTCCTGACGCCAATAAAACTGGCGTTTATTATGTCGATTTTTGCGGCATTTCCATTTTTAATTTTTCAAGCCTGGGCTTTTATTGCCCCCGGGCTGTATAAGCATGAAAAAAAACTTGCGGTACCACTAATTGTTTCCAGTGCAATTCTATTTTATGTCGGTATTCTGTTTGCGTATTTTATTGTGTTGCCAAATGTCTTTACTTTTATGATGTCGATGGCAATAGAAGGTGTAACTCATGCGCCAGATATTACCTATTACCTTGATTTTACTTTAAAGATGTTTTTTGCATTTGGTATTGCTTTTGAAGTGCCTATAGCAACTATTTTATTGGTATTAGGTGGCGTAACAACACCTCAAAGTCTTGCAGAAAAAAGACCTTATATTATTGTTGGCGCATTTGTTTTTGGCATGTTGTTAACACCACCTGACCCGGCATCACAGGTTATGTTGGCTATACCTATGTGGCTTTTATTTGAGTTAGGTTTATTGTTTTCACGTGCAATTAAAAAGAATGACGAAGAGGCTGAGGAGTATCAAGGTTTGTCTGAAGAAGACATGGAAGCTGAACTTGATCGTGCCGAGGCGGAAGAAGATAGTGGGCCTAAGCTTTAAACGTGGGTTAATGGCAAAAGTGCATTAAATTAAGTTCATCTATATCAACCAGTCTTATTCTTTTGGTGTCAGAATTTTATTTAAGCATTCCAGAAGATCTGTTCGCTTGACAGGTTTTTCCAGGCGTTTATCAAATGAAGTTTCTTTACTGTGATCCGGGTTGACTATTTCATTATAACCACTAGTAATAATGATTTTTATATTCGGTTTTTCTGCTCTTACTTTTGATGCTAGTTCATAACCATTCATGCCAGGCATAACAACATCCGTGATCATTGCATCAAAGTCAGTTTGCTCGAGTTTGTGTAGTGCCTCATCCGCATCAGAGGCTACCTCTGTTATATAACCATTATGGGAAAGTATTTCTGATATTAGTTTAGCCAGTGCTGTGTCATCATCTACGATGAGCACGGAGTGTTTAACTGAGTTAGTGTATTCAATCGGTTCCTGTTCAGCTATCTCTTTGCTATGCGGCGCATGGTCATTACGAGGAAAATAAATAGTAAACATAGTGCCCTTTTCAATTTTTGACTCTACACTTATATTTGCATTTGAACGCTTTATGAAGGCATGTACCTGACTTAAGCCAAGCCCTGTTCCTTCCTCTCCCTTGGTTGTGAAAAATGGATCGAACAAATGAGCCTGGGTTTCTTTATCCATACCACGGCCACTATCAAGAATTGACATTTGTACATAATCGCCTGCAACTAAGCCATACTTGTCTGCTGTATTTCTGGTTAGCTGTGTATTCATGGTGCTAATTGTTAATGTACCTTTATCACCCATCGCATGTTTTGCATTGATGCACATATTAATGAGAGCATTTTCAAAATCATTAATATCGACATGAATATTCCATATGTCATCATCGAGTTTTAAGGCCAGATGAATGCCAGCGGTTAGTAGTTTGTGCAGCATGGTTTTGGCATCTGTTAAGACCTTATTGATATTGATAGTTTCTTCAGATGCAGCATGTTCCCGGGTAAACGATAATAACTTGCTGGTTAATTGAATACCGTTATTACTAGCTTTTTCAATTTGTTGAACGTATTTAGAAAGTTTGGGTACGTCCTTTAGCTCTTTTGAGAGCAAGTCGGTATAGCCGATGATAACACCCAGCATGTTATTGTAATCATGGGCAATACCGCCAGTTAATGTACCTATTGCGTCCATTTTCATGCTGCGTTGAAGTGTTTGTTCTGAGATCATGCGATCTGTAAAGTGAATCTCATTATCCAGCGCTTTTTGATTGCTAATTAAATTACGTACTCGTGCGATTAGTTCTTCTTCTATGACAGGTTTAGTGACGTAGTCAGTAATTCCCATGTGATATAAACTGATACGACGGGAAGTATCATCAAAAGCCGTAACGGCTAGAATTGGGGTGTCTCCTTTGGCACCATCAAGACGTCGTATTTTATTGATTAACAGAACGCCGCTTATCCCAGTGGCTAGAACAATATCTGTTATAACAAGATGATACTTATTTAATAAAAATGCATCCCATGCATCATCCGCATTATCAAAAGCATCGACATCCAGGTTTCTTGCTTTGAGCATATGAGTTATTGCTTGTCGTTGGGATGATTGGTCCTCTATGTAGAGTACTTTGCCGTCTATTGGTTTATTAACTTGCGTAAAGCGTTCGATAAAGTTTACAAGTTCAGTTATTTTGTTTTTTGAGAAGCTGTCAGTGATGCCTGAATTGATAGCCTGTTTAATTAACTCTTGATCACTTTCTGACGTTAGTAGGACGATAGGGGTGTGTCTGTAACGGGGAGTTTTTCTTATTTCACGGCTGAGTTGAATACCGTCCATATCATCCAGATACATAGATAGACACAAGCAATCAAATTGACTGCTCTGATTTAGTATTTCTAATGCATCTTTGCCTGTTGTAGCAAAAACATGTTCAATCTCAGAAGCATCAAGTGCGCTAGCTAATAATTGTTGGAAGACCTTAGCCCGATCAATAATCAGAGTTCTCATAAAAAAATCCGTTTAAACAGCTTTCTAATTAAGCCAATAATTAATTACGTTCAAATAGGAGCTTTTTTTATCTAATAATGTAATAAAAATTCATTAAAGGAGCTGCTCCGTGCTTTTGTGTTAGCGCTTAATTCGATGTAGTAAGTAGTATAGGAGATAAAAAGCAATTAATTAATTTATGAGTGTAATTAGCTGTATATTCTCATAGATATCATAAGGTAATTATTGATAGGCGAAATACCTATGATGTGCTTTTGAAGGTGATTTGATGAATATATGCTTCAGATATGCATTTAGAGGGGGCTCAAAGCCGCTATCTGTCAAGCATCTGATAATATTCGTGCCCACATATTCATTTAAATCAGGTATAATATGTGCCCCAAATAATGCGTCGAACGAATAGAGAGAATAGAGCAGAGCAATGTCTGAAAAGCGCAAGCGTAGTGTCCCCCGCCGTCCCACGATCCTCATAATACTTGATGGTTTTGGTGTTAACCCAAGCCGTATCAATAATGCCGTTGCCGAGGCAAATACCCCTCGTTTAGACGAGTATTTTTCTAAAAATACACATACAACACTGGATGCTTCGGGTAAGGCAGTGGGTTTGCCCAGTGGGCAGATGGGTAACTCTGAAGTGGGTCACCTTACGCTGGGTTGTGGCAGCATCATGCGCCAGGATCTGGTTCGTATTGATGATTCAATAGAAAGTGGTGAGTTTTTCGAGAATGCGGCACTGGTCGCTGCCATGGAAGATGCGCTTAAGCATGATCGCCCAATGCATTTGGTTGGTCTGGTGTCTGACGGTGGTGTGCATAGCCATACCAAGCATCTATGTGCTTTAATTTCAATGTGTGGCAAGTATAAAGTTAAGCCATTAGTGCATATGATTACCGATGGTCGAGATACTGCTCCAATGGCAGCAATGGGTTATCTTGATGGGCTTGAAGACGCGCTTGAAGATGCAGGTGGAGTAATTGCTACAGTTTGTGGTCGTTATTATGCAATGGATCGTGACAATCGCTGGGATAGAACAGAGATTGCCTGGAAAGCACTTGCAAACCTTGAGGGCGAGCCTCATGAGGCAGCACGTTATGCGATTGAATCGTCGTATAACAAAGATATTACAGACGAGTTTATATTGCCCTGCATATTGCCTGAAGCTGAAAAAATTGAAGTAGACGATAACGTTATCTTCTTTAATTTTAGAAATGACCGCCCACGCCAGTTAAGTGCAGCACTTAGTCAAAATGATTTTGAAGGCTTTGATCGCGGTGATTATGAGCCAGTTACCGTTACTTGCTTAACTGAATATGACCCTCATTTTTTACTGCCGATTGCGTTTGCTCCACAACGCCCAGCAACAACACTTGCATCTGTAGTGAGTCGTGCTGGCTTTAAGCAGTTTCATTGTTCAGAAACAGAAAAATACGCACATGTTACGTTTTTCTTTAACGGCGGACGTGAAGAAATTTGGGCTGGTGAAGAAAGAGTAATGATTCCATCACCTCAGGTTGCAACATATGATCAGTGTCCCGAGATGAGCGCAAAAGAGGTGGCCGATGCGATGATCGAAGCCGTTAGGTCTCATGAGCATGGCTTTTTAGTCGTTAACTTTCCTAATGGTGATATGGTTGGGCACACAGCAAAACGTGATGCCATTATTGCTGCCGTTGAAGCAATGGACACACAGGTTGGCCGATTATTAGATGTGGCTGTAGAAGAAGAATACTCGGTGTTCTTAACAGCTGATCATGGAAACTGTGATGAAATGGTCGACCCGGTAACGGGTGAGCCACATACACAACATACTGTTTATCCAGTGCCTTGCATGATTATTGACAAGGAAAACTGGCACTTGAATACCGGCATGAGTTTAAGCAGCGTAGCTCCCACTATTTTACAGTTGATGGGGCTACAGCAGCCACCTGATATGTTAGGTAAAAGTGTTTTACTTGCACCATATGGTATAAGCTCTTAAGGCTGCAGTAGTGTGGGTTCAATGCGTTGGCCCCACCTAACAGCCTGATTGATATTTAAGTAACCAGGCCAATGGAGTTTCGCTTCATAGTTGTCGAGTTTTAGAAGCGCTTAAAAATCATTTTTAAAATAAAATCTGAAAATAGCTATTAGTTATTTTTTATCTCACCTAAAATTAAAAACATTTAGAAAAAATATAAATCAATAACTGACATTGATATCATGTATTTCAACGATAAATTTTTTAGGTAATAGTATGAGTGAACATCATGATGTGCTCGGAGCGCTTAATAGTCATATTCCTCTGCGAGAGAAATTAATATCGACCCACAAAACTATAGAAGAAATTTTTCCATTTATAGTGCGTATTGCTATCGCAATATATGATCCTGATACGAATTTGCTTAAAACATATGTTCACAGTAGTGGTGATGATAGTCCGTTAGATCACTATCAGGCATCGCTCGATGATGCGCCTTCTCTTAAGGAAATGTTAACCAAGGGTTTGCCGCGCGTAATCAATAATATGCTTACCTTTGAGAATAAGGAAAATGAACACACCAAAAGAATTGGGCGTCAGGGATATGCGGCCAGCTATACATTACCAATCTTTAACGATGGTGTATTTTTCGGGTTCATATTTTTTAATGCTGATAAAAAAGAAGTATTCACAGAAGATACTTTACGCCAAATAGATGTTTATGCGCATATGATTTCGTTAATGGTGATTAATGAAATAACCACGATAAGAACTTTGACGGCAGCAGTAAAAACAACCGGCAACATTACCCATGTACGAGATCCTGAAACAGGTAGTCACCTCGATCGTATGTCACGTTATAGCCGTATTATCGCTACAGCACTGGCAGATAAATATGATTTAGATGATACCTATATTGAGCACATCTTCATGTTTTCTCCATTACATGATATTGGTAAAATAAGTATTCCAGATAATATTTTACTTAAACCGGCTAAACTTAGCGCAGCAGAAAGAAAGACTATGCAAACCCATGCTCGGAAAGGCCGAGAAATGATTGATGATCTTCTTGATAACTTTGGCCTAGAGAATATTCAATATATTAATATGTTACGTAACATTGCTGAATTTCATCACGAAACGATGAATGGGCAGGGTTATCCTTCAGGTATAAAAGGTGATGATATCCCGCTTGAGGCACGTATCGTTGCGGTTGCGGATATATTTGATGCCTTGACGAGTTCTCGTCCGTATAAAGAGGCATGGAGCAATGAAAAAGCAATTCAGGCGATTAAACAATTGGCCGGTGAGTCTCTAGATAAGGATTGTGTTGATGCGCTGATTCAGAATATGGACCAGATATTGATTATCCAGAAGCAGTTTAATGAAAATCCCTATGTTTAATCGTTGGTAAATTATGAAAATTAATTTAATTTATAATCTGTTGAGATTGTATGCTTCTCTTATAGTAAATAATTAATCGTTTAAATGTAGCTGAGGGCAGTGTTGTAAAGTCTTTCAGTATGTTTCTTTAGCTTGTGTTATAAATGCAATAAATAAGGTTTACTAATAATTACTAATTTTAATTGTCTGAGCACGGTTTCTGGACAATTGTTAAAAGTAAGTCTAATCTTTAAGCTCCCCCCCAGTAAGTTTTGATGTATATAAATTATTGGTTTCAGAATGTTTAATTATCTATTTCCTACCGGCTTTAAAAAAACTGCAATTTTGTTTGTTTCGGTTCTATTTATATCGGATGTTTGTGCCGTTCAAAAACCCCATGCCCCTCAAAGCATTCAAGATGTGAGAGTCGTTTCAGCTGAGGAGGTAATCAATTTGGTTCTTACTGAGCCTGACCTGCTTATTATAGACTCGCGTAAAAAATCAGAGTATTTGAAAGGGCATATCGAAGGTGCAGTAAATATACTTAACACTCGGTTAACGCGTGAAGACCTTGAAAGTATTGCCATTGATAAATCCAGAGCCATTCTATTTTACTGTAATGGTGCGCGTTGCCTTAGGAGTAGTGACTCAATTAATAAAGCAAAAAGCTGGGATTATCACAATCTAATCTGGTTTCGGGGTGGTTGGAAAGAATGGACGGAAAAACGCCTCCCTGTTATCACTGATTGATTCTTAGTTTATATGCACTATCTCGACAGTATTATTACGCAAGCGGCTATAATATATTCATGAAGATTGAGTTACTTTCTATAAAATCCCTAACTATTGGTATTTTTAGCATGATCGGTGTAATCGCGATTGTGCTTTCTCTGTTTGCCGGTGGTTATTTTAAACGTGCAGCGCTAGATGCGCAGATGAACAGCCTGTCGCGCGTTATAGAGGTTGCTTCACAGGAAATGCTCAAACAGCTGAGAAATCATACTTTTGAGCTTGGTATGATGCTGGGGCAGAGCAAAGAGCTGGCCTCGGCAATTCGGGCTCCGTCTGAGCCAATGAATAAAAAAAACCTGGTTAAACTGCTTGATGATCCATTTATCAATGGTTTTGTAGGTTATTCTGAAATCGATTTGAAAAAAATAAGAGTTTATAACCTGCAATTGGAGCTTGTTGCTGAAAACAGTACAAGCTCTGCTGGCCTGGGTAAAAAACTCACCGTTTATATAGCTGAGGGTATGTTAAAACGGGCGGCCTCAGAGCGTTTAAAGGCTTTTGACGCCCTTTGGATATCTGCCGAAGGTCCGTTGTTTTCTACCCTGGTGCCTCTGGGTGGTCTACGGCCAGTCGGTTATCTGGAAATCGTAGTTAACCCGGTGTTTAATTTGCCCGATATTGGCAAAATCACAAAAACGCCGTTACATATCTACTCTATGTCAGGGGTGCAGATTAATACTAATGATCAGGAAATAACCGATGGTCATTTACCTGTTGAATTCACCCTGCATGCGTCAGATGGGGCTCCTGCATTTCGAATTGTTGGTTACGAAAATATTGATGAATTAAGCAGGGAGATGGAGCAGACACAGACCATGACAATTAGTGGTTTTCTTTTGTTATCGCTAAGCACGTTACTGTTTGCTTTGTGGATGTTCAGCCGTTTCATGTTTTTACCCGTTAGTCGCATGATTAAAGATATGGAGCAAATAACCAGGGGCAAGCTTGAGCTAACGGTTAGCAATAAAGGTTTGAGGGAGTTTAACATTCTTGCTGATGCATTTAACTCGATGACAGCCCAGGTAAGGATGCGTACTAATGATTTACAGCGCTTGCTGGATCTGGATGATAGCGCGCTGATGTGTTTTGATCATGATAATGATGCGGTGTATTTTAATGAAGGTGCCACCAGTTTATTTGGATATGCCAGTGATGAGGTCATCGATCTTGATGTCGCTGATTTATTTATTGATGATATATCAATGTTATTAAAAAATGCAGAGGAAAAAGAAACCCAGCAAAGTAATTTGCGCTGTCAGTTGAGCTGTAAGCATAAAGATGGTCATGTGTTTCAAAATATGGCCATCATTAACGCGGTTGATGTAATGGGGCAGAGTGGTTTTGCTATAGCTCTAAACATACCTGTTAATGATGATTCTGTCTCGGTAACCCAGAATGACCAGCGTTTAAACGCGGTAGAACAAACGCTCACTAGCCTGCTGGCATTTGCCAAAGATAACCCGGGGGTGATGTCGGGTTTAGGGCATATAAGCCTGGAAGATGAAGGTGGTGTCGTTGCGGATATACAAAAAGCGCAGTTGCGCGAGCATGTTGTTAAGGTAATGAATCTGGCGTTGACGTGTTGGGAGCATGACCTTGGTAGAAGCAAACTGGATCTGGCAGAAGAAAGTAATATTTGGCCGGTATACATAGATAAATCAACCCCAACAACCCGAACACTGGATAAGTACCTGAATATAGAGCTCTGCCCTAAAAACCCACGTAGCCAGAGAGCCATTGATACGGCGGAATTTGTTCTGCGCCATGCCCAAAAAGCGAAAGCAAAAGAGTGCAGCGAGCTTCAGCAGGCGCTTGAGACTTTCCGTCAAATGCTATCAGGCATTAAATCCCGTAGTAAAAAGTAAATAGCCTCACAAGCCGCTTATAAAATATATCCGATGCCGCGAAAAAGGTAATAGGTGTTCTGAGTAAGGCTGGTTAAATTTTGAGCAAAGATTTAAGCGTGCTTTGTATCGCCTGAGGCTTAAGTTTCGTCATTTAGAGTAGTTGCCATATCTATCGTTCATATGGTTCCCAGTTGTCCTGTGCATTTTCGTACAAATTCAATTCCATACGTATTTAACATATTGATTTTATTTGATTTTATAAATTTATCAAAGTAACGAAATCAAACGAACAAATGCTTGGAAAATAGTGTCACAGAAGATTAGTTTAAGCCTCAGACATTGCAATAAATGTTGAGTTTTGGGTGCTGCGCAAGGCGATACCCACGACAAAATAAATTATAAAAATACTGAGGAAATGAATATGAAAATCGCTACAAATACTAAATCATCATCAACTGTTGGTAGCTGGCTTAAGAAGTCTCTATGTGCTGGTATTGTTCTGGGCCTGACTATGTCAGCGAATATGGCTTTAGCTGGTAATGGCCCTGGTCCTGGCGCTCAAAACCAATATGGTCAACCCATGTCACCCTATGCTCGTATTGCTAAAATACAGGTAGTAAAGAACGAAGATGGCACAATCAATCATAAGGCAACCTATGACAAGGCGAAAGCAATAGCGCTTGAAATTGCAACCTATGTAGCAACTGTGAATGATGCTGCAGAATCAGGTTTTCCATCAGACTGGATAGTGGGTGGCCACGAAGGTGGTGGCACTATTGAAAGTTCTATTATGCAAATTCCTTCGCCTAATCCAATTGATCCAGCTAATCCGGCTCTGGGTATTAAAAAAGCTAATGTAATGGACCTTTGTAATAGCTATTATGCCAAGCAGGCACTGGGTGTAGCACCTATTGCCGGCACAAGTAAAAAAATTGTAAATGGTTACACTCATTCTCCAGCACTGCCCTGTGAGCTTTCTACATGGAATGATGATGAAAATATCTACATAGATATGTTAGACCCAAATGCAATTTTCAGTATTTTCTTTACTGATGTTCTGGTTAGTGAAGATATGCAGGATCCAGAATTTGCAGCAGCGATTACTGCTTTACCAGTCGCCGTAAAAGATGAAATCAAAACAGTCGTATACAAGGCGCTTGATAAAGCGGGTTATAAGTACAATGCCAAAGATAAGCCACTTGGGCCTAAATATAGAACGGTAGAGCAAATATTTGAAGTAGTTGCGGCATCTCCAAATGGCTCTCCATATAAGCATTTTGCTTATACAAAATCTAACGGTGAGGCATTTGGGCCAGGTGAAACATCAGCTGTTGCACAGGCAATTATCAATGCAATGAGTATTCATGGCGAGCCAGATGCGGGTACACATGTACCAGAACTTGAGTCTATTCTTAGCCCGGGTTCAAAATGGCGTTCAGCACGTCATTTACCACTTGGTCTGCCAGGTAAGCCTGAAAAGAACTGGGTAATTGAAGCCTGTTCTCCTACCTATGCAAAAATGGCAATGGGTACCGGCATGCATCATGCGACTGCTTTACCCTGTGAAATTTCAGTTCAGCGTGTAGACCGTGATGCTAATGGTTCAACCGAGTCACTGGTTATTAGTTATCTTGATCCGGGCTTCATGTTTGGTGCAATGTTCTCAGATATTACTGATGAAGAAAAAGCGGCGTTAGTTGATATCCCGGGTTACATAAGTACTGACCTTGAAAACATAGTTCAGTATGCATTAGATAATTCTGGTAAAGATCTAAATGCAGGTGTTCAGTTCTACTACAATATGCTGCCTTAATAAGCATTAATTGTTGATCGTGCTTCTGTCAGGTTTGCAATAGAGTTTCGCAAGCCTGGCAGAGGTAATTTTTAAAAAAGAATGGAACAGCTAAATGAATAAACAAAAAGTGTTTTCTCTTTTTGCAATGTTGCTAATGTTGGCATTTGTCACAAAAGCCGGAGCAGTGAATTATGAGTTGCCAGATGTTAATGGTAAGGCGCAGTCACTAGATCAATATAAGGGTAAGTGGGTTGTAGTAAATTATTGGGCTACCTGGTGTGGCACGTGTATGAAAGAGCTTCCTGAACTAATTGATTTTCACGAAAATAATAAAGAGAATAACGCCGTAGTCGTAGGTATAAATTTTGAAACAATTAATAAAAATGGATTAAAAGAATTTGTTGCAGAAAAAATAATACCATATACCGTGCTTAGTACAGAGCCAGTTAAAAACACACCACTAGGTCCAGTGCCTGCATTGCCAACAACTTATATTATAGACCCGCAAGGAAATGTAGTTGCAGGATCAATAGGTATAGTGACAAGAGAAGATCTTGAGAACTATATCGCACATAAAAAAAGTTAGATATTATTTCGTAATATTCAAGTTTTGAACGTTCTGTTATTTATCTTATATATCAAGCATCTAAATATTTCATCAAGTGTATTATGTTTACCAAACACCCTTTTTGTGTACGCAGATATTCAAAGGAAATAAAAAACTTCGTCTGGAGAAAGAAAATTTTAAAAATCTAGTGACTGCTTCGCGAAAGAAATGAAGTAAAATTTTATTTCATAAGGTATGAATCAGAGCATTTTCCGATTACTGTTTTATGCCAGGTTATACAGGTTAGTACTTCAGCCTATTACATCTGGAAGCCGCATCAGAAAATCTGGCTCATAGAGCGATGTGCAAATTCTGGCGGGGATGTCCCCAATATGTTATTGCTGGAGACCCTCATATGGCAAAAGATCGATGTTTTATCGGTGCAAACAGAGTCTCTAAGCTTCTGGAAATCCAAATTCTATCGAGACCGTGTCATCAATTTTATAATTCGGTTTTTAGACGTTTAATTTAAATCTTGAAATGACTCACCAAACTTTGCAGTCCTACAGCCAGGTTAGACAGTTCTTCACCAGCAGTTGTGGTCTGCTGTGCACCGGTTGACGTCTGATGCCCCATATCGTTGATAGCAACAATATTACGATTTATCTCTTCCGTAACTGAGCTTTGTTCTTCCGCTGCACTGGCAATCTGGGTACTCATTTCACTGATACGCGATACAGCTTCAGAGATCACAATGAGTGATGCGCCAGCCTGTTTTGCTTGCTCTACAACCGATTGCGCCTGTTCACGGCTCTTGCTCATGGCATTCGCCGCTTCCTGAGAACCCGTCTGAAGGCTTTCTATTATCTGGTTTATCTCCTCTGTAGATGTCTGGGTTCGTCCAGCCAGGGTGCGTACTTCATCCGCAACCACCGCAAAACCACGCCCCTGTTCACCTGCGCGTGCCGCTTCAATCGCAGCATTCAGTGCCAGCAGGTTGGTCTGTTCTGCTACGCCTTTGATAACGACCAGGACCGTATTAATATTATCACTGTCTCTTTCCAGTTGATGAATGACTTCGGCCGCACTTTCTACCTGATTAGCCAATTGTTGAATGGCCTCTACCGTCTGGTTAACCAGCTGACTACCGGTTTGTGTTTCAGCATTGACTTCATATGCTGCTTCGGCAGTTCTTGATATGTTACCGGCAACTTCCTGTACCGTGGCTGTCATTTGATTGATAGCCGTGGCTACCTGCTCAGTCTGGTTTTGCTGTTCGTAAATATTTTGACTGGTTTGTACACTTATCGCAGACGTCTCTTCAGTTGCCGTGGCTATTTGTGCGGTGGCACTAGAAACCTGCTGCATACCGGCATGAAATTTCTCCAGCATTTCATTCAGTGAATTGGCGGCCATACCAATCTCGTCATTGGACTGTATATGGACGCGCTGTGTCAGGTCTGAATTTTTTTCTATGTCTTGCAGTGTGTCACTGAGCTTAATGATGGGGCGTGTAACAGAGCCAGAAAACCAGATGCCGATACCCAGACCCAAAGCTACCAGCACAGCCGTTGTGGTTAGTGACAGGGTGAGTATGCTGTTGGCTAGCGCCTCAGCAGGCGCAAAGGCTTCGGCTTCATCGATTTCACTCAGAATAGCCCAGTTAAGCCCATCAATGGCAACAGGTGCATAGGCTGAGAGTACGGGTACATCACGGTAATCTGGGTATATATCAAATCCTGCAGACCCTGAAAGTGCTTTATCCGACCCCGGTGTGTTTACCGGCTGAAGGCTAATGCTGGTATTTTTTGTGGCAATTGAATCGATCGTTTGTGTGGCAATGCCGCCATCTCTAAGTGCCTGCAGGTAACCCTTTTTATCTTCAATCAGAAAACGGCTCATAGAGCGAACGGTGTGATCCGCTGCCACCAGATAGGATTCGCCGGATTGCCCCAGGCCACGCTCTGACCACTTTCCATTGTAGGTCATAATGTTGTTGATATTATCTATTGGCATCTGGAAGATAAGCACACCAATTTTTTTACCCTGTTCAAAAATAGGTGATGCAATAAAAGACGCCGGGTCCTGGTAGGATGGTGGATAAGCAGAAAAGTCTGTTATAGCGACAAAATTTGCGGAGCTGGCCTGGTTGGCTTCGCGGAATACTTTGCCTATTCCAGTATTGGCATAGGGGCCAGTTTTCAATGATGTTGTGTAGTCCAGTTCCTTGAAAACTGAATAGACAATATCACCGCTTTTCGAATCCACCAGAAAAATATCGTAATAGCCAAATTCTTGCAGATAATCACGCAGTACCGGGTGGAATTTTTTATGCGCTTCATTATAGTTTGAAGCATCCCCCAGATCGTTCAGTTTATCTTTTGAGCCTAAGGGGTTGGGATTGGTCTGTATAAATTTATACTGAAGTGCAATGGAGTCGTCATCCAGTTTTGATAACCAGCTGGAAGTGTCGGGTTGTTGTCCGTTATTGCGTTTCTGGTACTCTGCAGAATAATCCTGTGAATAATAACGGCTAAGTTCAGACCGGTTGTTGCCAATATTTGAACTGGTTTCATGTTTGTAGCTATTGAAACCCTGTTTAAACATGTGCATGGCATCAATTACCATGCGATCATTCGAAAAAGTTTTAACCTGCTTGTGAATGGTGCCGAAATAATCTTCAATACGCCCCCTGGTGATATCACGTATAGCAACCAGACGCTCTTTGGCGGCATCTTCCAGGGCTATTTCGCTGCTGTCTGAGGCTTTAGTACCAATCACAAAACTTGCAACTAATACCGGTATTGCAGCCAGAGTGCCAGCACCGATGATCATTTTTAATTTCAACTTCATTATTAACTGCACCTTAATTGGGGTAATTTAGAATAACAGTCATCAAGTTTGTAACTAATGAATGTATCTATGGTAATTGCGAGAACTTTCTAAGAGTAATATAGATTATAGCGGTATTTTTGCAATCTTCTTTAGCAGTAATATTTCGTGAATACGCTTCATAAGTGCAATTGTCTATAATAGTGCCTCACTAATAAAAGTGATTTTAGGTTATGCGTTCCGTGTTAACCCGGCTAAACTGATTTAGGTTATTTTATTTGCGTCTGTTTTGACACGTAGCAATTTTATGTAGGCGGCCTGAATAGAAAATTCTTTACTCCTGTTCGCTTTTAAAAAGAGAGATTACCTCACATTTGCTTTTTACGGTATTCTCTATACTTTTGTTTTCATTGTAAAACAGGGCGTTGATACCGGGTATTAATTTATCATAAAAATGATCCATCATCATTTCAGAAATTTTAATAGAGGCACCTAGATCCGAGCCTGCTCGTGCTCGTTTCATATCAATTTGAAATTGTAATCCAGGTAACTTAGAGCATTTTGATGAATTTGCTTTACTAATTTCGTATTCAATACACTGTTTTCGAAGTGACTCAAAAGCATCAGGATCTTCACGTGCTAATCGAGACCATAACTCAAAATCAAATTCATTCATGAATACACCCTTATATCTTTAAAATACTTTATTAAGTCTGTAAGAAAAAATTGGCTTATGTAGCTGAAAATATTTTTCAATTGTTGAGCACTAAAGCTATAATTACTGTATTTACAACCCTGATAGGCGGCATACTACAAATGGTGATCAGTCATCAATTAGTGATGAGGTTTTTTTAAAAAAGTGTCCGGGATGGTTTGACCAGTACAGAGTAATAGAATTTATTAGTTAGCTATGATTATAGTGGATAGAGCTTTATTTCTTCTCATTCCTTGTATTCTAACTTAAACTTGGTGGCTCCCTCATTATTGTCAAACTTAATAGCATTCTCCTCGATGAATTGTTTTCCTTTAAGATTATCTGCGCACCAGATTAGTACTTTCTCTAAATCAAAGTGTTGAATATCTACCTTGGTCCAGTTTTCTGCATATCTCATTATTTATATCCTATTTTGCTATCTATCATTTTTAAAACCATATAGAGCTTCTTGAAACAAACAATATCCTACTTTATATATCTGCCCATCTAGTAGTGCTATTTTTAATATATCGAACTTATCAGGAATATCAACACAAAGTTTATAGTGAGCTTTCTTAAGTTTGGTAAGTATTACTTCGATAGGTTAGTTTGCTGTGTTAAAAGTTGGTATGAAAACTGACAGACAGCACTCGATCAGGGTGTCGATACTATTTAGTGCTCATCTAATATCTTGTGAAATAAAATATTCAAATGATTCATCTCAATATCGTTATCAACTGTGTTCAGGTTAAATGATTCCAGTCTTTCAAGTTCTGTTTCAATAAATTCATTTAAAACTGGAGTTTGAGGTAACCGTTGTTTCTCTAAACTTGCTTTCTTTTTTTTTAGTAAGGAAAGTATGGCATCCAGTAATGGTTTTCTATCTGATATTAGTTCTAGCATCTTTTCAAACTCTACTGGAGCTGCTTGCTTGTATTTCTCTAGCCATTTTACCGCTAACAAAGGTCGAAGCACATAGAAATACTTTTTAATCGGCATTAGGTCATTCCTTAGATAGCCCCTGTAGTTAGTTTTTGCCATGCTTCTGTAATGATATATGCCTTTCTCATATGAATATATTGAAGGTAATAGTTCTCTCGCAGAAGGTGCGAAACAACCATCTTCCATATAGATGATAGGTGATTGAATCCATTCAACAAAAGCAGGGTTAGATTTCCAATAAAGTTTTAATGCTTTTCGAATATCCCAGCCATTTAAATCAATGTCATCAACAATCGGATACTCTATAACATCGCGTTTAGCTTCTAAATCGATGTCGATATACCAGTCTTTAGGGTGTGCATATACAAAACGCACATCATAGTCACTGTTGGGCGATTCAAAACCCCATGCTCGGCTTCCTGATTCAACAGCAAGAAGTATGCGAACGTTATGTTCCTTTTCAGTCGCTTTTAGTCGACGAAATATTTCTTCTTTTATATCAGCTGATATCATCTTGTTAATTCCATTAAATACGTAATCTGTGTTAAGTTAATCATATATATGTACATCCACAAGAAAAAGATCAGAGAACAAATACACTAATATTAGAAATAATTGCTCTCTGGCACCTGTTTACTGTAATTGTTCCACTCAGCCCTTTTTAGCTAGAAAGAGTATAAAGGCCTATCACTCCTAATGCATGGCAATGTTGCCCCTTCAAGAGTTAATAAAATGAACTCAGAAACCAATAATGACAGTGTAAAAAAATATCACTTAACCACTGTTGAAAAAACGCCACCACCTGAAAATATGCCAGAAGGTGACTGGTACCGATATGTAGTAAGTTATGGTGATTCAAAAATTAACTGTGTTAGAGGCGGCACACTTAAAGAAGTTACATGTCACGCAGAGGATTTTGTTGAAAATTTGAATGCACGTTCAACCATGAGCTATTCAGGCTATGCCGCACGTAGTACTAAAGCGAAAACGACATAAATCTAATATTAGCTACCCGAGATTAATCGATTGCAATGCTATAACTTAAACCACTTTATAATAAATTATTATTGCCATAATACATGGGGTTTAAAGGTAGTTAATCGTTGTGCTCATTTATATAGGGATCTGATAAGGAGATTGTGTGATAACTTCTGCTGTCACTACAAAGCGCTCAACAGAAGCCTGATGTGTAGTCACTTTACTTAGTGACATGGCTTTGTACTATGTGGGCCATAAAGCGACTAAATTCAAAGGGAGTAATATAGGGCTGTATATCTACTTGAAATATGGAGTCTTTCTAAACTGTTAGGCGCGGAAAATTGTGATGTTAAAGAGCTACTATATTGCTGTAATACTTGGGAAGAAGTTATTTATACTCAACACTTGATGCTATTTGGAAGAAGCTTCACTTACGTTTTCTAGTCACTGAATCATAACTATTTTAATGACAACATGCGCGGATATTAAAATGACGGAATCTGTTGGTCAATCAACTCTAATTAAAGATATTATGACGTCACCCGTTCTGAGTGTGACTTTAAGCACAACGGTTAATCACGTATTGAAACTCGCAAAAAAGAAAAATGTAACCGGGTTTCCTGTCGTTGATACAGACCAAAAGGTTATCGGTGTTGTTTCAACACTCGATATAATTACAGAGGTTGCGGCAGGTAAGCTGCATTTAAAACTAGGTGAATTACCCTTAGTTATTAAAGTCGAAAAAGAAGTAATTAAACTTAGCCCTGAAACGCCTGTTAAAAAGGCTCTATTCACAATAATTAAGAAACGTGTGGGTCGAATTATCATTGTAGATAGTGATAATAAGCTGTGTGGTATTGTTAGTCGGAAAGATCTAATAAATTTTTTTATAGATATAAACAAACTGGGATGAAGTTTCAATGTTTCCCAGCATATCGTCTAATAAATCTATAACCAACAACCCACAAAAAACGTACAGTTCGGACGCGCAAAAAGTGCCCGGCCATTCGATTAAGTGTTCTTAGTTGCTGATTTGGAGAATTAGGGTCAGAGTAAAAACTCAACTGTCCACTTTCCTGATACGGCGGAAGTTAATTTAAGCTCTCAGCAAGGAGGGCTTAAGGGTGGGAGCTGCTATACAAGCAAATGATTTTCAATGTCTATTTCCGATGGAAGATGATGTGTCTGAAATATATTTTCGACCAGCCGACTAATAGTCCGTGGGCCTATAATGAAAACTTCCGTAAGCGGGTGAATTTAAAGGGAAAAATGCTGGTCCCGGAGTGACTCGAACAATCGACCTGCCGATTATGAGAAGAATGGACTCTTGGTTTTTATGAGTTTAACTTGAAGAATTTTAAGAATATTTTTGATGTGAGTTTCTGATTCTCCCGAAACCCTATCGTTCTGTCTGTTCGAAAATGATCGCGTATTTCATAGTGTCTCTGCTGCAGAGAGTCAGTACTGTCAACATATGTTACCTGATCGAACCAGACCCGAACCCGAACCAGCTCCGAAAGTCAGTTTAAAAATTCATTTTTAAACTGAATCGCTCATTTTAGTATGCTCCTGATTAGATAGGGAGATTGTATGATAACTTCTGCGCACCCTTTAGAGGACATTCATAAACAGACAGTAAAACATCCACCCCACAAGCAAAAAGGGACCAAAAGACCCCTTTCAACATATGATTATTTCTGATCGCTCTACATAGAACGACCTGAGCCCGCACCATTTGATTCACAACCGCAGGTAAATGTAAGGGGCTCAGAAGTACAGCGCTCTCTTGTTAAGTTAGAAAAAACCTTACTCTTTATCTTTTCTAGAACGTCACATTGAATTTTAGGATTCCGTTCAGATGATGGTTTGGAAGAACCGCATGTCTTATTCATATAGTTGTTCACTTTAGCTCCAACTGAGTTATACGGCATCGAATTCTTTCCTTCAACCGTAAAACTCGGTGTCGTATAGGCAGGACTTGAGCACTCAGAGGATTGCTTGATATTTTGACGATTACTGGCCAGACCTGAATTAGAACTGCTGGTGGAGTTCCCTGACCTTTGTTTGTGGGAACTTGTAGATACAGACTTTGATGAACGAGTATTTACTGAATTATTCTCCTTAGATTTTGCGATACGGCCTAGCTGTTGTTGATAGAGTGAAGGTGTTTGGTTCTTCTGCCTTTTGGCTTTAATGATGGCTTGATTTTTTAGCATCTCTTGTTTGAAAATAGCAGAAGCACTGTTTTGTTTCTGCTTAGCTCGAAGAACATCATCAAGCCCAGAACTTCCACTGCTAACAAATGATTGACTTTTAACTGTATCTCTATGCATCTTGCCAAGATGATTCCCTTTGCCATCCTCTATCCAAATATCATTTAAAGTTGCAGACATAACCTTAGAGGTGTCACTTGCAGAAATGTCTGCGCTAGCCGCCATTCCTGCAATGGCTAGGGTGGCAAATACTTTTCCAAAATTACTCTTATTCTTTTTTCTTTCCTTTTGTCTCCTTTCTTTCTCATACACCAATTTTCCACCATATCTTTTAATTACTCTATTTGCGGCTGGCGACTCTATTTTTCCATCCACATCAAAAGTCTCATCTAAAGGAGTAGATCCAAGTTTGTCTGTTGAGTTTATATCTGCTCCTGCTTCCATTAGCATTCGCACAACTTTTGGCTCATCCCAGCTTGCTGCATAATGCAATGGAGTGCTTCCGTCATTGCTTTTGGAATTAACATCCGCCCCCATTTCAATTAACAAGCCAGTGATTTTATAGTTCATGTCTAGTGTCTGGTGAAATGCTGTCATACCATCATTATCTTTCTGGTTAACAGAAGCCCCTGAAGCCAATAAGGCCTTCACTATTTTAATATGGCTATCAAATTTTGCAGCTTGATGTAAGGGGTAACTTATATCTTTGTGTGTATATGTATATTTTAGGTGACTGGAGCCGCGCACATATTTGCTTTGGCACTTTAAATTTGGATTCGCTCCTGCGGCCAATAGCAAATTAATCGTTTCCTCCGTCTGAGCGATTGAACGCCCAGCTTCAAGTTTTAAATATAATGCTAAGCATAGTGGGTTGCTTAAGTTGCTAGCATTAGGGTTAGCTCCATTTAACAACATTATTTTAAGAATTCTGTAATCAGCAGATTGAACTGCATCCGTCAATAGAGTATGAGAGTAACCTCTGATAATGCGTGGCTTTGATGATGAAATAGAATAACCATCTTTAATCAGTTGATTGATAAGTCCTAAATTTTGAGTTCTTATCGCCTGACTCATCTTATCTTTCTTAACTGGCGGCGGTGTATAGCTCCTTTGCATTGAACTGTGCTTTGCTGTTGAGGTGCTCCCACAACCAGTTACAAGTATGCTGGCCAGAAGAAAGATAAAAACATTTAGAGACCATTTAATAGTCATGGCTTTGTTGATAGACACTATGAATTACATCCTGTTTGTTATAATTTGGTTATCGTTAATAACACATATTAACGCATGTGGGTTAAGTCTTAACTACTAAGACGAAACTATATTTCCCAAATCAGAATCGATAATGATTCATGAATTGGTTTAATATCCGCTTCTGGCTGCCACTTCAAACGGTCGATGCAACACATTCATTAAAACGCTCTGCAGGTGTATGAAAGTCTAATGTTTTTCTAGGACGCTCATTCAGCTGTCGAGCAACAGCATTTAGCTTTACCTGAGAGTGTACCGACAAATCCGTTCCTTTAGGAAAATATTGTCGTAGAAGCCGATTGGTATTCTCATTTGAACCGCGCTGCCAATGATTTTGGTGATCACAGAAATAAACTTGAATATCTGTAGCGAGTGTAAAACGCTGATGGTCTGCCATCTCTGAACCTCTATCTCATGTGAGTGATTTATATAACTCAACAGGCAATTCCTTTTTCAACATGAAACCGGGTTAGAGAGCAATTGTTTCTAATATTAGAGTATATTGCTCTCTGACCCGGATTATTTGTTTTATCTATTTAGTTCTAAGTAGAGATCGGGCTTTTTTTATAACCTATGAAAGTGGCTACCCCCATCAGGAATAGGCCAAGTAGTATTAACACTGGTCCGATACCCGTACCTAAAAGAGTGCCTGCCCAGCTAAAACCAAAAACGCCTAAGAATGCCATTCCTGCATGCATTGTAGTGCCAACAATAAAAATCCAGCTTAGAATTTGTTTATAAAGTGATGGGAGTGTTAGCAACCCAAGTATCAGTCCGACAATAATATTTAGTAAAGCTTCCAAATTACCATGTGCATGAGGGCGCCTTTAATAGTATCAACAGTGACTCTGGCGTTAATGTTAGTATTTAATGCCAGAATCGCTTCCGAATTAGCTTTTGTAATTTCATCTGCGGTCATAGCTTCCAATGTTTCTGCGTTTTCAAATTCAGACATAACTAATAATTGTAAACCAGATAATACTTTCTGTTTTTCCAATGATGCTTTTTCAACATCGGGTAATAAATTCACAACCATATAAGGCCCTAAGCTGGCGGTTATGACTAAAAAAAAGAAACCAAAGACTATATTCTTTTTACCTTCCATTATATTTTCCTTGTAGGTTAGTTTTTGTTTATCTCGAAATCCGAGGTTATCCCGAACGTAGTGATCTTATTCAATCGAAAATGAATCTAAATTTATGACTTCTCTTTTCTAGAGAGTCAGAGTTGGTAATAAAGCCCACCTGATCGGACCATATCTGAACACGAGTCTTTCTCGAGCATTTCAGAAAGTTGATTTTTGCTCATATTGAGAGTCAGCTTACGACCTAAAGCGGGGGGTCGTCTAAGGTCAATGACTCCATGATTCAACAATAAAATCAACAAAAGCTCGTACCTTTGTAGAAACGAGCTTGCTGTATGGGTATACAACATATAGCCCTGTAGTCATCGGCGTGTATTGGTCCAGGACGGTTTCCAGCTTTCCTTCTTTTAAGGCACTGGCTATCATAAATGTCGGCCCTATGAATATACCGCTACCGTTCTGCGCTGCGTTCATCAGTATACTCCCCATGCCTGAACGAAGGTTGCCACTCACTTTAATACTGATATTTTTCCCCTGATCATCTCTGAACAACCAGTTATCCGGATGAGGCAACTGTGAATAGATCAGGCAGTTATGTGTTTCGAGTTCACTGGGGTGTTCGGGCTTACCATGCTTCTTCAGGTATTCGGGTGATGCGCAGGCATGTAAGCCACATGGCATAAGCAGTCGCTCGATCACGCTCGAATCTTCTTGTTTCCCAACCCTAAGTGCTACATCGATACCCTCTTCTACAAGATTCACCAACCGCCCGGAGACATGTATATCTAGTTCAATCTTGGGATATTTCTGTTGAAAGCTCAGTAGTGCCTCAGGAAGCAGTGATATCGCAAGGCTCTCGTTGGCCAAAATCCGTAACCGGCCTTGTGGTTCACTTTGTAAGGGTAGGACTGATTGCTCAGCCTCTCGCACGTCTGACATGATTTGATGCGAATAACTGGCAAATACCTCCCCTGCATGAGTGAGGTGTAGACGCCGGGTGGTGCGCTGAAGAAGCTGAACCCCAAGATGTTGTTCGAGGAGAGAGACTTGCTTACTTACAACGGGCCTGGATATACCCAGAGCTTCGGCTGCGGCAGTAAAACTACCATTCTCAACAACAGCAGAAAATGTCTCGATATAAGGAAGAATATTCATATTAGTTAATATTTAGAAACAATAAGTTTCTTTTTAGCATATTTATCCCCAGATTATAACCATATAAACTTGTTTGTTACGTAATTCGAACCATGAGCTGTACCCAAATCAACGGGTATAAACAAGCAAATAACTTTTTAGGAGAAAAATATGAGAATAAAAAATCTGGTTGCAGTGGTGATGTTGTTAGCATCCCAGGCTTTATGGGCAGATGAACAGGTTGTAAATAAATATGTTGTCGTATCGGACAGTATTTCGCAAGAAAGCCCGATGTTCAAGAAACATATACAAGAACAAACCGCTGTATTGATGAGTTTATGGAAGAAGGGCGTAGTTGAAAATATTTATTTAAACCGTGGATTAAATAAACCCGAACTCGAAAGCAAACGAAAGGTGAATATAGTTTTCTTTATTAAGGCGAAAAACAAAGATAAGGCGAATGAAATTCTTAAGCAACTTCCATTCGCACAACACGATGTTTTAAATTACACACTCTATCCCGTTGGTTTTTTGTGGCTAAAACAAATTGAAAATTACACTGAATAGACAAAAGAATAATATATTGTGCACCTAACAAAGTACTCCAGCGGACGGCTAGTAACTGTCCGTTGAGTTTGGGCGTTATTAAGTTTCTTTTTACCATGTTTATACCAAATTAAAACCATATAGACTGTTTTGTAACGTAATTCGAACCATGGGCTGTACTCGAATCAACGGGTACAAACAAAAACTTATTTAAGAGAATTTCATGATGAAAAATACTGCTAATACATATGGGGTAGTCGCCAAAGGCTTCCACTGGCTACTATTTCTGATGCTTACCTTCTCAATTGTTGCGGGGAACTTTCTTGCCTCCTTGCCCAAAGGGGCTGAGAAACTACAGGCCGCGGGTATGCACAAATCATTTGGTGCAGTTATATTGATGCTGATCATGCTTCGCCTTGTATGGAAGTTAATCAATGAGACGCCCCGACTTCCGAATGAAACAACAGCAGCTGAGGCTTTTGTGGCTAAAGCGATGCACTGGGGGCTTTACGTCCTGATGTTTGCACAGCCACTGTCTGGAATCATGATGAGTCAGGCGGCTGGTTTCCCAGTAAGCTTCTTTGGTCTCTTTGAGTTTCCTGTTTTTCTGGATAAGGATCCAGAGCTAGCAAAAACATTTCTCAGCGTGCATGGCACCGTGTGGATATTACTTGTAATTGCAGTGTTTGGTCACACAGGTGCTGCATTGCATCACCATTTTATTAAGAAAGATAACGTATTGAAGCAAATGACTACGGGTGCGTGATCACCAAAGTCGAACATTTATTAACTTCAAGGACAAAAAAATGAAACGATTATTTATACAATCGGTATTAGTCGTTGGTTTATTGTTTTCGTCAATAGCAACGGCCTCAAGCTTTCCAACAGAGGAACCGATGGGGGGAAAACCGTTCGGCCACAGTGTAAAAAACATGGGTGAAGGTTTGTATGTGTTCCGCTGGTGGGTGTATCGAAATATCTTTATGGTCACTGATGAGGGGGTTATCGTTACCGACCCGATGAATCCGAAAGCAGCTAATCTGTTGCTCGGTGAAATTCGCAAGATCACTGACAAGCCAGTTAAGTATGTTGTTTATAGCCACAATCATCATGACCATATTTCTGGCGGTAAGGTGTTCAAGGATCAGGGAGCGACTTTCATCGCTCACAAAAATATGCTGAAGGAATTAGGTGATCATCCCAGTTCTGCTACGCCTCTACCAGACATTACATTTGAGGATGAATATACAGTACAGTTAGGTGGCAGGACACTGGAACTAAAATACTTCGGCCCGAACCATGGTGAAAGTCTGGTTGTTATGCGACTGCCAAAAGAGAAAATACTGTTTATTGTGGATATCGTTACACCACGAAGAGTAGCATTCAGAAGCATGCCAGACTTCTGGCCAGATGAATGGATCAGATCGCTGAAAGAAATTGAACAGATGGATTTTGACTATGTTATCTCAGGACACGGCCCTATTAATCAACCGGCCATCGATCCAGCTACGGTAGTTGCGGAACAGCGTATCTATCTCGAAGATCTAATGGCTGCCGTAAAAGCAGAATTTGACAAGGGGACACATAGCCCAGACAAGTTGCGCCAGGTCGTAAAACTACCTAAATACAAAGACTGGCAGTTTTACGATGAATGGCTGCCAATGAATATTGAGCGGATTTGGGCTTATTACCATATGGGTTGGTAATAGCTCACCTGGTGAGCAAGATGTTGATTCGTTCAGCATCTTGCTCATCGTTAACAGGTTTTATTGAACGTCCGCTTTTGGCTGTACTGAGAAGTTAAGTAAAAATATCTGAATGGCAACTTTAGGGTTTAAGCGCTCATTCGTTAATTTGCATTCTAAAATCCGCTTTTGCAAAAAAATTAGAAATAAAGTTATAGCAAAGCTGAAAAATCATTCAGGTAAGAATAGAAGATTCGACCTGCCGATTATGAGACCCGGATGGCGAGTTTAAATCACCACGAAAACCGTGCTGCATTGGTATATCGAAGCCATGTCTATACTATTTTTCTTACCAGCTAGGTGTTGATGGTGTGCTGTTACAAGAGTTTAGTTAGGCGATTCTGTTCAATGGTTACAAGCAGCTTCCAGCTCCTAGCGGTTTATAGGTTGTCTGTGTGAAAAAATAACAATCTAAAGCTCTCTTCACCCGCCGGTTCCAGTTCCGGTTCCGGATCAGGAATTGTATCGTAATGGATCGTATCCGCTTCTGATTTCAGCCTCAAATTTACATTTCGCACAGGCTGTGTCAATTGTCTATTTTTTCTATAATACTTGACTATACTTAATCAGCATAAGAGGTGTTCACTATTTCTATCAATGGGTCCTGAATGTATATGAAAGTAAAGTTATGGATTTTAATGGGATTACTGATCTTATTTAGCCTTATCGGTGCAGGGGTATTTATACTGGGTGATTTTCAAAGAGACTTACTTCTTAACTCGCGCTTTGAACAGCTAACATCAGTACGTGAAGCACTGAAAACACATGTTAATACATACCAAAAACAGACAAAAAGCATTCTTCATTCCATCAGTTTATCTTCTGATACGGCCATGGCATTAAAGCAACTAGCACCTGCTTTTTATACTTTACAGAGCACAGAAAATAATCTACGTCTCGACACTATATTAACTGATAACTATCAAACTCAATATCTTAATAAATTGCATCAACGCATTCCTAACGCAGAACCGAGAAAAAAACACAGGCTTATTTACCCACACAAGAGCAAGGTAAAGTTGCTCAGTATAATTACATAATTAAACAGGGTTTAATTACACACAAACAGAAATACGATAATCTGCACGCTCAGTTTCATCCGTATTTCCAGCAAATACTAAAAACACACGGATTCTATGACCTGTTCTTGCTCGATCCACAAGGTAACGTGATTTATAGCGTAAAGAAAGAACACGATTACGCAACTAACCTGCTAACCGGGCCCTATCAAAAAACCAGCTTAGCTGAAGTATTCAGAAAATCGGCTCAAGCTCAAAAAAATGAATTATCCTTTGCTACTTTTTTGCCTTATGAGCCGAGCTTGAATGTTCCCGCAGCATTTCTGGCCATGCCGGTATATATTGATGAGCAATACTATGGCAGTGTCGCTATCCAGCTTCCCATAGAGCCGATTAACCAGATTATGACCTTTGCAGGTAAGGCAAACCAGTCAGGCCTGGGTGAAAGTGGTGAAGCGTATATTGTTGGCAGTGATTTCACTATGCGTAATAACAGTCGTTTTCTGGCTGCTATTAAGCAGAGTCTTGTTCAGGAACTACAGACAACGATAGGCATTCAGCGAGTTGAAACTCCCGGGGTTATGGCTGGCCTGAAAGGTGAGACTGGCCAACAAGTTTTTTCAGACTATCGAGGCATATCAGTATTTAGTTCTTATACACCCTATCAACTGTTCGGTGAATCATCCGTTTTACTGGCTGAAATTGATCAACAGGAAGTATTTGAATATATTGACGCGGTCGTCCGTAAGTTGATTACGGCTGTAACTATCGCGCTGATAGTGTTGCTCTCTATCGTTCTGTTATTCTTTAAACAACTTATTATTCGCCCATTAAGCAAGCTCAATGATGCGCTCATGAATGAGGTTAACGATCAAAAGCGACAAGTTGTTATCAGTAGTTCATTGTTAAATGAGTATAAAAAAGCAGTGGATATGAGCGCGATTGTTTCTAAAGCAGATCTCAAGGGCACTATTACCTATGTTAATGAGGCTTTTTGCGATATATCAGGTTATACGAGCAAGGAGTTAATCGGCAGTAATCATTGCATTATCAACAACCCTAAAACGCCAAAAACCCTATTCAAAGATTTATGGCAAACCATTTCAGCCAAAAAAACCTGGAAAGGCATCATATGTAACAGGCGGAAAGACGGCACAGACTATTATGTCAGCAGTACAATTGTTCCGATCCTGAACGTCGACGGAAACCTCAAGGAATATATCTCAATTCGTACCGATGTCACTGAGTTGTTTCATCAACAGCAACAAATTATGATGCATACCACCGACTCATTGACAAAATTGCCCAACAGGCAAAAGTTTATTGAGCTGTTATCTCTGTCTAAAACGCCACTGCTTGCTATTTTCAATATTGACAGGTTCTCAGAAATCAATGACTACTATGGTCATGCAATAGGTGATGAGATGCTAGTCAACTTTTCCAAGATGCTGAGGGATCATGTAGATGAAGGCGTAACTGTTTTTCGCCTGTCAGGTGATGAATTTGTGTTGCTCGCAAAAGACAACTATCCAGAGCAGCAACTGGAAACGCAATGTAAGAAAATTCTCAAACTGCTGGATGAAACGTTATTTACTGCTAATGGCAATGAGCTGACTATTTCGGCAACCGTTGGCGTCGCTAGCGAAAGCAGAAATGCTTATATCAATGCTGGCATGGCTTTGCGGGTTGCAAAAGAATCCCACAAACAATTCCTGTTTTATAATAGCCATGTCGATCTTCAAAAACGCAATGAAGAAAATCTTCGTTGGACCAAAAAAATCAAACAAGCTATTACTGATGACAGAATAGCATTATTTATTCAGCCCATTGTTAATAGACGCACAGAAAAAATAGATAAATATGAATGTTTAATGCGTCTTATTGAGGAAGATGGCAGTGAGGTCAGTCCATTTTTCTTCCTTGAGGTTGCCAAGCACGCCCGGTTATATTCACAGTTGTCAGAGATTATTATTAACAAGAGTTTTGATTATTTTTCGAATAGAACTGAAAGCTTCTCAATAAATCTCACAATCGATGACATCATTAACAGGGATACGACCAGATTGATCAAGCGGAAATTACACAATAAATCAATTGCTAAACGGGTCGTATTTGAAATTGTTGAATCAGAAGGTATTGAAAATTACAGTGATGTTTCAGATTTTATTCAGGAAATGAAATATCTTGGTTCGGCAATTGCTATTGATGATTTCGGTACAGGCTACTCTAATTTCGAATATTTAATGAAGCTTGACCCAGATTTTATAAAAATAGACGGTTCTATGATCAAGAATATTGCACATGATGAAACAGCTTTACGTGTAACCTCTTTAATTCATGAGTTCTCGCAAAATATTGGTACTAAAACAATTGCTGAATTTGTCTGCGATGAAGTGATTTCTGAAAAAGTAAAAGAAATAGGAATTGACTATATGCAAGGATATTTGTTCGGAAAACCAGAAAAGGCTATTTAATAGCACCGAAAAACAACCAGGGCTTTGAACTGACCATTGGCTCTTCTTGAGAACGATTTAATCAACGTTATCAAATCATTTAGTGGGTCAATAACTGATGCAAAAAATCAGTTGTAATGAGCTCATTTTTCAGGGCGAATTCACACTACACGAATTTCGTTACGAGGGTGGTGACTCATAAATAGTGGGTCGTTCATGCTAGCGAAGAGGGTTCACAATAAAACATGCTGACGTATTAAGGCTGGGGAAAAAATTAGCTTCTTATAATTAACCATATGACAGCTAATCCTGTTGAAGGCGCGCCATCAACAAACCAACAAGCTAATACATTAATTATCTTCAAAAATAAAATGACTTAGCATCTTTTCTGCATCGGATACGGGTACAGGCTTTGAAAAATAATACCCCTGTATATTTTGACAACCCAGCTCTCTCAATATAGATAATTCTTCTTTTGTTTCTACACCTTCAGCAATAACATCCATATTAAAGTTATTCGCAACAGCAATAATTGTTTTGACCATGCCAATATGTTTTTCACCCGTTGCCAATTTTGATACGAAACTGCGATCAATTTTTAGTGTACTGAATGGGAAATTATGCAGATAACTTAATGATGAATATCCTGTTCCAAAATCATCAAGATATAATCGTATATTTCTATTTTGTAAATCCTGAAGCATTTGTGCTGCTGCCTGAGGATTTTCCATTAATATACTTTCAGTAATTTCCAGACGTAAATTATTGGTATTAACTGAAACAGACTTCAGTCGACTATCGATTTGAGAAATAAGATCTTTTTTTAGAAACTGTACAGGTGATAAATTCACACTAATATAAAGTGATTTGTGATCTGGATAATTATCATTCCAGAGCTTTATCTGCCTGCATGATTCTTCCAGTATCCAGAGTCCAATTTCATTTATCAACCCTGTCTCTTCTGCAACTGGAACGAACTCATCAGGTAACACCAGGCCACGCTCAGGGTGATTCCAACGTATTAAAGACTCAAAGCCAATAATTTTATTGTTTTTGATAGAAACGATAGGTTGTAGATGCATGCAGAACTCATTTTTCTTTACAGCTCTGCGCAATTCATTTTCTATATTAAGTATTTTAACCGCATGAGTATGCATTTTTTCATCAAATACTTCAGTATGCCCATTACCTTTTTGTTTTGCACGGTACATGGCAATATCTGCATCGCGCAACAAATCGCTATGTGTATGGTAAGTATTTACACCCTGAACAATACCAATACTGGTAGATGTATAAACTTCATGACGTTGTAGTTTCAGTGGGTTAACAAGTTGCTGATGAATTCGACTGGATGTTCGATATGTATCTGATATATCTTCTATATCTTCAAGTAAAATAGCAAATTCATCACCACCCAGTCTGGCTACCGTATCAACCTCACGAATACATTGCTTCAAATATTCTGCAACACGATTAAGCACCTGATCACCAACAGAATGTCCCAGGCTATCATTTATATTTTTAAATCTATCCAGATCGAGAAACAAAACAGCGTATATATATGCTGGATTACGCGCTGCATGTTTAATACATTGCTCTAAACGATTAACAAATAATGCCCGGTTCGGCAGATTTGTTAATTCATCATAATAAGCATAATGCTGAAGTTTTTCTTCATTTTCATGTTGCTGAATTATATTGCCTAACGTATTTGCAATCGCTTCCAGGTAATTTAATTCATTGCCATCTACCTCATGACCATGATCCAGATATAAATTTAACACTCCCTTAAGCTCGTCCTCTGCATTAATGGGTATACAATAATGGCCATGATCTTCCATATCCTTATATTGCACAGTATGCCGGTCATCCAGACAACTGGTAAATATAGCCTGTTTGTTTAGGGCCGTTTCACCACATAGGCATTCACCAAATTTTACCTTTGAACACTGCTTAAGAATTTTTTTTGACACCCCACGCTGTGCTGTCAAAATTAGCGTGTCAGACTTTTTATCAACCAGGAATATTAATCCTGTACCCTGCAAAGTTAACCAGGGGGTTGATAAAATTTCATCCAGAGATTGCTCAAGCTTTTCCCTGAATGGTATTGAACGTGTTGATATTTCCAGTACAGAAGTGATTACCCGTTGTGAATGATAGTCATTCTTAATCTGAGCGGCCGCTGTCTTTTGATCACTAATATCACGAATAAAGGAACTGAAAGCAGGCTCACCATTAATGATGATAGGTGCGATTGTTAATTCTACTGGAAATTCTGCTCCATCCTTTTTAAGCGCACTTACTTCCATACGTTTGCTTAAAGCTGGACCTACACCTGTTTTCAGGTAGGTTTTAATGCCCTGTATGTGTAGTTTGCGGAATTTAACTGGAATTATAAGTTCAGCGAGACTTTTGCCTATGGCTTCATCTACAGACCAGCCAAAAATAATCTCCGCCTGCTGATTCCAGTCAGTCACTATATCTTCTGCATTAATAGTAATAATTGCATCCAGTGAAGTGCTGAGAATAGAACGTGTTCGTGTTTCATTCTCACCCAATGCAATATATGCACGATTATTTTCTTTAACTCCCTGATTCAGCTTTTGACCTCCAAACCAGATTCCGATGATACCCAGCAACCACAATATGGCATGTCCCATGCCAATTTGAGCAATTTTTTTATCCGCTGTCTGCTCTAACTTTGACAGCGGTACAGATACACTGACACCACCGGCAACATCATCTTTTTTATACCCCTGTTGCTTATGACAATGCAGACACTTCTCACTCATTGTCAGTACCCGAATCAGGCGTAAATAAGGATTACCATCGATATCTGATACCCCTGTAACTTCTTTTGTTCCTGTTTCAAATAACGCTAAAGCCTCGGATTCCCATAGATCTGGCTTATTATCAGGATTAATGGGGCGCAAACTGCTTATATGGCCCTGTGCCTCATTACTCTTTTTAGCCATTTCATTAAATTTTCGAACCATTAAAGCTGGATTCATTAATGTCAGAACCCTGCCTGATGGAGTGGTTACATCTCGTTCAGGAATATAAGCAATATAAGGGTCAGGCTGGGTTTCATCGGTGACAGGAACATATACACCACCATGTTTTGTTGCCCACTGGCGAAAGGTTAAATCTTTGAAAAAGCTTGCTCTTAGTTCAGAATCAGCCTGCTCCATTATGAGTGAACGAACTTGCTGATTATTCCAGAAAAAAGAAGTGATAATCGAAAATGACCACAGTCCAATTAATAGGAAAATCCAGTTTTTTACTCCAACTGTTTGATTTGTTTTTTTATCGGGTAAAAATTTTTGTGATTCTGGCGTGTTCATTTCTTTTAATATACTGTTAAATTTAATGAATTAATAATAGCTCAAATATTAGTCATTTTTACTCGTGATTGTATCGTGCAAAGGTACTTATAGTACATATTGCATCTTATTATGAGGCGCGGATTCAAGTTGCTAGTGTGGCCAGAGATTAATGTCGAGGTGATTGAGTTAAAACAATTATATATTGGGTATAGAAATTCGGCCTGCTGACTAATAATCATATGGGTCTATAATGAGAATTCCCGTAAGCACAAGAATTCAAAGAGAAAAATGCTGGGCCCGGAGTGATTCGAACACTCGACCTACCGATTATGAGTCAAGATAACACATTGATTTAATGAGAGAAACTTGAAGATTTTGAGCAAAAAACCAGGGTCAGATCTCAATTTTTTCTAATATTAGAGAAAACTGTGATCTGACCCCGTTTTTTCCGTTTATTACTACTTGGTAGAGTCTTGTCCAAACTGGTTATTTAATATCTACAGTATTTAGTTTTTAATTGCTATCTAGCACCTATTTATAGTGTCTGTCATTGCCATAGGTAACTACCTATGGCACATGATAGCTCATGCAAAAATCTCTACCACCTGCTGCCTCCATTTGGTGGTGCAAACACATGAGGTGTATGACAACTCTTACAATCATTTTTACTCGCCCTACCGCCATTATGCTGGTTGTTGTGACAGGCCTTGCAGCGATCACGTCCTACTTCATAGCCAGTCGCTCCTATCCCGGGGTAATAACCGGTTAGATTGGGTTTTTCGAGACCCAGTGTGTCAGCGGTATGCGTACCGTGGCATGCATTACACTTGACCATGGTATGAGTCATGTTTGATGCTGCATACTCATCAACCAGGTTTTGATCGGTTTCATGACAACCACCGGTCAAACAGGAGTAGCTAAATTCCACTGCAAAGCTGGTATCAAAAACCTGGGTTTCATTTCTTCCACCTATATAACCATCATCGGAACCCCCGGTGACATTCACCGTAACATCAGCAGTATTGAGTGAAATGTCTGCGCGGGTATTGGCCAGTACATAAATTCCATCAGTACTTGATGAAAGTATGATTTCTGCCGAAAAAGTACCTCTGCCCCTGGATTGTATTGTGAGTGCATTCGTATCTACATTGAAGCTTACAATGTTAGATAAGGCACCTGAAGTCACTTCCAGATTCGCCGGGATACTCCAGCTAAATGTGGAGCGAGAACCTGAATCATCACCGCTTAAAATACTGCTGCCTTGCTCAGCATTTGCCAGATCCAGTGTGGTAGGAGCCAGATCGGCTGTTGTCAGGGCGTCACCACCAGGTTTAGCTGCGAAAGATACAGAGTAACTCAGAACCATAATCATCAGGCAGGCCAGCAGGGACTTAATAGATTTGATTGAATATTTCATGTTTTTCTCCTCCATTAAGCCTTGGCCAGACTAACGGCACAGTGTTTATAAATAGGCTGTTTGCAATCCGGATCGACCCAGTTCATGGTGAGTCGATTGGTAGCGGCTAAGCGATTCCCATAGATGGCTTTATCTTGCGGATCGAGATCAGCAAAGTGCATGGGACAGAAGACCTGGCCTTGCCGCATGGTGCTGACGATCAGCGCTTTGACAACAATTTCACCACGACGCGTTGTTAGCCTTACAAGCTCACCTGAGCCAACGCTCAGCGCTGCAGCATCATCCGGGTGTAATTCGACATAGTTTTCTGGCACCATTTCATGTAGCTGTGGTATACGTTTGGTTTTGGTTCGGCTGTGGAAGTGTTCGATAACACGTCCGGTAATTAACCAGAAGGGGTAATCCGCATCGGGCACTTCGGGTGCTTCAATATAATCTTTGGCCCAGAGATAAGCCCGGCTTAGATTGTCAGGATCGACCCAGGGCTTATCCTGTGTGCCACCCTGGGTATCAGCCCAGTTGGTATTGAATCGACCATCGGTGTACATGCGGGTTCCACCATAAATATTGCTGGGGGTGGATGGCCACTGGATACCTTCATTGGCTTCGATTCGGTCATAAGTCATGCCGCTCATATCGCAAATGGTGCCTGCAGAGCATTGTTTCCATTCTTCAAAAGCTTCTTCGTATGAATTAAAGCCGACCAATGAGTTACCGTCTTTATCAGCGAAACGTGAATCCATGGAGGCGATTTTATCGGCCACCATTTTTGTAATTTCAAGATCCGCGTAAGCACCATAACCATCGGCACGTAAATCGAAACCGGCGGGCTGTACTGCCTGACGTCCCAGATTTACTTTGCGTTCCGAGCAGGTATATACACCGGTTTTCTCGCCCCACATAGCCGCGGGCAGGAACATGTCGGCAAAGTGCGTGCACTCCATGGGTTCGTAAATATCCTGCACCACAATGTAGGGTCGATTCGGATTATTAAAGTCCATGTAGGAATACAGCTTGTTCAGATCCGGAAGAGTAACAGCCGGGTTGGTGCACTGAATCCAGAATAAACTCAGTTCACCATTACGCATCATCTCCACATGACTATTGATATCCTGATAGTCCTTGTTGGATGTTATTGGCGTTGGTTTGCGTGGTGGAATTTTACCCCTGGGTATATTCCAGAAATCTTCCAGTGCACCGACATGGTCTGGATTGTAATAGTTGCGATACCCGGCCAATGCAGATGACGCACCGGCCTCACGGTTACTCATGGCCGTGGCCTGACCGGTGATACTGAACGGTGAAGAACCGGGGCGACCAATCTTGCCCATGATGAGATGCATGGCACAGATCATGCGCACCGTGTCGGTGGCCCCCATGGACTGATAAACCCCCTGAATAAATAACGACAGAGCTTCTGGAGATTCACCAATCCATTTTGCCGCCAGTGCAATATCGGCAGCCGGGCAGCCAGTAATGTTCGACACATACTCAGGTGTATATTTAGCAACAGTCGCTGCCATTGCTGCATAGTTACGCGTATGTGCGTTGATGTAGGTAGAATCAGTCCAGTTGTTAGCAATAATTTGCTGAACAATACCGTTGATGAGTGCCAGGTTAGTGCCGGGTTTGAGTGCCAGATGTAAATCAGCACTGCGGGCAGTTAGTGTACGACGTGGATCCACCACAATCAGCTTGGGTGCACGACTAGTTGCGCGTGCTAGAGCAATGCGGCGCCAGAGTTGTGGATGCATTTCAGCCGGGTTCATACCGAAGACAAAGAAACAATCGGTATTTTCGATGTCATCATAACAACCGGGAGGTCCGTCAGATCCAAAAGTGGTTAAATAACCCACCACGGCTGCCGCCATACATAAACGCGTATTGGAATCCATGGTGCCGGTTCCAATCGCGCCCTTGCCCAGTTTGCCGAAAGCGTAATATTCTTCCAGTGTCCACTGGCCGGTATTGTAAGTCGCAATGGAATCGGCGCCTTTTGCATCAACACCATCAATGATTTTCTGGCTAAGAATGGTCGTGGCCTGATCCCAGGTAATTCTTTCCCAGTCTCCATTGGCATCCCTGACTAGTGGCCATTTACCGCGATCCGGGGTATCAAGAATTTTGTGTTCATACAAGCCCTTAACACAGACTCTGCCGGCATTGGTCGGGTGTTTGTCGTTGCCGCGAACAGCTACCGCCTCACCGGTTGAATTAACGCCGATGTGCAGTCCGCAACCAAAGGAACAATATCCGCATACGGAATAAACCCAGGTTGTTACGTTATCAAACGTATCATCGGCCATGGCTTGTTTGCTGGTTAATAAATTAAGTATGCCGCCGCCAATCACTGCCTGTGATGAAACCATTGCGCTCCATTTTAAAAAGTTGCGACGACCATGATTACAGATATTAGGATCTTTTTTCAGAGCCTGAATTTCTTTTTTGCTGAATACCCTGATGGTACTTTCTTTATCACTTGATGCCATAACACTCCACCACTTCCGATAATTTTTTACACTAAAAAATTATCGGATTATTTAAAATGAAAGAATGATATTTGCGTAGAGAGAGTATGGGCAATGAAAAATGTCACTTATTGAAAAATAATAAAAATAAATAACTCTACGCGTGATATAACACACAAAACCACAGTGACAGTTTATTTGAACATGTCACATGTTGAGTTTTGACAGAAGATGAAATTTACCGAAAAGGCCTGATTAATTGCCCGAACTGATTTTTTCCAGAGCGGGTAAATCAAGAATGAAAAATCCTTCCCTGTCAATATTAATGCGGCCATCTGATTCCAGCTGTTTAATGCTTCTGATCAATGTCCTTTGGGTAACACCAAGCATATCAGCCAGTTCGATGCGTGATAACAGATCTTTCAAATGGCAGTTTTTTAGATGTCGTACCTGATGTGTGTCGTTTAAATAAACAAGATACGATGCCAGGCGTTGCAGTGCATTTTTTTGACCCAGATTAGCAATATGCTTAATATAAGAATTTAAGTTACGTGACATGGCTTGCAACAGCGTGTCCGAAATTTCCTTGTAACGTTCTGTGCTGTTATGCAGGTCATTGCATCTCAGGTAACAAACAGTGACATCGTTAAGTGCTTCTGCAGAGCTACCGTGGGTTTCCAGGTATAAATCTTCGCATGCGATCAGATCTCCGGGTATCTGAACAAGTTTATGAATTTGCTGCTTACCATTGGGTAGTGTTTTGTAAACTTTGACTTCACCTGATAACAGGATATACAGGTGCCTACATGCATCGCCCTCTTTGTATAATGTTTCTTTTTTATTAAATCGACCTAGACTTAGATTAGGTTGCAAATCTCGTTTGGCATCAATACTTAAATTGGAAAAGTAAAATGAGGTATCCATGATGCAGGAGGCACATCTGATTTCTACCGGCTTGTCCAGGCATGGACCGGCAATATTATTCTGCGATATTCGATAATTTAAGTTTTTAATATTCATAATTAAAATGTTTTCATCATGGAGTCACTTTTAGTATCCACAATAGTGGGATATATTCCCACAGATATTATTATGCGCGGTAATACTTTTCACGTCAAGTATTTTGAAAAAAGATATCAGCTTGTGGAGCAGTGTAATTAGTGAGTTAGGTAATTCGGTTTAATTGTTACAAACAGACTGAAAAATGATCTGAAACAATTACTTATTCACGTGTCTTTGCAAGTTGCCAGGAATGTTTTGAAGTGGTCGAAGTTCAGAATTATATGTTTGGTTTACACGGATTTTGTTACCAGGCTAGAGCCCCCACCGCGCGTGGCTTTTAGATTTCAAATTATTGCGAATATATAACAGTATCCAAGCTTTCCAGCTTGGACTAGATGAACCAATCAGTAAGGTTAGAAAAAATTCTAACCTTACATATGCTGACTGATTGATTCTAAATGAATGGTGGGCCCGGAGTGACTCGATTACTCGACCTACCGATTATGAGTCGAGATAACTCTTTGATTTAATAAATGACACTTGAAGATTTTTAAAGTGTTTTTTTATGTGAGTTTCTGTTTATCTCGAAATCCGACACTATCGCGAAATTTAGTGTTTAGTCTATCCACACATGAACCCTAATTTATAGTCTCTGTTGCGGAGAGACAGTGTTGTTGACAAAATAGTTAAATCGAATCAAATCCGAACCTGTCCCGAAAAGATCTTTAAATTCACTTTAAACTTGAATCGTTAATTTTAGTGATATCCAGGCCTGATGTTGGGTAGCCTCAGCTATCACCATTAAGGGGGTGCGTGGTTTGATTGAGTGATTAACATTAATCTCAGGTACAAATTAGTAAATTGCTACTACTTGGTGGGGTCTTGTCCAAACTAGTTGTTTGTTTTATTAAATAAATAATCATCGATAATATTTACAGCATTCAGTTTTTAACTGATTTATTTATAATAAAACCAATTAAAATTAACCAGTTGTGTTTGTGGTATTATTTACGCTTTTGTATACCAAATTAAGTAAATAATAAGCGTTTAAAGGGAATATATTTGTGAAATTATGGAAAATATCATCAGCCACTAAGTTTTTTATCGAATTACTCCTAATTACTGGGCTCTTTGCTTGTGGGGGCGGAGGTGGCGGTGGCAGTGGCAGCAATAATGGAGGATATACTATTGGCGGTACAGTATCTGGTCTGGCGGAGGGTGGCTTTGAACTCACATTTTTATATCAGGATACAGAGTTTGAGTATACCAATATCTATGAGTCAACTGGAAACGAGGACTTTACCTTAGATCTTCGTCTACCTAACGACAGCCCTTACTGGGCTACGATTAGTCGAATGCCTGAAAACCCTACACAGCATTGTGTGCTTGAGAATGGATCAGGTACTATTTTAGGCGCTGATGTTACAGATTTTAATATTACCTGTCATAAATATAAAAATATTACAGTTACCGCATCTGGCTTAAGATTATTTGATCTTTCAGTGGCAATTAATATTGATAGTATTATTAATCCAAGAGATAGAAATACTATTGTTCCAGCTGAAGAAATTCAGGAAATTGATTATTCTCCATCGGGGGCTGTAAAAATTTACAGTGCACGGATAATAGAGAATAGCAACTTTGATATATCTGTTTTAACGCCACCCTATCCGCAAGATGAACAGGTATGCAGTATTAACCAATCATCTGGTGTGGCAGCCAATGACGATATTGATATTCAAATAAACTGCATGAAAGCAGGCTCTATTGGCGGTAGTGTCATTGGTTTAAAAGGTGCTGACCTAGTCATTCACAATAATGGGGAGAGCTCACTAACTATAACCAAAGATGGTCAATTTACATTTCCAGATTTAATTCCAATTGATTCAAGTTATGAAGTAAGCATAGCTAATAACCCGAACTCACCTAATCAGTTATGTAATATAGAAAATGGAGTTGGAACTATACTCGATTCTAATTCAACTAATGTTTCTCGTATAACCAATGTAGAAATAAACTGCTACGACAAACCTGTATTGAATGCCATTTCCTTAAATGGTGAAGTTGTACTTGATTGGCCAGATATCACCGCAGATCGTTACAATGTTTATTATTCTACGGATAAAAATTTTGATCCAGATAATTATGCGGCTTATTCCGATGGGACTTTTTTACAAAATGTAACTTCACCCTTGTCAGTGCCTGGCTTAGTGAACCAAAAAGGATATTACTTTGTTATAGAAGCTGAGCACAATATTGTCCTGCCATATTCCGAAAAAGCGGGTGCTCGCCCAGATAATCTCGTCTTTGATGGTGCTGTTAATAGTATTACAACGAACAATGCAGGTGATGTTTATATCGGAGGCAGTTTTACTAAAGTAAGAGCTGTTTCTGGACAGGGTATCCCTCTGAGTACACATAATCGTAGTTTATCGATAGCTGATTATCCTTTGGTTAATGGAAAAGTAACGGCTTCTGTGAGTGATGGCTCGGGTGGTTGGTATATTGGTGGAGACTTTACTGCTGTTGGTGGTCTGTCCCGCGGAAAATTAGCCCATATCATGTCAGATGGCACGTTAGATCCTTTATGGCACCCAGATGTGGATGGTGTCAGCATACAAGCTCTATATTATTTTAATAGTGTTGTGTATGTAGGCGGTGAGTTTACGATGGTTGATGGAAACCCTCATCAGAATTTTGTTGCCATTGGTGCTGATGCATCTATCAAACCATGGAATCTGGATGCGGATGGCGTAGTGCATGCATTTACATCTTCAGGATCAGTGGTGTATATGGCTGGGTACTTTAATACAGTTGGAGGTGTTTCCAGAAGCCGTATTGCTGCATTTGATAACTTAGGTGTTGTTACTAATTTTGATGTTGAGGTTATCGGTGGCATTCTTAGTATGCAAACCTATAACAATACACTTTACATTGCTGGGCAACTACGGAGTGTTGCAGGTATCGATACAAGTGGTGCAATAGCTTTGAGTCTGGATGGCACGCCTACAGGCTGGAATTCGGGTAGGAAAGTAGGAATAATTGAGGACCTTGTAGTGCATAATGATATTGTGTTTCTCGCGGGTAGAGGGTTTTCTGGAGTTGCTGCAGTGCATGTTGATGGAAAGTCTGTAGCCTGGAATACGCAAATTTACAATGGTTTTGCTGAGCATCTTGAAATTATCGGCGATAAGCTAATTGCAGCGGGTAACTTAAGTATTATAGGTGATAATCAGCGGAGTAATATCGCTGCATACAACCTGAGCACCAGCTTGCTTACTTTGAGTCCTTTTGGGCCTTACTATGATATGAGTCTCACTTTGCACAGATGGAACCCAGCTATAGATAACGATGTGACATCTATGGCCGTTAGCGGTGATTCAATTTACTTAGGTGGCGAGTTTAATGGATTAAGTGGTGTGCAACGGAAATATCTGCTGTCAATAAATGCTGATGGTTCGCTTTCAGATTGGAACCCTGATCCTGATGGCGCAGTGAATTCGGTTATAGAAAATAATGGAACGGTGTACGTAGGAGGTAGATTTACACAAATTGCTAACAGTGTCAGGGAGAGTATAGCTGCCATAGATTCAAACGGAGATGCAGCTGCCTGGAATCCAGTTATAACTGGTTCAAGCATGACCGTGGAAACGCTTTTTAAGGAGAATAATACACTCTATATAGGTGGAGGTTTCACAAGCATTAATGGGCAAGATCGCACAAATCTGGCTTCAATACAATTTGATGGAACTTTATTGGGCTGGGCACCTGATGTGATTGGTCAGGTAAAAGCAATAACTAAAAATAATGGTAATTTATATATTGGTGGCTCATTTGAAGAAGTGAATGGGTTTGTCAGGAGTTATATTGCTAGTTTTGATAGTGCAGGCGATTTAACAAACTGGGCACCAGATATCGCAAATACATTTAATGGCTGGATATATCCATCTGTTAATACTATTTTGCCTATTGGCAATAATATTTATTTTGGAGGTCATTTTACCTCTGTTAATGGTAGTGTGAGGAATCACGCTGCTGCTGTAGATGAAAGTGGTGTGCTGACTTCATGGAATCCGGATGTTAGTCATAGTGATCAGTTACTGTCAGTTAGGAGCCTTGCGTATTATCAAAATGAAGTTGCTATCGCTGGTAATTTCAGTGGTGTGGGTGTGAGCAATAGAAACTCTCTGGCATTAGTTGGAGAAGATGGCGTGCTTAATACCTGGAACCCGGGTTCTAATGGATTTATAAATACACTGCACACCACAAGCGGTGCATTATTTGTTGGTGGAGGTTTTTTACCTGGACGAAGTGCTGGCGGCCAATCGAATTTTTCCATCTATGATTTGAATGGTGTATTGCAATAATTTTTTACGTAATAACTAGACGTGTATGAAGTCAGAGTGTAAAAAAGTTTAGAGAAAAAATAACTCTAATATTAGAGACAATTGCTCTCTGGCACTTATTTATGTGCATAGAAAAGAAGACAGCCGACTTTCGGCCAATAGCGGACACTCAAGAGAAATAGAAAAGGCGACTAATAATCCGCCTTTCTATAATTAAAATTGATATGGTTTTTTTAACTTATAGGGATTCTGTAATTATTGTTTCATATGTCCTGGGTTTAATAGCACAGGACAACCAAGATTATCTACTTTTACGCCTTTAGGTGTGTCTGGGCAGTTATCCCTGTAGTCGGGCGTGCCATCTGCATCACTTTGCTTTGGGCATCCATTAATTGCAATACCTTTACTTAGTGTTTCTGCTGTATCTTCTGGGCAATAATCTTTACTGTTAATAACGCCATCACCATCTGTATCAAATTCACAGCCAACATCATCGACAGGGAAAGCTTTAGCTTCTGGCTTCAGTCGCTCAGGATCAACCGCCACGCCGTATTTAAAATCTGCAGGTAATTTTTTTAATTGTGCTGTATTGGGGCATTTATCCAGGCGATCTACAACACCGTCAGCATCCGCATCATTTGCCATCACGTTAGCAGACATAAAAATTATAAATGGAAATAACAGCGCTATTATTTTTATCATTCTCATAATTTTTCTTACAATATAATTAGCAGTTAAAATAATAAGCACCTCGATACTTCAACGAAGTACTTATTATTACTCTTAGATAAAGGTATTAACGCCCAAGAATTGCGTCTACTTCGGCTTGTGTTAAGTACTGGGCTTCATAATTACCAACACCTACCACCGCCTCGATTTGTCCTACATATGAACGTAGGTGGCTTTCTGAGCCACTAATCAGTGCACTATAAGCAGTTTGTAATGCATCTTCATCGGTATACGCCAGTCCACATGGGCTAGAGAAACCACGATCTATCATTACCTGTGGGCAAACTGCAATATCATGCATATCCAGTTCTTCAATAAATGCACCGACATACAGAGCATCAAGTTCACTGATTGCGCCTTTTGAAGTTAATAAGGTAAATTTTTCAATAAAGTACCATCCCCATTCATTGCCCGTAAATACACCAAGACTGGAGGGTAAATTATTTGTATCTGGATTTGGGTCAGGCAGGTTAAATTGATCTAGCTTATCTCGCAATGTATCGGTATGCGTTTGCTCAGAACGTGTGGCAATTTGACTAAAAACACGTTGCTTTGGATAAAGCTCAGCCAGGCTTAAATAAACATCACGTGCTAACTTTTCTTCTTCTCGCATAAAAGTCAGCATGTGATGCTTCTGTAGCATCAAGAGTAGCTGGTGTTGTACCACCGCCTCCTTTTCCACCACCATTACCACCTTTTGCAGCAATTGCGCCGCCCATGCTTAAAAAAAGTGAGGAAAAAATTATACAAACTAATGCTTTTTTCATAATGCTGACCCTTATTTTCATTTTACAAATGGCCAATCAATATAGTTAATCAATAACCATAATGACTGAATAAAGTTAATTTATATTATTTTTTAATAAGGCAAACCCAGAATCTTCTTCGTTCATTTTCGTTCGTTTTTGAAAAAAATATTTTTCATTTATATCAATAAGATATTTAAATATATTTAATGTTTTTTCTAAAAAACGACGTATTTATATAAATAATTTGAATGTCTGATTTAGACTTTAATTTTATGACGTGAAATTTCACAGTAGTAAATTCTTATATTTTAATACATATTTATAGTATTTGAGTATCTGCTATGGGGAACTGTAAGACTGCTTTGTTGTGTTGCGTTACGCACCATCTCAACGTCTGCTTTGGGTCGATAGTGGTCTTTTGCTTTGATTGTTGGGGTGGGTTATGCATTTCGACCTGTCGACTAATAGTCCGTGGATCTATGCATGAAATTTCCTTAAGCGGATGAATTGCATGAGAAAAATGGTGGGCCCGGAGTGACTCGAGCACTCGACCTGCCGATTATTAGCGTGAGCCTGAATGTCTGCTTAAGTCTACATGAAAGATATAACTCTCGTTTTCTATAATGATGTAAATGATTCTTAGTTGTCACAGCCCCTTTTGATTTTTACAAAAGGCCTTACTATTTGTCTAGTTTTAAGCGCATTTCACCTATATGAGGGATGTTTAACTAATTGTGATTACTTATGATGCTGCCAACAATAACAATAAAAAGTATTAAGCATCATGAATAATTCTATATATAAATTCTTATTAACAATAACTGTACTTCTTGGAATGTCTGCTTGTGGTGGAGGCGGAGGTGGAGATACTGTCCAGGAATTACAGAGTGTTACGGGCGCAATGATTGGTGTTAGCAATAACAAGATAGCAGGTGCAGTGGTTACGGTTACCGATGCAGTCGGTACAACACGGGAAGTTACCACAGATACCAATGGCCTCTATTATATTGATGTCAAAGACCTCAAGCTGCCTCTGTTTATAGTGGGTACCTATACCGATACCAATACCAATTATAGTGGTAAGGAATATTCTTTTGTCTCTACAGACAAATCAACTGCTGCCACAGTGACTGCAAACCTTAATAAATATACCTCTCTGTTGGTCGCTGGAATGGCTACGGATTCCGGTGTTTTTATAGATGCGGTAGAAGCACTTGATGATACGAGTCGTAATCTTGTCTTAGGTGTTGATTACCAACCAATGCTTGCCAGAATAGATGAGGTGTTCTGCTCAGTCTTCTTGGATGCAGATGGGACGCCTAAAGGCTGTGAATGGGAGCCTGGAAACAACATACTTACCACATCATATGTACCATATGTAGGTCCAAATACAAATACAAATGCAAATGGTATAACTATTGACAAGTTAAACATGCTTGTGTACATCGTTCTTTATCGAGGAGAAGATCAGGTCGGTATTTCAGGACGTGTAGGCAATGATTTCTATCAATCAACCTTGGCGCAATTTTATGAGAACACTGTCCCGATGTTCCTACTTGACCCCAACGATTATGCAGGGATTATTAGTCTCGAATTTATGTTTGGGGGGACTATAGAGAGTATTGGCGTTCCAGTTCAGCTACCTACCTCTAATAGTGTAAGGGGGGTAACCGAATATGATGGTAACTTCCCAATGACACAGGTGTTTGTTGATAATCTCACCGGGTGCCCTGTTGAAAGCCGGAATTTTGTGGTTACTCCAGGTGATAATTCTGAGACACCTGTTGTTTTATTTGCTGATTATCAATTAGAGATAGATACAAGTCCTGAGTTGGTACCCGTTGTCTCAAGAACGACTATCAATCCAACGGATGCATGTCGCCCTTATGCATTTGATTATCAATTTGACTACAACATGGTGATTAAAAAGACTCAAACAGGTCTGGTTGATGGTGTTCCTGTATGGACATACGACGTACCGGCATGTGAGCAGTACTCAAATAAAACGCTAGAAAATATTCTTCAGGAGACCTATCAATATACTGATGTGGACTTTGACCTTCTGTTTACTCAACCTGTTGTTGAGACGCGACCTGCATTACATCGTTATACAGAGTCATGGCCCAATAGCAGCGTAAACTTTGTCTATGACTCAACTTGCCCAATGGTTGCATCGTTTGCTGTAACGCCTATTTCTGGCTCCATTCCATTGACAGTTAGTGTAGACGCAAGCGCATCTGTAGGGGCTATTGCAAGTTATTCCTGGTCCACCAGTGACGGGCAAACAGCGACAGGATTAGCCTCATCGTTCACATTTAATACGGCAGGCACCCACTCTATTACGCTTACCATTGCGAACTCAGATGGTTCAACAGAGGAGGTTGTCACTAAAACTGTGACAGTCGATCCTTTGCCGGTAGCTGGGTTTAGCTGGAGCAAAGGTGCATCACTCCAAATTAATCTGAATGGGGGGTCTTCAACGGGTGCAGGTATTGCTAGTTATCAGTGGAGTACCAGTGATGGACAAACTGCAACGGGCCAAACTGTCAGCTTTACTTTTGGAGCTGCTGCGAGCTACTCGGTAACGCTCACTATCACAGACAGAAATGGAAAAACTTCAACAAGTGTTCAAGTTGTCGCAGCTGAGGAAATTGATACGTCATCTTGTGTAACTGTTGGAAACCGGATGTGGGAAGTTAAAACCGATGACGGAGGGCTTAGGGATGTTGATAATACCTACAATTGGTATGATCCGAGTTTAACCGGCTATTGGGAGCAAGCAACATTTGGAACGAGATATCCAGACGCTGGTTTTGATATTCAACCGACTACCTATGATTATGTTCAGAGCGTCAATGCACTAAACTTGTGTGGTTACAATAACTGGCGTATGCCTACAATAACAGAGCTTGAAAGCCTGGTTACAAATGTTACTACCCTTAATACTCCACATATTGATACCCGGTTATTCCCTAATACTACCTGGGGTAGTTCAGGTTCTTTTTGGTCGGGCACATCCGAGGATGTAATCACGTTTAGAGCTAGGGCGTTAAACTTTAATGATGGCATTACATATTCTTATGTAAAAGATGGTGGCCCTGAGCAAGTACGTTTAGTACGTACAGTACAGTAGTAACTAACTTAATACGTTAATTTGTATCAGGCTGAAAAATGGGGAGTTGAAATAAAATCTAAAAACCGGCTCAGCGAGCAATTGTTTCTAATATAGATATCAATCACTGTGCCAAAATTGCATCAGAGTGACTGTCATTTTCTGCTAATTAATGGAACTTTGGTGATAGGCAGGCACTATAAGTGATAGATCTATATTGTTACAGACCATGAGGATTATGCCTCATAATCCCTTGGTCCTTGGTTCGAGTCCAGGTAGGCCCACCAACTAAATCAAAGCCTCAGTATTGGAGACGATATTGGGGCTTTCTTATTTGTTGGCTTATAATGCTTTACTTGCCAATATCTAAATAGGTTCCTTTTTAATTTGAACCGGTCGCCATAGTAGAATTGACGTGACGGTACAGCGATTGCAATTCTATTTAAGAGCGGATTAAGAGCCTGATCTGGTCAGAAGTTAAAATCTTTCGTGTGTTATGGATGCAAGCGAGATGCACCATGGTTGCCTCGGATTTGAGTTGAGCAATAGTCCTAACCAGTGATTTAAGTGCCATCGGTGGTTCATCATTCAGGATGCGTTTTCGAACTTCACTTTCGTAAGTATTTATTTCTTTACCCAGTCGTTTTGCATTTGACATAGTTTCCTTTCTTACTTTGAGTAATTTGTTTTTTTGCTCATCGCTTAAATTAAACTTTGGGTTATCCCATTGTTTTTTAACCATCATGGTTAAATGAGGAAGCTTTCCAGTAATAAGGAAGGGTGGGCTTTTCTTATACTTTTGTGCGCCTTCGTGATTGCCTGCTTGTAGTGTAATTGATGAAAAGGCAGTGATAACGGCAATCACTGCAATGATGGTGTTTTTATATAACATATTTTTCCCATTGATTTTATTATTCACACCAAAGGTGTGATGTCATTAGACTGTATATAATCTGACAGTCAGTTAGACAAATATCTATTTAACTGATTATTAATTGCCTAAGCAAGTTGTTCTGAGCGCTGAGAACTGATTAACAGGTTTTTCTGCTGTTCCAATTCAAGCTGCACGCCTATATTACCGCAGGCATTACAGGCTTTACCAGAACGATTATAACGAATCCCCCAGCCACCGTATTCTTGAAGGGGCTTATTGCTTCTTACAATGCAGGATTTGGTGCTTCTAAAAGGGATTTGCTGACGAGAAAGCGGATAAAACAGTATATAATCCATCTTCACGTACTTCAGTGACTAATTTGAGTTGGTAAAACAGGTGACTTATAAAGTAAGAGGGTCGGGTCTTGTTATGTGCTTTTCTTAACATGGTATTTGATCTAGCTCGATTAACATTGAATTTCTGCTCTTAGAGCACGAAGGCTGGAATGAGTTTTCGAACTACAGCACTATTTAAAGTTTAACTCTAAAGTTGGGCTACATGCTTCACTCTCCAATCTAAATAAAGTTGTAGGGGTAAAATAATAATGGATGTCAGCTGTTATTGGTTTTCAATTGGCTAAAATAAATTAATAGATGGCTGGATTAAGGCGTAAGCACTCATTCGTTAATCTAGATTTTAAATTCCGCTTTTGCAAAATAATTAGAAATAAAGCTATAGAAAAATTGAGCTTTAGACCTGCCGGCTAATAGTCCGTGAGTCTATGAGGAGAATTCTCGTAAATCGATGAATTGCATGAGAAAAATGGTGGGCCCGGAGTGACTCGAACACTCGACCTGCCGATTATGAGTCGGACGCTCTAACCAACTGAGCTACGGGCCCTTATTTTTGTATTGTCGATCCCTTTTTAGGGAACCCAGTAAAGTTCTCTGGATTTCGGCTTAGGAGCTTGCCGGAATGACGGGGTTTTTATTGAGTGAAATTTTATCGTTCAATAAAGAGCGCACATTATAAATATAATGTGCATAACAACAAGTTTTAATTTTTGATTTTCAGGTAAAAATTAATGATTATCGCTGTCTTCACCAATGAAGCTGCGCAGGTTTTCTGCACGAGATGGATGGCGTAATTTACGCAATGCCTTAGCTTCTATCTGACGAATACGTTCACGTGTTACATCAAACTGCTTGCCTACTTCTTCTAACGTGTGATCGGTGTTCATATTGATGCCGAAACGCATGCGTAGTACTTTAGCTTCACGTGGTGTAAGTGTAGATAAGATGTCTTTAGTTGATTCACGTAATGATTCACCGGTAGCTGAATCTACTGGAGACATGATGTTAATGTCTTCAATGAAGTCGCCCAGGTTTGAATCTTCGTCATCACCAATAGGTGTTTCCATTGAGATAGGTTCTTTAGCAATTTTGAGTACCTTGCGAACTTTATCTTCTGGCATTTCCATTTTTTCTGCTAATTCTTCAGGCGTTGGCTCGCGGCCTTTTTCCTGTAGCATCTGGCGGAAAATACGGTTTAGCTTGTTAATCGTTTCGATCATGTGCACGGGAATACGAATAGTACGTGCCTGGTCAGCAATAGATCGTGTTATTGCCTGGCGAATCCACCATGTTGCATAAGTTGAAAACTTGTAACCACGGCGATATTCAAATTTATCTACGGCTTTCATTAAGCCGATATTGCCTTCCTGAATTAAATCGAGGAATTGCAGGCCGCGATTAGTGTATTTCTTGGCAATCGAAATAACTAAACGTAAGTTGGCTTCAACCATTTCTTTCTTGGCGCGGCGAGCTTTGGCTTCACCGATAGACATCTTACGATTGATTTCTTTAATGTCTGTAATTTCCAGACCGTAGGTTTTTTCCAGTAAAGAAAGCTTGTGCTGAGTTTGCTTAATATCTGTTGCGTACTCGCTTAGTGCTTCAGAGTATTCGTGGCCTTTTAAATACTGGTCAATCCATTTCTGATTGGTTTCATTCTCAGGAAAAGACTGAATAAATGCTTTGCGAGGCATGTGGCATTTGTTAACACACAAATTCAGGATGTGGCGCTCATGTGTACGTACACGATCAATTGTGCTGCGTAGCTCTTTGGTCATAGCAATGATAATGACAGGCAGAAACTTTAATTCCATAAAGACTTCTGACATCTCTGTGCGACACTTTGTAATCGTTTTGGTCTTTTTCTCGAGAGCTTTTAAGGTTTTGTTGTAAGCTTTATCAAGCAGCTCAAATTGTTCTCTGGCACGTTCTGGGTCAGGGCCGGTGTCAACAACTTCTTCTTCATCATCGTCATCGCGTTCATCAGCAGGGCCAGAGGCAGGCTGTGCAATTTCGTCACTGTCGTCGCTGCGAAAGCCATTGATTAAATCAGTAAGACGGGCTTCTTCTGAGGCAACTAGCTCATAAGATTTTAAAACCTGGTGGACTGAGCGAGGGTTAGTCGCCAGTGCGCGCATAACTTGCTTGAGGCCTTCTTCAATGCGTTTAGCAATGGAGATTTCGCCTTCACGTGTTAGTAGCTCGACCGTGCCCATTTCACGCATATACATGCGTACAGGATCGGTGGTGCGTCCGAATTCGTTTTCGATAGAGGCGAGTGCAGCAGCGGCTTCTTCAGCTGCGGTATCGTCAGTAGCGCTGGCATCAGTTAAAACTAAAGACTCGGTATCAGGGGCAACTTCATGAACGGTAATGCCCATGTCATTAATCATGTTAATGATGTCTTCAACCTGTTCGGGGTCTACAATTTCTTCTGGCAGGTGATCGTTTACTTCAGCATAGGTCAGGTAGCCCTGTTCTTTGCCTTTGGCAATCAGCTGTTTAAGCAGGGATTGTTTGTCCGGTGTTGCATTGGCTGCCTCTTCCGGCGCGCCTGGCTCCTGTCCTGATTTGTCGGCCACTACTTCACTTGCTTTGACTGCTTTGGCCTTTTTTTTCTTGTCCGTTGACAGGTCTTTGGGCTGCTTTTTTTGCTGGCTCATGTTCTTCCGCTAAAGATTACAAGGTTTTAAAACTGAACTACGAATTTTAGCATGTATATTAGAGTTTTGCTATGCCGCCAGTGAATTAAATCCATATTTTTATGGGGGCTTGGTTTAAGGTTGATTGTGCGTGATGATGTCGCCCTGATACGTTGAAGTCCATGGTGTTTGTAGGTTTACGCGGCCTACGAAAAAATGGCATTGTAATGCGCTTAATTAATGAAAGAGGAGATAGTGATGGTAAGTTTGCAGCCCCCGGTATGCGAGTTTGATAAATTGGCAATAGATTTTTCTCTGCCCGGCGTTGATGGTAAAAGCTGGAGTTTGGCTGATTGTGCAGGCGAAAATGGTTTGTTGGTTATGTTTATTTGTAATCATTGCCCCTATGTGAAGTCAATTCGCGACAGAATAGTGCGTGATACTCGCGAGTTGAGGGCGCTGGGTGTGAATACGGTAGCGATTATGTCAAATGATCCGGCCGAGTATGAAGAGGATTCATTTGAAAATATGCGCAAGGTATCAGATGAGTCCGGCTTTGATTTTCCGTATTTGCTGGATGAGATGCAGCAGGTGGCAAAGGCTTATGGGGCGGTGTGTACGCCAGATTTCTTTGGTTATAACGCTGATTTAAAGCTGCAGTATCGAGGTCGTCTGGATGAGAGTCGTAAAGAGGCTGCGGCAGGCGATGTGCGTCGTGATTTATTTGAGGGAATGAAGTTGGTGGCCGAAACGGGTAAGGGGCCGGCTGAGCAGGTTGCCAGTATGGGGTGCTCTATTAAATGGAAGGGTGAGTAATTTCCTGAATGTGTTCAGTGTAGGTTGATATTGCAGGTTAATAGCTAGAAAGGGGTGGTGGTAGGCCTGATATGGCCGTAAGTACGCCCTGCAAGAAGCCGGTGCCTTATGTATTTCTTATGGGTGAATAAAAACTCTTGAATTGTGAGTGGGTATTGCGGGTGCTCTATCTTGTTGAAAAACATGAGTATAATGTGTCGTTTGTTGATTTCTGTTAAGCCAAAAACTGCCTTAATATAAGATAATCCGCCATCTATCCACACTGGAGAGTTGCCGAATGGCTCGAAGTAAGGGAAAATAGCGCCCCTTTATTAATGTGGGTGAAAACCCTGCGGCTATTTTAGATGGCGCATTAATTAACCAGATTCTTGTTGTTGGGATTTGTCCCAGCAGCGCAAATTTTAAAAACTTGATTGGAGAAGATCCTATGTCATCACGCAAAGAGCTTGCGAATGCAGTCCGTGCATTGAGTATGGATGCAGTACAAAAAGCAAATTCTGGCCACCCGGGTGCGCCTATGGGTATGGCTGATATAGCTGAAGTATTGTGGAACGACAACATGAACCACAACCCAGCTAACCCTAACTGGGCTGATCGCGACCGTTTTATTCTTTCAAATGGTCATGGCTCAATGCTGATTTACTCATTGCTTCACCTGACTGGTTATGATCTGTCTATTGATGATCTTAAAAACTTCCGTCAGCTGCATTCTAAAACTCCAGGTCACCCTGAGTATGGCTATGCGCCAGGTGTAGAAACAACAACTGGTCCATTAGGCCAGGGTATTACTAATGCTGTTGGTATGGCGATTGCTGAAAAGACAATGGCAGGTCAGTTCAACCAGAAAGGTCACGACATTGTTGATCACAACACTTATGTGTTCCTGGGTGATGGTTGTTTAATGGAAGGTATTTCTCACGAAGCCTGTTCTCTTGCTGGCACATTAGGCCTGGGCAAGTTGATTGCTTACTGGGATGACAACGGTATCTCTATCGATGGCCACGTTGAAGGCTGGTTCACTGATGATACGCCTAAGCGTTTTGAGTCTTACGGCTGGCATGTAATTGCTGATGTTGATGGACACGATCCAGAAGCTATCGCTAAAGCAACTGAAATGGCGAAAGCTATGACAGACAAGCCAACAATGATTTGCTGCAAAACAACTATCGGTTTTGGTTCGCCAAACAAAGCGGGCAGCCATGCATGTCACGGCGCACCTTTAGGTGAAGAAGAAATTAACCTGACTAAAGCGGCTTTAGGTTGGGATCACGCTGCATTTGAAGTGCCTGAGTCTGTATACCAGGGTTGGAGTGCTAAAGAAAAAGGCGCAGCAGCAGAAGCTGCATGGAATGAAAAATTCGCAGCATATAAAGCGGCCTTCCCTGAATTAGCAGCTGAATTCGAACGTCGTATGGCGGGTGATTTACCAGCCGATTGGGCGAAGACTTCTGGCGATTATATTGCGTCAGTAAATGCAGATGCGAAAAGCCCTGCAACACGTCAGGCGTCATTAGCGGCTATCGAAGCATACTCTCCAATGTTACCTGAGATGTTCGGTGGTTCTGCTGACCTGGGTTGTTCTAACCTGACTGAATGGTCTGGTTACAAGCCAATGATTGATAATTTTGATGGCAACTACCTGAACTACGGTGTACGTGAGTTTGGTATGTCGGCAATCATGAACGGTATTGCATTGCACGGTGGTTTAATTCCATTCGGTGCAACTTTCTTAATGTTCTCAGAGTACGCGCGTAACGCACTACGTATGGCAGCATTGATGAAGATCCGCAGCTTGTTTGTATTCTCTCATGACTCAATCGGTCTGGGCGAAGATGGTCCAACTCATCAGCCAGTCGAGCAGATTCCTACATTGCGTATGATTCCAAACATGGCTGTATGGCGTCCTTGTGATGCGGTTGAATCTGCAGTTTCATGGCAGCAGGCGGCTGAGCGTAAAGAAGGTCCTTCTTGCTTAATCTTCTCTCGTCAGGGTCTTCCTCACCAGGAACGTACTGCTGCGCAGATTGCTGATATCACTAAGGGCGGTTACATTCTTAAAGATTGCGACGGTACTCCAGATGCAATCATTATCGGTACAGGTTCTGAAGTTGCTCTGGCAACAGGTGCTGCAGAAGCAATGTCTGGTAAGAAGGTTCGCGTTGTATCTATGCCTTCTACAAACATATTTGATGCGCAGGATGCGGCATACAAATCATCTGTATTAATAAAGGGTGTTCCAACTGTTGCAGTTGAAGCGGCTGTTACTGATGCATGGTACAAGTACGCGGATGCAGTTGTAGGTATTGATCACTTTGGTGAATCAGCTCCTGCAGACCAGCTATTTAAAGAGTTTGGTTTCACTGTAGAAAATGTTGTTAAAACAGTTGAAAGCGTACTGTAACTAACAGTTTTTGTTGTCACTCCTGCAATGCGGGAGTGATGTATTGAAAGTTTTTTATTTTTTAAATTATTAACCGAGGAAAAATATAATGGCTATTAAAGTAGGTATTAACGGTTTTGGTCGTATCGGCCGTATGGTATTCCGTGCAGTTTACAATGAATTCAAAGACATCGAGATTGTTGGTATCAACGATCTGTTAGATGCTGACTACCTGGCATACATGCTTAAGTATGACTCAGTACACGGTCGTTTCAATGGTGAAGTTTCGCACAAAGAAGGCGCAATGATTGTTAACGGTAAAGAAATCCGTTTAACTGCTGAACGTGATCCTTCAGATCTTAAATGGGGTGATGTTGGTGCAGATATCGTTATCGATTGTACTGGTTTCTTCTTAACTGAAGAAAGCTGCCAGAAGCACATCGATGCAGGCGCTGGTAAAGTTGTTCAATCAGCTCCTTCTAAAGATGGCACTCCAATGTTCGTATATGGTGTTAACCACAACGAATATGCGGGTCAGAAAATTGTTTCTGCAGCTTCTTGCACAACTAACTGCCTGGCTCCAATTGCTAAAGTTATCAATGACAAGTGGGGCATCAAGCGTGGTCTTATGACTACAGTTCACGCTGCAACTGCTACTCAGAAAACTGTTGATGGTCCTTCAATGAAAGACTGGCGCGGTGGTCGTGGTATTTTAGAAAATATCATCCCATCTTCAACGGGTGCTGCTAAAGCTGTTGGTGTTGTTCTTCCAGAACTGAATGGCAAGCTGACTGGTATGGCTTTCCGCGTACCTACTTCAGACGTTTCTGTTGTTGATTTAACTGTTGAGTTAAACAAAGAAGCTTCATACGAAGAAATTTGTGCAGCAATGAAAGATGCAGCAACGACTGGTGACATGAGCAAAACTCTTGGTTACACAGACGAAAAAGTTGTTTCAACTGACTTCCGTGGCGTTGGTTTCTCTTCAATCTTTGATTCAGAAGCTGGTATCGCTCTAGATGGCACTTTCGTTAAGCTAGTTTCATGGTACGACAACGAGTACGGTTACACATGTAACATGATGCGTTTCGTAGAGCACGTAGCTGCTAACTAAGAGAAGCCTTTTCCTGCTAGCGGCGTTGTCAGGAAATTTTGAATGATCGCGTACTAAAGTACGCTCAACATCTCAAAATTCCCTTCCGCCTTGCTAGCAGAAAAAATCTTCATATAGTAGTTAATGGGTTCGTAGCGGAAGTTGCGAACTCATTAAGAATAAATTTAAAGGGTGGTTATCTGCCCTTTAAACTTATTTGCCAAGTTAACTTTGTTAATAAGTTTTATTACGCTAATTTGTTAAGAAGTGTAATTCAAATGACCTGAAGCATGAGTTTGTTTAGCAAATAAGTTTTAATGATTTGAACTTAACTCATTATATTTATCACTAACTGCACAATGATAAATAACTACGGTAAAAAATATGGCAATCAAAATTGCAATTAATGGTTACGGACGTATAGGACGTAACATTTTGCGTGCAATTTATGAATCGGGCCGTACTGATGAAGTACAGGTTGTCGCAATTAATGATTTAGGCGATTCATTTACCAATGCGCATTTAACGCAATATGATACCGCGCATGGTCGTTTCCCCGGCGAAGTAAGCGTCGATGGGGATCACATGGTGGTGAATGGTGATAAAATTCGCGTGTTGGGTGAACGTGATCCAGCTCAACTACCCTGGGGTGATTTAGGGATAGATGTGGTTCTTGAGTGCACTGGCCTTTTTAATAGCAAAGATAAAGCATTATTACACATAGAGGGTGGTGCAAAGAAAGTTATTATCTCGGCACCCGCAGGGCATAGTGTAGATGCCACAGTTGTTTATGGCGTAAATCATGATGTCTTGAAATCTTCCGATACGGTTATTTCAAACGCATCTTGTACAACCAATTGTTTAGCTCCATTGGTGAAGCCGATTAACGACAAGATTGGTGTTGAAAATGGTTTAATGACGACCATACATTCTTATACCAATGATCAGGTGTTAACCGATGTTTATCACTCTGATTTGCGCAGAGCACGATCTGCAACCAGCTCAATGATCCCGACAAAAACGGGAGCAGCTGCAGCAATCGGTTTAATCATTCCAGAGCTAAATGGAAAGTTAGATGGCTTTGCAGTTCGTGTTCCAACGATTAATGTATCGCTGGTGGACTTAACTTTTACGGCTAGTCGAGATACTACGGTTGAAGAAATAAATGCCATTATGAAAGAAGCTGCCGATGGAGTAGTGCTGGATTATAGTGAGGCACCTCTGGTATCGGTAGATTTTAATCATACCAGTACAATATCAAATTTTGATGCAACTTTAACCAGAGTTACCGGTGGTACCTTAGTTAAAGTGTGTTCGTGGTATGACAATGAATGGGGTTTTTCAAACCGTATGATTGATACCACTATTGCATTGATGAATGCAAAGTAATTAAAGAACTAATTGTTAAGTAATAATTGATGAAATAGTTTTTAAAAATTTTAAAATATTTAGGAAAAAGCAATGAATGTAATCAAGATGACAGACCTGGATTTAGCAGGCAAAACAATGTTAATCCGTCAGGACTTAAATGTACCTGTTAAAGATGGCAAAGTAACAAGTGCTAAGCGTATCGAAGCATCAATGCCAACTATTAAGCACTGTATAGAAGCTGGTGCTAAGGTAATGTTAATGTCTCACCTGGGGCGCCCAACAGAAGGCGAGCCTGCAGATGAGTTTTCATTGTTGCCTGTAGTTAATTACTTGACTGAAGAGCTAGGTAAAGAAGTAAGACTGATTAAAGATTACTTAACTTCTGCGCCAGAAATTGCAGATGGTGAAGTTGTTGTTTTAGAAAATTGTCGCTTTAACAAAGGCGAAAAGAAAAACGACGAAGCACTTTCAAAGCAGTATGCATCTTTATGTGATGTTTATGTTATGGATGCATTTGGAACAGCTCACCGTGCACAGGCTTCTACGCACGGCGTTGCAAAATTCGCACCTACTGCATGTGCAGGACCACTGCTTGCGGGTGAGCTTGAGGCTTTAGGTAAGGCTCTTGATAACCCTGCGCGACCAATGGTGGCGATTGTTGGTGGTTCAAAAGTTTCTACTAAGTTAACCGTTCTTGAGTCGCTTTCTAAAGTCGTTGACCAGTTAATTGTTGGTGGTGGTATTGCGAATACATTTATCGCTGCTGAAGGTCACAATGTAGGCAAGTCGCTTTACGAAGAAGACCTGGTTGATACTGCGAAAAAATTAACTGCTGATGCAAAAGCACGCGGTGGTTCTATACCTGTTCCTACTGATATTGTTTGCGCTAAAGAATTTGCTGAAACAGCAGAAGCTACATTAAAAAATGTTAGCGAATGTGCAGATGACGATATGATTTTTGATATTGGCCCTGATTCAGCTGCAGCTCTTGCAGATGTTATTAAAAATGCTGGCACTATTGTTTGGAATGGCCCAGTTGGCGTATTCGAATTTGATCAGTTTGGTGAAGGTACTAAAGCAATTTCTATGGCAATTGCTGAATCTCCAGCGTTCTCTATTGCAGGTGGCGGTGATACTTTAGCGGCTGTTGATAAATATAATATTTCTGACAAGGTATCTTATATTTCAACGGGTGGTGGCGCATTCCTTGAGTTCCTGGAAGGCAAAGAGTTACCAGCAGTGGCTATTTTAGAAGAAAGAGCTAAAGGCTAAAACTAAACGAGGTTCACTTCTATATCAATTGTTGGTGTAGAAGTGAGCCTGTTGGTATTGCACAAGCTGACGATTAAATACGTAGCAAATTTACAGAAATAAATAGTAAGAATTTAAGAGGAGTTTCTACCTTGCGTAGAACAAAGATAGTAGCAACATTAGGCCCGTCTACAGATGACCAGCAAACGATAGATAAGCTGGTTAAAGCGGGTGTCGATGTGGTGCGTTTGAATTATTCTCACGGTAGCCATGAAGAGCAGGCAAGTCGTGTAGAGATGGTGCGTAAAGCAGCAAATAAATTAAATCGTGTTGTAGGTGTGCTCGCAGATATGCAGGGCCCCAAAATTAGAACAGAACGTTTTATTGATAAAAAAGTCTACCTGAAAGAAGGCGATGCTTTTTTTCTTGATGTGAATTTAGATCCAAAAGCAGGAACAGTAGAAGGTGTAGGCATTACCTATGAAAGTTTACCTGGTGATGTAAAGTCAGGTGATCGATTGGTGCTTGATGATGGCCGTATGTTGCTTGATGTTGATAATGTTGATGGTTTAAGAATTAACTGCATCGTTGCACTCAGTGGTTACCTGTCAGATAAAAAAGGCATTAATCTGCAAGGTGGTGGTTTATCAGCGCCAGCGTTAACAGATAAAGATAAAGAAGATATTAAATCTGCGGCAAAAATTGATGCGGACTTTGTTGCGATTTCATTTCCTAAGACTGCTGATGATATACATCAGGCGCGTAAATTATTACGTGATGCAGGTGGTCATGGTGCAATAGTCGCAAAAATTGAACGTGCAGAAGCCCTTGATTGTATTGATGAAATTATTGAAGCATCTGATGCTATTATGGTTGCCCGTGGCGATCTGGGTGTTGAAATAGGTGATGCTGAATTACCTGCGGTACAGAAAGACTTGATAGCGAAAGCCCGTAGTATGGACCGTGTGGTTATTACTGCGACGCAGATGATGGAGTCGATGATTGAAAATTCGATTCCAACACGAGCTGAGGTGTTTGATGTGGCTAATGCTGTGCATGATGGTACTGATGCTGTAATGCTATCAGGTGAAACTGCAGCAGGTAAATACCCTATAGAAACAGTAGAGGCTATGGGGCGTATTTGTGAGGCCGCAGAGCAGCATCCAAAAGCAAAAGTATCAGATCACCGTATGGAGCTAACCTTCGGACGAGTTGACGAAGCGCTTGCCATGGCAACCATGTATACTGCCAATCACTTAAATGTAGATGCTATTGCCGCATTAACAGAGTCAGGCTCAACCGTATTGTGGATGTCTCGAATAAGTTCGGGTATTCCCATTTACGCAATGACCAGGCATCAGCATACACGACGTAAGTTAACGCTATATCGTGGTGTTTACCCGACCAGTATCGATTTTGATCAGGTGGGCAATTATAATATCAGCTCAACTGTAGCTTGCCTGCTAAAAGATAAAGGCATAGTGAATGATGGTGATAGGATTATTATTACCCGTGGTGATGCGCTTGGTGATTCAGGTGGTGGCACCAATGCAATGAAGGTGATTACCATCGGCGATGTCTGTGATACATCAAATAATTAATCTGTTGTTCTCGAATTTTTCGGGGGTGACAAAGTTTAGAACGTGATTGAGCTTCTGAGCAAAAGAATCTCAATAAAATTTTTAGCATTTAATTTAAATTAACAAACCTTAATACTAAGGAGTATATAACATGGCACTAATCTCATTACGCCAATTACTAGATCACGCAGCTGAAAACGGCTACGGCATGCCAGCTTTCAATGTTAACAACATGGAGCAGGTTCATGCAATTATGCAGGCAGCTGACGAAGCTAACAGTCCTGTTATTATGCAGGGTTCTGCTGGTGCTCGTTCATACGCAGGCGAACCATTCCTACGTCACTTAATTTCTGCTGCAATTGAAATGTATCCTCACATTCCTGTTGTAATGCATCAGGATCACGGTTCAGAGCCAGCAGTTTGCTTGCGTTCTATCCAGTCTGGTTTCTCATCAGTAATGATGGATGGTTCTTTAGAAGCAGATATGAAAACTCCTTCAAGTTTTGAGTACAATGTTGCAACGACTAAAGAAGTTGTAAAAATGGCTCATGCTGGTGGTGTTTCAGTTGAGGGTGAGTTAGGTTGCCTGGGTTCATTAGAAACTGGCGAAATGGGTGAAGAAGACGGTCACGGTGCTGAAGGTAAATTAGACCTTGATATGCTTTTAACATCTGTTGATGAAGCGGCTGATTTTGTTGAGCAAACTAATGTTGATGCTTTAGCAATTGCTATCGGTACATCTCATGGTGCTTACAAATTCACTCAAGAGCCAACTGGTGAAGTTTTACGTATTGATCGTATTCAAGAAATCCATGCAAAACTTCCAAACACTCACTTAGTTATGCACGGTTCATCTTCAGTTCCACAGGAATGGTTAAAAATCATTAACGATCACGGTGGCGACATGAAGCAAACTTATGGTGTGCCAGTTGAAGAAATCGTTAAAGGCATCCAGTCTGGTGTTCGTAAAGTTAATATCGATACTGATCTACGTATGGCATCTACAGGTTCTGTACGTCGTCACTTGATTGATAACCCATCTAACTTTGACCCACGTAAATTCTTAAAAGAATCTACTGCAGCAATGAAGGGTATTTGTCAGGCTCGTTTTGAAGCTTTCGGTTCTGCTGGTAATGCGGATAAGATCAAAGTTAAATCATTAGAAACAATGATTGATTTCTATAAGTAAAGTTAAGTTTTTATTTGTAGTTTAAAAAAGGAGGCTTCGGCCTCCTTTTTTTATGTGTAAGAAATGATGTATAGCAAAAATAATGACAAATTTAATAGCGGAGAGTTTAAAAGAAAATATTTTATAGATCAAAGCAGGGAGCAGAGCCAAAAAAACAGGTCTGTCCCCGAGGGGGATGCTCTGAAATGAATAATATAAATACTCAGTGAATTATTTTATTTATGAGTGCTGTCAGCAGCATGTGTTAAATATAAAGCCAGGCCTATAAGTGCAATGCCAGCAGCAAAGGCGAGTAAATCTAAAGGTGTATGAAATGTCATTTCGAGTGCATGCTCAAAATACTTAACTATTAATATCATAACGATGACTTTTGATAAACGTGCCTTAAGGTCGTCGAGGCTATTTATGACTAAAACCTGGGATGCATTAGCCGCATTCTCAGCTTCATCAATTTTACTGATAAATAATTCATAAAGACCCAGCGCAAAAATAAGTAAAACTATGGCAAGCAGATAACCATCAATTAGTTCAACAACGTGAGTAATTGTGGTGCTTCGAAGCGCTAACCTTGCGTCGTCATCAAGGGTTGGGTAGTCGATTATATGAGCAATCATATAGGCAGAATCAACACTTGCCATGTAAAACATGGCAAGGCTCGAAACCAGACTGATTATTACCGCTGCGAGTACAACCAGTCGACTTTTCCAGAGGAAACTTTCAAATATTTTTTCCATACGACTCTTTTATAATCAAATTTAGTAAAGTTGAGCATTTTACCTTATTTGTAATTTAATGTGAGTCGTATTAATGTGCATTCTAAGATTATGTGAGAGAAAACTATGTTAGAACAATTAACCGGGTTAAGTGGTGATTTGGCGGGAGTCCTATGGGGAAGCTGGGTTACCCTGGCAACACTATTAGGTGTGGGTTTGTATCTGACCTTGAGGCTTGGTTTTGTACAGCTAAAGGGCTTTAAGCACTCAGTGCACATCATTCAGGGTAAATATGCATGTCATGATGATAAAGGTGATGTGAGCCACTTTCAGGCTCTATCAACTGCGTTATCAGCTACAGTTGGAACCGGTAATATAGCCGGCGTTGCAACAGCAATATCTCTTGGTGGACCGGGCGCGCTGTTCTGGATGTGGGTAACCGCTTTTTTGGGTATGGCGACTAAATTCACAGAAAGTACTTTGGCGTTAAAATTTAGAGAAATAGACAGCAATGGTGTGTCGGGTGGGCCGATGTATACATTATTGAATGGTTTGAAAATGAAGCGTACAGCAATGTTTTTTGCATTTTTCGCAATGGTCGCTTCATTTGGTATAGGAAACCTTGTGCAGGTAAATTCTGTTGTGGATGGGTTGGTGTTTATAGAGCCAAACATTAAAGAATATAACTGGCTGGTCGGAGTCGTTATGGCAATGTTAGTTGGCCTGGTTATTTTGGGCGGAGTAAAACGAATTGCCAAGGTCGCCAGTACAATTGTTCCATTTATGGCAATTATTTATATAAGTGTTGCAATGGTTGTGTTGATTAATGAGTATGAGCAAATACCAGCCGCGATCTCAACCATATTTAACCATGCACTAAACCCATGGGCTGTGGGCGGAGCGGCTGTTGGTGAAGCTATTCGCTGGGGCGTGGCAAGGGGCTTGTTTTCAAATGAGGCAGGTCTAGGTTCATCACCCATGGCACATGCTGCGGCAACAACTAATGAGCCAGTACGGGAAGGTCTGGTTGCTATGATGGAGCCGTTTGTCGATACATTAATAATTTGTAGTATGACTGGCCTTGCAATTGTTGTGACTGGTGCATATATAACAGCGCCAGAGACAGTAGCCGGTGCATCTTTAACGGCTTATGCCTTTAGTCAGTCAATTGGTGAAGCAGGGGCATTTATTGTAGGCGGTGGTTTAGCATTATTTGCCTTTTCAACAATAATTGCATGGTCGTACTATGGTGATCGTAGTGTAAAATTTATGTTTGGTGAACAGGCTGTATTACCTTATCGCGTCATATATACAATGTTAATTATTGTGGGTGCGGTAGTACCATTAAAGCTGGTTTGGAATATAGCGGATGTCACTAATATATTAATGGCGATACCGAATTTAATTGCGCTGATATTATTAAGCGCAATGGTTAAGAAAATGAAAGACGAATATTTTGAAAAGCATAAATAATTTTTTAAATTAGTATGCTGGAAAATGTAGTAAATATTTTAACAAAAGTAATAGGTAGGTGTACCTGAAGGAGCACCTACAAATATAATAGATTTAATTAAATAAAAACTGGAGATAACATGTCTGAATTAGAAATAGAAGAATTAAATGTAGGTGAAGGTGCAGAAGCTGGTACAAGTGGTGGTGCAGAAGTTGTTGTTGTGCACTACACAGGCTGGTTAACAGATGGCACAAAGTTTGACTCAAGTCTTGATCGTAATGATCCATTTAGTTTTACGCTAGGTGTAGGCCAGGTGATTAAAGGCTGGGATGAAGGCGTTAAAGGGATGAAAATCGGTGGTAAACGTAAGTTAACTATTCCATCTGAAATGGGTTATGGTGCGAGTGGTGCCGGCGGCGTTATTCCACCTAATGCTACTTTAGTATTTGAAGTTGAGTTGTTAGAGATTCGTTAAAAAAATCTAAATAAAATAAAAAGGCACATCTATATGATGTGCCTTTTTTATGTGTAAAAAACTACTACCAATTATAAGAGTCAGCTACGCCATCAAGGGTAACAGTGTAAGAGCTACAGCTATCAAAAACAACCGAACCTGTTTTCGAGTTAGAGCTAAATGATACAGTGCCAGAACTTGGGCGATCTGCATTAGGTGCAGTGCAGTTAAATGTAATCGCTGTTGCGCTGATAGTGATAGTGCCGTGAGTTGGATCAGTAACTGAGGCGCTAACACTGTAGCCTGAGTTGCTATCACCGCTCACTTTTGCATTACTTACAATGTAAGTACGGTTATCAATACCTGTTACAGTAGTAGAGGTTATTTCACATGAAGTAACTGTTGTGTTAGACAGGCTGCATGACATGCTTGCTGTAAGTGTTTCAGAACCATCAGGCGTGGTAACTGTGAAGTTATTATAAACCATCGTGATGGTGGTTTGAGTGGAGGTAAATGTAACGCTACCGTTTATAGTAATGTTTACATCAATTCCACAATTAACAAAGGTAATAGAGCCTGAAGCAGATGAGGTGCCTGCGGAGATATTGTCACTATAACTGCCACCAGTAGGGCATATAGCCGACACAGGGCCTAGAGTTGTAGCTTCAAATGTTATATCCCTGATTTTACTGGTAATTAGGTCATTTGTGCTTGTGTTGCCTGAAATTTTGGCTAAAAAATTAGCGCTATCAGCGTTCACTGCCTGTATTGCACTTTCTGTTGCTGCGATAGAAAGATCTTGTGAGTTAGCTGCAGTGATAGTTGCTTTAGGGACACCGCCACCTCCGCCGCCACTACATGCAGTTAGAAAAGAAAGCAAGCCTAGTAGATAGAATGATTTTTTAAACAGCATCATTTTTAATATTCCTTAAGTTATGATTATGCCCAGAAATTAACTGCGCATATTGATAATATATTAGATTTAATGTCAATTATGTGAATTTAACAGCATATTCTTGTAGGAAAAATACTACAAAATTCAGGTGAATAATTGTAAAAAAGCAGTAGGTATTGCTTGTTTGTATGGAATAGAAAAGATTGGATAGTGACAGAACTGTTTAATTTCTGAAATATTATCAAAAAGTGGCTTTTTCTGTTCTGGCCTGGTTGAGTTAAGAATAATGGCGGTGATGTTTAGCTGATATTTTTCTATTGCGTTAATCGCCATTAGAGTTTGATTTACTGCACCAAGTCGATCTTCTGTAACAAGTACTACAGGTAGTTTTAATTCTGTGGCGAGGTCTGCGTTTAAAGCGTTAGTACAAATTGGTGAATAAAACCCACCAGCACCTTCAGTTAAAAGAAAGTCATTATCAGACAGGTTGCTGTTGCAGGCATTTATTAATTGTTCAATTAAAATGGTTTCGTTTGCAAGGCTTGCAGCAATTTGAGGAGAAACGGCAGGTTCGAAACGGTAAGGGCAAACTTCGTTTAATGAAATGTTTGACTGAGATGCTAATAATAATAAATTTGCATCGCTGGGATGCAGAACATTATTTATTACTTCGCATCCGCTTTCTACAGGTTTTCTAGGGATGACATTGACACCCCGGGCATGTAATTCAGCAGCAATCTGACAGGCGATGTAAGTTTTACCTACGTTGGTGTCAGTGCCCGTTATGAATAAGCCTTTCATGAAAAAAATCATCAGTCGGAAGTCATAAGTCTTAAGTCAAAAGAAAAACAAAAAGGCGGAGCCTGATTGCTTTGACTTAAGACTTATGACTCAAGACTTACGGCTGCGTTAGCCTCGCAAACGCTTCTTTATACTTTTCAGAAGTTTTATTCACAATGTCCTGTGGTAACTCTGGGCCTGGGGCTGTTTTATTCCAGTCCAGGGTTTCCAGGTAATCTCGTACAAATTGTTTGTCGAAGCTTTCCGGGCTGCTGCCGGGCTGATATTTATCAGCTGGCCAGAAACGGGAAGAGTCGGGTGTTAACACTTCGTCGATAAGTACTAGTTGATTGTTTTCATCAACACCAAATTCAAATTTAGTGTCGGCAATAATAATGCCCCTTTCTAAAGCGTATTCTGCGGCTTCTTTATAGAGTTGTAGGCTAACCTGTTTTACCTGTTTAGCTAGATCTTCACCCAGTAATTTTTCGGTGGCGGCAAAATCTATATTTTCGTCGTGATCACCCACATTGGCTTTACTTGATGGTGTGTAGATTGGCTCGGGAAGCTTATCTGCCATTTGCAAACCTTCAGGTAAGCTAATGCCGCAGATTGCACCGGTTTTCTGATAGTCTTTCCAGCCTGAGCCAATGATGTAGCCTCGCACAATAGCTTCTACTGGAAGAGCTTTTAATTTTTTAACGACCATCGTATGTTTTTCGACGGTTTTACGTTCGTTTTCATCTGTAATGATTTCAGATAGCGGAATATCGGCCAGGTGGTTGGGGATAATGTGTTCCAGTTTTTTTAGCCAGAAGCAGGTTACATCATTAAGAATGGTACCTTTTTCGGGTATAGCGGTTGGCATTACTACGTCAAAGGCCGACAGACGATCGCTAGTCACTATTAACATGTGTTTAGCGTCAATGTCGTAAATGTCGCGTACTTTGCCTTTGTGGCGTAATTTGAGGTTGCTTATGTGGCTAGTGTGCAGGCTCATGGTGACAATAGTCTTCAAATATAAGAAATGCGTATTTTACTCGAATATGGTGCTTGTCGCGAGTGGAATAGAAGGGGTTGGTTTATGGCTATTTAATTTGCCCTGCTATGGCGCATATCCATCGGGGAAAGGGCTTAAAAAATAAGACCTTTCCCCGATGGAGGTGAGCCAGGTAAGGCAAAAACTGGTTGAGTGAAGCTATTCGGAGTACTTTTATTCACTTAAGGTACATATCTCGAAGTTCTCGTCTGAGTATTTTTCCGACATTTGTTTTAGGGACTTCAGAAACAAACTCAATTCGCCTGGGTATTTTGTAGCGAGTGAGTGATTCTGCGCAGTGAGTGCGTATATCATCTGCCGTTAATTGTGGGTTGCTGCTAACGACTATTGCCATTACAGACTCGCCGCACTTTTCATCGGGTAAGCCTATTACGCCCACTTCAACGATATCTATATGACTTGCTATAGCGTCTTCTACTTCATTGGGGTAAACATTGAAGCCGGAGACTAAAATCATATCCTTTTTACGATCTACAATCTGGAAATATCCTTGCTTATCCATAAATCCAATATCACCACTATGAAACCAGCCATTGTCATCAAAAACTAATGCGGTTTCTTCAGGTCGATTGTAATAACCTTGGGTCACCTGTGGGCCTTTTATGCAAATTTCACCATTCTCACCGGCAGGTAAAATAGTGTTGTTATCATCCATAATACAGACTTCAGTGGACGGCATGGGTAAGCCTATTTTTGCATTGTAGGTTTTGAGGTTCATCGGATTAATACAAACTGCGGGTGAGGTTTCGGTTAAACCATAGGCCTCAAGTAATGTTTGCCCTGTTACTTCACTCCATTTATCAGCGACACTTTTTTGTACCGCCATGCCGCCACCGAGACACATTTTAAAATGTGAAAAATCGACATCTGAAAATCCGGGTGTGTTTAATAAACCATTAAATAAAGTGTTTACGCCAGTGAATGCAGTAAATTTTGCGCCTTTTAGTTCCTTAACAAAACTTTTCATATCGCGAGGGTTGGTAATAAGGTGATTTAAACCGCCCATTTTCATAAAGAACATGCAGTTAGCCGTTAATGAAAAAATATGATAAAGCGGCAAAGCTGTTATGACATGTTCCTTGCCTTTAGTAGAAAATGGTTCTATCCATTCAGAAACCTGCTGTAAATTGGCAACCATATTTCCATGGGTAAGTATGGCGCCTTTCGCTACACCCGTAGTGCCACCGGTGTATTGTAAGAAAGCATAATCTTCCTGATTCACTACGGGTCTAATATATTTTTCTCCATTACCCTGTGATACGCATTGTTTAAAATCATAACTACCCGGCAAGTTAAAATCAGGCACCATCTTTTTAACGTGTTTAACGACGAGATTGATGATGGCAGATTTTGGAAAATCAAGCATATCTCCCATGCGGGTAACAATTACGTTTTCTATTGGGGTGTCTTTTATTACCTGTTGTAATGTTGATGCAAAATTTTCTAATACGATAATAGTAGTGGCGCCTGAATCGCATAGCTGGTGTTGGAGTTCGTGCCCCGTATAAAGTGGGTTGGTGTTTACAACTGTAAGGCCGGCACGAAGTGATGCAAATATTGAAACTGGATTTTGTAAAAGATTGGGCATCATGATGGCGATTTTTTCGCCCTTCTTCATGGCTAACTGGTTTTGTAAAAATGATGCCAATGACTGGCTTGCGCTATTTATTTCCTGATAGCTAAGTGTTTTTCCGTAATTACAGAAACAGGGGTTGTTTGAGTAGGTTGAACAGGCCTGTTCGAATACATCAAGTAAAGAGTCGTAGGCGCTAAGATCTGCCTCATGGGGAATACCTTCGGGATAACTGGAATACCACGCATGAGCCATCTGACTCTCCTTTTAATAATTAATATGATGGTTATTACTTTAATTAATAGTCTAGGACAGTAATTTGTAAACGTATAGTGAATCAGTAGAGTTTTTAGCTAAAGGAGGGGGGAATTAAAGAATAACAGGCGTTTGCTGTTCTGCCAGATCAGATGACCAGTAAGGATGTTTTTGCATAATAGATAAAAATAGCTCTGATTCTAGCCAGTTATTTAACCATTGGCGTAACTTTGGGTAAGGAGATGATTCAAACCATTGGATGTCAACATGTGCAAATTGTCGTATGAATGGAAATAAAGCTACATCAGCTATTGAAGCGGTATTGTTTATTAAAAATGGCTGCCTGATGAGTCGCTGTTCAAGCTGTTGTAAAAAATGCTCGCCCTGTTGTCGATAAAAACTAATAGATTGCCCTGGGAACCGATCAGCATATTTATAATGATCTAGATGGGTTTTAAACTCTGAGTCGTTTTGCTTGATGAGAGAGTCTATTTCTACTTTATGAGAGCTCTGCAACCAGTTACGCGGGTCACTTTGAGCTAGTGCCCATTGCATAATATCAAGACTTTCATCAATTACCGAGTTTTGAGTAGTGACTAAAACAGGAACAGTAGCCTTTGCCGAGATTTGTAACAAAGCTGGGGGTTTGTTTTTTAGATCAACTTCTCTTAGTTCAAGTTTGATATTGCTATAACGAATTGCGAGGCGAGCGCGCATCGCATAAGGGCAGCGCCTGAAACTATAGAGAACAGGTAGCACCTGATGCTAAATTTAGTAATTTAACTCATTACAGGGTGTGCTGGATTCATCAAAACGATGCTCTAGATAGGCAATGATTTCACTCGACTCATACATCCAGATCACTTCATCTTTAGTTTCTATGCGCAGGCAAGGCACTTTTACCTGACCACCACCTGCTAATAACTCGGTGCGTGCGGGTTTTTTTTGTGCCTCGACAGTCTTAATTTTCAGGCCCAGGCGTGTAAATGCCCTGCGAGTTTTTAAGCAAAACGGGCAAGCTTTAAACTGATAAAGAGTTAATGAGCGAGTCACTTTATCAACGCAATTTTGTTCTTCAGTCGAGCGTTTTAATCTTGAAATAGGAATAAACAGGCTGATGAAAATGACTAAATGGCCCAGGCCATTGCGGAGAAGTTTTAAAAGCATAGTCGCGTACACGGTAATAATATTAAGCCGCCTATTTTAACGTATTCAGGATATGGGGGATACCGTTACATGACGAGCTGTTACGTAATGTGTTGCAGTTCAAATAAAGGCAATAAATTCAATTGGTTAATTGAAATAAATGAACCTGGATAGATAGTGCATATTTGATCGCCTGTATATCTTTAGTGGCATATTGGCTGCTTTCCTGTTGCCCCCAGACCGGGTTTGGCCAGCAAAAATCGTTGATATGGCGACCAATAATATGAATATGAAGCTGTGGAACAATATTGCCTATGGTCGCTATATTGAGCTTATCAGTAGAAAAGTATTGATCTACAAAGCGCGCTAGCTGGTTTATGCAGCTTTGTACTGTGGATTGTTGAGCGACTGGCAATTTATAGAGTTCTACCTCCTGGGTGTCTGGTACCAGTATAAACCAGGGGACCAGGGCATTTTTATGTAGTAATAAGGTATTGCCATCAAGGGTACCAAGTAGATAGCAGTCGGCCTGCAGCTGAGGGTTAAGTTGAAACTCCATCAGGAGTCCCCCTTCATTGCGTAATCGAGCTGGACGATTTTTAAGGTTTCACCCTCAGGCCAATGCTCGGTGTCACACAGCAGTCCCAGGCTAACCATAATATGAATGCCTTCTATATCGGCATACTCCATTAAGTTTTTACGCAACTCCTCAAATACACTACGATCAACCTTAATGCAGCTATCAAGTTGTTGCTCCACAAATGTCATTAAGCCCAATTCGTGTACCTCAGAATCAATAAGCGGGTAGGTTGGTGGAGTGTCTGCCTGAACGAAATCAATAGAAATAGGAGTATCGTGATTAAGCAAAAAAGGCTGGTTCAATACGCGCCCGTGAAGACTGAGTTTGCGGCCAGTTAGCTGGTCATTATGTGAGATGGCCTGCTGTAATGAATAAAGGTGGCCCCAGTTATTAATTGAAAAGTTAAGCGTTTTAACTTTAGTCATTTTTACCCATCTATTTGATATTGAAAATATGCTTAATAGTAAATTAATAAGTCGTTATTTGCAGAATAAAAATGCAGAATTCAGGGTGAAATAGTAGATTAAATATAAGAGCATAGTTAATGGGCTGAGAATGTGCCGAAAAATGTAATTAGACTTAAAGGCGCAGGCCGGGATAATTGTTTGAAAAATCGGTATTTAAAATAGGGCAGATCTTAAATAGCGGTGGTATAGAGCGCAGAAGACCGGCTAGGTTGTATGATAAACTTCGATAAAATAGGTGAATTTATCGGGGTCAAACTTGTGTTTGGTATATGCCTGAAGATTGGACATGTGCTTAGGTTCAATCGCCCAGCAATGATAAATATCGTTCCAGATAGGGTTACCAAGTATTTTTAATAAGGTGTTAATCTGCAGCTCAGTCAGTACTTCCTCGTCAAGAAGGTTTTTACCGTTAATTTTGTACCAGTTAAGGATGAGTTCATATTCTCCTTTAATCTGCCTCGCATCATGCGACTTGAGAATATTAGGCAGCTTATTCGGGTCGCTGTCGTTTTGATGATTAGGTTCCATTTCTCGCTTGTGTCTTTAGGTTGTTTGTATTTCAGAGTAGAGAGTATTAAAAATATAGATATTAGATATTGATTCTTATCAAATAACTATGTATTGAGAGATGGGCCGTCCTGATATAAGCTGACTGTCTTAGAAAACAAAATAATACTGCCATATTTAGCTGTAAGACACTGTCATATAGGCGATTAAGGCTCAGGAAAGACCATTGTTTAAACTTGTAGAATCTAGAGTTAAAGAACTCTTTGCACATAATGAAAACGGCTTATTAAATGGTCGACAAATTGGTGTAGAAAAAGAAAGTCTAAGAGTGTCCCCAGAAGGCGGGATTTCTCAACTAGAGCACCCATTATCTTTGGGTGCCGCACTTACAAACCCTTATATAACGACTGACTATTCAGAAGCCTTGCTAGAGTTTATAACACCACCCTCAGAGCATATTGAATCGGTGCTTGATTTTCTGCGTGACTCGCAGGTTTATGTGTATAAGAAATTACAACAGGATGAAATACTCTGGGCGACCAGTATGCCATGCGTAGTGGCTGGTGAAAGCAGTATTCCAATTGCAAATTATGGCAGTTCAAACGCAGGTCAAATGAAAAGTGCCTACCGTCGAGGGCTGGGTTATCGTTATGGTCGGGCGATGCAGGTAATAGCGGGTGTGCACTTCAATTATTCTTTACCCGAAAGTTTCTGGCCAATATATAAAGAGTTGTTGGGTGATAGTGATCTAAGTTTAAAGGACTTTCAGTCTGAGCAATATTTTTCGTTGATTAGAAACTTGCAACGCTACGGGTGGTTAATTCCCTATTTGTTTGGCGCATCGCCAGCCGTCTGTAAATCATTTATTGGTAGCTCTGCAACTAGTCTTGAAGAGTTTGATAAAAATACATATTTTGAGCCTTATGCAACATCGCTGCGCATGGGTGATATTGGTTATCAAAATAACAAAGAAAGTGAGACGGGGGTTAAGGCATGTTATAGAAGTCTGGATTCCTATGTAAAAACATTGCAGTGTGCAATTGAAACACCGTTTCCAGAATATGAAAAAATTGGCATTAAAGTCGATGGTAAATACAGGCAGTTAAACGCAAATTTATTACAGATTGAGAATGAATATTACAGTACTGTAAGGCCTAAACAAATCTTACAGAATAATGAAAAACCAATAATAGCTTTAAAAAAACGAGGTGTGCGTTATGTTGAATTGCGCTCCCTTGATGTAAATGCATTCGATCCATTAGGTATAAATGAAACGCAACTTAGGTTCATAGAAATATTTATGTTGTTTTGTCTTTTGTCAGAAAGCGAGCAAATTTGTTTTAGTGAAAGAGAGGAAATTGATCAAAACGAATTATTAGTGGCACATCGTGGGCGAGATCCATCTTTAAAGCTAAATCATAATGCAGCAAAACTTAAATTAAAAGATTGGTCTACAGATTTATTGAATGGAATGCAGTCGGTAAGTGAGTTGCTTGATCAGCATAAGGCGGGCACTCCATATCAGGATGCATTGCAATTGCAGCGTAATAAAATAATGGATCCTGAATTAACGCCTTCGGCACGAATGCTCAATGAGATGCGTGATAATAAAGAAGGGTTTTATCATTTTGCGAAACGCATGTCGCAACAGCATAATGAATACTTTACAAGCCTTGATTTGTCTGCAGAAAGAAATCAGTTTTTTGAAGATGAAACGATTAGGTCAATAGAAAAACAAAAACAGATTGAAAAGAATGATAACTTAAGTTTTGATAATTACCTGAAATCATATTTCGAGCAAAAATAATTGTAACAACTTACCAGGGCTATTCGAGTGATAAGGGGCAGGTGCTGATTTGAAAAGTGAGATTCATGTTTCAGATAGGTGTATTAATCATAAGGTTATATTAGTGTTTTATCTGAGTAAAATCGGAGGTGATTTTTTTTACCAGATTAATTAAGATAAGTTTATCTGCATACCCTAAAAAACTTCCAATCTCTGTGGTTATACCCTTGGACCGTATGCAAAGCCGGGGGATTTCATAATGGCCATTGTTATCAATATAAAATTTAGACCAATGACGTTGGTATTCAATACGTTGAGTGCCAGATTCAATAATTATACGATCTGACGTAAAGAAAATTACTTGATGAATACTATAGTGTTTATAGACGAGATAAAGACAAATCGATAAAAAAAGAATCTCCATGCCAGAATAAGGCATAACCAGAAAAAAACCTTGATATATTGCGATGCCGGCAATCACTAACGATAACAAAGAAAACATTTTAATAAAGCGCACATTGTCTGGCCAACTAATAGGCCTGTTAGGCTCAATCAAGATGCTGCCAGTAGTGCCATCAGTATTAAGTGTCGGAGTGATCATGTATATTAATTAATCTTATGCTATCGTGGCAAAAAGAGTTTTTAATCAACTTAATTTAGTTAGAAATAAATAGTAATACAATACCGGTTGTTAATTTATATGAAACAAAAATATACTCTTCTTAATGCATTTACACAAACACAATTTAATGGTGCACAAATAGCTGTTTTTAATCAGGCAGATAATTTGAGCGAGAAACAAAAGTTGCAGTTAGCTAAAGAGTTAAATCTTTCAGAAACGGTGTTTATTTCGAACTCAAAAATACCGAAATGTGATGCAAAGCTGCAAATTTTTTCACCGCAAGGTGTATGTGAGTTTGCAGGTCATGCAGTAGTGGCAGCATGTTATGTTATGGCCGAGTTAGGTATGGTACAGGGCACTGATGCAAAAATAGAGCTTAACGATCAGCAGCTGCATATAATTCAGAGCCTTAAAAATAAGAAAGTTCAGATTAATATACCCGTGAATGAAAAGTATGATGAATATGTGCCATCAAATAAGGAGCTTGCTCAGTTAATTGGACTTAGTGAGCCTGATATTGGTTACAATAATTATAAGCCGATGATTGCTGGCTGCCCACAGCCCTGTTTAATGATTCCGATTAAAAATAATGAGCTTTTACGTTCAGCTCAATTTCATGAAAATAAGTGGCAACTATCTTTCGTGGCCTCACTAGCGAAACATATCTTATTATTTACAGGGGATCATCCTTTCAAGGCAGTTAATTTTTCAGCACGTCTTATGGGCAAAGGCATAGGCATAAATGATGATCCGCCAATTGGTGCTGTTGTACCCGCATTTGGCTTGTATCTTGCTTATGGTCTTAACGATTATCATCGCTCGTGTTTAATTCAACGAGGTGATGAAGACTCCAGAGTAAGTATTATTGAGGTTAATGTAGATAAAAATGGTGCTGAAGTATCGGCTATACAGATAGGTGGCCATGCAGTGAAAATGGCTGAGGGCTATTTTGAACTGCCTAATAGTTGATTTTTACTATGACTATAAAATTTGAGAAACATATACAGGTAGAAAACTCAATAATAGCGTTGGATTGTTTGAGTCAACATATAGACCTGAGCAAGCAGCAGCTAAAAATAGTAATGCAAAATGGTGCGGTCTGGCTAGAAAACCATCACGGCATTAAACGACTACGTCGGGCAAAAAAAAGCTTGAGCCAGGGGGATAAGTTGCATGTTTATTACGATGCAGATATTCAGGCATCAAAACCAGCCGAAGCTAAACTCATTTCAGATGAAGGAGACTATTCTATCTGGAATAAACCAAATGGTATGTATTCCCAGGGTACGAAGTGGGGCGATCATTGCACAATATATAGATATGCAGAGCATAATTTAAAGCCACAACGGCAGGCATTTATTGTGCATAGATTAGACAAGGCGGCAAATGGAATAATCATTCTGGCACATAAGAAAACGGTTGCTGCTAAATTTTCGAAGATGTTTGAAGAACGAAGAATTAATAAAATATATAAAGCTGAAGTAGAAGGCTGTATTGAAAACATAAGTTTGCCTTATGAAATAAGAAACGAGCTAGATGGAAAAGTTGCAATTTCAGAAATTATTTCACTCGAGTGCGATAGTAAAAAACAGCGAACTGTTGTGAAAATTAATATTAAAACAGGCAGAAAACATCAAATACGCAGGCACTTATCTGGCATGGGGTATCCGATAGTAGGGGATAGGTTATATGGTGCAAAAAACATAAAAGAAGATCTTCAGTTAAGTTCAATTGAGTTAAAGTTTGAATGCCCAATAAATGCTACACCAAAGATTTATCATTTAGATTAAATAATTGGTGTTTTGAAAAGAAAGAGCAAGCGTATCAGTGAATAATAAAATTAACTGTTGTATATAAAATGGAAAATGTATGTCAATAAATATAGATGAAACGAAACAGCCGGTAGAAGAAATGTCTTTTCGTAGCGCACTTATTTACTGGTTGAAATTAGGCTTTATTAGTTTCGGTGGGCCGGCAGGTCAAATCAGTATGATGCACCAGGAGCTGGTTGAGAAACGCCGCTGGATTTCAGAGCACAGGTTTCTACATGCTTTAAATTACACCATGGTTTTACCAGGGCCTGAAGCTCAGCAGCTTGCTACTTACATTGGCTGGTTAATGCACGGTGTGTGGGGAGGTATTGCAGCAGGGGTGTTGTTTGTACTGCCATCGTTGTTTTTTCTAAGCGGATTAACGTGGGTGTATTTAACCTATGGTGATGTATCAGCGGTTGAAGGTATATTGTATGGAATTAAACCCGCAGTAACGGCAATTGTCGTATTTGCCGCATATCGAATTGGCTCAAGAGCTTTAAAAAATAATGTATTGCGTTTTATGGCGGTGTTAGCTTTTGTCGCGATTTTTGCTTTTAATATTCCGTTTCCATATATTGTGTTAATGGCTGGCATATTTGCTTATGTTGGCTCGCGTTTTTCACCAGAAAAATTTAAAGCGGGTGGTCATGCAAGCGGTGCCAAAGATAGCTATGGCCCTGCAATTATTGATGACGAAACGCCTCCCCCTGCGCATGCTAAATTTAAATGGTCTCGAATAATTATTTTCGGTGCTATTGGGCTTTCAATCTGGGTTGTTGTAATGATGTTGTTAGCAAACGCATATGGTTGGGAAGGCACGCTTACTCAAATGGGCTGGTTCTTTACTAAGGCCGCACTGGTTACTTTTGGTGGTGCATATGCTGTATTGCCTTATGTATATCAGGGTGGGGTAGAACAGTATGCATGGTTAACTGGTGCACAAATGATTGATGGTCTTGCATTGGGGGAAACAACCCCAGGGCCATTGATTATGGTAGTCGCCTTCGTCGGGTTTGTCGGTGGCTGGACAAAAGAAATTTTTGGCCCGGATGCTCAATTAATCGCTGGCGTAGCGGGTGCGAGTATTGCAACACTGTTCACGTTTTTACCGTCATTCTTATTTATTTTGTTAGGTGGCCCTATGGTTGAGGCTACACGAGACGATGTGAAATTTACTGCGCCTCTAACAGGTATTACTGCTGCGGTAGTGGGTGTGATATTAAATTTAGCCGTTTTCTTTGCCTATCATGTTCTTTGGCCAGAAGGATTTGATGGAAATTTTGAATGGTTCTCAGCACTAATTGGCGCATTGGCCTTTTTTGCACTATTCAGGTTAAAGATGGGAATAGTTACGGTGATTGGAATTTGTGCTGTGCTGGGTTTAGGGTATATGTTGTTGGTGTGATACAACGAGTATTTGTTATGTCTTAATAAGCCCACGATATTTGGGATCAGTGTAAAAAAACTATTTCTAATAGACAGGGACCTCCATTGTAAAAAAGTCCTTTTAAAACGATGAATAATGGGTTATTTTCACACCTCAATAGTAAGTTAATCAATGCCTTACATGCACATTGCGGTTTTATACCCCAATAGTGGGGTGTTATAACACCCTACTATTGGGGTCGAATAAGCGTTATGCGTAAAAAATAAAAATGGCAAAATATTGGCTAGAATATACTGAAAAATATGAAGAAAGCCCATTATCATTCTGGGTTCATAAACCAATTGATGCCGATATTTGGAAAGATGCAAATAAATACGACCCTCCTTTACCAAATAAAATTATAGGCAAAGGCTATAAGGTATATAAAATTGAACACAAAGGATGTGAATTCTATTATTCATCATTAGAAGAAATAGAACATTGTATATCCGTCATGGGAAATAAAGTTTTAAAAACCACTAGAGAACTAGCTAATAACTCATGGGTTAAAGGTTATCAACACTTGCACTGGTTAACAAAATGGCCCGGAAATCATAAAAGCTATAAGGACAGGCAAGAAATAATTAAGCTATTAAATAAGGTTAAAGAACTAAGCGCATAACAAGGCGGTCAAGCGGGACAAATAACCCTTAACTTCTATGGTTTTTATGACTTACACTACTAATTACTATTTCAAACAACTAGCCTACTGGGTCACTTGCCCCTTACCTAGGCGTTATGTGTAATAAAGAATAAAAAATGGACGAACTCAGAAATGTTAGCAATGAACTTACAATCGATTTTAACAAAATCGAGGCTAGTAAATATTCAAAAATTACAAAGCATGTTGTAAAGCAATTTAAATTACAAGCCAATAACGAAGTAGTAAGAGGCCTTAATGAAACATTTCAAGAATTTAGGACTGGTAATGCAATAATTAGTCTTGAGTGGGACAACTGGTCAGGTTATATAGTAAATGCAAAAAACATAGAAGCAGAACCATTAGTTAAGGAAATCGCGGTATTTATCAATGAAAATTACTAAGAAACACATAACAAGGCGTTCAAGCGGGACGCAAAACAGCATGCGCCCCTTAACTAGGCGTTGATATGATTCCCCCTGTCAACAGACAATAGCCTGCTAAACCAAAATATATTTTGATTAATTTCTTTTTATATAATTGAATGTGAACACGGAACCAGTAAAACGACAGTTGCTCGTGCTGATATGCGTGGATTGGTTACCTACCTTACTTTTGTACGTCGCGAAGCTAC